>Ga0310909_10003317_pt1 | contig 10097 bp, 8 predicted proteins | sample GREbulkMGT000H_FD_203449 | JGI IMG/M metagenome (GOLD analysis project Ga0310909, IMG submission 203449) | Lab enrichment of tropical soil microbial communities from Luquillo Experimental Forest, Puerto Rico - GRE.bulkMG.T000H | ecosystem: Environmental > Terrestrial > Soil > Tropical forest >...
GCTCGAGCGCAAAAAGCTTGGAACGATCGACATGGTAGGGTGCCAGCGCAGCATCTGAAGATCCTCGTGGCAGGCGGATCGTCTGGCCGCCGACATCTACGACATAGCTGTCCTCACTGTCTCCATAAAGAATTCCTCGCACGTATCCGATGTCGTGCAAAAGACAGGCCATGATGAAATTCGCATAATCACCGGCGGTGGTCGGCCGCAGCAGGGCACGGCCCATCAGGATGTCGTGCCCGGCAAGCGTGACCAACATCGAGTGCTCGATGTCGTGATAGAGAGCGTCGCTGTTTCCGATGCACTCCAGTGCAAGCTTTGCTGCGTAGGGTAGAAATTCGCTGAGGTCGGCGTTGGACAAACCGAACCGGCCTCTCGTTTCCGCGGTCAGAAACGCACCCAAGGCTTGAGCAGTCAATTCGGGGATGGTGATCATCACGACAGAAAAACAGCGGATGTGAACGGACCTTTGACCTAAATCAATGGCTTGGACTACACGACACGCCCGGGATCGTAGCGCCGGTCTCGTCGGCGGATTACTCTGTCACGTCGGGGCCGCCGAGTGGGCGCCGTGCACCGCATCGTTGGCACAGGTTCAGGGTGGGGACCGCCCGTCGACCTGAAATTGGGCGGCCCCCTGCCAGCCACTTCCAATTGCCCTGCCCACGAAACAGAAGCGGTAGCCGACGCCGTTAGGTCTATGCCAATCGGATGATGGTTCGGCAAAATCCGCCGGAGGACGCTTAAACTTAACGTGAAAACGCGATGCGGTGCCGATGTTCCATGCCTCGTTCTCATGCCGCAATTTTGCACCGGTTATCCACAGGCTAACGGCAACGGATCGGCCACGAAGCGTGAACACGACACAGGACCGTCAGCCGCGCGTCACGCTTCTGTCGGCCCTTTGTCACCGTCTCAATCTTCCGGAATGGGCCGCTACTCCGCTGCCGGTTGCGCTTCCTGTGCCACCGGAGCCGGCGGCAATGGGCTCGAAACGATTAGGAAATCGTTAAGTCCGCGATCATACCCTGAACGGATGATCGTGTTCTTTCGGCCTGTTCTTTTACTTCTCAATGCCACGCTGATCGTGTGGCTCGGCTATTATGTTTTCAATTTGCCTGGCGACCCGCTCGGCTATGCGCTGCTGTTTTTCTTGCCGGCAAATTTGGCCTTTCTGCTGTTCGCCCCGGTTCGCCCAATTCCTTGGCCCTGACAGAAGCCCGCGCCACCGCAGCAAACGAAGTGAAGACGTAACGAGGCGCGTATTGCTGCCTACGACCTGCAGCAGACATCGGCATTGATATTGGCCATCGTTATCGCGCGAACAACTTGTGATCGAAAAAATTAAAGACTCAACCAGTTGCAAATGTTAGTATTGCAACCTGAGCGCGATCGGCTCAATGTCCTTGTCGCCGTCATCGTGCCGGCGTCGAACAAAAAAACTTAGCCTCGGGGGAGCCTCGCGGCGATACCCGGGCTATGCAACGGGGAGGCTTCCATGTATCGAACGGCCGCCGAAATTGTCTTCACCATAGGCGTTGTTGTTGCAACATTGACCGATACCGCGAGCGCGCAAAATTCATCGGGGAGTGCAGCCCTCGACACAAGCCTGCGCGGCGCGGTCGAGTGCAAGGACGTGCCGGGCGTGGTCGCGCTGATCACCGATCGCGAGCGCGTGCTTTATCAGGGCGCATTCGGCGTGGCGGACGTGGCGACCGGGCGCCCTCTCACAACCGACGCGATATTTCGTATCGCCTCGATGACCAAGCCCGTCACCTCGGTGGCGTTGATGCAACTCGTCGAGCAGGGTCGCCTCAGTCTCGATGACCCCGCCGAAAAATACCTGCCGGAGCTTGCCGAACTAAAGGTCTTTGAATCGTTCGACCCGGCGACCGGCGCCTACAAGGTCCGCCCGGCATCAAGACCGGCGACGGTCAGACACTTCCTGACGCACACGTCCGGATTGGGCTATCCGTTCACCAGCGCGACCTTGCGCGATTTCAAGCCGCGCGCCGGTGAAACTTATCCGTTCGGCGGACCGCTCCTGTTCGATCCGGGCGAGCGCTGGCACTACGGCACCAGCACTGACGTAGCCGGCAGGCTTGTTGAGGTGATATCCGGCCAAAAACTCGAGGATTATTTCCGCGAGCACATTTTTGCCCCGCTCAAGATGAACGACACGTCCTACAACGTGCCGGAGGCAAAGGAGCCGCGCCTCGTCGCGCAACAGCAGCGCGCGGGCGAGCACATGGACGGCGCCATTGAACTGCAAAAACCGCAGCCTGGACTCACTATAGCGGCGCCGGTCGGCGGCGGCGGCCTTGCCTCGACCGCCGACGACTACGGGCGCTTCATGCGCATGCTGCTCAACGGCGGCGAGCTCGATGGGGTGCGTGTGCTCAAAGCCGAGACGGTGGCGCTGATGGGCCAGAACCACATTGGCGCGATCTCGGTCCCCGCGCTCAAGAGCGCGCTGCCGCGCAGCGCCGACTTCACCTTCGTCGCTGACGGCCGCGACAAGTGGGGGCTCGGCTTCCTCATCACGGTCGATCAGATCCCCGGCAAGCGCTCCCCTGGCAGCTTGAGCTGGGGCGGCATCAACAACACGTTCTTCTGGATCGATCCCGCTCGCGGCATCGGCGGCGTGATCATGATGCAGTACCTGCCGTTCGCCGACGCCGGGGCGTTGGCCGTCTACGACGCGTTCGAGCGCGGCGCCTATCAGCTCGTGAAAACCGAGCGGTAGAAGTCTTGCAATGTCTGGCCGGCTTCATGCCGGCCGGACAGGCATATTCAAGTCCATGAGGCCAGCCACGGAAACGCCGTCCCGGCGTTGATGGGATTCGTATCAGGTTCGGGGGCCGATCAGAAAGATCCGCGGAGCATTCCTGAGTTTAAGGCAAACGCTTTGCGCCGCTTAGACGATCGCCGGGAGTGCTTCTCGCAATGCGATCAAGACTTCAACGGCGGTTGTTGCGCTGAATCAGGCAAGCTCGCAACGACCAATAATTGTTTGACCTCGCCGTTCTGGAACGCATTCAAGAACCGATCGTAGTCCCTGATGGATACACAGCCGTTGGAGTCGCCATCGGGGCCGAGCATATAGCTGTGCGCGAGCAGCCCGGACCGACCAAACAACGTCGCGTTGCGACCCACTGGAGTCATGCGTAGCGCCTGAACTCCATGAAACAAGCTTTCTCGCAGCTTGAGACTGTAGACAGCCGGCGGGGTGGCTCCAGCCCCGTGCTCGTTTACGTGTCGAGGATCATCTTTCAAGCTGCCAAGTCCCGAGTGGGCCTCCAATTTGCTGCCGTTCGGCATGTAGATTGTCTTGGCAGAGATGTCATAGACAGCGGTAAATTCATCGTAGCCCAGGGAGGCGAGATTCAATTTGTTGCCGGACAAGCCGTCGCCGGGCGTCAACGAGGCCAGCGTAACACGGGGTCGAAGCAATTCGGCAAGCTTCTGCAGCAGCGTCCGGTCGTCAGTTTGCGCCGTTTCAGCGTTCTTCGGAGCTAGCGCCGCCTCGGCCGGTCTGGGCTTCGGGACAGGGACAGCAATGGAGATCGCGATCGTTGCCGGCTTTCCTTCAGATGGCGCAGGCTCACTCTCGGCAATCGGCTTCTGCGGCGGAACCTCGGCAAGCAGCATCTGCGGCTGCCCCTCGGAAAGCAGCATCTGCGCCTGCCCGTCGGCTAGCAGCAGCTTTTGCGCAAGAGCACTTTTGGCGGCTTGCAGCTTCATCGCGGTCTCGGAGCGCAGAGCGCGAACGAAGGAAAGCGGCGGTGAGGTTGGGAGATCTTCAGGGAAGCGCTGATCGAACGCGATCGATTGGTTCTCAGTCAGGGGATCGGGCGCGGCCGAACAAATGTCTGCGACCCAGGTTGCGACCTGCCATGCAACGATAGTCGCGCCAAAGAACGCGATCGTGGACAGGCTGCCACGACGCCAGGAAGACGGATCAGCAATTGCTGCGCCGCGAGTCATCGTTTCCCCAAGCGCCCATGCGAATCACTAATCCCCAGACTCGTACGGGCTGGTCCACATCATGTCAGTCAGACTGCGGCAAAATATGGACGGGACATAGGCCGTTCCAAGTCGGACCGAAACGCCGATCGTGGTACGGCAAAGGCGGGATCAACTCCGGAAGGGGCCCCTCGATGCCGTTCGACCTGGCGGAAGCACGACCACGGTTGCCCCGAGCCTTACCCGATCAAACAGATCGATGACGTCCTCATTGGTCATTCGGATACAGCCGGACGAGATGGCTCGTCCAATATACTCCGGCTGGTTGGTGCCATGGATACGGTACAAGGTATCCTTGCTACCCTCGTAGAGGTAAAGTGCGCGAGAGCCCAAGGGGTTAGCCGGGCCTCCGGGAACGCGCGCCGGGTACGGACCGAGCCGCGCCTGAATCTCGGGCGTGGGGACCCAGTCCGGCCATTCAGCCATGCGACCGATGGTAGCGACACCGGACCAGGCCTGCGCCTCCTCCCCGACCGCCACGCCATAACGGACGGCCTTGCCTCCCGGCAGGACGTAATAAAGAAACCGGGCATCGGTATCGACAATGATCGTGCCGGGCTGCTCTCTGCGAGGATAGTCGACGATATGCCGGAGATAGGGCTCCGGAATGTTCGCCGCGGCATAAGGCGGATGGGCCAACAACTGCCGGTCCCTTGCAGTCATATTGGCGGTCGGCGACGGTGCAAGCGTTGTTTGCATGCAACCGCCGAGCAAGACCCCGAGCAACCCTACGAGCAAGAACGTGAGTTCACGCCTGGGCACCGTCTGTCCTCCAAAGCGTTACGTGCCCAATTTGTTGCTCGAATAGTGCAGAAATCATGGCGTCGGGGGGATGAATGGCAGGCATTTGCCGCCAAGGGCCGCAAGTGGAAGCTCTGAAGGCGCGCGCACTCAGGAGAGTCGGGCAGCAAAGGCCGGCGGCCGCCGGGCAGCTTTGCCAGGTGCCATTCGGGAGTCGCGGGCTGGTTGTCAGGCAGCAGCCCTGTTCTTGATTGCACCGATCAGTGCCGTGAGTATTGCGCCTCCTGCGCCGCCCGCGATCGCCTGCGAGATGACGCCGCCAACGCTCAGATTTCCCGACTCCGCTGCGGCCACGACGGAGGGCAGCAACAACGTAACGATCTGCCCAAGCACTCCGCCGCCGACCAAACCGGAGATGATATTGCCAACCGTACCAAGGTCGAAATTCGGCGATGACTTGCCTGCGCCAACGCCTCCAAGCGCTCCGGCAATGAGGTTAATCAAAATCTGTTCCATCTCAATTTCTCCTATGGCTTCGGGGCGAAGAGCGTGTCGCTCGGCGCAAAGCGTCAAGCCAACTCACTCTCCGTTTCTCGGGTGCTGCATGGGTTGGCATAAGTCACATCCATCGATCGTCGTGCACTCTGTCAGCAAACGAATCGGACTTCCCATAATGGAATCTATCAATCTCGAATTTCTCAAGCTAATTGAAAAAAATCGTCAGCTTAGCCACGTTGATCTATGTCAAGCTGTTGCGGCGCAGCAAGGTTGAGCGTTTATTGTTTGAGCATGCTTACCGCGCAAACGCGTGTCGCGTTTGTCTCGCGCGGAGACCTGTGCCCATTTCGGAACAGGCTCTAGTTGGAGCCCGGCTTGGAAGTCGATGCAAAAGCGTTCTTCACGCTGGATGTTAACTTCTCCCAACTGCACGACAACGATCCTTCAATCATGCAGTGCGGGGATGATTTCCTGACCGACAAATTTGGAGGTGAGGCGGGCAGGCTTTTGGGTGTCAATATGGTCGGCGGTCCAATGGGCGGTCGACGCACATTTTCGAAGTCCGCCAGCAAGCTCTCGGTGTGTCTTTTCGCAAATTCGGTCGCAACTGCATCTCGCCGTTCGGAGTCAAGAAAATTTACATATTCCAAATCGATGCGCTTGCGTTCCTCATCGGTCGGATTGGGACCGGAAATATCAAAGCTCCGGTTTTGCAGGAAATCGTAGTAGGTATAGCCACCGTCCGCCTTCCGGCGACCGGCAAAGCGCGTCCCACAATCCACCATCAATGCATTGCGTGCGATACTTTCGGAGGTATTTTGCGCCTGCTCCGCGCATTCTTCAAAATCCTGAGGAACACCTGGTGAGAACCAACGAAGGCCTTGCCACGCGATCACGACGGCAAGGGCAGCCAGCGCGACAATGGTCGCGGAACGCCTTTCGGCTCGGCTGCTTCCTAAAATAATCACAACAGAAGACTTCCTCAGGATTCGCGACTTACCTGCAACGTAAATGCGAACTTTTGCAGGCAGAATATGGGTGTGGCGCACGCGTCACAGTGGGTCTTTTTATCCGAGACTGCCGCCTCTCGTCATCATTGCGAACGGTTTGCCCAGCAATTTTTTTGTTCAAGAAGGATTTCTTACATGCGTCCACTTAAAGCTATTGCGACCTTTGCATCAGTCGTGGTGATTGCCTGTTCAATGTTTGCTGCAAGCTGGGTTGGCCTCGCGCTGCTCGGCTATTGACTGGAACTCATTTGTCGCCGCTGCCTTGGAAGGCCGCGTGTTTCGTGCCTCCACGCCAGCGACCCCAAGCCCGGGATCAAAACCGTCCGGGGCGCCGCTGCTTCAAAAGGTTGCCTTCAGGCCGGCGTAGAAGGCGCGCGGCTGAGCGGGACTGAGCGAGCGCGGATCGGTGAACGGCGCGCCACCATTGGCGAAATTGGGGATAGCGTTGATATCGAAAAAGGTTCCATAGGTCGCGTAGCGATTATCGAAGACATTGTTGACACGCGCGTAGATTTGGAACGTCTTGTCGATCTGATAGGAGGCGCGGAGATTGAAGACGGCGTAGCCGGGCAGCTTCGCCGCCTGGTTGGATTCGTCGCCGACGAAATACTGGCTGCTGTAATACTGCGCATCGCCACCGACCTTGAGCGCATCGGTGATCGAATAGTCGACGCTCGCCTTGATTCTGTGCCGGGGGATCGCCGGGATCTGATTGCCGGGCGTGATCTGCACATTGCCGTTGGCGTCGGCTAAGGGACTGTTGGAGCCGACCAAGAGCGAATCGAGGAAACGCGCATCGACCAGCGCATAGCTTGCGTTCACCTGCCACGCGGCCGATTTGAGGTTGATTTCGGCCTCGATACCCTGCCGCCGCGTGTCCCCGACGTTCTGGAAGTAGCCGAAACCTTGCAGCACCGGGCTCGGAATCGCGAGGATGTCGTCGATATTCCTGGTGCGGAAATAGCCGAACTTCCAGCTCAGCGTTCCCAGATTGAGCTCGCTGGTGCCGCGAAAGCCGGCTTCCGCGGTGTGCGAGATCACCTGCTGGAGCGGCGGATCGGAGACAAGGAAGGCCGCGATGATGCAGGGATGCGCGGGATCCGCGCAGCCCAGTTCCAGCGGGGTCGGCGTGCGGTTGGCTTCGGAGTAGCCGGCATAGGCCGTGAGCTCCGGCGTGATCTTGTAGGTGCCACCGACGATAGGATTGAAGCGATCGAACGTCTCGCTTCCATTCAGCGAGGTGCCGATCTGGTCCTGCAGCACGATGCGCGCATCGTTGAACCGTCCGCCCGCGGTGAGCGCAAAGGCTTTCGTCACGTCGAAGGTATCGAGCACATAAAGGCCGCTGTATTGATTGGTGGTGCGCAGCGCGACCGGCCCGATCGAGACCGGGCTTCCGGATTGGCCCAGAAAAATCCCGCTGCCGGTAACCACAAAATTCGGGCCGATCGTGCCGAGCTCGGCGCTGGCGTCGAATCGCGTCGTGCTATAGTCGAAGCTCGCGCCGACAACAAAGCGATTGGTGTGACCGAACAACTCATCGCTGTTGGTTGCCTGCAGCGAGCCTCCCGTGGTGGTTGAGCGGGTCAGGGTGCGGTCGAGTTCGCCGAGCACCGAACCGGCGGGAAATGGATTGGCAAGCTGGACGCCGTTCAGGCCGAAAGCCGGGGTGGTGTCGTCGCCGAAGCACAGGAGCGTCGGATCCGCGCCGCATGGCTGCGTGCCGGTCGGGTTTCCATCCAGCACGTTCTGCTCGAAGACTCGCACATGCGCGATACCGTCGAGCGTCCAGGTCGGGGTCGCCTCGACCTTCCCCGTGAAATTGAGGTAACCGACACGGTTTTCCGTGGTTTGTGGCGTCGTGTACGTCGCACCCCAGAATTGATCGAGCAGTTCGACCGGCACCGCCGCTGTCGCACCGAACTTGTTGTCGGCAAGCCCGAGATTGAGGTGAAACTCGTTGCCGTCGTTCTTCGCGCCGACGTCGCCATAGAAGCGCCTGATGTCCGATGGCGAGAAATTGCGGAAGCCGTCGTCATGCACGCCCTCGAGCGCGCCGTACACGGCATAATTGTCGACCTGCTTGCCCCATTGCGCCGAACTCTGGATGCGGCCATACGAGCCGCCCATCGTGTTGATTTCGGCGCCGTGATAAAGAAACCCGTTTTTCATCTGGATGTCGACGGCGCCGCCGAGCGCGTTGAGGCCGAACGCGGGATTGTTGGTCACCAGTGTGACCGACTGAATCGCTGCGGTTGGGATCAGATCCCAATTGACGGTGTCGCCGAACGCCTCGTTGACGCGCACGCCGTTCTGGTAGACCGCGAGCCCCTGCGGCGTTCCGGAGACCGGCGAGGCGACAAAGCCTCGGAATTCCAGGTTCGGCTGAAACGGATTGCCGGCGACCTCGGTAATGCTCGCCCCCGGCACGTATTGCCGCAGCGCATCCGTGATGATCGGAGACTCCGTCCGCTCGATATCTTTCTCGCTGACCACGTTGAGGCTTGCTGGAACCTTGTCGGCCGCGATGCCCGCGCCAGTCACCGGTGTCGTCGGGTAGACAGTGGGTTTGGTCTCTGGCGCTGCAGGAGCGGGAGTCGTGACCTTCGGCGGGCTGCGCTTGGGATGCGATGCCGGCGCCGTCACCCGCAGGGTCGGCAACACATGCGCGTCCTCCGACTCCTCCTGAGCGCGGCCATCTTCGCTCACAAGGATAAGAGCCGCAGGAATCGATACAATCAACAGGAGCCGGGCGCCCATCCGTCCCATTCGCCTCGGACACTTCACAAGATGTCCATACTAAACGGCGGGGCCAAAGGTTCCACTGGCAAAAAGTTGTCTCACCCGCGGTGATTTATTCCCGACGGGCTCGGGAAAAATTCCCGACCGCGCTTAGCGCCGCTCGAAATCCCCCCTTTCAGGGGCCTTTCACGGGGAGGAGGCCCACTTCGTGCGCTAATGCGCGGCGTTCGGAATGATCGCCTCGACGGTGACGCCGGCCTCGCCTGAGGCCACTGAAAGCGAGCCGCCGAGCGCCAGGATCCGCTCGCGCATCCCCGTCAAGCCGAGGCCGAGCCTGTGGTCTGCCTTGAGCCCGCAACCATTGTCCCGCACACGCACGCGCGCGCAACCGCGGCCGGCTTGCGCTCCCGCCTGCTCCGCCGGTTCGATAGTGACGTCCACCGATGTCGCACCGGCGTGGCGGAACACGTTGGTCAGGGCTTCCTGAACCACGCGATAGATGGTCAGTTCGGCGGTTTCGCCGGTCTCGCCGAGCGAACGCGAAATGCTGGTTTCGATGGCGACATCAGGACGTGACTCGGCCCAGAGACGAAGCAGCGCCTCAAGCGCGCCGCGCAGCCCAAGCTCGGCGAGTCCGACCGGCCGCAACCGCTCCAGCACCCGCCGGTTGAACTGTTGCAAGGCATTGACCTGCTGCAGGATGGCGCTGCCATGCTTTTTCAGTGCATCGACGCCGGCGTTGCGGGCTTCCGCAAGCTTCACCAGCGCGCTCGCATGGGCGCGAAGCGAAAACAGATAGGGTCCGAACTCGTCATGCAGTTCGCGCGCGATCTGCTTGCGCTCCAGATCCTGCAGCGACACCGCCCGCTGGGCATGGCGACGGTTGTCCTCCATCGCCTCTGAAAGAGCGCCGGCAAGATGGTTCAGCTTCGCACAAATCGCGGCGAGCTCCCGCGCGCCTTCAGGCTTCACGCGCACATCATAGGCGCCTGCCTCGATGCTGGTCATCGCCTGCGAGAGCGCCTCAAGCGGCTTCAGCGCGCGGCCGATCACGATCATCATGACAAGGAACAGCGCAAC
>Ga0310909_10003322_pt1 | contig 10091 bp, 7 predicted proteins | sample GREbulkMGT000H_FD_203449 | JGI IMG/M metagenome (GOLD analysis project Ga0310909, IMG submission 203449) | Lab enrichment of tropical soil microbial communities from Luquillo Experimental Forest, Puerto Rico - GRE.bulkMG.T000H | ecosystem: Environmental > Terrestrial > Soil > Tropical forest >...
ATGATTCGCGTCGGGTCCTTTCGACAACGCGCCAGCCTCTACGCGACCCTCAACCCTTTCGACAGCGTCTTCTTGATCCTCGGGCGGGTTGTGTCGGCGCCAGGTTGTTCCCACCCTCCTTCAAGAGCTCCGCCCGAGGGTAGAACCTTAGCGACATACCTAGCCTCGGCCTTACACGACGTTTGCGGAAAGCCTATTCCTGCTCCGTTAAAGTGCCACAGCGCTGGCAGAGGAACGAGCGTTTCCACTGAGAATACCGACGCTTGTGGGTGAACTGTCACCAGAAGCAAGTCTGCGCTGGAGACGAAACAGAGTTGTGAATTGTGAGTTGTGAATTGTGGGCGAAACGCAACAATTTGACGAGATCACCGCATCTCTCCGGGGGGGATGTAGACGTGGCTCGAAAACGGATTTTCTTTCAGGCCGTCTGCACTATCCCGCTCAGTCCGGTTGGCGCACATCACCAGGAGTTAGTGCTCTGTTTTTCACCCTTGGCTTTCAATCTTGGCTGAATCATGGCTCATTGAATTGACGTGTCGGATTTGGTGGCAGGCTTCTCGTTCATTTCGTTCTTAAAGACTGCGCGCAGGCCCGCTGCAAACTCAACACAAGCTATTAAATCATCCGCGCACCGTACGCAGCTCATATAGTGCCTCTCATATTCTTCCCGAAGGCTCCCGGTGAGTTCACCGAGGACGTATCTCACCGTAGCTTTAAGTCGGAGCGCTTCGGAGTGGTCCATGCGCGGATTCCTCCTCGGGCCGAGTCTTCCGGGACCGTGGCAGGGTCGGCGGGGGAAGTCTAGCGCCATTCGTTCCACAGTTGCCAGAACGATTTTACGATATCCGGGAGTGGCCAGGTTTGATTGTTCGCAAGATCAGTGAATCTTCAGTTTGGAATGAAAGGCCATTAGTACGAAGAGGAACACGTTACGAGCACCTGTCTTGCTTTGGGGGTTCACTTCACGTGCGTCCTCTCCGGCGTGGCCAGAGGCCATAAACGAAGCCGATGCCGTCATCATCCGAACCAATCAGGGCAATCTTCCTTGCATCGGACTGTCCCGAACGACGAACTACGGCAGCTCCTCACTGCGGCCGGCTCTATGAGGCTTGCGCGCTAACCGAGGCGATGAGTAAACACTAGGCGCCGCGTGAGGACCTACCGCGAGAGTCCGTTTCCGTCCACCGGTGATGGTCGCGATGTTCTTTAGCCTTCCCCGAATCTCCCGGCGAGGGGTTATGAAACGAATCGCTAACCCAAGGCACTAATTTGTGACTGCCTCGTGCCGGCAGCCACCCAGCCCTCCACCCTACTCGAAGGGTCGACACGCACGGCCACACCGTATCGCAAACTGTCGCGTGTGAAACGTATTAGTGCAACGAGGTAGAGAAATGGGGAACCGACGCGCTGAATTTGGATTGGTTGTATTGATCGTAACTTGCTCCTCGTATTTCCTGATTTCCTGTAGTAAGCGATCGCCCTCGGCGCGCTCAAACAACGTAAAATGCGGGGAAACCTGCTCTTCGTACCAGCACTCGGATTCCTTGCCCGATCAGCCTCCCCAAGGCATAATGCGCATCGCCATTGGCGGTGATTCGAGGGACGACAAATCTCAGGTGGTCCTCTGGGCTTTTAAGGAAGCCAAGAGGCGTGGCGCCAAGGCCTTCTTCTTCCTCGGTGATTTGGAGGTCACGTCGGCGATCGACAAGCGCTTTCTGCCGCAGCTCGCGGACCTGGCCGACATTCCCTTCTACCCAGCCGTGGGCAATCATGAAATCGAAACTTTCGGAATCTACCGGCTTCCAAAGCCGGAGAGCCTGCTCAAGGTGAGAAGATTCAAGGAGGAATTCCTCACCACACCCGGCGTTAATCTCGCGCCTTTGGACGATACGGTGGTCTACTCCGTAGATCTCGATGGTGGGGTCCACTTGATCGCTTTGGACAATGTCAGCCGCAAAAGCGAAGGATTTGGCGCCGCACAGTTGGCCTGGCTCGAGCAAGATCTGAAGACCGCCAGCTCCGCGAAAAAGATCATCCTTGTCGGCATGCACAAGGGTCTAGCGAACAATCCCGTTACTTCGCACGCGATGGATGAAGACGGGGCAGCGGCCGTAAAAGATTCCGAGGCTGCCCTCGCGCTTTTCAGGACCCACGGAGTCGCTATGATCTTCGTCAGCCATAGCCACATGTACGCCGCATACAGTCAGGGTGAGAGTGGACCTCAGGTGCGGCTAACCGGCGGGATGGGAGCACCACTGGTCAAAGGTCTCGCCGAAGCCGACGGCGGCTTTCACCATTTTCTTTTGGCGGATGTCTCTGCGAGCAACAGCAAAACCCCGGTCCTGGTGCAGGTTGTCAAGTTTCCATGTAGGCCGCCATGTAAGCCTTCGAGAAGCGACACTGACGAATCGCAAGAAATTGACTAGGCTTCGGTCAGCCGAATGGCCTCTGTACGAGACTTGAGGACCGCAAATCGTTTCGCGAATTTCCGAATCCGGTCACCCGAGGCAAAGCCCCCAATTGCTCTTTCTCGTAGACAGTCTTGAACTTATGTTTTGCCCGATGCAGCAATACCCGCAGATAATTGCGATCCACCCCGATCTCCCGGCAAACCGCATCTTTCTCCTTTTCCTCTAAAAAGACCGCCCGCAGCAGCTCACGATCCCGCGCCGGCAGCTCCCACAGGATCTTCCGCACCTGTTCCGAGCATTGCTTGGACAGCATCACTCCTTCCAAGTCCAACACCTTGTCTGGAATCTCTTGGTGCGTGTCGTCCATCTGCTGGTTCTTCCCCAGCGATCGGTAATACTCCAGTAAGACGTTGTTACATATGGAGTTAACGAACGCGCCGAAGCGCTCCGGCTGGCGCACGCCACCTTCCTTCCGCACCGCCGCAAGCACCCGGATGAACGTGTCCTGCTTTAGGTCCTCCACCTTGTCGGATGGAAGTGCCCGGGCTCGCAGCTTGATCCGCAGCAGCTTCTCAAAATACACAAAGAAATGGTGCTCCGTTGCCGGATCGCCGTTTCGCAGCCGCTCTACATAGGCCTTGTCAAAAGCGTAGAAATCCACGCCCGCCTCCCGGACCCAGGTACCAGGGTTACTCGGTAGTACCGGGCCTAGAACAAAGACCGAAAGAATGGATTCTGCTGCGCTAGGGCAGAACAGACTGGTTGAAATGAGGTTCCCTGAGGTTCCCTAAGGGAGCGTTCCCAAGATTTATTAAGTATCAATGACTTACTGCGGTCCTCGGAACACGGCAGGAATTGCATCCCTCCGCCTCGGTAATATATGGCGGAACTCCTAAAATTGTTTCACTCCGTTTGCGCAAAACGATGCAATGAAACAAATCTTCCTGAGTATTCACTACATGTATAGACAGCAGGCGCCAGCAGGTCGACCCTCGAATTGAAGGTGTGCATGTTCCAAGACGGATCGCCCCTCTCAATTCCAGTCGACCAGATTTGGGGCTGGATCTACGGTCAATTGCCCAGAAGCCGGTATATGAAACTTCTGACGTGCTTGACATTGGCGCAAGTCGAGTACGAAGAGATAGAAAAAGCATCTGAGAACCGTTTGGGGCACCGCATGAGCTGTTGGCCAAGAGTCAGCTCTGTGGAGAGGCCGTCTGAATCCGCTAGCGAAAGCCCGGAGATGCATTTTGCGCCGTAAGTCCGCCATGGACGCCAAGCAAGCGACGCTGCTCAAATTGGGCTTACGAAGAACACCAAGTATAGATTGGAGGGCAACAGCCAGTCCGGCACAGCCGTGGAGAGACCGGCGATGGAGAACGGCGAGTGATTTCGTTCAATACACAGGCGCAGCGAATCTTGAAAGGAGGGAATTTATGACCGATCCAAAAGCAGAGGAAAAAGCTAGATGGACCTTCATGGTATACATGGCCGCCCAGAACCTGCTGACTAATTTCGCTTTTGAATCCTTAAAAAGACTGAAAAGTGCAGCGGGCGATGGGATTGTTGTCGCAGCACAACTCCACGCCGATATGGACCGAGAAGTTCGCCGATACGTATTTGCCAATCCTAAGCTTCACCAAGCCACCGGTGAGCTGGAAACGATAGACGTTGGGGAGGGGAGACCTCTTGGTGGTCGTAACAACGACATGGGAAACGTGGAGACGCTAACGGAATTCTTGAACTGGGTGGCCGACTCCCCAGAATGTGCGGCAGAGCGGTATTGCTTGGTGCTCTGGAGTGAAGGTCCGTTCTTCGAAGATACTCGCGTCGTTAAAGAGAAAAAAAGAACAAGCCAGCTTATGCCAGCAGACTTGGAAAAGGCCCTATCTAGGGCCAAGCTATTGGAAAGTCGGAAGCTGGAATTGATTGTGATGGACGCCTGCTGTGTTAGCATGCTTGAAATTGCAGTCGAGCTTCGGAATTCGGCAGCTTTTATGATTGCTTCCCAGGAAGAAGTGCCGGATCTAAGTTTCCCCTACAGCTCCATGTTGCAGCATTTCCGCGACTCGAAAGATTTGCCGGAGATATGCGAAGCGGTTGCGAAGGATTACGAGGCTGCGTATCGTCGATATATAAGCAACGAAGACACAGAGATGAGAAAGGTCACTCTCTCCGGTCTTCAGTTAAAAGAAACAAGCTCGCTCACCAGACCGTTGAAGGATCTCTCCTCAGCTCTTCTGTCCGTTGCAGCGGACGAGGAGTTGTCCAAAGAAATCATAGATGCCCGTGCAAGCACCAAAGACTTTTCCGCCGGGCTCTATGTGGACCTGTATGACTTTTGCGAACAGCTGATGAAGTCGAAGGAATTGCAGGCCGTCAGATCGCTGACCGTGGCTTGCGATGGGATTTTGAAGGCCATTGGCACACCGGACAAATCGAAGTTCGTGGTTGCGAACAGGGCCTCGGGTGAGGAACGCTGCCACGGGATTTCGCTCTACATGCCGTATGTTACCAACGCTGATGAGGAGGAGTGGAGGAGAGCGCGTAGTGAACAACTCGTGAAGGGAGGACTGGACGTTCCTCTCAAGCTGCACGTAAACCGCTTTGAAACCATCGAAAGGGAATACGGCTCCCTTCGGTTGTCTGAAGACAGTAAGTGGAACGAGTTCATCGCGCACGGCTGGTCACGTTGCTTGGCTGTGCAGGCGAGGATTAAGGCATCGAGTTCGGGGATATCGGACGAACTGGATAAGCGATATTCCGCTCAGCAGTGCGCTCTAAACTTACTGTCTTTATGTGAGAAACTGGAAAAAGGCCGTGCGATAGCGGCCGCTGGTTAAGCGACGCGATGCAGTTTATGCGTTATCTGGCCTTGCTGGCTTGGATGGTTATCCCATTCCCCCTACTGGTATGCGTCAAGGACGCGCATTCCACGGCGAGGCAACCCGCGCAGCTCCAGCCTCCCACCGCCTGCAAGGGTGATGGCCAACACGAAGTCTTATGCCGAGCCAACGCGGCCGCAGCGAGAGCCGCGGTTTTGCGCCAGCAGCAGACCGGTAGGGAGTTGAAGGCAGCGATCGCGTTGCTTGAAGAGAGCGTACACCTCTTCAAGGCGGCTCATTCTTACGGCGATGCCGCGCGTATGCAGCTTCAGATCGGCGACACGTACTTCATCTTGAGCGAATACGAGAAGGCGTTGGGCACTTACCGTGAAGTTGTCGCCCTCAGTATGGAGGACCAGCGAGTGCGCTGCCAAGCACTGAGCCGCATGTCGCGCGTCTATTCCTTAACAGGGCGGACAGCCGATGCAGACCGCTATTCCAATCAGGCGGTCGATCTCAGCAGCGCTTTCTCCGACGCGACGATACAGGCCGAGGCGCTAGAAGCCCGTGGATTGGCGCTCTATGTGTCAGGCGATTTCACGCATTCCGCTGAACTCTTGGCCCGCGCGCGCGACTTGTTTGTTCAAGCTACAAACCCGGAAGGGCAGGCACAAAGCGCGCTAATGCTTGCCTACGCCCATTTTGGGAGCGATCGGCTCAAAGCGATCCAGTTCGCCGGAGAGGCTCTAAGGCTCTGGTCTTCTAGCAATAGTCGCGACGGGGTCGCCCGGGCACATTCAGCCCTGGGCTTCTTCGCGGCAGTCGCTGGCGAATTTGAGACGGCCCAGTGCAACTACCAGGAAGCTCTAGATAACTTTCGCACCATAGGCGACAAGGACAATGAGGCAGTCGCACTAAACGGGATCGGCTACGCAAATCGGGAGAACGGCGATCTGCAAGCGTCTCTTGAGAGTCACCGACGGGCCAAAGCGATTTTTGCCGATCTCCGGGATCCCCTGGGAGAAGGGGAAGCAACTACCGGAATGGGTAAGGCCCTAAGCGCGATGGGACGGTACCGGCAACTGCTGCCGGTATACAGAGAAAAGTTGCGCCTAGCACAGGAGACCAAGATCCCTGCACAGGTGGCGTCTGCCTTGGCCGACATGGCAGGCGCCTACGAACTGGAGGGCCAGCTCGGAAAAGCGGAAACCCTGTATCATCGGTCGCTTGCCACGTACCGTTCCGTAAACCATGAGCACGGCGAAGGCGAGGTTTTGATTCGTCTAGCGCATCTCCTCGCTGGCCAAGGTCGATTCGCGCAGGCCATTTCCCTCCTGGAAACGGCCCGCTCCCTGAAGGACAAAGCGGGACAAGTTGAGGAAGTTGCCAGGATACAGTATGAACTTGCTCGCATCTACCGCCAACTCGGTCGCTTGGAAGATGCGCGCGCAGCCATTGAAAAGACAATTGCGATCATCGAATCGCAAAGACTCAAAATCGCAACCTTCGACTCGCGGGCTGCCTATTTTGCTTCGGTCCACAGATACTACGCGCTTTACATCCAAGTCCTGATGTTGCTGGAGCAGCGCGATCCGGCGCAAGGCTCTTTGCAGTCGGCCTTCGAAGCGTCGGAGCGGAGCAAAGTGCGTGCTTTGCTTGATCTGCTAACCGCCTCCAGTCAAAGCTTACATTGCGATGAGCTGTTGCAACAGCAATTGTCTCCGGACCATTTCACTGACTCTCCTGGTGCGGGAACAGGGCAATCCCTCTCCGCAGGTCCAGTTTTGACATTGAAGGAGATACAGGCAGAGATCGCGAACGATGATACGGTCCTGCTTGAATACGCGCTGGGTGACGAAAAGAGCTATGTCTGGGTTGTAGACCAACAGCATATCGTCGCACATGAACTTCCAGGGGCCGACCAAGTACGCAAAATGGTCGAGGCTTTCAGGAGCGCGGTCACTGCCCGCCAGCGCCTTCCCGATGGAACGGGGTCCGCCCAGAGGCTCAGAGCTTTGGATGCCACATCTGCGCTGCTTGGGCGGCAATTGTCGCGCATGGTGCTGGGGCCGGCGGCGCTAAGTCGCTCAAAACGGCTCCTCATTGTGCCCGATGGATCTCTTCAATACATTCCGTTCTCCGCGCTGCCGCTTCCTGAAGCAGTTGAAAAGAACGCGTCCCTGGTGAGTCATTACGAGGTATTGTATCTGCCGTCGGCTTCAGCCCTCGGTACCCTGAGAAAGACGTTCGCGAACAATACGCCGCCAAGCTCGCTAGCGGCGATTTTTGCAGATCCAGTCTTTGAACGGGATGATCCGCGGGTGCCTCGCGCCAGTGTCCCCCAGATGACGAAACCGCAACGCCGGCCGTCCGATTTGAGAGTAGCGCTTCGTGATGCTCAGAAATCTCAATACATTGAACGGCTGCCAGGATCACATGAAGAGGCGGAGGCCATAAGGAAGATTCTCCGCTCGCAGGATGTGTTGGTTGCCGAGGGCTTCGACGCCAGCAAAACCTTCGTGCTCCAAGGCGCCCTGAAGCCCTACCGGTATATCCACTTCGCTACACATGGGATTATTGATTCCCGCCATCCTGAAATGTCCGGGCTGATTCTGTCATTGTTCAACAAGAAGGGTGGCCAACAAGACGGCTATCTGCGGCTGGGAGAGATTTACAACTTGAAGCTGTCTGCCGACTTGGTGGTGCTTAGCGGCTGCAACTCGGCCTTGGGCAAGGACCTGGACTCGGAAGGGATCATTGGATTGCCTCGCGGTCTACTCCATGCGGGCGCCCGAAGCGTAATCGCGAGTCTTTGGAAAGTCGATGACGACGCGGCGGCGGAATTCATGAGAGGACTTTATGCGCGAATCGAGCACGGTGAAAGCCCGACTTCAGCCTTGCGCGGCGCTCAAATTGAAATGTCGCTCGGCAACCGTTGGCGAGCACCTTTTTACTGGGCGGCCTTTGTACTGCAGGGAGATTATAAATGACCCTTTGAATCCAAACCGCCGCTGTAATATTGTGACCGGTGCCATGCTGCCACAGCCCGGCCTCACGAGGGAGGCTTTCGAAAGGTTCCTCAGGTGGCTTTCTGCGAACCCTGACGATGCAGCAAAGAAGTACGAAGAAATCAGAAGGAAGATAGTCAGATACTTCATTTGGAAGGCCTGCGTGGAATCAGACCAGCTTTTTGACAAGACCGTCGACCGGGTGATCCGAATCGTAGAAAGAGGCGATGAATACTCAAGCCCGGTTGCGCTTTTTTATGGAGTGGCCAGAAGGATCTGGCTGGAAACCACAAAAGAACCGCGGCTCGATCCGCTCAGCCAAGAAGAGATGCCTTCGCCACAGCCCGATGATTCCAACTTTCACGAGCAGTCGCTGCGATGCCTGGAAACCTGTTTGGCTAAACTGTCTGAAAGCAACCGGAATCTTGTAACCGTCTACTACGCCGGGCAAGGACACGAGAAAATTGAGACCAGGAAGAAGCTGGCGGCGGAACATGGAGGGGGCAGCGCCCTAAGGCTTAAAGCCTTTCGTATACGCGCTAAACTCAGTAACTGTGTTACGGACTGCCTCAAGCGAGCGGTGAATTGATCCGAGGTACAGAGCCATGAACGGAAGTCTTTCGACGGAACACGCTATCCGCCAGTACTTGCTTGGCAAGCTGAATGACCAGGACGGGCTGGAAGACAGCTTGAGCCTGCAAATACTCACGGACGACGAGTTATCGGAGATAGCTGATGTGATCGAGGACGAGATCATTGAGGACTATCTGGACGGGACACTGAGCGCTACTGACAAGAAAGCTGTTGAGGAGTATTTCCTGAGTCCGGTTGAACGCAAGGAAAAGCTACGCTTCGCCAAGCTTTTACGGGACCATTTAGCTTCAAAGGCTGAAGCTTTTGCTGAAAAGTCGGCCGGCATTCTGAGTGACGCAAACGAGAGAGCGACAGGCCAGGAACCGCGTTTTTCGGCCAGCCCCGCGCGCCGTTCATATCTCAGGACCTACTGTGAAATTGCCGTTTTGGCCTTGATTTGCGTTTTGTCCTTTAGCTATATAAAGCGGGTTCGTTATGGGTTGCAATCCCAGATTGATGTCAGCCGGGAGAATCAGGTGCGGCTTGAAGATCAGCTTGCGCAGGAACGCTCACTTTCGGGAAGATTGACTCAGCGGCTGCAGGAGCTGCAGCCGCCGGTGGTGACACTGACTTTTTCCGCATCGGTCTTCCGCGGCCCCGAGGCTCGTAGCGTTAAAATCTGGCCTTTCACCCAACGAATAAGAGTGACCATTGTAGGCGTCTTTGGCGACGGCTGCTGCGATGTGCGTCTTGAGACAAAAGCCGGAAAACAGATTTGGAGGCAAGCGGGGATAACGCCGACCTCAGGTGGCCTCCAATTCGAGGTACCGGCCCACGAAATCACAACGGGCGACTATCGCCTCGTGGTGAGCTCACAGGCTCGGGAAAGGTCCTATCTGTTCAGCGCGGAAGCCGGGAGCCAGCTACATTCGAGCCCACACTGACAGTTTCTTCTTTTTTCTCAAGGTATTCTCAAAGCCCAGCCATTTTCGTGGAGATCGCGGAGCTCTTCGCGGAAATTCCGAATCTTTTCTTGGCATCGGATTACGTAAAGACGAACACCGATGTGGCGTGCATGGAGGCCGCGAACGAGGCGGCGCGGCGGGCGGTGAATGCGCTGCTGGATCGAGAGGGATCCAGTGCAGGCCCGGTTTCCGTGTGGCCGCTGAAGGTGCCCGAGGTGCTCCAACCGTTCATCGACTACGACCGTTTGCGATTCCGTCTAGGGTTGGGACACGCCGGCTCGAAGCAGACTTGGTGGGGAAAGGCTATCG
>Ga0310909_10003328_pt1 | contig 10085 bp, 9 predicted proteins | sample GREbulkMGT000H_FD_203449 | JGI IMG/M metagenome (GOLD analysis project Ga0310909, IMG submission 203449) | Lab enrichment of tropical soil microbial communities from Luquillo Experimental Forest, Puerto Rico - GRE.bulkMG.T000H | ecosystem: Environmental > Terrestrial > Soil > Tropical forest >...
GCGGAGCTGCAGCTGATCGAGCACGAGGACCCGCTGGAAGCGGGCCTCGAAATCATCGCCAAGCCGCCGGGCAAGAAGCCGGCGACGCTGTCGCTGCTCTCGGGCGGCGAGCAGGCGCTCACCGCGCTTGCGCTCATCTTCGCGGTGTTTCTCACCAATCCGGCGCCGATCTGCGTGCTCGACGAGGTCGACGCGCCGCTCGACGATCACAATATCGAGCGCTTCTGCGACCTGCTCGACGAGATGACGCGTTCGACCGACACGCGCTTCGTGATCATCACCCACAATCCGATCACCATGGCGCGCATGAACCGCCTCTACGGCGTCACCATGGCCGAACGCGGCGTGTCGCAACTCGTCTCGGTCGACCTCGAAGGCGCGGTGAAGCTGCGCGAGGCGGTTTGATACGCGTCCGTTGCGCCGACTGCTGTGCCGTTATTGCCGGGCATAGCGCGTTGGAAGACGTGCGTGAACGCGCTTACGACCCGGCAATCCATCCGTACCGCTGTTCCTGCTCAACCCTGGACTGTGGCGCGAGCACGATCGCTTGCGGCCGTTCATTGTAAATAACAATAAAAGAACAACGAGATCTGTGATTGCACAACTCTTGGCTCTCCTTCGATGGACCGCAGTTCGCGTGTCATCGCAACCGACTTCTCCTGTCGCCACAGCTATTTAACTTTAGCCCCACAACCCCAGGCCGTGCGCGAAGGCAATCGGCTCCACTTGTCTCTGCAAACGACGGTAGAAAAATAACAGTGGAAACAAGAAACGGTGGCTCTCAGCCACCCGGAGGTTGCGTTCACACGCGTCCGCGACGGGTCGGCAAGCTCGAGAGTCAGTCAATAGCGTTGCGTCCGCTCCGGCAGCGGCGCCGAACCGACATCCAAGCGCGATTTTGGTGAATACGCTTTTTTGGAAGATTCTCGTTACGCGCGCAAGTGAAATCTTCCGCGGTCAAGCGCGGTCATCACGGCGTGTCAGCGGCTGCCATCAGCGGCGCGCAACCGGCCCGCGTCGCCGTTCCAGGCTGCGGCTTACGGGATAAGGAATGTATTGCCCGGCGGGGCTGCGAGGCCGTTTCATCGGCGCGCCTTGCTCGTCGATGCCGTCGAGGAACTCGTATCGATTTGCCACCGTGATCCAGGAGTCGCGCATCCTGACGTAGAACTCCCGCTCGTCTTTCTCGTCCGCGCCCAGCGCGAGCTTTGCGCATTGAGCCGCCATCCGCCATGCGTGGTCGGATTTCGATCGCATCGACCTGCCTTCTGTTTGTCAGCATTCCCAAATGCATATGATATGCCTATCGCGGTCGGCGTCTGTTCGATCGGCGACTCAGCGCGACGTATTTTTAAGCTTGCGTGCTGACCCTCCATGGAACGAAATATAGCGGTCCGGTTTCCTTCCTAAAACGGGAGAAGAGTCGATGCCGCTCTATTTCTTCCATCTCAGCTTCGGCGATCGCACCGTGCCGGACGACGAAGGCGTCGAATTGCCGAACCGCTCCGCAGCCCGTAACGAGGCGCTGGCGGTCATCCGCGACCTGGCCGATCCCGAGGTCGCGGGCAATCCGCGGCGCTGGGCGAGCTGGTTCTTGCAGGTGGTGGACGAAGGCGGCGAATTCCTGCGCCTGCCCATCGGGCACCCTGCCCTTGAGGTCGTGACGTCGGAGGGCCAACAGCCTCAGGCCGAATCATCCGAGATGAAGCCGACCCAGCCGGCCGCGACGGTTGCCACCCGGCAAGGCCGCCGATCGGCAGCGCTTGTTCAGCAGATGTCAGCGGTGAGGAAGCAGACCGAACAATTGCTCCAACGCAATCGACAGCTGCAGCACGAGCTTTCGTCCGTATTGGCCGTAAGCGCAAACATACAGATTCGAGCCCGCCACCTCGTGGCGCATGCCCGGTTTGCCGCCCTGCCGACGCACGACGTCGACGCTTACCGCGCCGCAAACAAGCCACCCCGCCGTTCCCCCCCGCATCTGGTCTTGCTGCCCCGCGAGTGATAGAATCTTTGCGATATCGCGGCGGGCTTGTTTGGAACTTTTTGCAGCCGGACTCATTGAATCGACCAGACGCATTGATCCATCGGTTCGATACGCTGAACGCAGGGCGCTATCGGTAAAGGCAATTTTCGACTGACTTAATGGGCGCGGCGTCGCCGTCTTAGAGCAGGAGCCAACTCCGATGCCGTACGGCCAGCCCCCCGTTACCCGGCGGTTGGAGCAGGGAAAATTCAACCGATTCCTGGCGGCGTTGCCGCCGCATGACTTTTCTTTGCTGGCGCCGCATCTGCGGACAATCCCGCTCCAGCGCGGCGTGATGCTGCACGACGTGGGAGAGGAGATCGAGCACGTCTATTTCCCGCACACCGGCATGGTCTCGATGGTGGCGGTCATGCAGAGCGGCGCGACGGTCGAAACCGCAACCGTCGGGCGCGGAGGTGTCATCGGCGCCAGCGCCGCCCTGGGCGCACGATCGACCTTCGGCAGGGCGATCGTGCAGTTGCCGGGCTCGGCCGCGTGGCTCTCGGCTGCCCAGTTTCACGCCTCTGCCAGTGAATGTCAGACCATTCGCGACCTCGTCGTGCGCTACAACGATCTGCTGCTTGCCCAGGTTCAGCAGTCGGTCGCGTGCAATGCGCTCCATGCGCTCGAGGCGAGGCTTTGCCGCTGGTTGCTGCAAACCCACGATTGCGTCGATGGCGACGCGATCCCGCTGACGCAGGAGTTTCTCGGGCAGATGCTCGGCGTGCGCCGCACGACGGTGACGATCGCGGCCCGCCTGCTGCAGAGCGCAGGACTCATCCGTTACCGCCGCGGTCTCATCCACATCGTCGATCGCGCGGCGCTCGAAGAGATTTCTTGCGAATGCTACGCCGTGGTGCGGCACAACCTCGATAAAGTTTTTCCGGCGCCGGCATCCTTGCGATAACGATTTCACCGGCATCCTTGCGATAACGATTTCAAATGAAATTCGGTCACTCGCGGACGGAACTTAGAACGCGCGAGCGAATTGGATGGCCGGACCCTCAGCCGCGTCTCCTCGCCCGGAGTGGCTGCGGGTCTCAGGACCCCGCCCCGGCCACTCGGCGGGGTTTTTGCTTTGCCCCCATGGATCCCGCACCGAAAGCCGACTGACTCTTTCAGGAGAAACGGTTCCGCCGGCATGACCTCCATGCATCAGGAACGGCCCGGTTGAGCGGCCCGTTATTCCGGCATGGAAACAGCAACGGAATACCGGAGATTTGCGCAGGAATGCCGCCGCCTGGCGCGAGACGCCAAGACCGAGCGGCATCGCAAGATCATGGAGGACATGGCTCGGGCCTGGGACAGGCTCGCCACCGAGGCCGACGAAGAAGCCTCTCACGCGTCGCCCTGACATGCGTCGTCCTGACAGGATCTTTCCTCTGCGTTGTGGAGCTCCCCCTGGCCCGCCAGGCGAAGCCAAACCTGCGCCATTAGCAACAAGGTGGCCCGAGCTTTCGGGTCATGGATGACGCTCGCCATCTCCAAGCACTCGGCGGCGTAACGTCGATACTCGTCGGATCGCCCCATCGGGCCCCTGCGCTGATCTACCGCAACGCGGGAGCGCGCCTGACGTTCCGGGTGCCAACCTTGCCTTTACGAGATTTTCACGCGGCTTGAGTCGCAGATCGGGCAGACGGCGGAGGTTTTGGCTGCCATGTTTGTCGGCGTGACACCGGCGGGGGGCGCCCAGCCCTCGACGACCGGTTGTCGAACCCCGCCAGAGTGGCCTCTAGGCGGGGTTTTTCATGCGGCATTGCAGATAGGAAGTTGGTTTCGCAAGCCGCTTGGCAGCGAACCGCGTCAACTCGCCTCGGCCAACGGTCTTTGCAGCGCGCCGCCTGGGCGCTCCAAGGCGCGCAGCAACCGCATGGCCCTGACGACGTCGCGACGGTCGAGAATGCCCACGAGCTTGGCGATCGTCAGTTCGGCATTGCGGTCGGCAGACACAAGGTAGTCCGCGAGCTCGGCTTGGGCGGCGCGCATCGCGTCCAGAATTGTCGTGAGTTCATCCTTCATAACGCACTCGCACTCTACGCTCGTTTCCCTGGGAGGATAGAACGCGCAGCCACGCTTTCGGTTTCCACCCACGATTTGCCATTCTCAGAAGAACCGTGGGGTGGGCAAAGGCGCGACGTCGCGCCGCGCCTACGCGTCTTTCCCGGCATGCCCATTCACGCGTGGGCACACTTCGCTTTGCCCACCCTTACTCGCTGGAACTTAAAGCCCTCCTCGCGACTTAACCTCTGCCGGGGGAGCTCGGGCGCGCAGCAGGCTCAAAGGGGAACCGTCATGTGGCAAAAGATCGGATATTGCCGGCAGAAAGCGTCCGAGTGCGCCGCACGCGCGCAAGAAGCCACCGACAAAGAGACGCGCGAGCTTTTCCTCAGATTTCGGGATTCGTGGCTCAGCGCGGCAAGGCGATACGAATCCTCGGCCGCGGCGGCTGCCGGCGAGACAACGGAGCGCCCACCGTCCTCGTCCGCGCCCGCGCCCAGCGCTCGCGACTGGCGTGAGAGCCCGAACGACGCGCGGACCGATACGACGGCGGAGCGGCTCGGAGCCGGCTGATCCAGCGCGTCACGCAACGCAACCCAACGGCTCCTCTCACGCTGCGGGCGCCCGCCCCGGCGAGTTCGGCTAGAGCCTCCTCCGCGCTACGACCTCGTCCAACAGCGCCAAGATCGCGTCCGGCGCGAACGGCTTGGCGATATAGGCGCAATGCCGGTAGCCGGGCGGCATCTGTTTTCGGGTGAAGCCCGAGACGAAAATAAAGGGAATGCGGCGTCTCATCAAAACATCCGCCGCGGCAAAGGCGTCATGGCCGTTGATGCGCACGTCGAGCAGCGCGGCGTCGATTCGCTCGCGCTCGATCGTCTCGAGTGCCCGCTCCAAGGTGGCGACCGGACCGACGACCGACCACCCGGCCGCGCTGAGGATCGTCTCGATCAGTCCGGCAATCATCGCCTCGTCTTCGACGATCAGCACCCGCCGGCCTGCGCGCCTGGCACGAGGCTTTTCATGGCCCGGCTCGGCCTGGCCAGCCCTGCGGCGGACATCCGGGTTCGGCTTGGTTGGGGGACCGAAGAGGGAGGTTGACATGACAACGCCGTCCACAACTCCCTCCACTGTTTGCTACTGCGAATCGAGCGGTATCCTCAAATTGACCCGCAGCCCGCCGTCTTCGAACTCGATCTTCGCCTTTCCGCCGAGGCCATGGCTGACTTCGCGCTCGATCAAGGTCAGGCCGAAACCATGCCGCGGCGGCTTGCCGACCGGCGGGCCACCACGCTCGATCCAGTCCAATACGAGGCTGGTTCCGCTGCGCCTTTCGACCACCCAGGAGACTTCGAGCGATCCGCCGACCACGGATAGAGAACCGTATTTCGCGGAATTCGTTCCAAGCTCGTGGATGATCATGCCGAGCGAGAGCGCGAGTTTCGGCTTGAGCGAAACCGCCGGCCCGTCGATGGCGATGCGATCATCGCGACCGGTCCGATAAGGCTCAACCTCCTGGCGCACCACATCGACGAGAGACACGTCGCCCCACTGGTCGCGCGAGACTAGCTCATAGGAGCGCGCCATCGCGTGCAGCCGATCGAGGAAAGCTTCGCGGGCTGCATCCACGTCGTCCGAATGCTTCAGAGTCTGGGTGGCGATGCTGACGATCACGGTTAGCATGTTCTTCACGCGGTGATTGAGCTCGGCCACCAGAACGCGCTGCTGCTCCTCGGCCTGCGCCAGGCCGGTCACGTCGTTGAAGGTCAAGACGGCGCCTTCGACCTTGCCGCTGCCGGTCCAATAGGGCAACGCGCGCACGATGTAGTGCGCCGCGCCATCGCGCCGGTTGACGCGCCGCTCGAGCGGCTGGCGCGCGCCGAAGACCTGTTGGATATCCTGGGGAACCTCGGCGTAATCGAGGTGGTGGGCGATATCGGTCAGCGGGCGGCCGCGGTCGCCGGGGATGAGATTGAAGATGCGAGTGACGGCCGGCGTGAAGCTGCGGACGATGAGTTCGCGGTCGAGGAAGATGGTGGCGATCTGCGTGCTCTCGTACAGGTTCCGCAAATCGGAATTGGCGCGATCGAGCTCGTCGATCTTGACCGTCAATTCATGATTGACGGTCTGCAGCTCCTCGTTGACCGACTGCAGCTCTTCCTTCGACGTCTCCAGCTCCTCGTTGGTTGATTGCAGCTCCTCGTTGACCGAGACCATCTCCTCGTTGCTGGATTTGAGCTCCTCGATTGCGGTCTCGTACTCTTCCGCCATCGACTGCAGCCGCTCGCGCGTCTCCCGCAGCTCGCGCTCGAGCTGCTCGAGATTGGCGTCGCGCGCCTTTCCCTTGCGCTGTTTAGCCGGGGGCTCCTCGTGCGCGGCCGGCGCGCGCAAATCGCTGAACACGACGAGGTAGAGCGTCTCGTTGCCGTCATCGTGCAGCGGCTCGACCGTGACCCTGACGAACTCGCTTTTGTCGCCCCCTTCCATCTCGACGTTGTCGCGCACCGCGGTGCGCTGCGATTCGACCGCCTCGTGCAGGGCGGAACGCAGCGGCAGGCGCAGACCCCGTCGCGCCATCGCCATGAGCGCCCGGCTCGGTCGTCCGGGCGGAGCCTCCAGGTATTTCCCCGTTCCGGCCGAATAATTGATGACGTCGCCGTCGCGGGTGACCACGACGTGGGCCGGCGCATAGCGCTCGAGCACGCGCGCCTCGATCGATTGCCGCAGCGAACGTCCCGCCGGCCCTCCGCTCTCGGTCACGCCGACGCCCGCAATGCCGTGCCGGCGAAACAGCACCGGCAGGTGCGGCATGGCCGCGCCGTCTTCCCGCCGTTGGAACACGCGGTTCTTCTTGTCGACCGAAGTAAACAGGTCGCCGTGCTGGGAGATGTTCTCGGAGGTGCCGAGGAACAGGAAACCGTTCGGCTTGAGCGCGTAATGGAAGATCGGGATGACGTGACCTTGCAGCTCGCTGTTGAGATAGATGAGCAGATTGCGGCAGGAGATCAAGTCCATGCGCGAGAACGGCGGATCGCGCACCACGCTGTGGGACGAGAACACGCACATGTCGCGGATCGGCTTGTTGATGACGTAGCTGGTGCCCTCGGAGATGAAGAAGCGCTCGAGCCGCTCCTTGGAAACGCCTTGCAGCATGGTGTCGGGGTAGCGGCCGGCGCGCGCCACTCCCAGCGCCGCCTCGTCGATATCAGTGGCGAAGATCTGCACTTTCACGCGCGAGCGGCTTTGTTCGACCTGCTCGCGCAGCATGATCGCAAGCGAATAGACCTCTTCGCCGGTGGCGCAGCCCGGCACCCACACCCGGATCGTGTCCGAAGGGCCTTTGCCTTCGAACAGGCGCGGCATCACGAGCTGCTCCAGCGCCTCGAACGCCTTGGTGTCGCGGAAAAAATTGGTGACGCCGATCAGCAGGTCGCGAAACAGCGTGTTGACCTCGGCGGGATCCTGACGCAGCCGGTCGGCGTAGGCCTCGAGCGAAGGAACCTGCAGGACCTGCATGCGGCGTTCGATCCGGCGATAGAAGGTGCGGGTCTTGTAGCCGCTGAAGTCGTGGCCGGTCTGGTCGAGCAGAATGGCGCAGATCTCATTGCGCGTAGTCTCCGCCCCATCGTCCTTGTCCACCTCCTTGTCGAGGATGTCGAAGCTGCGCACATAGCCGGCAAGCTGTGCGGGCATGGTTTCGACCGGCACCGCCAGGTCGACCAGCCCGGACGCGATGGCGCTTTCGGGCATGCTGGAATGACGCGGGCCGGAGTGGTCGGTCGCCTGCGCCAGCGTCAAGCCGCCGTGCTCCTTGATCGCCTTGATGCCGAGCGTGCCGTCGCTGCCGGCGCCGGAGAGCACGATACCGATGGCATACTCGCCCTGGTCCTCGGCCAGCGCGGCGAAGAACGAGTCGATCGGGGTGCGCTCGCGGCCGTCGCCGACGGCGCGGACGCCCAGCCGCCCCTTCGTGATGTCGAGCACCGCATCGGCCGGCGCCACATAGACGCGATTGGGGCGGACGATCTGGTCGTTCTCCGCGATCAGCACCGGCATGTGCGTATCGCGCGCCAGAATTTCCGGCAGCATGCTTTCCCGCTTGGGGGCGAGGTGGGTGACGATGACAAAGGCCATGCCGGGCTCGGGCGGCATGGCCTTGAACAGATATTCGAGCGCTTCGACGCCTCCCGCGGAAGCGCCGACGCCGACAATGGGAAATGGCCTATCCATCGGCTCCCCCAGCAGGGATCGAGAGGAAACGGGTCTGCCTGCGGTGGGCGGATCGCGCCAAGGCTACGCCAAGGCCCTGCGAATTCAAAGAGCCTTTGCGGGTCTTGCAATGCGATTGGTGGATGGTTCGGTACGTAACAAAAGCCTCTGCGCGCGATCGACCGTAGTCCGTGCCGAGTCGATCTCTTCGCGCAGTTGCGAAATCTCGCGGCGGGTGGTCTCGATCAATGCCCGCGTCTTGGTCACGAGGTCGCGATGCTCGGACTCCATGGGATTCGCTCCCGAGGGCTTTCAATCGTCGGCAGCCACGACATGTCCCGGCACGCGCCTCCACGACGGAGTCGGCCGGTTAAGTACAACCGACGAAAGGGTATTTGGTTCCGGATGCTTTGGCCGCGTACCAGCAAAGCCATTGCGCTCGCGGGCGAAATCGACTTGCCGGCTGACGAAAACTCACCGCCCGCCGGCCGCCGCCTTCTCGATCGTCAGCAGCATTCGAAACGCCGTGAAGCGACCGAGCACGGGCTCGAGCGTGCGTTCGATGCGTATGAGGCGCCGCGCAACGCCTTCGCCGATCAGGCTCCAGGGTTGGAAGCCGCCGCTCAGCGGATAGGCCGCGAGCGCGAACCATTGCACGGCGGCGACTCGCAGCGTGGGACAGAGGCGATGAAAGCGGTCGCGCTCGCGGGTGGCGAGGAGCGTCGGGATCGCCTGGTTGGAGTCGTAAGGGTCGCGGCGCGGGTCCGGGCTGCCGTCCTCGAGCACGTCGGCTGAGGTGCGCACGGGCTCGTGATGAAAGAGCCGGTAGAAGGCGGTGCTGCCCCAGGTGATCGCCGGCTCCACCATGAGCACGCGCCCGCCTGGCCGTAGCACCCGCGCGGCCTCGCGGAAGAACACGAGCGGAAATTCGAGATGATGCAGCACGTCGACCATGACGATATTGGCGGCGCAGGCATCCGCGAACGGCAGCCGCTGGGCATCCGCGACGCAGTCGAGCCACGGCGCGGATTGGATATCGGTTGCGACCACCTCGCGCAGCCGGCGCTTGAGGTTGCCGATGCCGCCGCCGATTTCGATGGTGCGGCCGCTTCGGCAGGCCGCGGCGATGCGGTCGTAAAAATCCTCGTAGACGAGGCGCAGGACCGGCTTGCGATCCCACATGCCGCGGTGATCCGCGAGCTGAGCGGATGCCGCGCGCTCCATCACATCGCCTTGATGTGCATGAACGCGAACAACACCATGCGCAGCAGCATGAAGCCGTGACGGAAACGGGAGATCTGGGTCTCGCCGTAGGTGCGGCTGGCATAGCGGATGGGGATCTCGACCGCCTTGAGGCCGAGTTTGGAAGCGCCGAAGATCAGCTCAAAATCCCCGAATGGATCGAACTTGCCGAAATAACTGCGCGCGGCCTTGATCCGCGCATAGTCGGAGCGCCGCAGCGCCTTGGTGCCGCACAGCGTGTCGGTGAAGCGCTGCGACAACAGCCAGGTGAAAAGCAAAGAGAACGCCTTGTTGGCGATGAGGTTGAGCACGCGCATCGCCTCCTGCTCCATCGGATAAATGAGACGGGAGCCGTTGACGAACTCGCCCTTGCCGGAAGAAATCGCGTCCCAGAACTTCGGCAATTGCTCCGGCGGCATGGTGAGATCGGCATCGAGGATCATCACGACGTCGCCGCGCGCAGCGTCGAAGCCGGCAAACACAGCATCGCCCTTGCCCGTCCCCGGCTGGCGCATCGCCTTGATGTCGTAATCGGGATGAGCGGCGGCGACGCGATCGATCTCCTCCCAGGTGCCGTCCCGGGAGTGCCCCTCGACGAAGATGATTTCGA
>Ga0310909_10003330_pt1 | contig 10083 bp, 12 predicted proteins | sample GREbulkMGT000H_FD_203449 | JGI IMG/M metagenome (GOLD analysis project Ga0310909, IMG submission 203449) | Lab enrichment of tropical soil microbial communities from Luquillo Experimental Forest, Puerto Rico - GRE.bulkMG.T000H | ecosystem: Environmental > Terrestrial > Soil > Tropical forest >...
ATCGCCTCGCCGGAATTTCCTGCATGAGCGAGCCCCAACATGAGCGAAGTGATCACCGCCGCCGGCCAAAAACCAACCGAACGTGCCAAAGTGAACTGCGGATATCCGCGAACTGCAAATTCTTCGAAGATGCCCGTGAGAATAAACACCAGCGCCCACAACAATCCGAACCGAAACAATGCACTGGCTGGTGGCTGCGGTCGTCCAAAGTCCAAATCACCAAGACTACGCAAAGTCAGAAGCAGCAACGCGAGTGGCACTATGCCCCAAATCGCTCCAGAGATAAACCGCCGGAGAAAACCCTTTCCCCAGGGCAGACCATAAGTCGCAAAACTGCGTCGCTCGAATCGTCCCATCACACCCGTCGCGATGATCACCGAAAGGAACAATAGGGCCTCCCCCAGCAGCGAAATGCCAGGCGAAATGATACCTGCGGATTGATGAATTCCGGGCGAGTGAACCAACCGGATGCATCCGAGGATGATGGCAACGAGCAGAACGAGAAATACAAGTACTCTCCAACCGCCCCGAAGCCCGTGTGGTCCCAGAAATATCCTGGCCGCTCCTTTGCGTTCTGCTACAGCGGCGTTCGAGAAGATTCTCTGTTCATCTGCCATTCGCGATCACATCCTTTAATGTCGCTTATGCCCACGTGTTACGCCAGGGGTGCGCCCGTTCCCGGAAAGCAAAGCCATTGGCACCTCCGCTCCTGATCGGAGAAAACGAAACAAGGCCCACGCGCACGTGAGCGCCGTTAGGGGCGAGAGCGAGAACAGCGATTTATCGCAATTTTTGTGACATCAATACCGCTCACGCTCGAAGGTGCATAAGTCACTATCTCCGAGCGTGAGGGCCTAGCAGCGGTGAACAATCCGGACACCCTTTCGGTGTGCGAGACCATGAACGAGACTCGCTGTGGGCGAGTGTGCGGCGGCATCGGCACCGGTTCCGATCAATTATCAGGCGAACAGAGCGGGAGAGCGACGTGCGGTGAGCGGAATCGAACACGAGCTAGAGCGGGGGCTCGGCGTGCGCCTGGGCGGCGCGTTCGCTAGCTGAAGTTCGCATGTTGGCGGCGCTTGAGGGTCTCATAGGGGCGCCGTAAGTTGCGACGGTCGCGACCCTGGCCAGCGCGTTCGGCGCAGAGAAACGTACACGGATAGACCCTCTCGAAGCTTTTTAATGCGTGGTTGAAAATCTGCTATTCATAGCGCAGCGCAATTAGCGGGTCGACCCTCGTTGCGCGCCGAGCCGGGACCAGACATGCTGCTGTTCCTACCGCCGCCAGCAGCACCATGACCCCGATAAAGGTAATCGGATCGCGCGGCGAGACACCCCAGAACTGGCTGGCGACGAACCGCGTCAAGGCAATGCTGGCGAGAACGCCAAGAACCATGCCCAAAGTTATTAGCCGCAGGCCTTTGCTCAACACCATCTTCAGGACATCGCTAATCGGAGCGCCGAGTGCCATGCGTATGCCGATCTCGTGTGTTTGCAGCGAAACCGAATAGGCCATGACGCTAAACACGCCGATCGATACTAGCACCAGCCCGACTGTAGCGAACACACCTAGCAGGATCAGACCGAACTTTGGCCCTGCGTAGCTGAACTGCTGCAGGTAGCCTTCCAGTGTGCCGGTCAACGTCAGCGCAACGTTTCGATCAACGGCCCAGATCTCGCGCCGCACCAGCATCAGCATTGACATGGGCTCGACGCCTGTACGGACGAGGATCCCGCGCTCCATCGCTCCGGTCACGGTGTAGGGAATGTAGGCTTCTGGCTCGATGCCTTGTTGCAGACCGCGGTTCTTGGCGTCGGCAACCACGCCGATCACTTCGAAGTATTGGTCCTTGGTCGATTGCGGCAGCTCGTCAAATAAGTTGAACTTGATCTTCTGCCCGATGGGATCTTCGTTCTTGAAGTAAGTTTTCGCGAAGGTGTCGTTGATTACGGCAACAGGTCGGGCCGCATCAACGTCAGATTCAGTCAATAGCCGGCCGCTTAAAAGATGCCGTCCCATCGTCTTGAAGTAACCTTCACTGCATAGCTGGAACATTACGTGCCAGGGCTCGGAATGTGTTTTGCCGGGAATCGTGACATCGCTCTCTGGCCCTCCGTATGGCGGTAACGAAGACGTCTCGGTCGCCGCAATGACCCCCCCGGCAGTGCACTCATACGTTGCAATACCTGGCGGAAGAAGATCTTCTTCTGCTCCGCGGTTTCGTACTGGCGCTTCGGCAGTGGCGTGCGCGCAACCAAGAGGTTCACTGGGTTAAGTCCCAGCTCGACATGTTGTAGTGCGAACAAACTGCGCATCATCAGACCGGCGCCAACCAACAGGACGATGGACAACATCACTTCCCATACGACGAGTCCGGAACGGAACTTGCCATGGCGGAAATTGGTGTTAACGCCCTTGCCCGTATCTTTAAGCCGGTTCTGCAATTCGCCGCGAACCGCATGCAGTGCCGGCACCAGTCCACAAAGCAAAGTCGTAAGCCCCGTTATAGCAATCGCGAACAGCAGTGCGCGCCAGTTGAGCTGCAGCACTGCTTCCGCGGGGATCGTTTGATCAGGCATGGCCGCGGTGACGCCTTTCAGCCCGAGATAGGCGAATAGACAGCCCAACAAGCAGCCGCCGCTGGCGAGCATCAGGCCCTCAACCAGAAGTTGACGCACGATGCGTCCGCGGCTGGCTCCCATCGAAACGCGAATCGCAATCTCGCGCTCTCGCGCCGTTGCTCGCGCCAGCAAGAGATTAGCAACGTTGCTGCACGCAATCAGCAGCAACATGCCCACTGCCGCCAGCAGGGTATACAGCGTTGCTCGGAACTGTCCAACCACGTCATCCGTTAAGGTCTGCGAACCCATCGTAAAGGTTTTGGGAAAATCGTTCGGGTATATCTTCGCCAGGTTCCTGATGATCACGTCAAGGTCCGACGTTACCTGCTGCAGTGTGACTTCGGGCTTGGTACGCGCCAGCATCCAGAAATCGAGCTTTTGAGCCTCAGGATCGCCCCGGTCCATGTTGTTCGGTACCCAGATGTCAGCGTTGCCTAGCAAAAAGCGGGGAGACATAACGGACACTAGGGTGCGTGGCTGACCATTCAGTATCAGCGTCTTGCCTATTAGGGTGGGATCGCTGTTGAATTGTTTCTTCCATAGCCGGTAGCTCATAGCGAACACGGGGGCAGCGCCGGTGCTGCCGTCGGCTTTGGTGATCATGCGGCCCAACATGGGTTGCATGCCGAGAAACTCGAAGGTGTTGGGCGTTACCCATTCGCCCTCAAACTGCAACGTCCCTTCTCGATCGGTGTAGAGAATGTCGAGGCCCGAGTTGCCCATGGCATCTTCGAAAACATGATTTTGGGCTACAATGTCGAGAAATTCCGGCAATCGGTAACTGGGATTGCGGTAGTCTGCAGGACGCGTCGCGTCGTGTACATAGACAATTGCCAGCCGATCGGGCGCTCTGTAGGGAAATGGCTCGATCAATACGTTCTCGATGACGCTGAAAATGACGGTAACTGCTCCGATGCCCAGAGCCAGCGCGAGGATCGCCAACAGCGTGAACCCGCGGTCGCGGCGAAATCCGCGCAGCGCGTAACGGACATCCTGCGCGAACCAGCTCAAGCTTTCCATACACCCTCTCTACCCCGTCGGCGGCCGGGTAGCCCCGTCTGTCGGGGATGTACGAGGGTTCGGGTAAACGGGTTCCCCAAGATCTCGACTGATGGCCGATGGTGGGGAAAGCGTGATGAATCGCAGGAAAGTTGGTTGGGAATATCGTAGGTGATGCTTCCGGAAGGGAATCATCACAACAGCTTCCAGCTCAACCAGATCGCCATCTTTCGTACCGGGGCGGAACTGCCATCGCGATAAGGCCCGCGCCGCAGCCTCGTCCAGTCGTTGATCGCCGCGTTCAGAACTTTGATTCCGCTAACGGTACCTTTGGCGTGAATGACAGCCTACAGTGTCACCCTGCCCTCGACGTTGTCGCTCTGGGGAAGATGTTTTTCGGGCGCACGTGATCGAGAACGTGATCGGCGTGCGGTCGCTTGGCGTGGGGGCCGCTCGCGTACGCTTGCCCCCTGCGAGTACCTACTCAGAGCCTCGAAATAGAAGCGCAACGACTCTTGCGGTTGTGCTCACAACGGCCCACAGAAATCTTTTCACTTTCAAACATCTCTTTTTTACTTGCTCAATGTGACGCTTCGGATGTAAGCCCTTTGTTATTGCGCAATCAGCGCTTTGGTCTAGCGATTGCACCAGGTAACTACCTACGCAAAGGTGCAACCCTGAGGAACTCGGATCTCGCAAGCGCTCCGAGGTGTCCTAACTCAAACCATCAACGATCCATGGAGGCTTATCATGAGTTTGACCGCTGAACAACGCGAACAGGTTGCGACTGAACTGAAGCGTTTCGCTGGAGACCTCAATCTAACCGACGAGCAGAAAGAGAAGCTGCAGACCGCTTTTGCGGAAGCGCGGGAACGGGTCGGAGATTACCTTAGGAACAATCCCAACGCAACCAAAGCCGATATCATCGCCAAGGTGAAGATGCACCGCGACGAGATTCGTCAGCGTGTCGTTAAATTTCTAAATCCTGAGCAACTCAGCAAGTGGGACAGCGAAATTGCCAAAGGCAAGGAGTTCCTGGGACATAAACTTGACGCATAAGATCGCACCTTGAAGGAGCCAAGCTTGGTGGCCTACAATCGAAACTGTCGGTCACCAAATCTTTAGTCATTTCCCAGGTGATGTTCTGTCTTCTCGTCCAACAAGCATGCACAGGTTGCGCCAACTTCCGTAAGACTCACACTTACCAGCTCGCTACCTCGTAGACTCACTTCCATATAGGAGTGCTCGCGCATCATGTCGTCCGCCACGCTATTGATCCACTCCCTTATCCAAGGTTCGTCTGCGTCGGCCATCCGCACCCTCCTCGGAGTTCCATAATCTGGCATCCGCTCCTGTGGGACAGTGTCCCGTAAACGGGCTTGCCAGTCGAATCGATAATTTCTATCGGTACCATTCTAGTTATTGCTTCGCCAATGACCGGCGCGGCTTCGAGCGTTGCAGCCATATTCGAAGTCCCATCCCCCGCCGGTAGTACACCAGACGCCCTGCCCCGCCCTCCGCGTCGTTCCGGCGGTAGCTGATGAAGATTGGGCGCATCACCGCCGTCTCGCGTAGTTGTTTGAGCTGCGATTGCCAAAACGTACATCTGTTCGGTGCGGGCGTCGAGGGCAGCCTATGATCGAAGATCGCATAGCAATGCTGCCTGTCCTGAGAAGCCTCCACTTCGGCTTTATTCCGCAGCGGCCCTCGGAAGAGGAGCAAGGCCTTGGCCAAGAGGATTTGTTGGACATGTTTCGGGTTCTGTTTGGCCCCCATCACGGTCCGCGCAACTTAAGCAGATACTTGGACCTCTCCCACCATTGACTGTTTGCTGATTTGATTCGTTCAACGTGGAAGTGAGGGGGCGTCTCGACTTCATCGGATCCAATGAGCACCGCGGCGGACGATTTGTCGCGCCGCCGCCCCCATGCTTCCCCAGGGGGCAATGTGAGCGATGCAGAATTAGCAACCCTGCGAGATTCCCTTCACCGCCTGGCTGCGGTAACCGGAGACATGGCTGCTGACCAGAAGGTTGCGGAGAGAAAAGCCCTCAGCCCAGCAGGATCCGTGCCACGCAAGTCACTTCTCACAACTGATGCCTGAAGACGCTTGCGCTCTAGCGTCGTAAGCAGAAGAGAAAGGGCGAGCGGCCTGATGTTTGGCACTCACCGATCGCGTTTCATGGGATGATTAGTTAGGGCGAGGCTTTCGAGGCAGTGCCATGTCTAGTCCGGCCGTCGGTTCGTCTCCAGATCGTACGCTGGTGTGGGCGAACAGGCAGGTTGATGCGAAGTGCAAATTGACGGATGGCGTACTCAGAGCGTATTCGACAACTACGCGATCATTACAGAAGATGACATCGCCGACGCAGTGCATAAGCTGGAGGAAGATCGGAAGCGGCGCGCCGTCACTCCGTCTGAGGTCGAAGCGCATAGTCACGAATCAATCACGGAGACGGCGGTGACTGACGCTCCCGTTGCCAACTCGAAGCTGCTAAACTAAGCTGTATCAGAACCTTCCGATTAGGCCGGGATGGCGGAACTGGCAGACGCAGCGGACTCAAAATTCGCCGACCTTCGGGTCGTGGGGGTTCAACTCCCCCTCCCGGCACCAATTTAATTTCAGTTGGTTCAATCGGTTCAACCTACACCCATTTTCTAGAGAGAAGCTCGTCCACTGACCCGAGCGCGGCGGCCTTTTTGGATGCGGACCGAAGACGCGGCGGATGTTCGGTCAACCAATGCGCGAGCAGGCCGCAGGAATTTTGGCGAACGACAGCTCAAAGGCCTTGCGAAAAGGCTAGATCTCCAAAAACAACATTCGTGTTTCTGCGGGCCTCTTCACGTCGCGCGGCGTAGATTCACGACAGCCTGCATGTGCCGGCATGGGAGCTTCAATACCCGGCTTCCTCTCCGTCGAGCTTCAGACAAAGCTCGGCAAGAGTGGCAGAACGAGCATAAGTGCGCTGGGTGCGATCGCCATTTTCGTGATAATTTACCTTATCAATCCGCCGGCGCTTATACACAAGTAATGTATTGCCGGATAACTGCGAACTGCTTAGTTTGCAAGCGCCAAAACTCGTCAGCTTGACCTCTAGCGCCTCACAAATCCTCAGCAGCGTCGTCACCATAATCGGCCTTCCCGGCTCATTCTGCCGCCAGTGCCGGGCCGAGAATTCAAACGAGAAGTCCGGTCCACCGAATGAGAGGCTGTTCGACCCAAAAGATGACCGTTTAAACCACAGATAGGATTCGGGTTGCTCGTGTAGATGATCGGCAAACAGCCCAGTGATCGGGTGGCTGGTTCGGGACATCAACCACCTCCCAACCACACTCCAGCTCCGTTCTGTATCCTTCAGTGGTGGACCGCATCCGATTTGGGAGAGGTTTCGTACTCTTATTATGCAAAAGCTCAGCCGACGGTTTCACTTCCCTCTAATTCACTTGGTGTTGGCGCTCGGCGTCACCATCTCGCTGTTGGCGTGCACCACAACACAGGCCGCGCCCAGCGGGCCGATCCCTGCCGCCAAGGTCGATGCTCCGCTGGCTGCCGCGCCGGGCAAACAGACTGCCGTCTTTGCGGGTGGATGCTTCTGGGGCACGCAGTCTGTGTTTGAGCGCGTGAAGGGCGTGCTGAAGACCACGGCAGGATACTCCGGCGGTTCGGCCAAAACCGCGACCTACGACCAGGTCAGCACGGAGACCACCGGACACGCCGAGTCGGTCGAGGTGATCTACGATCCCTCGAAGATCACCTACGGCCAACTGCTGCGCATCTTCTTTTCTGTGGTGCACGATCCCACGCAGCTCAACCGCCAGGGACCCGACGTAGGCACCTCTTATCGCTCGGTCATCTTTTATACCGATGACGAGCAGAAGCGCATTGCCACTGCCTACATCGCGCAACTCGATGCGGCCAAGGTGTTTCCCAAGGCGATCGTCACGGAGGTCACTCCGCTGAAGGGCTTTTATCGCGCTGAAGACTACCACCAGGACTATGCGCTCCATCATGAGGAGAACCCGTACATCCAGGTGTGCGACGTGCCGAAAATCAAGGCCTTGAAGCAGCAGTTTCCCGATCTGTTTGTCGAGTACCAGAGCAAGTGAGGCGCTTTGCGAAGGATGGTCCTTTTATGGGGTCAGCCTGAGCGAGGAGCGAAGCCATGAGTCGAAAAGAGCCAACGATTGCTGCATAAAACCTCCTTCCGCCGAATCGAGCCATTATGTGTCCGCTACGGCAAGACTCTGTGACAAACATCACGGAAGCCGTGGTCGATTCCGAGTGGGTTGAACGTAGGCAACTTTGCACCTCGCTCATCGGTCATGAGGGGAAGCCGTGCGCGTTCTGTCGCTGGCGTTACGGTAGAGGCCGCACTCTAATCCGGCTAGCACTGCACTCCTTCACTGTGGTGGGACAAGCCTGATACTGCATGTCCTTCGACAAACAGATTTCCACTGCTGAGAACTGATTCTTAGGGCACGATATACGAAACGCCCGTTTAGGCGCATTGTTGGCGAGGGCAAACTTCTGCTCAATGACCGAAGGGCTGGGGTGAGAACTATTGCCGGGCTTCTTCAACTCTTCCGGCACCTCAAGCGCGTTATAGAGCTTTTCAATCACCCCGAAGTAATCCTGCATTGACAACCTGCTGCACGTCCCATGCGTGGCCCACTCATGCTGGATCAACTCGTTGCCTGGCATAATCGGCATCATGTGTTTGACGGTCGCGGATGGAACCGGTGATGTGCTGCCACAATCCTGCGGCCATTTCCCGTCGTCGTATTGAGGCCGAAAACCACGTACCAACAGGCCCACGTGCTTACTTGGTGCGCACTCAGCCGACGGGCGCTCGCGAGGTTCAGTCGCGCAGAATTCCGGAGTCCAAGACAAGGTGAGCAGAAAATAGTCGAAGTCACCAGCGGTTGCATCGCTCGGAACTGTCGGTGGCTTCTGCTTGTGTTTCGCCAAGGCACACCCTGAGTACCCACAACAAACAGCTACCAGAAGCACCAAGGTGATTATTTTCCTGTTCACGGCCCGTCATATATTACTGCAACAACAATATTCTCAGAGTGTCAGCGAAAGGTTTTAGTGGCGATTAACCAAAGGCGCAAAAATGAGGCCCTGTTAAATTGGCAGCCACGGGAAGGGCATCCATCGCGTCGTGCCGCCGCCAAGTGCCGGGATTCCCATCTAAACCCGGGCCAGGGCACGATTCGGATTTGATTGTGATAGGGGCTGTTCCGATAGAGGACGTAGACCGGAAACACCGTTGCAAACCGTCAAGAACTGGTGAGGCGTGAGTCTTCGGCCTCCCTTGCTAATCTTTCCTTGCGTAATCTTTCCTCGCGCAGTACTGCGTCCCTTTCTTGCTCTTTACGAACACGGTCCCGAACTTCTTGAATCTTTTTGTGCACCTGTTGAAATGGACCCAGGGTCTTCTCGTTTGTCATAGGCTCCAGTCTGCTCTTCGGCACCGGCAATGTGTGACGAACATCACCGCACGGTTACACTTCTAAGATGGAATTGGCGCTTCTTCAGTTGCCCTGTGTAGTCATCGCCGGAATCGCGTTTCTAGTGGCCAAACCCGATTCAGGTGCGATTAGGCGACGCAAGTGCTCTCCGCACGAACACGATTAACGATCATGCCCCATTCCCGTCGAATGAAACTTCCTCCCGTTCCAACGTGGACCTGTCCGCACTGTGGCTTTGTCCATCGTCCCGCCGATCTGCTACGCCTTGACTCAGACCTTTTGCAATGCAAGGCGTGTAAGCAGCCGTTCGATAGCACGCCCGACGGCATAAAACGGAAGGATTCCGAACCCTAGCAGCGCGACGGCATTCAATGTTTGAGAATCACCTGAAGTGACACCTCGCAACGTGACGCCGATCACTGCTTTGCCCTCATACCCGCGCTTAAACTGCTCGCGTTTGAGGTGCTGAATGACTGATATGATTCTGCCTATCCCTGCGGTCACGCCCCGTTCCCGCCGCTCACAACTCCCGCCAGTCCCGACTTGGACGTGTCCACACTGCGGATTCATCCACAAGCCAGTCGATCTAGTGCGGCTTAATTCCGACCGCCTTCAATGCAATGGTTGTTTGAAACCGTTCGATGCCGTGTCAGATGTGATGCGAGAGCGCAAGAAATCCGAAGCGTAGCTGCGCTACGGCATAGGCGTGGTGAGAGCAGCCAGTGGTTAGTTCGTTACTTCTCTTTCTTTTGCCAGAAAACGTACACTTCTTCGACGGTAGGATATTTAGGCACTCTGACGTTGGACTCTGGGGTAAACGTACTCCAAGTCTTGCCTTCATCATATGAAGCAATCGGCTGTCCTGTTGTGGAAGTAGCCCAACGTAACGTGCCAACGGCTGGTTCGTAATCGCAGTTTTTTTCGCCAAGCGGAGCCGTTAGGAATTCGCAATCATGCGGCTTATTTTCGATGTGGACCTTGCTGGTGT
>Ga0310909_10003339_pt1 | contig 10075 bp, 11 predicted proteins | sample GREbulkMGT000H_FD_203449 | JGI IMG/M metagenome (GOLD analysis project Ga0310909, IMG submission 203449) | Lab enrichment of tropical soil microbial communities from Luquillo Experimental Forest, Puerto Rico - GRE.bulkMG.T000H | ecosystem: Environmental > Terrestrial > Soil > Tropical forest >...
ACGATGCTTGTTCCCCTCGAAACTCTGCAACAGAGCGTCGGGCATGGATCCTCCCAGGCCAATCTCGCCAGGGCCCTGGCTGGGATTTTTCGCTTTCATCAGCGAGCGACGCCATTGGTGGCGGGATTGTTCGCCGATCCTGCGTTGCACGCTGCCTATCGTACTTCGCTTGCGCGTCAGGGCAAGGGGCCGCAGCTCTCGCTGAAAGCGCTGGAGAGCTATATCGCCGCCGAGCAGCGAATCGGACGCATCGATCGCATGGTGGATTCCAGGTTGGCAGCAAACGTACTGCTGTCTTGTTCGTTCTTACGCGCCTTCAGTGAGCAGTTTTTTGGTACGCGCATGAGACCATCATGGAGCACGTTTTCCCGGCGACTGATTGCAACCATTGCGCCCGCCGCATTGGCCGGCCGGAGATAAGCCGCTTATCTACAAGGGACTAGGTCGCGGCTTGAGGGTATCTCCGGGCTGCACCCATACCCGCCTGCCAAAGAGTGCCGTCCCGGGCCCGGCGCGGAGCGGGACGCGGCGGCCCAAGTTCCGCCGGGGATGAATTGTGACTTCGGGGGTTGCTACGATTATGAGTTGAGCAGGGATGTCTGTGTCGTTGCTGCGCCGGCTGATGAATCGCAATATGACGCTTTATGACCAGCTTGACGCGCTGGCTGAGTGCGGTATCGCGCCGCGTGCCGGTGTGGGCTCCGCCGAGCTACTGGTGCGTCACGGCGAGCGGGAGTACGAGACCTCGCCGTTTAAGCTGCTGCTGTCGGAGCTGGGCGCCGATGGCGACGAGCCGCCGCATCGTCCCCTGTCCGACGATGTTTGGCACATGCGCGCCGAGTGTATCTCGCGTGACGGCGACTACGTGAAGGTAGCGTACCGCATGGCGAAGCTGGCCTCCGATGCGCTGCCCATCGAGTTGGTGGGCGATGAATTTGACCTGCGGCGGGGAGTCGCTTGGCTTTTCTTTTCGCTGCACGGCGAGCAATACCATTGGCCCGCCAAAATCGAAGAGCGCTGGATCGATGCTATGATCCTGAGCCGCTTCGCTGCGCTGCTTGAGGCGCAGCCGGGCAACCGCCGCTACATCTGCCTCGACCTCGGCGGACAGGATTGCCTGTTAGGTTGTACCACCGAGACCCAGTTCGCCGACTTACGTAAGCGCACCGGCCTGGCAATTGAGTGGCTGGGCTAGCCGTCGCGACATGGCCGCTAAAATCCCGGCCAGCCAACTTTGTCTGACTACCATTTTCCGACCTCACTGCCATCAAGAGCCCTGACCTTCCGGGGTAATGGGTTTGTGGCACAATATCGGAGGTCGCCCATGAAGTGCAGCAATTTTCTTCCCTTCCTGGCAACCATCGCGGTTGCCTGTGCAGCATCCGGCTCCGCGCAAAGTCCTCAGGATGCTTTGCACGCCCCTGACGGCAACTCGTTCACCCGCATCGTCAGCATTTTCATTGCCCCCAATCCCAACATGCCCTTCAGCGCGACCGTCGGCACCGAATGGACGCCCCTGACCAGCGACGGCGCGACCGTCGTGGTCAAGAACCACCGCTTGGTGGCGCGGGATAGCCAAGGACACGTCTTCGAGGAGCGCCGCCGGTTTGTGCCCGCCGACAGCAGCGCGCCCTCGCTGCTGTTCCAGACCGACTACGTCGATCCGACGCGCCACACCCGTACGGTTTGCTTCCCTACCAGCAAAGTGTGTGACACCTATAGCTTTTTCGAACCGCCCAACCTGGCGACCGTCCCGGCGGGTCCGATGGCCGACGGGAAGCACTATCTAAGCCGCGCGGACTTGGGCAAGGGTGAGGTCGACAACCTCGAAACCGTTGGCACGCGCGAGACCATCACCACCAATCCCGGCGCCGCTGGCAACGATCGTGAAGTCACCCTCACCAAGGAGTTCTGGTATTCACCCAAGCTGGGCATCAATCTGGTAGTTAAGCGCATGGATCCGCTGCAGGGCACGCAGCTATTCACGGTGAGCAACATCAGCCTCACGGAACCAGACGCGCGCCTGTTTGTTGTCCCCGCGAAATACAAGGTAGTTGATCAGCGCACCGCGGCGCCCGCTCCCGTAAAGTAAGGCCGCGCGACACGACACTGTCCGGGAGAGGTGTGGACTACATCCCAGTTTCCCGGGATGTCTGCTTCGGACTGCCGGCAGTGGTTGCTTGGCCACAGCCTGACCGTCGGTTGCGATTAGCATGGTGGTTGGCTGGCAGGACACACGGGATATATTCCTACGTCGGTAATGACTCTCTTCCGCCTGGGGCCACTATGGCAGCACGCGCCTCTTCGAGAAGACCTTTTGATCGCGCCAATCCGAGCAAAGCTACCAAGTCTTGGAAGCGCTGAAACGAACCCGACCGCAGAGATCAGGCCGTGGCCTTCGCAGGGAGCCTCGATGCGTCTCCGCATTGGTCATCATGCCCTCGTGGGCTCCCGCAACGATTTCGACTCGAGGGCGAGCGGGATGCAGCATCAGCGTCTCGTTCGCGCGCTGGCGGGTGTCCTCACGGCCACGCCAGGTGGAGAAGGTCACCCGCGCCCGGGCCAGCGAGAGGTCGAAGTCCTGAGTCCTAACTCTCCTCGCACTCATCCGTAAGTTGGGTCTCGAATCGATATCACCACATCTTCTGATCTAAGGGACAAGGATGGATACCTCGGCAGCAGTTCACAAAGCCGCAGTAGCCGACTATCTGGCCGCCGAACGAACGTTGCTGGCATGGGTTCGTACAGGGCTGGCACTAATGGGATTCGGTTTCGTCGTTGCGCGTTTTGGATTATTCCTCCAACAACTCGCTGCCCTCCAGCATAGCGGGTCGCAACAATCGTACGGCTTATCGCTCTGGTTCGGTACGGCTCTCATAGCCGCAGGAGTGATTGTGAATCTGGCTTCCGCCTGGCGCCATACTCGAATGGTGCGCGAGCTTGACCGTGGTACTAACACCAGCACGCGCTCGCCAGGACAGGCAGTAGCCACGGCCTTGTTTTTGGGATTGGTAGGAATCGCTATGGCGATTTATCTGCTTACGGTTCGCGGTTCAACCGGTTCTCACTCTGCAGTGCGACAGGAGACAACCATGGCAAGTGAAGCACATGGCGGCAGCGTAACCAGCAAGGGCATCGTAAGCGTGCCAAGCAACCACTCAGTCGATCAAACCGTGAGCAATCTAACCGGCATTCTGCAATCCAAGGGTGTCACTCTGTTTGCGCTGATTGACCACAGCGGCGAAGCAGAACGAGTCGGAATGAAAATGCGGCCCACCAAGCTGCTGATCTTCGGCAGCCCGAAGGCAGGGACACCTCTTATGCTGGCAGCGCCAACGATTGCCATCGACCTGCCTTTGAAGATCCTGGTGTCGGAGGACAGCCAGGGAAAAGTCTGGATTTCTTACAACAGCCCTGAGTATCTGCAACAGCGTCACGGCCTGCCGCCCGAGCTGCTGCAGAACATCGCGGTCGTCGCACCTCTGGCAGAGGCGGCAGCAAAATAGGACTGCGGATCGGGTCAGCCGCTCGCGCCGGCCAAGCAGCGCCCCCCGTTCCTAGAGAAACGGCTATGTCATTCCCAGAACGGTCAGATGGCTACACTTGATTCAAAAAGAGATTCCTACTTCAAGAACTCTGAAGTTAGGAATCGTCCTACACGACGGCATCTTGCGAATCAGCAAAAAAATCAGGAAATAAATGCGTAGAAACTATTGAAAGTTATATTACTATCAGTCTCCATCTACAGCGGCCTAAAGAAGTTACGATGTGACATATTTAGCTCGATGATCTTCAGTCTTAAGCCCCCGCGGCCTGACTCCCACGCCGGCAGTCAGAGGGCAACATCACCTGCCCGGTTACGGATGCTTATATAAGCCATAGGTTTACAATGAGCACTCCGATACGCGTCCTTCCCTCGTTGCTCCCATTTCGCCTGTACAAGGAAGCTCCCGTGCAAAACGCGAAACCTGCATTCGTCCTATTGGTTGTAATCTTCGCATCACTGCCGCTGTGGTCGGCAAGCGACGATATCCTAGGCCCTTGGTTTAATGAGGATAAGGACGCCAAAATCGACATTTTCAAGTGCGGCAACGACTATTGCGGAAAAATTGTTCGGTTAAAGGAGCCGAATTATCCCGCGGGCTCGAAGCTCGGTACCCCCGGTACACCCAAACTTGACCATTTTAACCCTGACTCGGCACGCAGGAAGGACCCGCTCATGGGGCTGCAGATTCTGCAGGGCTTACAGTTTTCCGGCGGCAATGTGTGGAAGAACGGTAAGATCTACGATCCCGACAGCGGCAAGACCTATAACGCCAAGGCCACGCTGGTCTCACCCACCGAGCTTGACCTGCGCGGCTTTATCGGGGTATCGCTCATTGGTCGCACCGAGAAATGGACGCGTCCGAATTGAACTTCGTCGCAGCTGACATATCGACTGAAATCAAGGCTCGAACTCTCTTTACCGTGATGCGCCGCGGCTCCGGGGTACCAGCCAAGTCGACGGTTTTTTCGACACCTTAGTCCAAGCTATCTTCTCATTAGCGCCCTTCTCACGGACTTCGTAGGCTTCGCCGTGTCCATGACAAGATCCAATCCACGGCTGTGGCCCGGTGAGTTCATCCATTTCGCGGTAAAGTTAAGAACCACGATTGCGCTGCGTGTAATAAGCTCTTCCACAACGGGGGTCAAGCTGGTTCATGAAAGCTTTCGATCGTCTCATCAAGGGCGACATGCATGGAATTCACTACGCAGTGAGCATTTTTTTCGCGACCGCGATCCTGTGGTTGCTGCTCCACAAAATTGCCAACGCGAATCCGGTCTGGGCGATCAGCTCCATGGTGGCTACCAGCGATCCTTACATGAAGCAAGCCGTGCTGATGCTTCGCTCGCGAATCGCCAATGCGACGGTCGGCTGTGTTGTGGGGCTTCTGTTCATCGCCATCGGTGGAACGAAGCTGATCAGCTTGCCACTCGCCCTGGCGGTAACGGTCCTGTTGTCCGCCTATGTTGTGCGAATTCCGACCATGTGGCGGCAAGCACCGATTACCGCGGCATTCGTCATCGCCGCCAGCCTGGAGGAACAATCCCGGCGGGGCGGACTGATCGCTGGTACAAGCCGCATGGGCGAGGTGCTGTTCGGGTGTATTTTGGGAATCGCGGTTGCGTGGATCGTGTCGACAGTGTGGCCGCTGCCGGACGCTGCGTCCGCCAATCACGCTCCGTCGAGCTGATGCTGAGCAATCCTAGCCAGGTCCGCTGATTCGCGAATGTCCTTTTACCGAGCGAGTCCTCGTCTAGTGCGTAGCATTCCTAGTGCATCCCAAGTATTGTCCTGACGCTTTCATGCACACATTCCCTTCCAACCACAGTTAGATTCTGGCGAGTTAGATTTCGGCGCGGGCTGCTTCCGGCCATCGCGGGTGGCCAGTCATCTTCGTTGCGGAGGCTTTGCTCGGTTGTGCGAGTGGTGTTTCTCGGAGGCCCAGTACCCATTCCTGCAGCGCGAGAACATCGTGCGGGGCCAATTCAGAAAGGACCGTTTCCAAAAAACAGGGCCACCGGTAGCGATTTGTTCGCTCACACACTTCACTGCCGGCTACATATCAGCTCGTTGCATTTTCGACTCAGGCTACTGGGTAAAAGCATCGCCTTAGCGGTGCAATCAGGTGGCCTTAAAACCGGATTTCGCCTCACGGCGAACACCCTCCGCGAGACATGCACGAGGAGGTCTGCTTCACCACTCCACGAAACCCAAGAAGCTAGTCAATGCACTACTGCCCGATTCTTTAAACTGCTAGGTCGTCAGAGATTAGATCGTCCTTGGTCGTCATACAGGGATGTAATTCTTGCCGCCACGATGGAACTTTGCATTCTGGTCGGAGAACCCCACCCCAGCCAACGCATCGAAAATCTTAAGACCACTAACAAGGAGAGCGAGTATGAGACTGTGGCTGCTGCTTATTAATTTCGCCCTGCTGCTTGCTACGGCCGTTCTTGCTCAGCAGGGCCAATCCAGGTTCCCGCCGCTAAATGCGCCATCGAATTCTCCCGACCAACCGCTACCGCAAGGCCAGATGCCCCCCGACCGGATGCCTCCTGATCAGACGTGCCCCGCACACAGGCGCTGATCGATGAATCGCAAGCATCATCCTCGGCTGAGGTGGAACAGCGGATCCTGCAAGCAGGGCAGTCGCAGGCCTCATTGTCGGACGCCAAAATCAGCGTTACTGCGACCGCGGGCGCAGTTGCCTTGGACGGTGTTGTGGCGGATGAGAGACAACATCAGACCGCCCTCGGGGTGGCGAGGTTGAACGCTGGCGGCCGGCGAATCGTGGACCATATCAAGTCCAGCACTGGATCTAATTCCGAGTTGGAGGTAGGTATGAAAATCAAAGAAGTAATGAGCGAGAACCCAGTGTGTTGTCTGCCCAGCGATAGTGCCCAATCAGTCGCGAAGATGATGTGTGATCGCAACATCGGCTCCATACCCGTGGTGAACGATCAACAGTCAAAGCAGCTGCTGGGAGTGATCACGGATCGGGACCTTTGCTGCGCGGTGATAGCCGGCGGCCTCGATCCCAAGACAACCCCTATCCAGAAGTTCGTCACCGCGAACCCAGTCACCTGCCGCGATGGAGAAAACATAGACAAATGCGAGCAGCTGATGCAGGAACGTCAAGTCAGGCGAGTGCCGGTCGTGGACGATAAGAATAGTGTGATCGGCATCGTCTCGCAGGCTGACTTGGCGCTGAAAGGTAAGCCGGAACGGCTGTCGAAAACAGTTGCGGAGATTTCGAAGCCCAGGCGATCTTCTGCGGCTGCATAAACCAGACAGGGCTTAACCCTTGCAACCCCTGTCGTCTGGATTGGTACGACAGGGGTGACTTGGGCGACCGGGCAGCTGCAGCAGTTCCTTTCGCGAATATGGACAGCAGCCCTTCATGATTTAGGCTGGAATCGAACAACTCACAAATGCCGTCAACCGCCTGCCTGAGCGAAATCGAAGGCGGTGCTCTACGGAATTAAGAGAGGGGTAACTGGGTCCCCGGAGACCCGCGGTTATGCTGGCTCTCGTTCCCTAGTTTTGCAAGCCGCCAGCTTTGGCTCGCTGCCGGGGGCGAACGAATCGAATTGCACTATAAATTAAAAGAATGTCTGACCGGACGAAACATGCTAACCAAGAACCCGTGATCCCTCCGTTAGTCGAGGATCAGGCGGCGCCTCCCACCAAGATCCGCATTGTCGAAGATGCGGAAGCGACCGGCGAAACACTCGCCGCCTATGACTACTGGCGCGCCAGCTCCGGACGCACGCAGGTGCCGGGCATTATCAAGTGCTTTGGTTCACGGCCTGATTTCCTGCGTCAGGTGGTGGACTTCTCCAATACCATTCATTTCTCCGAGGGCCATCTTCAACGCCGGCACAAGGAGATGATCGCCAGTTATGTCTCTTATCTCAACCGCTGTCCGTATTGACTCGACAGTCACGCTTACTTCCTGCGGGTTCAGGGAGCCAGTGACCAATGTGTTGCGGCAATTCTGGAAGGCAAGCTGGATGAAGCAGGCCTGGGTGCCGCCGAACGCGTGCTCATGGATTACACCAGGCTCATTACCGACGCCGCCCATCGTTCCACCCCCGAGGATGTGCAGGAGCTGAGGAACGCAGGCTGGACGGAGAACCAGATCTCCGAGGCGGTATACATCATCGCCGTGTTCGCATTCTTTAACCGCGTGGCTGACGCCTTCGGTGTGCCGCCCCAGCACTACCTCGTGCGCGGCTCGACGATCAAGTGATCCTAGCTCGCACGCTCGGCGGGTTCGATACGTGGGTCCCTCGGAGCCAACGGACGCTGGATGACCGGCTTGAGTAGAATGTGTGCTCCGGGAATGTGTGGACGGGCGGCGTCACGCCCAAGGCATAGGAGAAAACCACGATGCCAATATTCCGCGAAGAGGTCATGGAACATCTCAGGAGGGAGCTCGCTGCGTTCGAAGAACAGGCGCAGAAACGATGGTTCCGCTTGTCGCCGAAGAAATGGAGGCTGCCATCGAATCAAACTGGCGCCAGGCCATGGAGCTCAGCGCTCTGTTGCAGGAAATTGAAAAGGACCATCCCCACAACTGAAGTCCGGCAACCACGCGGCAGGTCTTCGCCCTTTCTCGCCGGTTGCAACGCTGCCCAAAAATTTGGGGAGCCCGCAGGCTCCCCAAACAACAGCTCCATCAGGCGAAGAGAATTTAGAAATTGAGCTTCAAGGCGAACTGGATATTGCGGCGTTCGGTTGGCAAAATGCTCGGCAGCCCGCCTCCAGGCTCGCCCTTGAGCGCTTGAATCGCTGTCACGCCTGTGCCCTGCTCCACATCCAGGTTGACGGCATTAATGTAGTAGTTGCTGTGGTTGAAGGCGTCATAGAACTCGGAGCGGAACTGCAGGTTATAGCGCTCGGTCAGCTTAAACGTCTTGGCAATCACAAAGTTCATGTTCCAATAGCCCGGCCCAGTGTAAGAATTGCGGTGGCCCTGCGGCAGTCCGTTGGTGCTGTACACGCAGCCTCCGTGGTCGAGCGTTGCGCATACCGGAACTGCCAACGCAACGCCGGCTCCGACCGGAATGCCCGTGGTGGGGTCGATCGGCAGCGGCAGGTAATTAAATAGGTTGGGGGCGACCGCTGTAGAATTGCTGGCACTTCCCCGCTGGTTAATTGGCTGGGTAGGAATATAGAAGGGATCGCTATACCCCAGGCCGGTCTGGGTGATCTGGGTGCCGTCGTAAATCGTGTACGGCAGGCCCGAGCGAATGTTGAGGATTGGCGAGAAGCTCCAGCCACCGAAGGCCTGCCGCTCCCATCCCTGGCTCATGTTGCTTCCCCAGGGAATATTCCACGTACCACTGAGTACGAACCGGTTGCGGATATCGTAGTCCGCATTGCCCTTGTTCAGGTTGGCGTTGAACGGATCCAGGAAGCCCAGTGTGTAGTTGCCGGCGGTGCCGTCCGAGAAGGTTGAAGAGAGGTTATCGATGGCGTGCGACCAGGTGTAGTTCGCCGTGAGATACAGCCCCTTGTTAAAGAGGTTGGTGCTTTGGAACTTCAGGTTCACCCCGTTATAGCTGTTGAAGCCGTTGGCGCCACGATAATTGATGTTGCTGTACTGGTAATTGAGCCGGTTGGTAGAAAGCGCGTCTCCCAGGAACGTCGAGCCGTAGCCTGCAGCGTTCAGGTTCGCAATGGAGTACTCGTGGGTACCTTTCGAACCGACATATTCGATGGAGAACACCGAGTTCCTCAGTAACTGGTAGTCGACCGTACCCGACCAGAACTGCACGTAGGCAGTAGGAATGTTCTGCTGCACTGCGCGCAGGCTCGGATTCGGAAAACAGGAAGTACCAGCAGGCACGGCGGAGGGATCGCCGCACGTGCTGCCTGCCCCTCCCAACGGCCCCAGATTGTCGACGAAGATGGGCAGCGTCCCCTGCGGAACGTCAATTCCGTTGGTCACGCTAATCGTAGCGTAATTAGGCGGATTCTGAATCACGTTGTAGGTGACGTTGCCGAAGTTTCGCTCGTAGCCGATGCCATAGCCGCCGCGGAGGGCCAGGGTGCCGTTACCGAGGACGTCCCAGGCAAAGCCTACGCGCGGACCCCAGTTGTTCTTGTTGGGCGCCCACAGTCCGCCCACCGGACTCTTGTCGGCGATCTGCACCGTCCCCGTACGGATCTGGTCAAACAACGTACTGCCCGGCCCGAGGTAAAAAAGTTCGAGTCCAGTGCCGGATTGGAATTGTGCTGCACGCCGTAATACTCCCAGCGTATGCCCAGGTTCAGGCTGAGGCGGCTGGTTGCCTTCCACGAATCCTGCAGGTAGAAGCTGCCGTCGTTGTAACGGTTGTTGCGGCCGAAGTCCGGCTGCCCCACGGGAAGATTCAGCAGACACGCTGAGTTCACGATGTAATTGCTCGACGAATCGCGGGAGCAGGGAAATTTTCCCTGCGGATAGACTGCTCCTTGGAACTGGAACAACTGACCGATCGCCAGCCCTACTGCGGCATCGGCGATGGAACCACTGCCGGTGAG
>Ga0310909_10003343_pt1 | contig 10070 bp, 10 predicted proteins | sample GREbulkMGT000H_FD_203449 | JGI IMG/M metagenome (GOLD analysis project Ga0310909, IMG submission 203449) | Lab enrichment of tropical soil microbial communities from Luquillo Experimental Forest, Puerto Rico - GRE.bulkMG.T000H | ecosystem: Environmental > Terrestrial > Soil > Tropical forest >...
CAGCCGGCCTGGTCATTTCCGCCTGTGTGCCGGTGTCCCGGTGGCACGGACGGGGCAGCCGGTCGGCTTACGGTCCACCTGGAGCAGGTGATCTGGCGATGCACCCCGGGGCCGATGGCGGGCTCACGCTCTGGGTTTCGTGAATGCCGGTACCGACGGGAAGGCGCGTGGTGGGAGCCATCGGCGCCTACGGCTTCCTGCGACAGGCGAACGAGCCCGGGACAGGCAGGGCGCGATCATGCCAGCTCGCGGACCGATCTGGACAACCCCGGACGCCTGTCGTTGTGCTTGTCCGCGGCGACGGTCTCGGCCAGCAAGGTGGTGATGGCGTCGCGGTCCACCGCGGTGCCCGGCGGCAGCCACAGCGCGACGGCGGAGAACTCACCCAGGCGCCACACGGTGCGCTCGGCGAACGCTCTGCCGCCGAAGGCGCCAAGGAACCGTGGGAAATGCGACAGGTATTGCTGCAGTTCCGGATAGAGCCAGCGCTCCACCGGGTCGGCGGCGAACGCCAAGACGAGCGTGGCGAAAACCCTCTCCTGCTCGGATTCGCCGACCGCCGAAAACGATAGCGCGCTCATGAGCCCTCCCTACTCCTCCAATTGCAGGAAGAGACCTGGTTACGGCCAACTTGGGTGGGGCAATCTCATGAGACGAATTGCTCAGATCGCGCTCGGGGCGACAAGCCTGGTGGTGATGTTCGCGAGGGCTGGGCCTGCTGGTATTTCGCTGTCCGGCCGCTCCGCCCAAGCTCCTACTCTATCTTTGGAATAGGCATCCTGCCCGTTGGATTGCTCGTCATAGGCGTGCTCTGCCTGCTTGCCGCGGTGGGGGCATTCACCAGCAGCAGGTTAAGGTAACGGGCGGCTCGGCCTGAGCCAGTGTCAGCGCGCGTCGTGTCATGCGGTAAGTCGGGGGCTGCTGCCATCCTGGCGGTGGGCAGTGCGGCTAGGAAGGACTGGGCGATGCTCGCGGTCTTGCTTGCGCTGACCGCCGCTATTTGCTTCAGCGGCTCAGACTACGCGGCAGGGCTAGCGTCCCGCGGGTCCAGCGTGGTGCGGGTGACTGTCCTGGCCGAGGTGACCGCCGCTGTTCTGCTGGTAGCCGTCGTCCCGTTTGCCAGCAGCCAGGCTCCCTCGTCGCGGTCTCTGATTTGGGGAGCTCTCGCGGGCGTCGGCGGCGTGGTTGGGGCGATGGCACTGTACCTGGGATTTAAGTATGCGGCGTTCAGCGTGGCCAGTTCCGTGAGTGCTGTCGGTGCAGCGGCGTTCTCGGTGCTGGCGGGCCTGCTGTTCGGCGAGCGGCCCAGCGCGCTTGCACTCGTGGGTATCGTGCTCGCGTTGCCCGCCATCGCTGCCGTGTCCGTGAGTGTTGACCCAGTGAGCACCGGCTTGACCGCGGAGAGCGATAATTTCGTGGCACCTGCCGGCGGGAACGGCGCCACCAATCCAGCGGGGCACCCACGGCGGAGCGCTCTGGGCCGCCATGCCGCAGGAGTGGTGGCGGGGCTGGTTTCTGGTGCCGCGTTTGGGCTGTTTTTCATTGGCCTCAATCGGGCCGGGTCAGGTGACGATCTGTGGCCGTTGGTCGCCGCTGAACTGGGGGCGATGGTGACGGTCGTCTGCATAGCGGCTGTTACCGGGCAGCTCGGGCTGCCATCGGCTGGAACGCGCTGGTTTTCCGTGCTGAGCGGGATCACTGCCGCCGCAGGCACTTTGACCTACTTCCTTGCCACGCACAGGGGTCTGCTGGCTGTCACCGCAGTCATTGCATCGCTCTACCCCGCCGGGACTATCGTGCTGGCCCGTGTGCTCCTGGGCGAACGGCTGACTGCCGTGAGAATGGCCGGGCTTTGCCTGGCGGCTGCTTCGGTCGCCCTCATTGCTGTTGCCGGGACGGGCTGAGCGACCGCTGACGGGGACTTCAGGGTATCCGGGCTAGCCGGAACTCGTACTCCATGGGTACCTGGGAGCGGCACCACCGCTGTCATTCCGCCACTAATGCTCCGGGCGCTCACATCGATAACGCCGAGCAATTGTCATTCGGGTTCGAGTCCCCTTAGCTCCACCAGGAGGTATTCACACTTCACCAGCATGCATGCTCACATTTGGGTCTGACATTCTGCTGTCAGCTTCGATGATCTTGCCGTGGCGGCTGCCGGGCTGTCTCTGGGCGAGCCTGCAGGCATTATCGGTGCTGGTTGATGGGTGTGAGCGCGCAGGGCCGTGCTGGCGGGCGGGGTTGCTGTGCGCTGCGACGGTGCTGGCGGTGGCGGTGGTTATGGCCCGGGGGCGAGCTGGGCGAGGGTGGTGCGGCGTCGTTTGCGGGTGCGGGGCGGCAGGCCGGCGGCGGCGCGGCGGGTGTTGTCTTGCTGCCGGGTGTTGTAGGCGTCCAGGATGCGCTGGTTGCGGACTGCGAGCAGGCAGGCGAGCCACAGGGTGAGCGGGGCCAGGCCCATGAGGCGGCACCAGCCGCGGGCGATGCTGGTGGTGGCGGTGTCCTTGATGGTGGCGTTGACGCGCTCGGCGGCGGTGCGGCGCCGGTAGGACCGCCGCCATTGCGGGGAGGGGTAGTCGTGTTTCTGGCGGGTCTTGGCCGCGATGTCCGGGGGGACGGTGATGGTCTGCTGGGTGCAGCAGGCGGGCGGGTGCTCGGGCGGGGTGAGGACCTCGGGCCGGTCCCGGCTGAGCAGCATTGAGTCCGGGCGGAGCGGGCAGCGGATCTTTCCGGCGATGGCGGGGCAGGTGACGCGGTGGTAGCCATCGGCGTCGTCTGCGGTGTGCCGGCCGAGCTTGTGCCGGGCTAGCTCGGCGGCCTGCTGGTCGTGCGCGGCGACCTGCTCGCCGGAGGCTCCGGGCGGCAGGGGCGCGAGTTCCAGCAGTGTCCGGGGTGTCTGCGGGCAGTACAGGTTCCCGTTGGCGATGACCGCGCCGTGATGGGTGCCCTTGGGGCCGCGGTCGTGCGGGTGCAGGTCCTGGACCAGCTGGGCGCCGGCCTGGCGGAGCGGGACCGCCCAGGCATCGGCGTCGCGGTGGGCGTAGCCGGAGTCATCGATGACGTCGCCGAGCGGGATGCCGCCGGCGGCCATGCGCAGCAGCACGGCGGCGAGCTGCCGGACGGGGTCGTGGTGGCAGTCGGCCACGGTGATGCGGCGGGTCAGCTCGGGCACGGGCGGCCCGTTCTCCTCGGCGACCATGGCGGCGGCGGACAGGAAGTAGCCGAAGAACATCTCGCCTTTGGGGCCGGGGAGGTTGGAGTTGCGGTGTCCCCAGGACGCTTCACGATCGGCGCATATGGTGCTGCCGTGCCGGGGCGGCCGGGACCAGGTCTCGACGTCGGTCCAGTCCGCGGCCAGCGCCAGGCTGCTGTTTTTGTGCGCGGCGGGGATGCTGGCCTCCAGCAGCTGGTCGCAGAATGCCTGCAGGTCGTCGGTGGGCGCGCCGTCCGGGCTGTCCTTGCCGAGCGCTTTGGCGATCAGCCGGCAGGTGTGCTCGGCCTGCCGGTAGGTGAGCTGGTGCGGCCGGCCGTGCCAGTCCTCGATGACGCCGAGCCGCACCTGGTCGGCTTCGGGCAGGCTGGTGAGCGCGGCGCGGGCCTCGGTGAGATGGGCGGGGCGCCGGTCATCGAGGGCGAGCATCATGCCGGTCAGCAGGGTCCGGGTGCGCAGCTGCCGGTGCCGCACGCCGGCCGGCAGCAGTGCCTCGATCCGGCCGGCGACGCCGGAGGCGTCGATGATGGCTTCGATGGCAGCGAGTCCGGCCCGGCTGCCCACGTCGTGTCACCGGGCCGTGCCGCCGAGCAGGGCGACCGCGTCAGTTTCCCCGCCGGGATCGAGCGTGGCGGCGATGTCGCCGAGCCGCTGGCAGCAGGTGATCCCGGCGGCGTGCAGGAACGCGGGCAGGCCGATCAGGGCGGCGGTCTCGGCCAGCCAGGTGACGCGCAGCCGGGAGCAGTCCAGGGGCGGCAGCCCCGCGCCGCCGGCCAGGGAACGGGTCAGCGGGTTCGCCAGGTTGTGCCGGGCCGGGTCGGTGCCGCCGGTGAGCAGGCAGTCGCCGGCGAATGCCGCTGCCGCCAGCAGCCGGCCGTGGTAGCGGGCCAGCACCGGCACTACCCGGGGCCTGGCGCCGCGGACGTCGACGACGACCCCGCCGGACTGGCGGCGGACGTCGTCACCCCGGACGTGCCGCAAGTCGGAGCCGATCAGCCCGGCCCCGGCGCCCAGGCAGACCAGGGCGGCCGCGCGCATCCGCCGCGCCGCGGTGGGCTGGGCATCGGCCAGCGCCAGGAAGCCACTGATCTCCGCGGCGGTATAAGGCGCCTTGGCCCGCTCGCGGGGCAGCGGCGCGTCAGCCGGGTGCAGGGCCGGGACGACGGCCCGGCCCAGGAACCGCAGGTTCGTGCGCAGCGTCCGGCGGGCCGGCCCGGACAGCCCCGGGGAATGCGCGGTGAACCGCTCGATCACCGACGGGTGCAGCAGCACCCCCGGCGCCGGCTCCATGCCCAGCGCGATGGCCCAGTCCGCGAGCTTGCCCGCCGCCCACAGCAGGTTCTTGGCCCGCTCCCGCCCGCCCGGCGCCGCGTGCGTGACGACCTGGCGGGCGAACGCGGCCGCCTGCGGCGGCACCGACACCGGATGCCAGGCCGCGACGTACCCGGCCACCTCAGCATTCATACAGTAATTTATACTGAAATACGGCGCCGGGATCACGGACCCTGCGTGCCACCATGGAGAACGTGTCGCCCACCAGACGCCAGCAGGCCCGCGCCGCCGGCATCGCCGCCGAGCTCGCCAGCCTCGGCCTTGCCCTGCCCGGCACCCTCATCCAGCGGCACGTCCGCTGCGGCAAGCCCGGCTGCCGCTGCCACGCCGACCCGCCAGTCCTGCACGGCCCCTACTGGCAGTGGACCCGCAAGGTGGCCGGCAAGACCGTCACCCGGCTCGTCCCCGACGACCAGCTCGACGACTACCGGCAATGGCTCGACAACCACCGCCGGCTCCGCGCCCTCGTCGCCGAGCTCGAAGCCCTCACCCTGGCCATCGCCGACGCCGACACGCGCACGAACCGCCGGGCCGCCGCCACTGGCCCCGATACCACGCACACCACCACATAACACTGTGGACACGACCCGCTTAACCCGTGGACAGCACACCGGGCAACGCCCGTTCCCGCAGGTCACCGCCAAATGTGAGGACCTGACCCGTCTGAACTGCTGTTTCTTCTCAGTCGCGTGATCTTCGCGGATCGCTAGTTGCAGTTGAGTTCTGCGCTGGTCCTGTGCGCTGGTCCACAGAGCGCTTGCCGGCCTGCTTGGCGGCATTGACCAGAATGAGCGTGATGGCGCTCCCGGCTAGCAGGGCGATGAGGCCGCCGATCCACGAGCCGGTCTTCTCGTTAACCGAGTCGCCAGCCTTGTTGATCAACAGGGTCAGCGCTGTGGCCGCCACCACGATGAGCAGAACGCAATCGCCATGCCCATGCCTACCTGCGCTGGTTCGACACCTCATCTATGAACGGAGTGCCGTCGACCGTGCGTCATACGGGTGGATCACCTCTAGTTGCGGTTCTAGTTGCAGTTCGCTAGGCCCGGAGTCTGGCTTCGTCAAGACGGCGCGCTGCGCGAGCCGCGGGCCCGCACCAGCGCCGGCCTCTTTGGCCTTGGAGGCCCCACCCGGCGCGTGCCGGCCCGCCGTTCAACCCACCATTGATCAACTGACCGATTCGTCACGCATCCAGGGCGGGCGCTGTCGTCTTCCACGGGGTTTCAGTGTCCCGCTCCCGCCGCGCCGAGGTTGTCGCTCCCTGCCGTCGCGTTGCACGCGATCCAATGCCGCGTAGTTAAGGGTCTGGTGCGGGTGTCGAGGCCGGCGGCGGTGTCGGGGTGTTGAGCCGGTAGGTGCCCAGGCCGGTGTGGGTGAAGAAGCCGAGCAGGGACCATTCGCGGAGCTGGGTGGCCAGGTGGCGGGGGTGGGCGTTGAGCATTTTGGCGAGTTCTCGTGGTGTCCAGTCGCGTGGTGGCTGGCTGGTGATGATGGCGGTGATCTTCTGGCGGCGGGTGGGTGGCCGTGGTGGCCTGGGGTTTTTGGGTGTGTAGTGGATGCGGCGGGGGCGGGGGTCAAGTGCCGGGGTGGTGATGGTGATGCCGATCGCGGTGATGGCGGTCGAAGCGTGTGGCCGGGGGTCGTGGCGGGCCTGGTAGCGGGAGGTGGGGGCTTTGATCTTGCGGGCGCTGTAGCGGGGCCGCCGGGCGGGCAGCAGGGTGGCTAGTACGGCGCGGCCGATGACGCCGGGCAGGTCGGCTGGGCCGGTGGGGCAGGCTCCGGCGGCGGCGGTGACCTGGTCGCGGGCGGCTTCCAGGGCGGTGGTGAAGCTGGCCCGGTCGGGGTTGGTGCCGGGCTGGGTCTCCACGGCGGTGACCATGGCCATGCGCAGCAGCTGGTAGAGCGTCAGCAGGGCCCACAGTTCCTGCTCCACGCCGGGCCGGTCACCTGAGCGCAGCACCCGGCCGTTCAGCAGGGTGTGGCGCAGGGCCAAGAAGGCGGACTCGATTTCCCACCGCTCGTGGTAGAGCCGGACCAGCGCGGTGGCCGGGAACGCGCGGTGGTCGGTCAGGGTGGTGATCAGCCGGTAGGAGCCGGTGATGCGGGTGCCGTCGGCGCCGGCCGCGGTCACCCGGGCTTCGATGATCCGCACGTTCAAGCCCTCCAGGCACGATAGGTAGGAGCCGTCGGGCAGATGCTCGCGGACTTGCGGGTTGCGGGAGGAGCAGGCCCGGCACAGCAGCATCGCCCCGGTGCGCGCGATCTTTTTGAAGAACCAGTTGGCGTCGAAGCCACGGTCCAGCAACACCAGCATCCCCGGCCGGAGAAGGTGCAGCAGCCGGGTGGCCAGCGCGGTCTCGTCCCGGTCGGTGACCGAGCCGACGGTGGCGCCCAGCAGGGCGCGGGTGCCGGTCTCGGCCAGGGCCATCAGCCGCAGCGTGGGATACCCGGCCCAGCTCATCCGGTAGCGGATCCGGCCGATCCAGCACCGGTTGCGCTCGGTGTCGGGGATCTTCACCGAGTTGCAGCCATCGAAGGCGACGGTGCGCAGCCCGCCGAACCGCACCCCGGGCGTATGCGGCTGGGCCAACGGCCCGGCCACCACCTCGAACAGCGCCTTCAGCGGCACCGGGCCCAGGCGGCGGCGCAGATCCCGCAGCGCCTTCTCCGACGGGCACGCCAAGCCCAGCCCGGCCAGCCCCGCGGTCAGCTTCCCCCACACCCGCGCATAACCAAGATGTGGGAACAATCCCAGCGCCAGCACGAAATACACCCCGGCCCGGGACGGCAGCAGCCGCAACCGCCGCTGCACCGTCTTGGTCTGCTCCAAGACGTCATCGACCAGTTCGAACGGCAGGTACTGGGTTAACTCACCCAGATGGCCGGGGGCGAAGACCCCCGCAGCGACGGTGACAGCGCGCGTGATGGTGGCAGTGGCAGACTGAGCACTCAACGGGACCCCTGGTGGCTAGGAAGATCGTGACGGATCACCCGGCCTACCAGAGGTCCCGTCCCACATCAACCCCCGACACCCAGCACGCGCCAGGAACCTTGACCTGCCAGCAAACCCCTTAACTACGCGGCATTGGCACGCGATCGGCTTCGCCGAACCTCGACCCGACGGCCTCTCGCCAGGGTTCCTGCGCCTATCAAGCAAGACGGAGCAGAGCAGGCACGGGCTGGAACCCAAGGGCGGGAGCTGTCGTCTGTCCGAGACGTTCAAGAAGCCACGACGGCGGGCGCCTAGCATTCGATGTATGAAACTTCGTTTTTCCCTTGTCGAGCTGGTCGTGGCCGACATGGCAGCGACCCTGGCCTTCTACCGGCGCGTGGGCCTAGCCATTCCGCCGGAGGCGGACAAGCAGCCGCATGTGGACGTCGACCTGGGCGGCGGCATACGCCTCGCCTTCGACACCGAGGACACAATCCGGTCGTTCGATCCGGAGTGGTCGCGCCCGCAGTCCGGTGGCCACCGGGTTGCTCTCGCCTTCGCATGCGATAGTCCCGCAGATGTCGACGCGGCATGGGCCGATCTGACCGGCGCGGGTTACGACGGTCATCTACCGCCGTGGGATGCCTTCTGGGGCATGCGCTACGCCGTCCTCCGTGACCCTGACGGGACCCCCGTTGATCTCTTCGCCGCGTTGCCGTCCTAGTTCAGCCAGCAGCGACCTCCGGGTGCGCCTGCCAGCACGGGCACTTCGCGGCGGGGATGCATTGGCCGGGCGTACCCGCATCACACTGACGCCTCGAACATGTCCTGACCGCAACGGCAGCAGCCAGCGCCTACCACCGGCATCCGTGAGCGCCCCGCCACGCTCGGCCTCCGCGCGCGTCTCGCGCGCCTCGACCGGCACGGCCATCGGCAACATCATCTTCTTCCCTCTGCTCCGTACCCGGCACTGATAATCGCCAGCGACCGCGGGATGACACGCACCGCCGAGCCAGGCCGCAATTTCGGCGGAATAGTCGGCAGCTGCCCATCCTGGCCGGATTCCCAACGGCCCCCCGACCGAATTGCCGGCATCAATAACCGATTATCGCCTATCCGCCCTAGGGCGCACATGCTCCCCGCCGCCCAAGCACTGGCGCGCGGCGCACAGAACGCCCAAATCCGAATGCCGCCCGTAGTGATTAGTCCTGAGCGAGGGCCGCACAATCAGGCGCTGTTGCGAGCGTGGGCCATGAGCAGGGCCGATCACAGAAAGCGACGGTGAGGTTTGGACTCTCCTGCGGCCCGATCGCCGGCGGGTTGTTGATCAGCCTTCGGCACCCTGGCCTTCTCCGGTGTCTGGTTGCGCCGGTGCTTGGGTCGGCTGGCCGGCGCGATTGCGGACCGCGTAGCTGGCGCTGGCCAGCATCATCTCGGCGGCACCGAGCCTCATCGCCGCTTCATGCATGTCCTCTGCCATCGCCTCGCCGGCACCCTTGATGTTCTGCATGCAATGGTCCAGGTTCCGCCGGACGTCTAGTGGATTGCTCATTCCAGCTCCTGTGCAGCCAATGGATGACCTGCTTACCCTACGTCGCCGCAACTTGGTTCAGCCCCATAGCCGGCACTCGGCGGGCATCTCGCATCCTCAAACTGGGTGGGTGGCCATGCCTGCTCACCTCCGTCTGTCAGCGCCATGTCCGGCGGCGCCGCTTCAGGAGATCATGTGACCGGGCTGGCGCGGGGTGGTGTGCGCACCCAACGTCCCGATCCGGAACGGCGCCCCGCCTGATCAGACCGGAGCGCCGGGTCGGCCAGAACGGGTTCGGTAGGACGGAATCCCCCAGGATGTATCCCGTCGGGTGAGGATGTGCGTTGCGCGCGGCGGGAAGCAAGCCGGTCGTGCCACCAACCACCTGCCGGAGCGAACCCGACCGCGCGATCAATCCACGTCAATATCGTGCCCGACTGCGGAATCAAGCTGTACGGGAACATGCTGAAGGCGGAATCGGCCTTATGAAAAAAGGGGCCTTACCCGTTCTGGGGCGACAAGGGCTCCAGGCGCGGTGCGGCTCGCGCGGCCAGGGCCGCCGCGACCGGCGGCGGCACTGGCACGTTCGAGCCCTGGAAGCCGCGGAACGGGCGGAACGATCCGAGCTGGACGTCCTCGAGCAGCTCCGACCTGAGCAGCGGCGGGCGGATGCGGCCGTCGAACCGGATGTCAGTCCGCCACCGGAAGTGCGCGGGGTCAGATGGCTGCGGGGGGTGCTCGTAGGTCTGTGACACGATCGTCGCGACGTAGTAGATGCCCGGGTCCTTCGGCCCGACGATCTGCAGCCAGACCCGGTCACCGGCAGCCATCCGGTCCCGGTACCGCGGCGTGCCCCACCACTGCTCCCGGGACGCGGCCACGGCGGCGTCCAGGTCGTAGTCGTAGCGGCGGGGGTTGCCCTGAAAGATCCAGTCAGCCATGGCTTCGCAGCTTAAGTTCATCTACGCTCCGTCCGGGACTTCGCCCGGAAGGAGTGGCCCTTCGGGCCGTTCGCCTGACGGCCCGTGATGAGCCTGGCACGGTCGGCTCGTGGCCGATGACTTCTG
>Ga0310909_10003344_pt1 | contig 10070 bp, 10 predicted proteins | sample GREbulkMGT000H_FD_203449 | JGI IMG/M metagenome (GOLD analysis project Ga0310909, IMG submission 203449) | Lab enrichment of tropical soil microbial communities from Luquillo Experimental Forest, Puerto Rico - GRE.bulkMG.T000H | ecosystem: Environmental > Terrestrial > Soil > Tropical forest >...
CAGCGGGCGATGTTACGCTTAATGAGGGAGACTTTATCTCGGTTGATGGATCCGCGGGCGAAGTCTATGCCGGCCAGGTGAAGACAGCGCATTCCGAGGTAGTCCAGGTGCTCGTAGAGAAGAAGCTGGACCCTAAAAAGAGTCAGACTTTTCAACGGTTTACTTCTTTGATGGTTTGGGCCGACAAGGTCAGGAAACTTGAGGTTCGAACAAATGCCGATACGCCGGACCAGGTAGCCACCGCGATGGCGTTTGGTGCGAAGGGGATCGGTCTGGCGCGAACCGAACATATGTTTTTCGAGGGGGATCGCATTGACGCGATGCGGGAAATGATCCTTGCTGAGTCGCTCGAGGAGAGAAAGGCGGCGCTGGCCAAGCTGTTGCCCTACCAACGGCAGGATTTTGTCGGCATTTTCAAAGAGCTGAAGGGATTGCCGGCCACGATCCGAACTTTGGACCCTCCTTTGCATGAGTTTTTGCCACAGACTGAGTCGCAGCAAGCTGATCTGGCCGGGAAGTTGGGAGTGCCGCTCGAAAAGATTCGACGGCGTGTTGAGGGGTTACACGAGTTCAATCCGATGCTCGGGCATCGCGGTTGCCGCCTGGGAATTTCCTTTCCCGAAGTGACCGAAATGCAGGCGCGAGCGATTTTTGAGGCCGCTGCGGAAGTCCAGAAAAAGGGAATCAAGACCAAGCCGGAAATAATGATCCCGCTGGTCGGCTATCCGAAGGAGCTGAAGCTTCAAATTGAGATCGTGAACCGCGTGGCATCTGAGGTGGCGAAACAGTATAAAGTCCGCTTTAACTACCTTGTCGGAACGATGATAGAAATTCCGCGTGGGGCTCTGGTGGCAGACAAGATTGCTGAGGACGCGCAGTTCTTCAGCTTTGGTACGAACGATCTGACTCAGACGACTCTTGGAATGAGCCGGGACGATTCCGGAAGCTTCCTGCCGCACTACCAGGAACTCGAAATCGTAAAAAGCAACCCGTTCGCGACCATCGATCAGACGGGCGTTGGGAAGCTGATGGAGGTTGCTCGCGATTTGGGCCGCAAGACCAAGCCGGACATTAAGCTCGGGATCTGTGGTGAACATGGGGGTGATCCGGACAGCGTGAAATTCTGTCACCGCGTCGGACTAACCTATGTCAGTTGCAGTCCGTTTCGTGTACCTGTTGCGCGCCTTGCCGCGGCGCAAGCTGCGCTGGAGGGGTAGGAATCAGGGGACAGGAGTCGCGGAGGAAAAGCGAATGAGCTGGAGGGGCGTCGCTTGCGACGCCCTCCTGGGGTATGGCCAATTTCCAAGCCCGTTTTTCTGCAATCTGACGGACGAGGTCACCCGTCCCAGATTTTGGCGCGGGCGTCCCCGCCCGCGCTCAGGAGGCGCCGAGGGATCGGACGCCCTCCAGGTCTTCTCTCAGCTCCGGGGCTCGTTGCCTTCCTTCGTCCGAATCTGGAATTGGCGCCCAAGCAGCCAGCGTACGCCAAACATATCGATCGTGGCGCGCAGGGCTCGATTTCCAAAATGATATTTGCTCACGCCAGATCGACGCGGCCGGTGGTTAACAGGGATTTCAGTGATCTTGTAACCCAGACCCTTGATCAGCGCAGGGATGAATCGGTGCATTCCATGAAATGGAATCAGCGCTTCCCGGCATTCGCGCCGCATAGCCTTCAGGGTACAGCCGGTATCGCGTACACCATCCTTTGTGAATCGGCTTCGTATCTTGTTTGCGATCACACTCTGAGCACGTTTAAGCCAGCTGTCTTTGCGATTGAGCCGATATCCGCAAACCAGATCGAATCCTTTCTCGATCTCAGCCAGTAAACTTGGGATATCCTTCGGATCGTTTTGAAGATCCCCATCCATCAGAACGAGCAAATTCCCTGAGGCGCTCGCCAAGCCGGCGTAGATCGCCGCACTTTGCCCGGAATTTTTCGTGAACTCCACCACTTTTACCCGCGAACCGCGCCTGATATTCTCGACGGTACGATCCCGTGAGCCGTCATCCACAAAAACAATTTCATACGATATCTCTTGGAGGGCAGATTCCAGTTCCGCTTGAAGCTGGGAGACGTTCCCTTCTTCGTTAAAAACTGGAATAATTACGGAGACCTGAGGCTTTGCGATCACAGCGGAAGTGTCTGGTATTGGTAGCAAGCAAAAACGCGAATCTCGCGGAGTGGATGACTTTTACGGTCGATCTTAAATAACGCGACCAGTTCACAACGGGTAAACGCACTCTGCAGATTTTGCGGCGGGGCTTTTTCGGGCTCGTCGGTGATGTAAAGAGCCGTTCGATCCATGAAAGGATTAATTCCTGCTTCCTCTGAAAAGGTCGTGTCTTTTTTGGAGGAAGCGTCCGCTTCTATAAATTCATCATATCGGGGCCAGAAAGAGAATTGGTTTTGAATGTCCTGCGATTCGGGAATGTAGACAGGAGGATGACCGGGTCCTTCGGCGCGCTTATCCGCTAGATAGAAGGAGAGCGCAGACGATGTCTGGTAGGTATCTCCGATCAGGAAGACTTTACTGCCAAGCTTAGCCTCGAATTCCGCGCGAAACTTTTCGACTCGCTCTGCAATTGTCTTCCAGCCGCGCCATTTGGACGTGGGATCGGCACTATAAGGGATGGGAATGCCAACCATTCGCCCGACGTCGGTATTGGTAAGAAGCGAGGAGCTGAAGCCGCCTAAAGCGAGAGCCGAGATGCAGAGAGCTCCCACGATCCTGTTCTCGGTGGCAAAGTGCATCCAGAAATGCACGGCAAGAATCCCGAGGCTAAGAAAAGCCGGACCGGTCCAGGTTTGAGGTTCTCCTCTACGGAGACCGAGAATGAAAAATTGAATCAAAGCCGGCCAGGCGAACGCAAAGAGAAAGCAGATCTTGCTGTTTTGAAACGATTTCCTGATGCAAGCGAGAAATGCGATCACGTAACCCAGCAACATCAAGGGTGAAAAGAGCAGGAGCTGGCTTTGTAGAAATTCGGTAAACCGTGAGAGCCGTATCTCGGACGTCATTCTGAGCTCGTCACGCTCCGGCAAATGCTCCAGAGCAATCCATTCATGCTGATAATTCCAGATGATCCAGGGAGTCAGGAATAAGAGGAATACGAGGAAGCAAACATAGAACCCAGGGCGCCGCAGCTGATGCCTGTACCTCGGCACCGCCGCCAGGAAAAACAGAATAGAGAAAAGTTGAATTGCGTTCCAATAGTCGCACAGAAAACCGAGACCGATCAAAATCCCGGTTAGTGGCCAGAATAGAGAGAAATTGTCACCCTGTTCTATCGCGAGCCAGCAGGTGTAGAGCGCCGCGGCCCAGAAAAATAAAGAAAGGCCGTTGGGCGTCATCACAATCGAATGGAGGTGATAGATTGGGAGAAGATTCATCGCCAGGACCGCCCAGAAAGCGGCCTTCTCCCGCACTAATTTCCGCGCGGCCAGGTACACGAAAACAGACGTGCCTAATCCAAACAGGGGCGCAAGAAATCTCACGCCGAATTCTGTCGAATCAAAAAGAGATGTGCCTGCCAGAATCGCCAGAGCGACGCCCGGACCCTTTCCGTAGTATGAGAGATCGGGATGTTGTGCCCAAAGGTAGTAGTAACTTTCATTCGGCGACAATTCGATCGTTCCTGCAAGGAGTAGACGGATTCCTGTCAGAATCAGAATAAAAGAGAGAAGAATAAATAGCCGGTTTCGCATTATCGACGCGGACCCAGGAGGGAAGGGTACCGGTTGTAAAAAGTTGGAAACAATCTGGATACGAACCGTTCGTAAAGCATATTTGATACAGCCGCGGCGATGAGGCTGAAGCCGATTGCCAGAAGGATGGAGACCAGGACGTCGCTCGGCCAATGCGAACCGCAATAGATTCGCGAGTAAGAAACGAGCGCGGCGGGGATGATATAGAGAGCTCCCAACCGGCCAAAGAACAGAATCGCCATTGTTGCGATCACCGTGTTATTCATCGCGTGTCCTGACGGGAAAGAGCGTCCAATAACCGGACCTGCCGGTGGCTGGGAAAGCGAAACTTGGACGGGAAGAAAAATGCCGAGAATCGCTGGCTTTTTCTTCTGTAAAGTAACTTCGCGGACCTCTGCCAGAGATTGGAGAGGTCGCGGCCGGTTGACCATTTTTTTTGTGAATTGAGTGAACACGCCGTCGGTGAATGCAAGCGTCACGAGCGTCACGATGACGAAACTTCGAACCCGGAAGTTTCCCCGCCAGAGCAGAACTAGCGTTGCGATCGCCAGGATTGGCAGCCAGACGTCAAAATTCGTCAAAGTGGCCATTAACCAATCCAATAACGGATTCGTCCATTCCCGGTTAATGAACAGGAGAAGCGTTTTGTCCATGCGAGAGGTTCAGAGCCCGCGTAAGCTAAAAACACCTCATCGATGAAACAAGCAAAGAAATTTATCCTGCTCGTTCTCCTCTTCTGGTTTGGCGAATTCGCCGGCGCACTCGCGCAGGAGGACCCCAATGCTATTCTGGATCAGATCCGGTTGTCCCAAGCGCGAATCAACAAACCGCTGACGGGCCGATTGCGTCCGGAAGATGGGGCATCCATTCCACTTCAACTGCAGTTGAAGGGATCCGAGATCGACTATCAATTCAGCAACCCGCCGGAGACCCTGAAGCTTCAATTGACTGATTCAGGCTCAATTTTATCGGATGCGGATGCCGCTGGCCGGCAGGATCTATCCGGATCCAAGCTTCAGGAACCGGTGCGTGGAACTGACATCACATACGAGGATCTCTCGCTGCGTTTTATCTACTGGAAGAACGCGAAGCTGAACGGAGAACAGCGGGTTCGAGCGATTACCTGCTCAATCGTGGATGTCCAGCCTCCATCTCGAAACACGGCATACAGCACGGTGCGGCTATGGATTGCGAAGGACCGGGGTGCGTTGATAAAGGCCGAAGGCTTTGATTGGCAAGGCAAACTGGCTAAGCGATTCGAGATCATTTCCGGTCAGAGGGTTGAGGAGAAAACCATTTTCAAACAGATCAGGATCGAACGGATCAACGCGAGCACCGGCAAAGTGGTGTCCCGAACGTATCTGGAGCTGGATCCTGCGGAGTGATAGTGGAAGTCAGAATTGACCTAAATTTGTCGGAATAGGCCGCTTGCATTGCGTTGCATAGCGTATTTCAGGCCTTGAGTCGTGATCTTTGGCAGATTTGCGTCGTTTCTCTGATTGACAGCAAGCCCCTGGCCTTCTACAATTGCCGACTTTTTTATGAGGAAATACGGATTGTGCTTGACACTTCTTTCCGGCGTTTTGGCGTTGTGCTCACCGAAGAGTTTCGCCCAAACAGCGAGCGATAACGCTGTGCGTTTCACCGAAAATGCCATGAAGCTGCGCGAGAACGTCCTATTCAAAATTGAGCCAAGGAATCTGAACACCAATCCGCTTGCTAGCCCGGAGGAAAAATTTCCGTGGCACGCGGCAATTGTTACGACAGTTTTTTGGATTGGGGAGGCCTCGGCTGGGAATAATCCGGTGCCGAACCGGTCCAGCGCCTGGGATTCAAACTGGGCGCACAGTTTTGGCGGATCCGATGCTCCGGAGACAGGCGGGAGAAAAGGCTTTATTCCGGCAAGATTTATTCCGCGGCAGAATCCCTTTTATCTCGCACTGCCATACAATGATGTGTGCGGCGGCCGGACCAAAGACGAAGCCTACAAGGTTGTTCCATGGCTGCAGCAAACGTTCACGAGATCGGGGCAGTCCGTTTTGAAGGGACGGTGGGTCGCCGTCCGAAAAGGTCTTCGCGTATGTTACGGCCAGTGGGAAGATGTGGGCCCGTTTCGCACCGATCATTGGCAATACGTTTTCGGCAATGACCGGCCAAGGCCGAATTTGAATCGCGGCGCCGGGCTCGATGTTTCTCCGGCAATCCGCGACTACCTCAAACTCGACAATACAGACGTTACCGATTGGAAGTTTGTCGAGTTCGAGGATGTTCCTCCGGGTCCATGGGCTCTATACGGCGACAACAACACATTTGTTATTGATCGAAGAAAGAGGGAAGCGGCTTTTGCGAAAATGCAGCGATAGCGGCGGTCTCACAAGCTGGCGGTGTCGCCTTCAAGGTAGATCCGGCTTCGGCGCTGTCCATCTTGCAAGTAAATGACCTTGAGTCGTTTTGGCACGCCGGGGTAGGGGTCAATGCCGAAGGTCTCGTTTGAAACCTTAAATGGCCGCCGGATTCGGACAAAATTTTGGACGATGCGGGAGACGTTCGCGTATTGTCCCTTGATTCCATAGGTAGCCTCGAGAATTTGTATTCCGCGTCTGTAACCGGGACCCGCATCGGCATACCGACCACCGCGGAAATAGAAGACATCTCCCTCTTCGACGCTGTCCCTGATTCGGCGGCCCTCAACATCGTAAACAACGACCAGCGTCTTCTTTTGGCCGGGCACAGGATCCATGCGGAAAGTGTCGTTGCTGACTCGGAACGGCTCGCCGAATTCCGCGAAACGCTGAACTTTTTCCGTGACGTCTCTACCGTGAGTGGAAGTCCCATAGTAAGCTGACTCAACATTAATGTGCTGCGCCAGAGACGGAGAAACAACTGCGACAAGAATAAATATTACCGCAAGGGTGTACCCGAACACTTTCATTTTCTGAGGGTAACAGACGCAGCACATCGGGGAAGGTTACGCGAAGGGTAGCAGGAATCCTTGAAAAGCAAATCCTGTTCTCTTCGCGCTGATTCTTAAGGATATCAAGGGCGAGGCGCATTATAGTTTCAGATTGACATTCCGACTGTCGCTTCTCAGCCTGTTCGCCAGAATGCCCCTTTAATAAGGTAAACATTCAATTCCAATGAAGAACTATTTAGTCGCCGTAATCGGTCTCTGCCTCTTTGCTGTATGTCCAAAGGCCTGGACAGAGGAAGAGCTAACCGGAACATTGAAGAAGATTAAAGACGCAGGGTCCATTTCGCTGGGACATAGAGAATCCTCCATTCCATTCTCCTACTACGACGATAAAAATCAGGTCGTAGGCTATTCTCACGAACTGCTTTTGATGGTTGTTGATGCCGTGAAGAAGAAACTGAACATGCCCAACCTGCAGGTGAAACTGATCCCGGTTACGTCGCAAAATCGCATTCCGCTGATTCAGAACGGCACGATCGACATCGAGGCCGGATCGACCACTAATAATCTTGAGCGGCAACAGCAGGTCAACTTTTCGGATACGATGTTTGTGATAGGGACCCGGTTGCTGGTCAAAAAGGATTCGGGCATCAAGGATTTCCCGGATCTCAAGGGGAAGAATGTTGTCGTTACCGCAGGAACGACGTCGGAGCGTCTCATTCGGGATATGAACGAGAAAAACAAAATGGACATAAATATTATCAGTGCCAAGGATCATGGCGAATCGTTTCTGACCTTGCAGAGTGGGCGTGCGGCGGCTTTCATGCTTGATGACGCGCTGCTTGCCGGGGAACGAGCCAAGGCCCGGAAGCCGGATGACTTCGTGATCGTGGGAACGCCGCAGTCAAAGGAAGCTTATGGCATGATGATGCGAAAAGGGGACGATCAATTTAAGAAGCTGGTAGATGACACGATTGCCAAGGCAGAGACATCGGGCGAAGCTGCAAAGCTCTATCAGAAATGGTTCCAGTCACCAATTCCTCCGAAAAACTTGAATCTCGATCTTCCGTTGAGTGAGGATATGAAAGAATTATATAAGGCGCCTAACGATAAAGCATTGCAATAAACTCGGTATTTGCGCCCTCATCGTCCCGAAAGCCGATGAAGGCGGTCGCCTTGCGCGTAGGGGACACTACACTACAGAGGAGGAGAATGGCGACAATTCTGGCGGAGTTGGATTTCAGGGTATTCATGCAGCCGGCGGTTGGCGGCGGGGGCAGCTATCTCACCTACCTTCTTTACGGTCTTGGGCTAACGCTTTTGCTGTCCCTGAGCAGCTGGATTCTTGCATTTGCGGTCGGGTCACTCATCGGGGTAATGCGAACTCTTAGGGGAAGCGTTCTGCCCCGGGTGGGGGCATGCTACGTAGAGATATTCCGCAATATTCCGCTGCTGGTTCAGCTGTTCATCTGGTACTTTGTGCTTCCGGAAATCGTTCCTTTTTTCGGAGCCTGGTTTAAGCAGAATCTGTCTCCGGAGATTCAACAATTTGTTAGCGCAACCCTGTGCCTGGGGTTTTTCACGGGCGCTCGTGTGTCGGAACAAGTGCGCTCCGGCATTATGTCCCTGGGCAGAGGGCAATACGGCGCCGGTCTGGCGCTTGGGTTTGATACGGCGCAGGTTTACACTCTTATCCTGCTACCTGTGGCTTACAGGATCATTATTCCGACATTGACGTCTGAATTCCTGAACCTGATCAAGAATACGGCCGTTGCTTCTACGATCGGCCTCGTTGAACTCGCGCAACGCAGTAAGAATATGGGTGAGTATACATCGCGCCTATATGAATCTTTTATCGCGGTTACGATATTGTACGCAATCGTGAACCTGGTGGTGATGCTGATTTCAAGGAACTTGGAAAAAGCGACAAGGTTACCGGGTTTCGTTGGAGGGAAAAAATAGGTGTACTCCTTTGATTGGAGCTCAATTCCCGGCGCGATACCCTATCTCTGGGAGGGCATGCTTCGCACCCTTCAAATCACGTTGGTAGCCGTTACCGCGGGTATGATTCTCGGGACCATCCTTGCCGTCTGCAGACTCTCCAGAAGCCGCGTGCTCTCCACCGTGGCCGGTCTGTACGTAACCTGTTTTCGATCGGTGCCGCTGGTGATGGTACTGCTGTGGTTTTATCTGCTCGTCCCCGACCTCGTCAAACGGATAGTCGGAAATCCCAGCCTCGACATCAGACTTTTGTCCGCTTTCGTAGCGTTCTCTTTGTTTGAAGCGTCGTACTACGCCGAAATCATCAGGGCCGGTATTCAAAGTGTGTCGAAAGGGCAGGTTTCGGCTGGGTTGGCTCTCGGAATGACGGGCGGAGAGACCATGAGGTTGATCATTTTGCCGCAAGCGTTTCGCAGGATGATTCCCTTGTTGCTCACACAAGCAATCATTCTCTTTCAAGACACCTCTCTCGTTTACGTCATGGGCCTTGCTGACTTCTTTGGGGTAGCCTATAACACGGGCGATCGGGATGGAACGCTGGTTGAGCTGATCCTGTTTTCCGGCGCGGTCTATCTGGTGATCTGTTTCGTTGCGTCAACATTGGTGCGCAAAATGCAAAAGAAAATAGCCTGATGATCTCGATCAAGAACGTCTCGAAATGGTACGGAGACTTCCACGTATTAAAGGAGTGCAGTACGGAGGTCACCAAAGGAGAGGTGGTTGTTGTCTGCGGGCCTTCCGGATCGGGAAAATCAACGCTGATCAAGTGCGTGAATGGCCTGGAGAGCTTTCAAAAGGGAGAAATTATCGTTGATGGCGCGTCCGTTGGGGACAAAAAAACCAATCTTTCGAAGCTGCGTTCACGGGTCGGTATGGTATTCCAGCATTTCGAATTGTTTCCGCATTTGAGCGTCATGCAGAACCTCACGATCGCACAATGCCGGGTTCTGAAACGAGCACCGAGTGAGTCCACCGAGAAGGCGTTGAAACTTCTCGAAGTCGTTGGACTCAAAGCGCATGCGCAAAAATTTCCGGCGCAGCTTTCCGGCGGGCAGCAGCAGCGCGTGGCGATCGCGCGAGCGCTGGCGATGGATCCGATAGCGATGCTTTTCGATGAGCCTACCTCAGCGCTTGATCCCGAAATGATCAAAGAAGTGCTCGATGTCATGGTGAATTTAGCTCAAGCCGGGATGACGATGATGGTGGTAACCCACGAGATGGGATTTGCCAGGGAGGTTGCGAACAGAGTGATATTTATGGACCACGGACAGATCGTTGAAGACCGCCCCAAGACGGATTTTTTCTGTGCGCCTGGTACCGACCGGGCCCAGCAGTTTTTGTCGAAGATTCTTTCGCACAGCGCGCAGGGGTAGCCCGAAAATCTCACGAACCAAAGCGCAGGCGAGGACGCCCGTGCCTGGACCGCGGAGCGGTCTAACAGATTAGCCC
>Ga0310909_10003347_pt1 | contig 10064 bp, 8 predicted proteins | sample GREbulkMGT000H_FD_203449 | JGI IMG/M metagenome (GOLD analysis project Ga0310909, IMG submission 203449) | Lab enrichment of tropical soil microbial communities from Luquillo Experimental Forest, Puerto Rico - GRE.bulkMG.T000H | ecosystem: Environmental > Terrestrial > Soil > Tropical forest >...
TTTTCCGGTTTATATCACTGCAGCTCTCGCCCTGATTTTTCTGACGGCCGCCTGGATCATGGACGCGGTCTACTGGCTCGTGCCCGCGGCGGCCGCGGCTGCTTTCACGTACTACAACATTCCGCTCCTGGAGACCGGCCGGCCCACCATCGGCGCCAATCAGTACGGCATCTTCCTGCAGGCCTTTGGCCTGATCCGGTGGCGCGCGATCGAACGCATCGATCTCGTTCAGATTGCCGAGCGTGCAATGACCGTGCACGAGCTGCAGATCGTGCTCGGCGCACCGCTAGGCAGTGCGCTTGTCGTCGACTGGCGCAAGCAACCAAACTGGCGCCGCTTCATGCGCCTGCCCTGGCGCATGAGCCACAACAATATGGTCCGCGTGAATCTCGAGCCGTTCGACCAGCCGCCGGACCAGATCCACCGCACCTTCCTTCGGATGTGGCGCTATTATCGGAGCTGATTTTGGTCAGACGCGGTAGCTTACGTCCGGACCACCAGACGCGAATATGCCTTGGTTGAGAGCCCATAGCTCCAGGCAACTGCCTCGCGTGCGGTGCGCATGTGAGCGGGAACCTGAAGGAAGAAATGCTTGTGCGTGCCGTCGGGCTCGGGCGTTGCATTGATCACCTCGACGGCGGCCCAGGCATCATAGGTCAGCCAGATCTTGCGCCAGAGGATTCCGGTTTCGTCTTCGGCTACACGCGCGGCGCCGCCGAGCGCCACGAAACGCGCGGGCGTCATGATCTCGATCATGCAGCGGCGAATCTGAACGTTCATTTCGGCGTCGATGGCATCGAGCGAAATCTGCTTGGGCTCCTCGATGATCCAACTTGGGACCTCGACACCCTTCCATGCCCACACCGACCAGCCGTCCCGATAGCGCAACGCCGGACCCGCAGGATCATGCAGCCGCCCCTCGGCATCGCTGCGCAAAAGTTCGGGTCGCTCGGCAAGCCAGCAGGTGTGTTCATGCGGCTGCAGCCAGCCCCCATGAATCGCAATCTGCCATAGGCCAAGCAGCGGCGTGGTCTCTTCGCGCAGGCCGAGCACATTGCGCAGGTATTCGAAATTCCCGAGCCACGACAGATCGTGCGGGCCGGCCGCCTCATATTGAAGACCGCGCCAACCCATGACCGTGCGAAGGGTGAAGTACCACGACAGCGGCTGCGAGCCGCGCAGGTAGTCCAGGAGCGTCACGTCCTCGACCGGCGTCGCGTGCTGGATGATCTCGGCGACGGAGGCAAGCAGGGCGTCCGGAGGATCGACCGCGCCAGCCACCTGGGCGCGCAGGCGCCGGCTCAGCCGCCGTCGGACCGACGCAGCGGCCTTTCGCCGAGGCCGGTCGATGATGACGGGCTTCAAGTTGACGCCATCGGCGCGCGAAGCTCGATGCGCTCGTTGCGCGAGCGCGACCGGGCTTGCGCACCAGACAAAGCGCGCAGGCGGCGCAAGCCCCGCGGCGCAATAGGCAAGCCGAACCCCCTCCTCCGCTGCGTTGCGATCGGCTGGCTCGATCGAACGGCGGATCGCCGCCCAGCGCGCGCGATAGCGGCTCAGCGCCGCCGTCTGCTCGGACGTGAGCGCGTCACGCTCAATCGAAGAGGACGCGCGCATCCTTCGGCCCAAGCTCACGTTGCCGGCGAACGCGGTAGGTTCCACGCGGCAAGGTCAGCGGCGCGTGCTCCTCATGGGTGACCCGGGCGTAGGCCGAGGCAACCTGCACGTGACCGATGTAGAGACCTTGGGGGATGTCCGTTGCGAGCGCCTCGTCACGGAACAGGGTGACGGGCTCGCGGATCGCATGCCGGTGGCCGCTGAACTCGCCTTCGGCCAGCACCACCGCCACGCCTTCCAGATTTTGTTCAATTGTTCCAGAGGGAATCACGTCAGCGACCCGCTCGAGCAAGAGATCGCCTTGTGCAAAGATCTCCGTCATCGCCATCTCCTTGTGCTACCAAGCACCCGGCCGATTGCGCTGGGTGCTCTGTTTCCACCCAATTTTTGACAACCGCCCCGACGCTTAGAACTGCGCCGGGCGGCTGTCATTAACGCTTATGTATAGTATCTATTTATGTAGCGGCGATCAGTGCACAACCTCGCCATGGAGCGCAAGATCGAGACCGTCCCGTTCGGCATCCTCGGAGACGCGCAGGCCCACGAAGATCTTGACCACGAACAGGATAATCAGGCTGACGACGGCGTCATAGACGAAGACCGTGCCAACGCCGATGCACTGGTTCACGAACTGCACGGGATTACCTTCCAGCACGCCCGCGGTTCCACCGTACTGCTTGACCGCGAACACACCGGTGAGCAGCGCCCCGACAATGCCGCCGATCGCGTGCACCCCGAAGCAGTCCAGCGCGTCATCATAGGAGAACATGCGCTTGAGCCCGGTGCATCCCCAGTAGCAGAACACGCCGGCGCCGATCCCGATCACGAACGCCCCGACGGGTCCGACAAAGCCGGAGGCCGGCGTGATCGCCACAAGACCCGCCACCGCGCCCGAGCAGATGCCGACGACCGTCGGCTTGCCCTTCAGCGCCCACTCCACCAGCATCCAGGTGAAGCCGGCGACCGCGGTCGCAATCTGGGTCACCAGCATGGCCATGCCGGCCTGCATGCCCGCCGACACTGCCGAACCGGCATTGAAACCGAACCAGCCGACCCACAACAGCGAGGCGCCGATGAAGGTGAGAACCATATTGTGCGCCGGCCCACTATCGGCGCGCTTGCCGAGCATGATGGCGCACATCAGTCCGGCGACGCCCGCGTTGATATGCACGACGGTCCCGCCGGCGAAATCGAGCACCTTGACCCAGGCGTCGTCGTTGCCGGAGGAGAAGATGCCATCCGGTCCCCAGACCCAGTGCGCGATCGGCGCATAGACGAAGATCGCCCACAGCCCGATGAACCAGAGCATGGCCGAGAATTTCATGCGCTCGGCGAAGGCGCCGGCGATCAGCGCCGGTGTGATGATCGCGAACGTCATCTGGAAGCAGATATAGACGCTCTCCGGGATCGTTGGGGCAAGCGGATTAGGATTGCCGATGCCACCCGCGCCGATGTCGCTCAGGATATCCTTGAGGAACATACGATCGAGCCCGCCGATGAAGGGCGTGCCGGAGCGGAATGCCATGCTGTAGGTCAGGATCGCGAAGAGAATGGTGACGAGGCAGGTGACGGCAAAGCTCGTCATCACCGTGTCGCCGACATTCTTCTTGCGGACCATGCCGCCATAGAACAGGCCGAGCCCGGGGATCGTCATCATCAGGACGAGCGCAACCGAGGTCAGCATCCAGGCGGTGTCGCCGGAATTCGGCGTGCATTTTTCGAGTATCTTGCCGCCGCAGGCCGGCGGGCCCGCATCCTCGGCGAAGGCAATGTCAGCAAATGCGAACCAGAGAAGCGCGATCCCCAGAACAACAAGCAGCGATGTCACGAACCTTCGGTTCGCGTGGTTACCCAACGGCATTGTCTACCTCCTCGTCCCAACAGTTGGCAGTAAGAGCCTGGCCGGCCAATGAGCCGGATTTTTCAAAACGGATGCGAACGAAGCACGCGGAGCGCGAGGCGATGCTCGGCGCCGTGGGCTCGTTTTCGATTGGGTGGGATCGCCAGATACCTGCCGGGCCACCGGCCGCAAGATCAGGTCTGATTTCTGGCAGCGAACTCCGAGTGCTCGGCATCGCAATGTCGACGCCGGGGTCGAACGGCCTCAGTTTGGCGGCGAGGCACCTCATGGCTGCCGGCCTTCCCTGGTCGCCAAGTCGGACAACGCCCTTGCGCGCCGTCCGCCTCCAATTCTTAGCCAAGGCTGATCAAGAATCGTGCCATCCAAGACATTGAGGTAACCCCACTGACCTGAAGCTGATTCCCTGCTCCTGCCTCGGGAACTATACCCCTCTGCCGCTTTGAACGGCAAAATGCCGCCTAAAATTTAGGCGGCTTTTGCACTGTGACGTGCGGAGGAGCGGCGGCTCGCATGCGAGAGTCGAGCCCTGGAAGAGACTCGGCCGAGCTGTCACCACCGCCTTGGACTAAGCCTTGTGATACACGGCTTGCAGGCCATAGACCGGCGTCGGGATGCCCTCGTAGCGCGCTTTCAACTGCAGGGAGAGGAATTGCGAGTAATGGCGCGACTGGTGCAGGTTGCCGCCGTGGAACCATAGGCCTTCCTGCTGGGTCGGCTTCCACATGTTGCGCTGTTCGCCTTCCCATGGGCCGGGGTCCTTTGTTGTGTTCGAGCCAAGCCCCCAGACCTTGCCGACCTTGTCGGCCGTTTCCCGGCTGATGAGATCGGCCACAAAGCCGTTCATCGAACTGTAGCCGGTCGCGTACACGATCACATCGGCGGGCAGTTCCTTGCCGTTGTCGAGCCTGACGCCGTTGGGCGTGATTTCCTCGACCTGGCCCGCGACCAGCTTGACCTTGCCGTCAATGATGAGCTGCGACGCGCCAACGTCGATGTAGTAGCCCGAGCCGCGGCGCAAATACTTCATGAAAAGCCCGGAGTCGTCGTCGCCGAAGTCGAGCCGGAAGCCCGCCCTCGTTAGTCCCGCATAGAAATCGGCGTCGTCCTCGCGGATCTTGTCGTAGACCGGCTTCTGGAGCTGATTCAGGATCTTGTAGGGCAGCGAGGCGAAGATCAGATCGGCCTTTGCCGTCGTCATGCCGCCGCGGACAGCGCGCTCGGAATAGAGGTCGGCTATCGATTCCATCAGCGAATCCGAGCGCACAATATGGGTCGTCGAACGCTGCACCATGGTCACGTCCACGCCGGCCTCGTACAGCGCGGCGCAGATGTCGTGCGCGGAATTGTTCGAACCGACCACGACTACCTTCTTGCCCTTGTAGCGGTCGGGACCCGGATGGCGTGAGGAATGATGCTGCTCACCCTTGAAGGTGTCCATGCCCTTGAACCGCGGCATGTTCGGTTTGGCGGACATGCCGGTCGCGAACACCAACTGCTTCGGCTTGAGCGTGATCTCTTTGCCATCGCGCTCGACGACGACGGTCCATTCCTTTTTGACCTCGTCCCAGTCGGCGTGCTTGGCCGTCGTGCCGGTCCAGTAGTTCAGCTCCATGACCTTGGTGTACATCTCCAGCCAGTCGCCGATCTTGTCCTTTGGCGAGAACACCGGCCAGTTCTTCGGGAAGTCGATGTAGGGCAAATGGTCGTACCAGACCGGGTCGTGCAGGCAGAGCGATTTATAGCGGTTGCGCCAGGAATCGCCGGCACGGGCGTTCTTTTCGACGATGATGGTGGGCACGCCGAGCTGGCGCAAGCGCGCGCCGAGCGCGATGCCGCCCTGACCGCCGCCGATGATGAGGACGTAGGGCTGGCTCTTATGGCCAAGCTGCTCGGTTTCCTCGTCGCGCAATTCTTTCCAGGTTTTGGCGCCGGGATTGACGCCGTGCCGGGCACCGAGCGGCCGCGTGAAACCGGCCTTTTCCTCGTAACCTTTTAGTTCGACCATCGTGGTCAAAAGCGTCCAGATCTGACCGTTCTGGAGACGGATCAGCCCGTAGCCGCGCGCGGCCTCGGTCTCGAACGAGATCCAGCATTCCGTTACCCCGCCGGTCTCGGTCGCGCTTTCCCCCTCGGCGATTTTCCAGTTGCGCGGCTTTGCGCGCGCGAGACAAGAGCTAAGCATCTCGCGGACCTGATCGCGGCCCTCCATGGTCTTGATGTTCCAGGTGAAGGCAACGAGGTCGCGCCAGTAGCATTCCGGTGCGAACATCGCTACGGCGGCGTCGAGATCGCCTGCCGCAAGGGCTGCTTCGAATTTGTCAAGAAAGGCCTGGGTCCGCGCGTCAAGCGTGGTGTCGAGCATCATTTCCTCCCGAGTCGTTTTTTCAGTTTTTCTGCAATCTCCCGACCTTATCCTAACTACCGGACGATTCCAGACTTGCGCGGTCCGAATTTGCGGTCCGGCTTTTGCGCTTCTCAGCGCTCTCCCAAGAAGGCGCTGCTTCGCCCACCGATGGGGTAGCAAAACCCTTGGCAGCTTGAATCGGAAAGGAGGCTCGTCATTGCGAGAAGCGGCGGGCGACGACCCGCGCAATGATGGAGGAATTCAAAATCGAGATGACGGGCTCACGCCGCCTGCGCGACCACGCGGTTGCGGCCATCATGCTTGGCGCGATAGAGCGCGTTGTCGGCGCGCTTCAAGACGTCGTCGACCGACTCGCCCTTGCGCTCCAGCGTCGACAGCCCGATCGAGATCGTGACCTCGATGCGCTTGGCTCCCTTGTGGATCGCAAAGGCCTCGCCCGCGATCGAACGGCGCAGCCTTTCCGCCACCATGCCGGCGACGTGCAGATCCGTCTCCGGCATCACGATCACGAACTCCTCGCCGCCATAGCGGCAGGCGAGATCGATGCCGCGGATCGATTTGCGAATACGGACGGCGAACTCGCGCAACACGTCGTCGCCGGCGTCGTGGCCATAGGTGTCGTTGATCGACTTGAAAAAATCGATGTCGAGCATCATCAGCGCCAGCGGCTTGCCGCGACTGCAGGCCTGTTCGGCCAGTGTCGTCAGATGGCTTTCCATGTAGCGGCGGTTATGCAGCCCGGTCAGCGCGTCGGTGATCGCGGCCTCGATCGAATGCTGTACGTTGTCGCGGAGGTGATCGGTGTAGCGGCGTTTCTTGATCTGCGTGCGGGCCCGTGCCAGCAGCTCGTTTTTGTCGACCGGGCGCAACAGATAGTCGTTGACGCCGATCTCGAGCCCGCGCAACAGGCGGGTATTGTGCTCGGGATCGGCGATCGCAAGGATCGGCACGTGCCGTGTCCGTTCCAGCGAGCGCGCCTGGCTGCAGAGCCGCAAGCCGTCAAAATTGTCGAGATCGAGCGAGACGATCAAAAGGTCGTAGTCGCCGTCGGCAGCCTGAAACAAGGCCTCCGCCGGGTTGGTCTCGACATCGACGTTGTGCTCTTCGGCAAGCGGCGGAGCGAGCCGCTCGTAGGAAGACGGACGATCGTCGACCAGCAGGACGCGCCCGCCCTTGCCGGCGTCGGTTACCGCGCTGCGTTCCGGCGCCTGCACCCCGATCTCGAGCGAGGTGAGCGCACGCATGCGCAATTCGTCGGTCATCATTTTCAGCCGCGTCAGCGAGCGCACGCGCGCAAGCAGGACGATGTCGGATACGGGCTTGGTCAGGAAATCGTCGGCGCCGGCTTCGAGCCCGCGCACACGATCGGCGGGGTTGTCGAGCGCGGTCACCATGACGACGGGAATGAAATGCGTGGCCGGGTTCGACTTCAGCCGGCGGCAGACCTCGAATCCGTCCATGTCGGGCATCATCACGTCGAGGAGGATGATGTCGCATTCGGCGCGCTGACAGATACTCAGCGCCTCGGCACCGTTGGTTGCGGTCAAGACGTCAAAATATTCGGCCGACAGGCGGGCTTCCAACAACTTGACGTTGGCGGGGACGTCGTCGACGACCAGGATACGCGCGGACACTAAAACTCTCTCCTAACCTATGAATCGACGAACCGTTTCGATGAATTTGCCGACTGAAATCGGTTTGGACAAATAAGCCTCGCAGCCGCCTTCGCGGATTCGCTCCTCGTCGCCCTTCATCGCAAAGGCGGTGACGGCAACGACGGGAATGGCGCGCAATTCCGGATCGTCCTTGATCCAGCGCGTGACCTCCAGGCCGGACACTTGCGGCAACTGGATGTCCATCAGGATCAGGTCGGGACGCATCTTGCGCACGAGATCGAGCGCCTCATGGCCGTTGCTGGTGCCCGAGGTCTGGTAGCCGTGTGCTTCCAACAGATCGCGAAAGAGCTTCATGTTGAGCTCGTTGTCCTCCACGATCAGGACGGTCTTAGCCATCCCGTCCTCCCAATCCCTGTTATCCCCGGCTATGGCTTTGCGGCTACGCTTGCAGCCGCGGCCAAGCCCGCCAAAATGTGAATTCAAGCTAGCGCCAGATTCGGTCCAACCCGTTAAGCGAGTTTGCTTCTTTTGCGAGAAGTGGTTTCCACTTGCTTGAGCAGGTTCGAGAGACTCGGGCATGGTGGGTTTGCAAATTAGAGACCATAAGTTAACGGAAAGGCAATCGGCGGTTGAAAAAGCCTGTTCAAAACCCTCGTGAAGTCGCTGAAATCGTTGCGATTCAGGCGCTGAACTTCATCGCCGGCGACGCCGATCTGCTGGGCCGGTTCCTGGCCGAGACTGGAATCGGGCCTGCTAGTCTGCGGGCGGCTGCCGCCGATCCCAATTTCCTGATCTCCGTGCTCGATTTTGTCCTCCGCGACGACACGACCGTGAAGGCTTTCGCGAAGGCATCGGAGCTGCACCCAACCAATATTGCGGCCGCGCGCGAAATCCTGGGCGATCCCCGCTGGGAGCGCGACGTGCCGTGAGTGCTATTCCGGCAGAAGTGAAAGGCCCCACCTGCTTCTGCCGGGACTGCTTTGCTGATCTGGATGCGAGGGCGAGACGCTGCGGCGAATGCGGCTCCCCCCGCCTGGTCCGTCACCGTGTGCTGCCGAAACTTGCGATCGCGCATATCGATTGCGACGCGTTCTACGCGACCGTCGAGAAGCGCGATAACCCCGACATCGCGGACAAGCCCGTGATCATCGGCGGCGGAAAGCGCGGCGTCGTCTCCGCCGCCTGCTACATCGCCCGCACCTTTGGCGTTCGCTCGGCGATGCCGATGTTCAAGGCGCTCGCACTTTGTCCCTCGGCGATCGTGATCCGCCCCGATATGGCGAAGTATGTCCGGGTCGGCCGCGAGGTGCGCCAGGCCATGCAGGCGCTGACGCCGCTGGTCGAGCCGCTGTCGATCGACGAAGCCTTTCTCGATCTCTCCGGCACCGAGCGCGTGCACGGCATGATCCCGGCCAAAGTGCTGGCGCGTTTTGCCCGCGAGGTCGAACGCAACATCGGGATCACGGTTTCCGTGGGGCTCTCGTGCAACAAGTTTCTGGCCAAGATCGCCTCCGACCTCGACAAGCCCAGGGGCTTTGCCGCGCTCGATCAGGACGAGGCGTGCGCAATGCTCGCAGAAAAGCCGGTCGGCTTCATCTTCGGCGTGGGGCCAGCGACCCAGGAACGGCTGGTTAGTCGCGGCTTTCGCACCATCGGAGACCTGCAGCGTGCGGACGAGACCGAGCTGATGCGCCAATTCCCGACCGATGGCCGCAGGCTGTGGCGGCTGGCGCGCGGCAGCGACGATCGCCGCGTGGTGCCTGACCGAGGTGCGAAGACGATTTCCAGCGAGACGACCTTCGAGAGCGACATCAACGATTTCGCCACGCTCGAACGGCTGTTGTGGAGATTGTCGGAAAAGGTCTCCGCGCGGCTCAAGACCGGCGAGCTTGCGGGTTGCACGATTACGCTCAAACTGAAAACGGCCGATTTCCGCCAGCGCACACGCTCGCAATCAATTGCCTCACCGACCCAGCTCGCGGCCAAGATCTTCGCCGTCTCTCGCGAGATGCTGGCGAAGGAGATCGACGGCACGGCGTTCCGCCTGATGGGTACCGGCGTCAGCGCGCTGCGGCCGGGATCGCGGGCCGACGACAGCGACATGCTCGATCGCCGCGCAGCGCACGCGGAACGCGCGATCGATGATTTGCGCAGGAAATTCGGCGCGAGTGCGGTGATCCGCGGGATTGCCTATGACGGGCCGGAAAAGGCGGAGTGACGCCCTTCGGGCGTCAGTTGCACGGTTTCGCGTCCTTGACGTCGAATTTGCCAAGCGCGCCCGAAATCACAAAGTCGTTGTAATCGAGCACCAGGGCGCGCGACACGCCGTTCTCGAACAGCTCGAACGACATGGCGTAGACCGGCGTCTGCTCGCCGTCCTTCGACTTCCCGTCGTGGTCGTAATAGCTCACCGTGACCGGCCAGCGCGTCAGCGATTTCATCTGTTCGTTGGTGGTGGATGGATCGGGCGAAGCGATCGTTTTGTCGCCGGGGATCGGTTGGCCGATCACCGAGAGCGTGTTGTAAACCTTCTCGCCATTGTCCGAGCCGTCGTAAACGGTCAGCTCGAGCACGGATTTTCCTTCCCTGGCGGCTGCGATGATGC
>Ga0310909_10003354_pt1 | contig 10057 bp, 10 predicted proteins | sample GREbulkMGT000H_FD_203449 | JGI IMG/M metagenome (GOLD analysis project Ga0310909, IMG submission 203449) | Lab enrichment of tropical soil microbial communities from Luquillo Experimental Forest, Puerto Rico - GRE.bulkMG.T000H | ecosystem: Environmental > Terrestrial > Soil > Tropical forest >...
AACCTGGGCCCCGGCTGCGATCTTCGGGTAACGGACATCGGTAAAGCCCTCCGCCCGTAACAGTTCCTCGGCGGCGAAGAGCGGCGCGATGTAGATGCTGCCGTCATTGACGATGCGGACGGTCGTCGTTTCGAGGGCCCGTGCGCCACCCATCACTGGTGGCGCGCAGATGAGGCTTGTGGCACCGGCCAGAGAAAGGGTAGTCACAAATCGGCGTCGGGTATGGATCAGCGGCATCGGAGGCCCCGTGTACGCTGGTCCAGGTTATCGCTGTGTCGTCAGAACGGGAAGAGCCACATCTCTGCGTCGGTGCGCCGCCTGCCGTCATATGCCGTTTGTGACACGGGCGGCCTTGCTGCAGCTTGCGCTGAGCCCCGCGGCCAGGTTGCTCGGCCTCACGGCGATGGCCGGTACTGGGGCTGCGGCTGCGGAGCGCGGGGACGAGCCTCAACGCCCGGTTCGGTGGAAGGGGGCAGTCAAGTTAGCGCCTGCAACGAAGGTCAGCCTGCCGCCCCTAGCTACCGAATGCTGCGAGTGCTCGGCGCGACCGCTTTGGGTCGAACTTCCCCGTCCGGCGCAAGGGCGGGAAGGTCTGGAGTCGGCGCTTAGGCGACGAGCAGCTGCGGACGCTTTTTCAGCTACGAGCCGCTCACCGACGGTGCGGCTGCTCCGCATCAAACGGGCCGTCCGTCCTAAACCTCGACCTCTGCTGTGATCCGACGTCATACCGTTTGCGAAGGCCCCTCCCCGACCTTGCCGCTGTATTCTCGAAAAAATCTGTTATCAAGAATAAACCCAGCGAGGGCAGGGGTCGGCCGGAGGGAGATCAGGAACGAGATTGCGGTGGTCAGTGCGCCCGGTCGGCGTTTTGTTTGCGAGTTGGACGACCGCATCCCTGATCCGGCGCCAGACCGCTACGCCTTTGTAATCGTTGGCGGCCGCGAGCCTAGTCGGCGCGCGCTTCGCTTCCCTCGAGCGCCTTCTCGCCGTATCGCTGGAGCATGAGATTGGCGGCGCGCCAGATATCGATCTCGGGTTTCACGCGGCAAAGCTGCACTCTTGCGGTCTACAAGAGTTTAACACCACAGATTGCATCGCTTGCAAGGATGCGTGTCAGGGTGGCCACAAAATGGCGAGGGTATTGACGGCTGAAAATGTCGTTAGGCGGATAGTCGCCGAGTGCGTCTTTGTCGACGAGCGCGGCGGCGTCGCATTCGGCTGGAGCCTGCTGCCGCGATCGTGCGGCAGTACGGCGAGCAGTTCCGTCGGGTGGCTCGGCCCAGGCAAAGAACGCCCAAATCGCCGCCGCTGCTGTGAAGGGCCCTCCCCTCTTCTTCTCGGCCCCACAAAGGTAGTTATAGGGCACTATTTCCGAGGAAGGGAAACAGCCGGGGGGCGTGATATCGATGCGGGTCCGAAACGAGATCAAGGAGTGAGTTCAGTGCAGCGGCCCTGGGAAGGTGGACGCCACCGTCGCCGGAACTTCCGACCGCGCGGAATATGCCATAGCATTTGTGTCTGGCTTACGAAGGTCCTTGGATGCAGCGATCGTCGCGCGTCGATTACGACGTGATAGCGGAGCTCTACGACAGTACGCCGCATCGCGAGAAATCGGCCGACCCCGAGCTCATCGCGTTTTTGGCCTGGCGCGGACCGACCGCGAGCGTGACGCTGCTCGACATCGCGTGCGGCACCGGCAACCAGCAGATCGCCAATCGGGGCCTAGCGCCGGACGCAAAATTCGTCGGTCTCGACGGTTCGCTCGGCATGTTGCGCCAGGCGCGGCGCAAAATGCTGGACATCGCCTGGGTGCACGGCGACAGCGCGGCCTTGCCGTTTGCCTCAACCAGCATCGACTTCATCAGTTGCCAGTACGCCTTCCACCATTTCCGCGACAAGGCGGGCATGCTGCGCGAGGCATTTCGCGTGCTGCGGCGCGGCGGCCGGTTCGCGCTCTACGATATGTGTCCGCAGGAGTCCGAGGACTGGCTGTACTACGCCTATTTCCCGGAGGCGAAGACCCGCGATTTCGCCGATTTCTGGCCGCCTGACGCGATCGTTTCGGAAATGACCGCAACCGGTTTTACCGGCGTCGAGGTGGAGCGGCGGCATGTCCACCGGCGAGCGCGACCTGGCGGAGCTGCTGTCGGCAGTGCGGTTCCGCGAGCGGAACTCACAACTGCTGTCACTATCGGACGCAGCGTATCAGGCCGGCCTGCGGCGTATCGAACGCGACCTCGACGATCCGCAGACGCCCAAGGCGCACACCGACCATCTGTGCGTCATTACGGTGCGCGGGGACAGACCGTAGGATCGCGCAGATAGGTCAGATGATAGTCGACGCCATTATTACGGCACTGTCCAGCCAAGCTCCGTGGCGAGCTCATCCATCGTCTTGGAGTTCTCACATTGCTTCCAGGTCTCCCTGATCGCGTCTTGCGCTCGCTTCGACAAGGTCCAGCCAAGCGGCGCGTCGCGAATGTCAGTCTGTTTCAGCAAATGGAAGTGAAAGAACTGCTGTTCTCCCAACATATGTTGCAATTCGTAAGCCGCATATGAGCCACGTGCTTCCCGGGTGCGCATTAGGGTGATGACCGGGGTTAGAACTTCACCGCCGCGCTCGCTACTATAAGCAGGCGATGCCGGCTCAGAGTTGCAGTTGCTCGCGTTTGGAACATACAGGTCTGGATCACTGCTAATTAGAATAACGATCAGGTTTTTATGGTTGGGGCCAAGTTTACCCCGCTTATCCAGCCAATCGATGAGGTCGATCGTAGTGGTGGCGCCAAAATTCTCAAAGTAGCCACCGTCTACAACCCGATCGACGATGTCAACGCCGGCGCTGCGAATCGTTCCAGCAGGCCCGACCCAAGAAAATCTTGCACTGTTATCCACTGCTGTGCTCAAACGTACTGTCGAGCCTGATTTGTCGATAAAATCGATTATTTCTGGGTTCAGCGCTGCCGCTGCCCCATCACTGCGTCTAATCCCAAGTGGAAAGCTGGCGGTAATCAGCCTCCGCCCGGTGCCGACGGAAGTCCCGTTTAGCAGCAGGGCCGGGAGGCGGCCTTCACCTTTCCCATCCGAAAGGAAATCTTCTTCGAAACGATTCGAATTCATCGCTCTTTGCCAACTCGCCTCCCACGATTTTTCGATCGCTTCGGCGCGATCCAGGAAGATCCCAAAAGGGAAAAGTCGTTGAGCAAGATCAGGGAATAGGGAAGCTGCAAGTGTCGGTCCAAGAAAATCTCCAGACAACACCGCTTGCCCACAGCGGGCGAAGCCAGAGGCCTGCTTGCTTTCGTCGTCGATACAGTTCTTACCACTTTCTAACAAAAGACCTCGGTAGACGGCGGCACCTAGCGAACCCCCCGACACACCGCTTATCGCGAAGAGCTGCTCCTCAAATACTACGGAGCGGCCGGCGCTTCCCGTCGGCGGCGGTGCGTTTCGCCGAGACCGATCGGTCAATTCCCCAAGAACTGTTGCTGTCCAATACGCGGCACGGATGCCGCCTCCTGCGGTGGCGACGATGATGACTGGTGCATTCTTGTCTGTCGCTGGTTTAGCGGCCCATTTGTCGAAATAGGGAGTGATCCGTTCTTCCGGCCCTGTCCAGTCCGCCGGCGCACTTGCCAGCCGCCGCACATCGTGGTTGTCGCTAAAGATTCCGTAATCGGGGAAAAGACTACTTATAAAGGCGATGGCAGCAATGCCACCGATGATCGGCAGCCCAGTGGCCTGGCACGCATAAACCAGCAAGGTTCCGAAAGAGATCCAGGCAGTCGCGGCAAGAAACAAGATGGCGGCGGAGCCAAGCATAGTGCCAGTGGTTACCGGGAAGAAGCAGCTGAGGACGAAGATCAGCAGAGAGAGTCCAGTCGAGAAACTGAGAACAAATGGCAGGTCACGTATCGAGCCCAGTTTCGGCGGGACGGAAGGGATGGGTATCCCAAGGCGGGCCACCAAAGCCCGTCTGTTCCATAAGAGACTATATAACGCGAATGCGGCGATGCCGAAGCCAACGGCGGCGATAATCAGATTATCACGTGCATCCGTGTCGGGACTCGGAGCTTTCGAATTCGCCTCGGCCCCGGGTAAGAGTGTTGACGCGACCGCGAGCGCTGCCGCAATGGTGAGAAGCGCGGAAAAGCCAAGGACGCGCGGCAGGTGATACGTGAGGAACGGGATCCGCGCGACCTGGCCACCGAACCAAGGTCTGCCGCCGCAGCCGGGGGTGTTGCACCGTTCCAACGGCAGTCGGTTGAAGGGAGCGACCAACAAAAAGCTGCTGATGAACCGGCCCCAATACCAAGCGTTGACTGCCAGCCAAATCGCCGCGGCGGAAAAGAAGGACCAATCGAGAAGCCGAGGGTCCTGCCCGAGCTTGACCAGAATCTCCTGCGCTTGTGGCAGGGCGAGGAGGGCTGTGCCGGTGATAACCAACGGCAGAATAATCATGCGTAGCGGCCACAACACGAACCCAAAATCCCTGACCGCCTCCCACCCGCACCGAAACGTCATCTCTACTTCCCCTACATCGCGCGACCTGCCATCAGAATAACCCTAACGGTACAATCATCGTGTGTGAGGCGGTTCACACTCTGAATGCGAAATTGCCGCTCTTCAGCTTGTGGCACGCATCCTGATGCAGACTTCACGGTCGTTGGGATGCTTGCGGCATTGCAGTTTGATCCCGGTGTCACGGCGACGGTCCCGGACGCCGACGGCTATTGCTCACGAGCCAGCCCGGTCCGGGGGTGGTGCGGGCGTGTTTCGTGGCGGTGGCGTCTATGCGATGCGTATGTGTGATAATGCCCCTTATCTGATAGTCTGTACCGGTAGCCGCGCACACAGGGGGAGACTGGAATATCTATGGCACGAAAAACTTTGACGGCTCTCATTGGGATAAACCGAGCCGCTGCACGCCAGCGAATACAGGAGCGAATTGACCAAGGTAAGGTGGTGATCCCTGACCGTATCCAGACCCACGACGATCTAAGTAAAGCAGAAGAACGAGAAAAAAATTGGCATGCCTACAATGTGACTTTGCTAGAACGCCTTTTCACAACAGATGAATATGCCGATCAGTATCGCGGTTCTAAGATTTCAGTGCATGTAGTTGCAGACCGATACAACGACCCCAGCCTCAACACCCTTGCCTTGCGACTGCTTGAAAGCGTCAAGAGACAGGCCGCTCGCTTAGAGTCGATTATCGAGCGACTTGAGCTCGTCGATGAGGTGTCGGCCGATCAACCTGAAGCGACGGCACCGCAAGACCGGTCAAAAGTCTTCGTGGTTCACGGCCACGATGAGGCTGCGCGCGAAGCTGTGGCGCGTTTCATTGGAGACTTGGGATTTCAGCCGATTATCCTCCACGAGCGAGCCAACGAGGGTCGAACCATAATTGAGAAGGTCGAGGCCCACGGGGATGTCGGCTTTGCCGTGGTGCTTTTGACGCTTGATGACGAGGGATGTGCAAAGGGCGGAACACCCGTACCTCGAGCTCGGCAGAACGTCGTGTTGGAACTCGGTTATTTCATCGGCCGTCTCGGTCGCAATCGAGTGTGTGCGTTAAAGCGCGGCGATCTTGAAATTCCGTCCGACTTTGGCGGCGTCGTCTATGAACCGTTCGACGCTTCGGGAGGCTGGAAACTCGCCCTCAGCCGTGAACTGAAAGCGGCCGGCTTCGAAATCGACTGGAACAAAGTCCATGAATAGCCTTGTCGCTGTTCTCGCCTCCCCACGCGTGCCCCAGCTCGTCGCTGCCGCCGGCAACCACGCCTCGATGCGCTTCCTCGAATTCTTCGCCGCCAACATCCGCAACCCGCACACGCGCCGGGCTTATGCCCGCGCCGCCGATGAGTTCCTGGCCTGGTGCGCGAGCGTCGGCGTGCCGTCGATCGGCGCCGTCCAGCCGGTGCACGTCGCCAGCTGGATCGAGGCCGGCACGCACGAGCTCGCCGCGCCGAGCATCAAGCAACGGCTCGCTGCGATCCGCCATCTTTTCGATTGGCTCGTCACCGGCCAGGTCATGCCGGTCGACCCAGCCGCGTCGGTCCGCGGGCCCCGGCACGTCGTGACGTGCGGGCAAACGTCGGTGCTCGATCCCGCCGAAGCGCGCGCGCTGCTTGATAGCATCGACACGTCGAGCGTCGTTGGTCTGCGCGATCGCGCGCTGATCGGGCTGATGGTCTACTCGTTCGCGCGGATCGGTGCAGCGCTCGGGATGGCGATCGATGATGTGTACACGCAGAACCGCCGGCTATGGGTGCGGCTACGCGAGAAGGGCGGCAAGCGGCACGCGATGCCGTGCCATCACAACCTCGAGGAATACCTCACAGCCTATCTCGACGGCGCCGAGCTGCGCGGCGATCCCAAGGGGCCGTTGTTCCGCACGATCGGACGCGGCACGGGCAAGCTCACGCGCACGGTGCTGCCGCAAGCGAACGCCTATGCGATGATCGGCCGGCGCGCCGCGGCGGCCGGCATCGAAACCAAGCTCGGCAACCACAGCTTCCGGGCAACCGGGATCACCGCTTATCTCAAGAACGGTGGCACGCTCGAAAAGGCCGCCGCGATGGCGAACCATGCCTCGACGCGCACGACCCAACTCTACGATCGCCGGCGTGAGGAGCTCACCCTCGATGAGGTCGAGCGGATCGGGATTTGAGACTGCGAGATGACCGTCTTTATGACGAAAACTTGGGGTTTCAGCGATCCTTGTTGGCCTCTGCAATTCAGCACTGAGGGATGGCGCGCGCGAGCTCGGGCCGCATTAAAGGTTGGCGATGTTGTGGTTATAGTGGGCACGAAGGGGCCGCAGACTCAGCCGGCAGAACAAGGACGCGTCCTTGGCATTATGGAACCGACAACGGAGGTCGCCTTTTGGCAGGATTTTGACCTGCCGACGCGAGCCGAACATTTCGATGCTGAAGGTGAGTTTCGCTGGCCCTATGCGCTTCTGAACCGAGGCGCCTGGCAGATTTTAGATCGGCGCCTTCTGGAGGAAATTTCGTCCCGTGACTTTCACATGGACTCTGCCCTCGGGATCGTCCCTCTAACGGAGCAAGAGGGTGTGGCGGCTACCGCGTTGCGGCGCGAACCGGTCGGGCTGCTGCTCCCTATTCGGGCCCGCGCGCGGATTGAAGGCGAGGAAATCGCGCGGCGCCGCGCGGCGCCGCCGCCAACAACAACACGGCAGGGAATAATGCACCTCCGCGGTGCCCCTGCATATACATACCTGATGGCGATAGAGGGCGCGCAAGGTCTGGCCTTCAAAATCGGATGGGCCTTCGAATACAATTCACGACAGCGGCAATTTAATCAGTTTGCTTTACCTGAAATCGGAGGAATTCGATACAAAACGCGCCTACACCGCTTGTGGGATACTGCGCGCCAAGCTTTCGCAATGGAGCAAGCTATACTCCGGCAATTTGATCGCGAGCGGCATCGCGCAAATCGGGAAGTGATCTGCGGCGTGAGCTATCAGCTATTAGAGGCGGCTTGGATTCAATACTGGCCACGCGATAAACCCGATTATCACGTAGAGAGGACCAGGCAAAAAATCCGGCGGCCGCATCCGGCATGCCGATGAAGTCGGACCCGTATCATCCCATATACGGTTGAGATCACCGCACCCTGACCTAACGAGGAGGATCGGTATGGCCCGCCGCAGCCGGCGCCGGAAAGTCACGTATTTGGAACCGGTCCCGCCGCGCCTTGCCCGCAACACCATCATCGAATCGACGTTCGAGGTCGGCCGCCGTTTCCGCTGCACGATGCGCATCGATTGCGGCCAGCTCGATTCCGGCGCGGTGATCCGGCCGGAACCTGGCCAATGGCAACCGCGTATGCCCGAAAGCCTCGACGCAGACGAGCTTGCCGACTGGCGCGCCGGCCGCAACGCCGTCTACCAGCTTGCCGCGTTGACGATCGGCACCCGGCTAGCGGTCGCCGACGGATAATATGAGCTTTATAGAAAATCCGCGATTTTTGCCGCGTAACCGGCTTTCATGGAAAATCCCTTGATGCAACCTCACATGCTGTGGCGCGGGCCGCGCGAGGGCACAGGACGCTCATGAGCAAGGTTGACGAACTCTCTAATGAGATTCTGAAGGCACTTCTGAGTAATTTTATAGATAAGCAGCTTAGCGTCGATGCACTGACTGACGGATACATCGGGCCAACTGTTGCCGACCTCAAGCAGAAATTGTCCGCTACTAATTCGGCATCGATGGTTGATTTTGATCTTGCCTTAAAAGGTTTGGAAAATCGGGGTCTGGTTGGGACCGGCCCGATGGTAGGTTATGATAATCGGCCCGGCTCACCCGTCGTAGTGATTGGATTGTATAGTAAATGTGAGTACACCTACCTCAACGAAAACGGATACAAGGCCGCTCAGCAAGTTGCCGCTAAAAAACCGCACCGCGTTACAACCGCACGGGTGCATATTTCACGAAGTAATTTCAATCAATCGCCGATTGGCATCGGAAATGAGATAACTCAATATGTAAAAAACTCAGAGGGCGATTTTGATTCCCTATCACGTACTCTGACCGATCTTGGTCTTCCGCAGGACGAAATCGACAGCCTGCAACAGGCTGTTACAGCGGATCGCGCAAATGGGGGGAAGCCGTCCTACGAAGGTGAGACCGGCAATTGGTTCACTCGGCTCGTAGCACGAGCTGCAAAAGGTGGGCTGACCGTCGGCGTGGATGTCGTGTCAAGTACCGTGTCAAAAGCGCTTACTGCTTATTTCGGCGGCTCTTCCTAAGGTTCGGTCTACTCAAACGCCGCCTGCATCGTTTAGCCGAGACGGCGGTTTTGGGGGTGAGTTCCGGTCATAACTTACGGCAAATGTAACCCATTGATCTGGTTGAGACGGGCGAAGTTACCGAAAGTCAGAATTACGGAAGGCGGTCTCAAGGGAGCGCTGGAAGCGCAAGCTTGTCGTTGGCGCTTCGAGGTACCAAAATCGTGTGACGCATCTTCTGAGCGTGGTTTGGAGTACTGCTAGTCGGAGTTGTTGCTCCCGTCACCCTCCGGTTGAAGGCTAGAAATAGTCCCCTGGTAAAACGCAAAATCACAATGCAAAAGGTAGACGGTTATGCCACAAATGACTGATCCATTTGCGGCCTTGGAGTCTTTCCAAGAGGCGTTAGCCAATGACGCGTTGTCTTTACGACCGGGCACCATTGATCGAAAATTGTTTCTCTATGTGGATCACCCGAACGGCTCTACACGACGCTTTACCTATGTACGTCTTGACCGTCGCACGGTGACCGCATTGGTCATGTTCGTGCCCGTGGAGCCGATTGAAGGCGTCCCGTGCTTTCAGATTGGCTGTGCTGTTCCTGAGAGATACCGGCGGCAGGGCCGCGCCAAGGACATTATCGTCGCTGCCATTGCCGAATTGGAAAACGGGCTTACCCGTAACGGTGTTCCCGCATTCTACATTGAGGCTGTTGTTGGGACTCATAATGAACCTTCGATGCGGGTTGCCGCCGCCACAATTTCAAACTCTCCCGTTCATATAATTGATCAGGTCTCAGGGCTTCCGGCACTCCAGTACGTCCTCAAGGTCGATAAGGACAAAGCCGCATAAACCCCAATATGGAACGCGCGGCAAAGTCGCTGCCACGTTCTCGGCGCGGTGTCGAAGATGAGAGAGACAGCAGGCTGTGCAATGCGATCCTCCAAATGAGACCGCTTGACCTAATGAACAAGTTCATTTTGCTGATCGAAAAGGTATACACATTGAACCGAAGACGCTTCCTGAAGTTAGACGGTTTTGTCGTAAATTTTCACACTCAGTAATCGCCATCGGCGCATAGGCCTCTATTTTACATGGCATTTCGGACGACTGAGAATGTGTCATACAGCTATAGAGAATTAAAGCCCATACCATTTTGATCCTCCCTCACGGTGTCGCCATCCGCTCATTGGTGGCGGGCGCGCTGTCAATAAAAGAGTCGTGTAACGTCATCTTATGGAAACATCGGCGATGAGCTCACGAGGACAAGCCAAAAATCGAGACTATTCCGAGTAATAGTCC
>Ga0310909_10003358_pt1 | contig 10054 bp, 10 predicted proteins | sample GREbulkMGT000H_FD_203449 | JGI IMG/M metagenome (GOLD analysis project Ga0310909, IMG submission 203449) | Lab enrichment of tropical soil microbial communities from Luquillo Experimental Forest, Puerto Rico - GRE.bulkMG.T000H | ecosystem: Environmental > Terrestrial > Soil > Tropical forest >...
GCCGGGACGATGATCGCCGACTGCAGCCAGCCGGTCGACGGCGCCGCAGCGCGCCCGAGCTCGCGCGCCGTGAGCGCCAATTCCAGCAGACCGCCGCCTTGGCCGCCCAGGTCCTCGTCGAAGCCGACCCCCGCCCAACCTTCGTCGACCAAGAGCCGCTCGAAGGCAGCGGGGTCGCCGGTGTCCAACCAGCCACGGACCGACGACGAGCTGGCGCGTTCGCCCAACCATTCGCGGAGCGAAGTCGTGAACAGTTCCTGTTCGTCGGAAAGCTCTAAGTGCATGGCATTTCTCCCGCCACCGCGGCCACGCGTCCAGTCGGATTCGTGAACGGCCGACACAGTAAATGGTATCTTAGGTCAGACCATAAACCATGGGAGGCGTCCGATGGAAGCAGCCGATGCGAACCCGCGTTCGCAATCCGAATTCAGGCTGAGCGCGGTCGAGGTCCCTAAGGCGTCCGACGTGCTTGCCAGCGAGCTCCGTGAGCGGATCCTGACGGGCGAACTCGCCGAGGGCGACTCGCTGCCCGCAGAGCGTGAGCTGGTCAAACAAACGCAGATGAGCAGGGCCACCGTGCGCGAGGCGCTGCGCATTCTCGAAGTACAGAACCTCGTTCGGGTCAAGACTGGGCGTGCGGGCGGTGCATTTGTTCAACGACCCACCACCAAGTCGATGGCGAACTCGGTGAGCATGCTTATCCGCGGTAGGCGCATCAAACTCGTCGACCTGATGGAGACTAGAGAGGCCCTGGAACCGTTCTGCGCCGAGCTCGCCGCCCGCAACCGTACGGACGAGAACCTCGGCGAACTGGATCGGGCCAACGAGGTGATCGCCGAACCCGAGGCCGACCTCGCGCAGTTCCTGCAGGCCAACCTCGACTGGCATGTGGCTGTCGCGGTGGCCAGTCACAACGAGCTGCTGGTCGGCTTCATGATGGCGCTTTCGCAAGCGATCTACGCCGGCACCGAGAACGCAGCCTTCGTCGATACCGAGGTTCGCGCGGTGACAGCCCGGGCACACCGGGCGATCACCACCGCGATCCGGGATCGCGACGCCACGGCTGCCAGGCGGCGCATGCGCCGGCATGTCTGCAGCTACGCGGATGCATTAGCCGAATCCGACGAGCGTGAGGCGATTGTCGTCGGCGAGGCGGCCGTGGGCTGATAACAGCCCGAACTCACGGCGATGTCGCGCCAGCCCTGCCCCTCGGGAGCTGGTGGGCCGCGAGGAAATCATCGACGATCCGGGCGCAGTCCTGGTGGTCGACGACACGCAGACCGATCATCCAAGCGAACAGCAGCGGCCCCACGAGTTGGCATACGGCAAGCTCGAGGTCGAACTCGTCGAGTTGAGTGTGGGCGTCGGGACTTTGCAGGATGGCTTCAAACGGTTGGCGGTAGTGCTCGACGACGCGTGCCTGCAGTGTGCCTTTGCATCGTTGCCAGTCGTTGGCGTCGTCGGCACCGTTGTCAGTGGACCGCAGGGCTATCCAGGCCAGGGTCGTCGGATGCAGCGGCGCCTCTTCGTACAGCGTCGCTTGGCGGCACACCAGTTCGACAAGCCGGTCACGCAACGATCCTGTCGACGGCGGCGGCATGACCGGCGGGAGTAGGCGTTCGAGCGTGGCGGCAAGGAGATCAGACGAGCAGCCGAAGTGCCGGTAAAGAGTCGTGCGGGCAACTTTTGAGGCTTTGGTGACCGCATCGATCGTGACGGCTTCGATACCCCCGGTACGCAGTAGATCCACCGCCGCGTCCAGGAGGCGGGTGCGCGAGCGCAGCCAGCGGGGATCGACTTCGTCATCGGTGCCGGCCGACAATTCTGCGTCCATATCAGTCATCGCAGACCACCTCGCCACCGTATCGCCGAGAGCAAGATCACGGCGATCTCGGGCTCTCGAATAGATACCACACGTGGCATTTCGATACTAGGAATATCGTAGCGATACCATACGTTCCTTTTCGATGATCCAATGGAGCATCGAAGGGACGTCATGTTTAACCAGGTTTCGTTAGAGCGCCCAGGTCGGCTGGTCGACTTCGCCCCCGTTTTCGCCGCTTGGCGGCGCGGGTTGCTGACTTCGACGGTGGCTCCACGCCCACCTCGAAGGTCCGCTCCACGCCGTTCGGAAAACTATTTCGAAGACGGGCTCATGAAGCGGGAACTACATCGGCTATGAATGCCCCGGGGCACGGGAGGCCCGGCGCTGGGGGTTCGAGCGCCCAGCAGGCGACGCGGTCATCGACGATGGGGTAATCCCAGATAGTTTCCTGCCACTTGTCAGCTCGGCTCAGCGATCGATGCAGATGCAGGAATCGATGGTCGGTCGGCTGCGCGCTTCAGCTCCTTCAGCGTGTACCACGTCGTCAAGGCGAGGTACGCGCCCCAGACGGCGACCGGCATATAGAAGGCCAGCAGCCCGTGATAGGCAAACGGTCCGCTCTTGAAAAAGGCCGGGCCCGCCGGGAAGAACACCGTGACGGCTCCGGCGATCGTCAGCCAGGTGAGCCATCGGGGGACCATCGGTTCGGGCCGATGGTCCATGAGTTTCACGAAATGGCAATACCCAGGTGCTGCCGGCTGGCCACCATCTCGCCGGTGTTCAACGCGACTCACCGGCATGCGCGGGTGCGCTGCCTGCGTAGACGGCCACCGCCGCTGCCCTGCTGGACGTGTTGAGCTTGCGGGCGATGTGCTTGAGATGCGACTTCACAGTCCCTTCGGAAATCACCAGACACCGCGCGATTTCGCCATTGGTGGCTCCGGCCGCCACATGGGACATGATTTGCCGTTCGCGGGCGGTCAACGAGGGCACAGCGCGTTGATCTCCGCGGGAGTAGGCATCGTGTCGCTGACCGGAAGTGCCGGCTGACAGCTGCCACCACGCCGGCTCGTTTGACCGCCCGATCAGTTCCTCTACGTGGTCGCATAAATTGCCGACCGCGACGTGTTGTTGGGCAGCCTTCTCTTTGAGCACCGCGCTCTCGAACGCCACGGCCAGACATTCGGCGAAGGCCTCCAACTGGTCGAGATGGTCCATCGTCACGATTCCGTCGGGTTCCGGACGGCCGGCATGTAGCATCCCAATTACCCTGTCCTGAACGGTGATCGGCGCGGCGACATAACCCGAGCAACCGTACACGTCGATGATTTCCTTGCACGTCAACTTGTCTTGCTTCGGAGACGGCATAAGCAGTCCGCGTCGCTTGCGGATGAGTTTCGCCTCAAGAGGAGCATTCGCCAGGTGGATCTGGGCGCCGGTCAGGTATTCGCGCAACCGCCGCGATTGCGGATCATCGCCTTCGTTTTCAATGTGGAGGTGCTGGGGTAGCCAAATCGACCTTCGCACGGTCGAGATCATGGTCCGCGCGAAGCCAAACTCCCGGCTTAACACCACCGGGGCGGCATGGATCATGTCCCGCGGCGAGAGACCCCGGAGGTCCCCCAACGCGTTACGAATCTCCGTCAGACACCTCACCCGTCGAGACAGCTCGTCGTCGAGCAATTCGCATTGCAACCTCAAAACTGAAATCAACAAATCGGGAACAGCCTCTGACACACCCACCGGATCGGGTGACAGTGCCAGCCGCTGCACCAGCTGATTCGTTGAATCGTCCAGGTCTGCGTCACTCGCGGCCACGGCTACTTGCTGAACCATCACCACTCCTCTCGCCAACTTCGGTCAACGACGTATTCGGCGGCGCGCTCGGCCCTGTTACGCAAATCGGCGTATTCAGTTAAGGGACCTCCCTGTGTACCCACAAGGTGACAAAGTATTCCTCGGGTGGCCTACGCATCCCGAACGCGTTCTGGCCGACGACTTCCAACGGGTTGCGGCGACCCGTGCGTCGATGATCTGGCCGAAGGCCGCGCGGCTCGGGCGGCTATCCAAGTTGGGCCATGAGGGCAAAGGCGCAGTGATCCGATTCACGTAACAGCTCCGTACCTGAACGCGCGGGCAGATACTAGGATGTCCTAGTAAGATACTAGGATGTCATAGTATTTGTGGCCGCGCACGTAGTCGCGCCCGGTCGATGGCTTGATAAGGAGTGGTAAGCAATGGCGGATGTGTCGGACGAGGTGCTTGCTCGCGTCGAGAACCGGGTGGGCCTGATCGTGCTGAATAGGCCCAAGGCCATCAACTCCCTGACGGATTCGATGGTCAAGACGATTCAGGCGACGCTGTCGGGGTGGGAGCGCGACGACGATGTGTCCGCTGTGATGGTCTCCGGTGCCGGTGAGCGGGGCCTGTGCGCCGGTGGCGACGTGGTGGCGATCTATCACAGCGCACGCGCCGATGGCGAGCAAGCGCGCCGATTCTGGCACGCCGAATACCTGCTCAATTCGCACATTGGGCGTTACCCGAAGCCGGTGGTGGCACTGATGGACGGGATAGTGATGGGCGGCGGCATCGGGATCGGTGCGCACGCCAATACCCGTGTTGTGACCGACACCTCGAAGTTGGCCATGCCCGAAGTGGGCATCGGGTTCATACCCGATGTCGGCGGCACCTATTTGCTGTCGCGCGCACCCGGGCTGCTGGGCCTGCATGCGGCGCTGACTGGCGCGCCGTTCTCTGGGGCAGATGCGATCGCCATGGGTTTTGCGGACCACTATGTCCACCACGACAGGCTCGCTGACTTCACCACCGCAGTGGTTGGTGACGGCATCGACTCTGCGCTCGACCGCTATGCGATCGAACCACCGCCGAGCCCTCTTGTCGCGCAGCGCGATTGGATTGATGAGTGCTACGCCGGGGAAACGGTGGCCGATATTGTTGCGGCGCTGCGCCGGCAAGATGCCACAGCCGCCAGCGATGCGGCCGAGATGATAGCCACCCGCTCGCCCGTCGCGCTGGCCGTCACGCTGCGCGCCGTACGCGAGGCAGTCAAGCTCGACACCCTGGAAGATGCCCTGCGGCAGGAGTATCGGGTGTCGTGTGCGGCGCTACGCAGCCATGATCTTGTCGAAGGTATCCGCGCTCAGGTGATAGATAAAGACCGCAACCCAAAATGGTCACCAGCGTCGCTCGGTGCCGTCAGCGATGCTGATGTGGATGCGTACTTCGCCCCAGCCGGACACGAGCTCACGTTCGACGAAGACGAGATTTGCGCAGACGTATGACATTCGGCACCTCAGCCGTCGCGGCAGAGGTCGTTTGTGCCGTGGGACAAGCAATCCCGCAACACCGACGCTTCCAGCGCGGCAACGGTCATACCTTGCCCATAGATCGGGTTGAAGCTGCAGATCGGTTACCGGCACGCCAAAGTCCAAGACAAGCAAGCGCACCGTGCCCTTACCGGCCTGGCTAGCCGCGAGAATGGCTGCGTACCTCGCGGACACACACCCGGCAGCCGACAACCCTAACGCTGTCTTATAGCCGCGAAGGCTGCACGGCAACCAGGTACGCAAGCCGGTACTCGACTGGTCGGCACCGCTGGACCTCAACGGCCTACAGAGCAAGATGATACGGCCCGCCTTACAGGCTGTCGGCCTCCCAGCCAGTCGGCCAGCAACACCGGCCCGCGTAAATCCGGACGGCACATTTACGCCCGCGCAACCCGCCACGAAAGGTGTTCGGCTGCATGACCTTAGGCACACGTCAGCGACGTTGTGGCTAACGGCGGGCGTGCACTTCATTCAGGTCGCGAAGTGGCTCGGGCACAGCAGCTACATGCTGACGCTGACGACGTACGCCGACTACATCCCCGACATAAAGGTAGGGAACCCGTTGCGCGAACCTGTTGCTGTACGGACGAATGTGGTCAACCTGTTTGGGTAGCAGCCGGATTGAAGTCACAGCGCGACGATCTGGGTCTGCTCTTGGGTCTCGCCGTTCTCCATCCATCTCATCGTCAATCTCCGCGGGTCGACCAGTGACCCCAGATTGCGTCAGTCTCCGGATTGCCTTGCACGAGAACAACCGTCATGGACGACATCCTCGGACGGTCTTCGATTATAAGGTCATGTCAGCTTGCTGAAGTCGCGAATCACGTTGTCTGCGACGCTGATTGGCAGTTGCGGCCCGGTAGATGAACGACGGGTGGAACAGGCGGGCGGGCGGGTCGACCAGGAAGCTGACCTTGAGGAACTGGAGACCGACCACGGAGTCCGTCTCACAGGCGGCCAGCACCCAGTCGATGTACCGGTTGGTCAGGCTTATCGAACGCGTTCGCCGGCCTTCCACTTCGGGGAAGGCCAGGTCAGAACCCGTCGCGAGGCTCCAGGCCACGCCGATCGATTTGGCCGCCGAGCGGAAGTAGCGTCGGGACAGGCCGGTGACGCCGCGACGCAGGGACTCGCGTAGTGCCAGCGCTTCCAACGCCGCCACCGTCATGCCCTGGCCGTAGATCGGGTTGAGGCTGCACATTGCGTCGCCGATGACCAGCAGGCCCTCGGGGAATCGCCGCATCTTGTCGTAGCGTCGCCGCTGGCTGGAGGGCAGCTTGTGTTGTACCACCGGTGCGATCGGTTCCCCGCCCCGCACCGCCGCCAGCAGGTGCGCCGGGGCGTACTCCTCGGCGAAGGACAGCATGCCGGCCAAATCGCGGGGCGGCTCGTGCCCCACCATCCCGAAGACCGTGAAAATCCAGGTGTCGTTCTCGTACGACAACATCCCCATCCCGGTTGGCCGGCCGGGCACGGGGCCGATGACAATTAGCCTCTCCTCCAGGGTGCCCGGTGGGATCCGCAGCAGCTGGCTGACGTAGGTCGTGTGGACGACGACGTGCTCCTCCACCGGCCGCCCGTACCCGAGACCCTCCAGAAAGGCCGGGGTGTGCGCGGCGCGGCCCAGGGCATCCACCACGAGGTCGGCGGTCAACTCCCGTTCCGTGCCCGCGTCACGGTCGATCACTCGTACGCCGGAGACGCGGGTGCGATCCGCGGTCGATGTCAGCTCCGCCGCGTCGTGGCCGTCGAGGATCATCACGTTTCCCATAGCTTGTAGGCGCCGTCGGACGTGGCACTCCAGGAACGGCCGGCTCGCCTGGTACAGCGCGTTGGCCTTGGGATCGACGTCTGCCCTGCCGGACCGCACAAACCGGTGCCCAAGATAGGACCAATGGAACCAGGACAATTCGCCGCCGTCCCACACTGGTACACCGTCGGCCACCAGCTCATCGAGAATCCCCGGGAACAACTCATCCAAAATTTGCCCGCCGCGCGCCAGCAGAGCATGGGCGTGCCGGCCCTGCGGCACGCCCCGCCGGTTAGCGGGGTCATCGGGCAACACGTCACGCTCCACCACGGTGACGGTCCGGAAATGATCGGCCAGCACCCTGGCGGCGAGCAGCCCGCCCATGCTGGCCCCCAGAACGACCGCGCGCTCACCTAGTTCGGGCATTGTGAGACTCCTAACCCGCCGTCGAAGGTTCGTCGTTGCCAGGCGAACCACCGCTCAGAAAGCCCGTGTGCAGGTCCTCGGCAAAGGTCCCGGTCAGGTCGACCGAGGTTTTCACGTCCATCGACGCATCGTAGGGTCGAACGACCCGCCGCGTTGCCCATACATACCAACGTCATGGAAATCGCCGCACGGGGGACAACTCCTCCAACGCCAGCGCACACCGGGCGAGCAGGCCGTGCGGGTGTCGCCCTTGTGGCACGCCGCGCCGGTTGACGGGGTCGTCGGGCAGCATGTCCCGCTCGACGACGGTGACCGTGTCGAAGAAGTCGGACAACGCCCGCGCGGCCAGCAGGCCGGCCATGCTTGCGCCCAAAACGATGGAGTGATTGCCGATTTTCGCCATCCGCCACCCATTTCAAAATTGAGTTGTCTGTGACGAAATCCATGCTCACCGGCGTGCGGGGAGTCGGATAGCGTAGGCGACTACTCCAATGTTCGTGTCCAATGTTCGTGCGGAATACCGCATGGTGCGTTCGTCTCGACGAAACACGTATTACAGGGTCGGGGTTAGCGCTGATGGCGCCACTCGGCCACCGGAACCCGCTTCACCCTCGACAGCATTGGTTACGGCACGTTGGTAAACATCGAGGGGGCCCAAAGGATGTTGAGCGCGTTAACTTGCGCAGGCAGCGGCAGCCGGCCGCGGGGCGCCGCCCCCATAGTGCCGCAGGACGCGGTCATGTCATCGCCTCGGCCAACGCCATGTGACCTTCAAAGCCGAACTCTGCGGCCAACTTTCGGTAGCGGTCCCGATAGTCGCGATAGCCGGCCTCATCGCCACGAGCGCGGGCCAGCAGTGCGCGCAAGCGCAGCAGAAAGATCTCGTGGAGCACGAAGCCGGGGTCGGTCGGCACGGCCGCCAACCGGTCAATTGCGGCCTGTGCTTCTGCAAGGTCACCGTCGCCGCCGCGGCGCATCAGTGCTTCCACTAAACCGGTGGTGGCTAGCACAGTCCAAATGGCCCCACCCGAGCCGGACAAGTCCTCGCGGACTGCCCGCGCGAGTGCGATCGCGCCGTCGAGATCTCCGGACCTGACCTTCTGGTGTGCGAGGTAAATGTCAACAACCGGCACAATCTGCAAAACGAACCGCTGTTGTACGGCGGCGTCACGGACCTGCGCAAGCAGCTCGAACCCAGCCTCACGCTGCGGACTATCCCGATGGGCAAGGGTGATACCGCGAGCGGATCGGATAACGTGCACTGCCAGTTCGTCACCCGATCGCTCCGCGAACTGCAGCGCGTGGGCGGTCTCGTGCAGGGCGGTCGCGTCGGGCAGCAGCGCTCCACCGGGAATCGCGAGTGTGTAGGTGTGGTAGATCACCCCGGCCAGGGAGATGGGGTCGGCCGCACGCGCCATCGCGACGCCCTGGGCAAAGTCGTCCTTCCAGCCGGGAATGCCCAGGCACCATCGGGCAGCGCCGCGCAAGGCGAGCGCGAACGCCAGCGGTGATCCGACGATCAGGTTGCCTGTAGTGGGATCGCCGTCGGCCACATCGATGACGCGCTGGGCCAGCCGCAACACGTCGGCCATCTCGCCGGTCTCGAATTTGGCGGCAAGCGCCGCGAACGACAGCCCGACGGTCAACGTCGAGTCCCCGATCGCTTCGAGCAGTGCGGTGTGTTCGGTGGCCAGGCGAGAGGCGTCGCGGCGGTGCGCATTAGTGAATTGCGCCATCACCTGCCCGGTCATGCCGATGGCCAGCGACACCTTGTCGCCGGCCGCGGTGCACAGGTCGCGCAGTTCGTCGAAGCCGGTGTCGGCGCCGCTACCACCCACCCGCCAAGCGCTTGCGCACAGCAGGGTGCGCGGCGCGATGCGCATCTCGATCCGATCCGGGTCGTTGTCGGGGAGCCGGTCGGCGACCTGACGAGCCCGCCGCAAACTCGTCTGTGCGGCGGCGATGTCGCGGTTGGTCGACCAGGTGCCGGCGCGCATATGCCAGCCAAAGGCCTCCCGGAGTTCGCCGGCGGCCTCCAGATGCTCGGCGATCAGCGCCGCGTTCTCTTCGGCCGAGCCCCGCGCTTCAATCGTGGCGGCCAGCTGGCGGTGCAACACGGCACGATCTGACTTGAGTTGTGACTCGTAGCCCACCGTGCGGATCAGGGGGTGCCGAAACGCGTACTCGGGGTGCGGGGTGAACCTGACCTGGTCGATGAGCTCCGCCTCGATCAGCGGTGCCACGTCCGGACCGTCGATCATGACGGTCAGCAGATCGATGTCGAACCGTAACCCGATCACCGCCGCGGCGTTCAGTGTGTGTTTGGCGGCATGCTCCAGCCGGTCGATGCGCGCGCCGATGGTGGCCTGCAGGGTGGCCGGCACACCGACGTCGGCGACGTCACCGCGCAGCAGGTAGGCGCCGGGCGCACCATGGAGAACGCCGCGTTCGGCGAGATCGCGCACGATCTCCTCGACAAAAAACGGGTTCCCGGCGGCGCGGGCACCGACCTGCGCGGCCAGCCCGGTAATCGAGGGGTCGGAGCCCAAACGTTCGGCGGTCAACGCCGAGGTCTGCGCATCGGTCAACGGCCGCAGCGCAAGGGTCTGCGCGCCCGACACCCGGGTGAGCGCACCGTGATATTCGGGGCGGTAGGTGATCAGCACCAACGCCGGCGTGTGCGGGATCACCGCCAGGAAATCGGCC
>Ga0310909_10003374_pt1 | contig 10032 bp, 18 predicted proteins | sample GREbulkMGT000H_FD_203449 | JGI IMG/M metagenome (GOLD analysis project Ga0310909, IMG submission 203449) | Lab enrichment of tropical soil microbial communities from Luquillo Experimental Forest, Puerto Rico - GRE.bulkMG.T000H | ecosystem: Environmental > Terrestrial > Soil > Tropical forest >...
CGTGGGCGAATGCCTCCGCTCTGACCGCAGGCACAGTGCGAGGGTGCCTGTGGCTACCCTAGAATAGCTCAACGCCGCTGTCGCCGCGAATGAGGCACCGACTATCAGCCCAGAGACGGTGCCTCATTCTAACCACCAGCATCTCTCCTCTGAGTTGGACTGCTGGTGGTAGGCCTAGAATAGCCAAATCCCTGCCTGTCGGGTAGTGGGTCAAATCCGGCGGAACCTGCGATCATTGGTGCGAGCTACTGGAGGCTTGGTCTCGACTGGTTGAGGCTTGGCATCGATGACCTGTGCGCCGTTGGCTTCGAGCAGTTTCATCTCCTCTAACCGTTTCAAACGGCGGTCCAACAATTCAGCTACTCCCATATCGGTGACCTGGGCGGTGACGGCGAGGCGAGGCACTTCGTGCGGCAATGCGGCGATGGCGGCTCGCATCCGAGTTGTCAGCGGCAACTGATTACATCGATAAACAGCTTGTAAGAGGTCGAGAGATATTCCGGTTGGAGGTATCTCGACTATGCCCTGCTCCTTCTTTGCACTTTCGTGCACCACCAACTCAGGGAACCCAGTTACCATCTCCGCTCCTTTCTTCTTTTATACTTCATTCTTGATAGGTTTGATAAGTTTGATAGGTTTGATACCTCCATATCGTGGCAGACTTCGCCTGTAGGGTATTATGTCCGGGCGGTCTTCAAGCCTAGCAAACTTATCAAACCTATCAAAACCTGCATACGCCTCCTTCTCGACCCGAAACCAACGGAACCTCAACACAACTCAACTATCAGTGCTAGTGGCCGCATGGGCACCCTCCTGCCCCATGCATCGTTGAAGCTCATTTCTGGTTCCACTCTTTCACATTTGGCCTCAACCATTCATGCTTACCACCCATCTTGATTTCCCAAGCCCGCCGGGCTTCTTCAATCGGCGGGAACACCCAACCCCAAGCCAACCCCGTGCTCTTATGTTCGCATCCCATTTCCCTAAGAAAGTTACCAACTTCGGTCTCGGTCACATATTTGGCTCTGGGGTTATGGTGGATTGCGTCTTCGTAAAGCCTCTTCGACAGAACCCACCTTGGATTTCTCTGTTGAGCCGTTGGTGTTTCTGCCGTGCTCAGCTTTGCTAACCACCACTGCTCCAGACCATCCAAGCTTTGCACCTTCTGCTCGATCAACGCCTTGGTTTGAGGAATATCGTATCGAGGATGCCAGCCCTGAAGATCAAGCCGCAGCAAGTCATACAACATTGCTGCCGCTCCACCTCCATCAATCTCTGCAAACAGCCGCTCGAAATACTCTCGTTGCTGAATATGCACCGGGTTAACCTCAAACACCGCATACCTGCGTTCATCCCAAGTCGCCGGAACTATCCACTTATCATTCGTTGACTGGATAATCGCCAACCTATTCGGCCAAGCGAACGCATCCACTCCCTTAGGCTCAATAGTCAACGTTCGTTCCGTCACCATTCCCTTCAACACTCGCTCAGCTTGTTTATCACCAGCCCACACTGCTTCATCGGCGCACACAAGCAGCCGGTTTTGCAAATGTTTGTTGTGCTTGCCAGTCAGATGTTGTGGGTTATGTATTTCTAATCCATGTGGACCAAACGCCTTCAACATCGAATACATAAACACGCCCTTGCCAGTGCCCTTCAACCCCTTAAAGTTCAACGCAACTTCTGGCCGTTCCCCTGCGTTCTGATATTTCCAGGCGACCCATCTCCTAATGTAGTCAAACGACTTGCGTTCCTCATTTGCCAACACAACCCAAATATGCTGCTGCATCTTCGACCAATCACCTTCCCTCGGCTCAACACCCCATCCCCTCCATAAATTCAACCTGTTGCCTTTCAACACCGCTGGACCATTCGGCACCAAATCCAACCCATCGAATTGCCGCCTAGAGGGCTGACACAGCCACCAAGCAGCAGCCGGTTGCGCTCCTATCTTCTGTACCTTGCTGCCAATCACATCAACAATCTCGATATACCTGTTGGAGTATCTTTCCTTAAAGGCTGTAAATGTCTGATAAGCAGGTTCTTCCCATTGTGGGTCAACCTGACTTACAGCCCATTCCATCACAACGCACTTCCCACCAAGATTGGTGATCACAGCGTGCTTCTTGTTCATCTCATTCAACGCAACAATTGGTTTTTGTGCTGCCATCCCAGGCGTCATGAAACCGCTATCAACGCCAGTGATGAATAACGATTGCGCCTTCTTCTCCGCCAACTCCAACTCTAGCCTACCAATGTCATCTACAAGGCTAGGCTTAATAACCTCACCTTCCACCCCAGTGTCATCGACCGGCTTTGCTTCTTTCACTTGTTCAGCAGCTACTTGCCTCGGCGGCGGTCCAATCCACCTTCTCCAACCTCCACCAGCAGTCGAGTAATACAACACGCCGTCTACCTTCTTATACTGAAGCTCAGGCTTGGGCCTCGCCGCCGCAAACAATTCCCTTGCTTTCCGCTCCGCAGCCTTCGTCCCACATTTCTGTCCAAGCTCAACGCAGATAACATCCTGTTCTTCCGCACTGGCTGCTTTGAACTTCTCAACAGCATCTCGCACTACCGCCATCCAAAGCGGAACCACATTACTTCGTTCGTCTACCATCACACCGCTCCTATCAACCGACCATCAAAATCAAAGGCCTCCGTGAAGGGAGGCCTCTTACTCGTCTTCATCAACTGAGCCCCAATGGCCCAGTCGGTATGGATCAAGGGCTCTTCTTAGTCGGCGTTGCTCCCACTTCTCTCTCATCTGAGCTTCCCATGCCGCCAGGTTGATCGTCACAAAGTCAGACCGACGCACCCTAACCACCCCGCCATCGCTTGCTGGGTAGTTAGGATCGGCTCTGCTGACGTGTGGATCGGCATCTCTTACCACCTCATTATCTCTGGTTACGACTTTGGGCCTCTCCATTCGCTTTGGCCCAATCAACTCCTCCAAGGCTGCTATCAGCTCTGCCTTGCGTTCTGGGGTTACTGCCATCATGCCCTCCTACAACCCCGCTTCTCGGGGCTAACTCGAATTTCACCATTGTGTCGAACAGCCATCCCTCGCCACCAGTTAGGGTCTTCTTCGCTCACCACAACAACGGCGTCGCCCACAACACGGCCATCAACACAGACCAACTTGGGTCGAGGTCTGGCGCACTTGCCCAAGATGGTTTCAGGCGTTGCCGCCTCCACTAAGGCTTCACGTTTGCTGCTCATCCTGCATTCTCCATTCAACGATACAAACCAATTACTCAACTATTCTGCCCACCCAAATCCCAACACAGCCCTCCCAGTCTCGACCGCAACACCAAATGCCCTGCGCCACTCACCCCAATCTCTGACAAACTCATCAACCAACGCAACCGGCACAACACACAAGCCATCATCGAGCTTGACCCATGTTGCGCCATTCATTCTTCGGAGTTCGATCTTCCTCACTTCGACCACCTGCCTTTAATCATCGGTTCCAATCCCGGCGGCTTAACCCACCCAGATCCACGTTCAACCACAATACGCTTTGCACCACTTGGCTTCACCGGTGCACCAAAACCCCCAGGTTGCGGATATGAATTTCTAGCCCAAGCACTCGGATCGAATTTCAGCCCTTGCGGATTGACCAGATCAACCATTGGTTTCATAGCGCTTCCACTCATCGACATCCCTTCCGTGTAATCTATTCTTGGCATCGTCATTTTGGGCTTGAATGGTTCCTTGGGCTTAACCACCTCCAAGGCTTTCTTAGCTTCTGCTAGCTCCCCTTCCAACGCAGCCACACGTTTTGCAAGGTCATCATACTCGCTCATCACACGCCTCCATCATGCATCAACGCTGTCAACGCCGAGATAAACTGTACCCGGCGGCACTGCGCCAACTGGGACAGCGCCATCTGGTAGCGTTCCGGTCCAGACGAAATCCCCTGGTTGGGCCTCACCCTGACTTTGAGCGAGTATCCGACCTGCTCGAACTCGTTGTTGATTTGACCAAAAGGCTTTGGTCAACACGTAGCGTGCCACTGAAGCCTCCTATCGTTTACCTCTCGCTGTAACGCTATCAGGTCCATATTCAGCGAGCGTGTTGCGTCCCGCTGGCATTCCATGTGCAGGTGGTGTTGGGCTCTGACTGCCGGACTTGTAGATGGTTCGCCCATATCCACCAGGACCAGCACCAGCCGGACCCTTGCGAGCGCCAGCAATTCCAGTGTCGCCTCGGGGCTTGGTTGAGTATCCCGGTCCAGCCTCAACCGGAGTTTTCTTGAACGCCGTTGATACATCACGCTGGCTGATCCCAGCGGGATTAATAGCGGTTGATCGAGGCTCAGTCTTCATGCCTGATCGTGACGTGACGTACTTGTTGCTAGTGATACCGCCACCAGATTTAATCGTAACCATAGCTAGCTCCTTTCTTCACTTGCGACGAAGACCCGGAACACGGTCGAGGCCATTTGGTCCTTTGCGTGGTTCGGCCCACATTGGATCATTCGACTTACCCCACGCTGGCTGCGTTATCGGCTCAGACTTGGCCCGCAACTCAGCTTGTCTCTGAGCTTCCATCTGCCGCTCCTGCTTGGCCAGCGCAGGGTACATTGCTGCTGCTGCTTTAGAACTCATCTGCGTTTCCTCCGTGCTGCCTCACGTTCAGCAATCTGTTTGAATGGGATTACATTCCCTCTCCATAAGTCATTCGCATCTCTAATCCCGGCTGCGATCCCGCTCTTGATGGTTGCTCTGCATTGGGCAGCACCATCGTCACGCCACAAGCCACAAATCTTTGCTGAGCTTTCCAACAACAACACAACCACATCTGGTTTAATCACGCCTTCAAAAATCATTTCGCCAAATCTGCATGCAGCCCAGTGAAGCAATCGATTTCGTTCTCCGACCTGAGCCTGCTCGACTTTGCACTGGATGACTTTGCAACGTGCGCGAAGATTGAGCGTGGGTTCAACTCGGATTGAAGTGCTAATGGCCGCATGTGTGCGCTCGCCCATGCCCACATCCACCCTATCCTCACCACCTTGCCATGCGGCCACTTGCACTGAACCACGCGCAAGCTCCAACAGTCACGCAGGCCATTGCGCAATTTCAGCATCACTCAACACTCTCAAGCCTTGCCTGGGCCACCAAATTACAAATCCACCATCAGCACGAACATCAACACCATCGGCAATGCGGCTAACAGAGTTGCGCAATCCATCAACATGCCTAAAGAAAAAGTGTCTGCCCCCGCTCCTAGTCGCATGTGCTCGAGTTGGCGGCAGCCGGTCCCACACGCTATCGAGCCAACCGAGACCGGCAACATCAACATCAAGCACATCAAATCCGCTCACACTGCCAGTTGGCACTCCAACCAGTTGCCATCCCTTAATGTCGGCGTCCTGCCTTGCAGTCCTGTTCCATTGCGTCAGGGGTCGCTTTTGAAATGTGCATGGAAACTTCAATAAGCCTTCAAGCATCGACGTGCCCGCTGATACTGAACCTTGGATGTTTCAACTGTTGCATTGCGTGTTTTCTAAAAGCTGGATCAGGACACCTTCTCGCCACGCAATCCAACAAGTTCGCAATCTCCAACTCAGCCAACATGATTGCGAACTCATCGGGCAACCACTCACCTTCTTCACCAATCCACTCCCATCGTCGCCAGCTGTTCCCGCACGTGCACAAGGGCCACAGCACGCAATAACGATCATCGTCACTCATTCACTCACTCCACCTACGTTGACGGCGCACGCACAGGAGCCGCAAGACAGAAGGGCTCAACCGTGCGTGCGCCAGCACAAGCCTAACATCCACAAACACCAATGCCGTAGTGCTTGCTCTACAAGAGGACTGAGTTGTGCCGAGTTGCGCAATCATCAATTCCTCGCTCTTGCTTCCATTGCTCTTATCTCTTCTCGAACCTGGTACCAATGAACCTCCATTCCGATCCATATCTCGGCACCCGTACGCTCGGTAGAAACCCAATTATACCACCTTTCATCCTGCGCCCTGTGCAGTTCCTCCATACTATTTACATTCGTCGGCGGTAGTTTGAGCTGATTTCGTATTAGCATGAGCTGATCTCGTATCATCAGTCGTAGCCCTCGCTCCTTTTTTACGAGCTCCTCCTTTGATAACTCTGGAAACATCTCCCTTAATGCTTTTTGTTTCAGGGCTTCTCTTTCCGCTTCACGTCTTTCTGCATCCGTTGGCATCCTCGTCTCCGTTATTAAGCTCGCCTGACAAATTTGCGCCTACCACCACCGCCAGCTGCAAGGTCAGCAGGAGTGACAAGGCTAAACTCCTGTTCTGACGGTGGTGGAGGCGCAGCAACAACGCCGGTGTGGAGGCCAATATCCGATGCCGGCGTTGCTGACTGTGAAGCTGCTATCTCGTGTGGCTCTCCAACTGCTTCTTGTTCATCAATCGCAAGTCCGAGCGGGGGTTCATCTGGCAACTCGTTTCTGGCCCAAGGACTATCTGCGGGTAATTGGGGGTAGCTGACCGGTGAGTTTCCAATCACAGTTGTTGTGTGGACTTTGGCGTACCTGCCACCAAGATCGAGGTCATCGGCCATTGCTTGACCCATGTAAGTCCTGCCTCGGCGTTCTTTCAACTGGTTGCTCTCCAGCGTTTCCTCATCCCATCCACGGACGCACGATTGCGCTCGTCGTTGAATGTCGGCTGCTAACTCAACATCGGCTTGCGTGCGTAGCTTGCGCCGTGCCCACTGTTCGACCGGGTACTGATAGGGAACGCGCATTTCAGGCTCTCCTCCGTATCGTGTTGTGCTCGTGCGTTTCATCAGCCGCAGGTTGTAATGCAGAGCTAAAAAAAGAAGTTGGACGTTCGAGCCGTTGCTGCGCTCTGTACGCTGCCAATGCCTTCCTGCGCTCATCGATGTGATAGCGATCATGACAGGCTGTGCAGCAGAACCTCGCGCCATCCCTACGTTGAGTAAACTTGCGTTGGCACCAATCACAAAGCATCTAATAACCTCCCGTGGTACGATGTATAACCTTTAAACTAGAGCACACATGGAGTGCCCCATTGTACCAATTATATCATACTTTGGCCTAAAAGTCAAGTCATTTGTTTCCATCCAATACTAAGTCCGACTTAATGAAAAGCCGCCCAATAACTCGCTAAAACTGATCCAAAACCCATGCTTTCACCGATGTTGGCTGCCTTCATTATTTCTTGCCTTACTTCCGCCGTAGTATCGAAGCGGCCATTAAGTGCCTAAAAGCCCACTCTAACTCAAGTCGAGCTCGCTAATACCTATCTCTGCGTTGGATAAAACCAGAGAACAAAGTCCAACCATATTGGCGCTGTATACAACACCACCAGCGAACTAGCGAGGTGTATACGGCCGCAACGCAAATGGCGAATGGGCGGCCACCTAAGACCGCCCATGCCACACGTATTCACAATTTCAAAGAACCCTAGGCGGAATTTCAGATACCCCGCCTAGTAGATCGTCTTAGAACCGTCGCACAACCCCACTCGCTGCGCTTGATGCAAGTGGCTGCATGGTTGGCTGTGTTGGATGTAAGGTTTCTTCCAACGCCGCCGCAGGCATCAACGTCATGCCGAGACTTGCAGCGAGCCGCCGGGTCAACTCAAGCAACTCGTGTTGCCGGTTCTCGTACACGTTACACAGCGTGTGGAACACCTCATCAGTTTCCAAGCCTTCCAACGCTGCATCAGGCGCAATCGTTCTTGGTGTTGGTTCATTACCCGGTTCCTCAACGCCACCTTTAACAACACTAGCCGGTTTACCTTTGTCGGTTTTGTCTGTGTTGGACTTGGGCTTTGCGAGGGCTTTCCGGGCTTCATCGATACCCAAATCTGTAACCTTTACATTTTTGGTCGCCGAATACGCCTCCAGCTTACCGAAATTCTCGACAAACCGAATGCATAGGTTCGCTGTCTCGTAGCTGACCTGCGGACAGTGCAGCTTCAACTTGGCTTGCCATTCCCCGTGCTTTGGGGCGATGCGTGGGCGCAACGCAATGAGCTTTTCTCCCATTGCTAAGTAACGCTGGAGAGTTGTGCGCTCGCTCTCAAGGATCAACTCGTAGTCAGCGTTGATCTGCTTGGCCAACTCGGTAGTGGAGAGGTCGCCGTAATCAGTCATCATCGTGCAACTCCGTCGCTAGTGCTGGAGACAACCCGTGCTGCGATCCACTCTTCGAGGTCGCACTCACGATACCGAACGCTGCGGCCTGCCTTGACGTAGAGTGGACCGCCGCCACTGAGCCGAAGTCGCTCAAGTGTCCGCTCAGATAAGCGCAGCAACTTCGCTGCATCTGACTGCGTTAACAGCCTGACCATGGGTCGCTTCCGGGGTTGCCGTTCCGCCGGGTGCTGGTGGCGGCACTTGGCATCGTACCCTTGACGGGCTGGGTCGTGTTGGGTAAAATACGATCCGTAACACGATCTGACACAAAAAATGGACCCCCCAAGGAAAATTCTGAAATGCCCGACCTGACGCTGGATTTCACGTGGTTTAAAGACCCCAAGGGCTACCGGCTGGTCCCGGCCAAGTTGCCGCGGCGGCCGGGGCAATCAATCAATGACGTGCCCATGCGTGACATCGAACCTGCCCGTGTTGTCCGCAACCGTGGGGCGCTTCAATCGTATAGGCCGCTCGAACATTTCCCGGCGCTGTTCGACCGCTTCATCAACACGGCAACGTCGGAAACTGGAGTGCTCGAATTTATAAAGAACTTCGGGCCGCTCACTCACGACGGGCTGGGAGGCAAGGGCGACGTTGTGCCGAACATTATCGATCAAGCTAGAGCTATGGCCGGTGGCCCCGGGACTGCGTTGGTGAAGAAGCTCAATGCCTCAATCACAGTCGAGCGGGATGGGGTGCGCCTTAAGCTCTGGCCAGCTTGTTTGCTCGATGCTCTGTGGCTCCAACTCGCTCAGGCCAACGCAATATCGAAGCAATGCCCACAATGCCGTAAGCCGTTTCGGATTGGTGTTGCGGTCAACCGGCGGAAGGATGCGAGGTTCTGTTCGGATGATTGCAGGATCAAATTCAATTCGCTGGAACGGAGCCGCTAACTTCGGGCTTGGTTCCAGCGTGCTTGCTATTCGAGTGCTAACGCCCTCAACGCCAATCAAACATTCAACACAATCAACGCCTTAACTCCATATTAATACAGCCCGCTTGACTGGACGAATCCCGCGGTTTACCCGGCAGCGCACTGCGGGGGCTCGGCGCCGGATCGAATCGGCGCAGCCTTCGAGGGGGCGGCGGGACTCTCAAAATCGGATGCCGCAAGCATGACGACGATAGACGCGCCGAACGGCGCTGCTCGCTGCAAGCCGCGTTGGCGCGCCGCTGCACTGCTGTTGACCGCAGTGCTCGCGCCGCAGGTCGCAGCCGCGCAGGACAAGGGCACCCTCAATCCGCAGCCGCTGCCACCGCTCGCCAAGCCCGACGATCCCGCGACCCCTGCCAAGGAGCTGTTCGGCCGCAAGACCGCCCCTGCGAATTTGCAGACGCGCACCATCGGCTTCTATTCCAAGGGCTGTCTCGCCGGCGCCATGGCGCTGCCGATCAACGGCGCGACCTGGCAGGTGATGCGGCTCTCGCGCAACCGCAACTGGGGTCATCCCAACCTGGTGCAATTCCTCGAGCGGCTCGCCGCGCAAGCGCCGAAGACCGGCTGGCACGGGCTGCTTGTGGGCGACATGTCGCAACCGCGCGGCGGCCCGATGCTCACCGGCCATGCCAGCCATCAGGTCGGCCTCGACGCCGACATCTGGCTCACGCCCATGCCCGACCGCGAGCTGACCCGGCAGGAGCGCGAAGAAATGTCGGCGACCATGATCGTCGCCGAGGATCGCCTGGACGTCGACCCGCAGGTGTGGACGCCGGCGCACCTGGCCGTGATCAGGGCGGCGGCAAAGGACCCGCAGGTCGCCCGCATCTTCGTCAACGCTGCGATCAAGAAAGCCTTGTGCCGCGACGCCGGCAGCGACCGCCATTGGCTCGGCAAGGTGCAGCCGTGGTGGGGACACGACTTTCATTTCC
>Ga0310909_10003375_pt1 | contig 10031 bp, 8 predicted proteins | sample GREbulkMGT000H_FD_203449 | JGI IMG/M metagenome (GOLD analysis project Ga0310909, IMG submission 203449) | Lab enrichment of tropical soil microbial communities from Luquillo Experimental Forest, Puerto Rico - GRE.bulkMG.T000H | ecosystem: Environmental > Terrestrial > Soil > Tropical forest >...
CAATTCGTTAGCGCGATTGCGCGCATATACAACTTGGGGTAATCCCCAGTTTCAAGCGCTACGCAAAGATACGCTGGATCTCGGTCTACGCCGCGCCGGTCTCTTCGACGTGTGAGTGCTGGTTGTCGTCTTGTCGGCGGAGATGTGCCAAGGAGCGAAATTTCAAGGCGCCCGTCCGGTCGGCCGGCGGGGCCGAGCGCGCTACTCAGCTCGCCGACGTCGAGGCCGCCTGAGCATTTCGCTCTCCGAAGCTATGTTGTTCAATTCTGCACGGTCGATAATTTTGACGTGCCGGCGATTCCGGAAAGCGATCACGCCGCGACAGGAGAGAGCCCGGAATGACCGGCTTACCGCTTCCAGAGAGATGCCGATGTAGTTTCCAATATCGGAGCGGCTCATTGGTAAATAGATTTCTCCCGCGCCTTCGCCTCTTACAATCTGAGAATTTTCAAGCATCTGAAGGAAGAGTCCGAGCCTTCCAACAGCGTGGCGCCTACTTAGGAGGAAGGCATGACACTGCGCCTCTCGCAATTCATGGCAGAGCTTGCATATGATCTGAAAGTCCAGACCCGAGTCTTTGCGGAGTTTTGCGTCAAGTGCGGTCACCGGTATCCGATACCGCACACTGCGGTGACCGCCTCGGCGGAGTTTACATAGCGTCCTTCCTCGGCCAACCCGATCAGGTCATCGCGGAATAGGAAGCCGAGTATATGCCGTCGCGCGTTCGGTAACGACCGATACGACTTCACTACGCCCGTGATGATGTTGAAGACGGCGTCAGCACGATCCCCTTCGCCAAAGATTCTTTCTCCCTTCCGGAAGCGTACAAGCGAAGAGATGGCGGCTAACTGGGCGCGTGTTTCATCCGTGAGCACCTGCCTCGGATTTTCGCTTGCCGAACCCCAGAGGGGCGGAGCCACAAAGGATGGCCCGCCCCTCGAGGTATACAAGTTCACGTTAACCTTGTTAGTTGTGGTTTTTCTATTAGTTACAGTCTCCTTAGTGCCGGTTTTGGTAGCCATGGCATTGTGAAAACCTCCCAAACTTTGATCAGAATCAACTTTTGCGTCTGCGTGACCATAGCCCCGCGAGGGGTTCTATGTCAAAAAAACGTCAAAGAGCGTCATGTGCGCCACGACAGAACTGGGAGGCGACTATGCTAACAAGGCGACAATTGTTGAAGACCGGGGCGGCCGCCGGCGCCGCCGCGGGTTTGACATGGGGGATACGGAGGGCATACCCCTTCGCCCAGAGCCCGACCAATATTCGTAAGTTCGTCGTCAACTTACCGGGTTTAGGACCCTCAGGTGCAAACCAAATCGGGCAATACATTCCGCTAGCCACCAAGACTACACAAAGCTTCGCCAGTTTATCGACCGATGTCTACAAGCTTGGGGTAAAACCATTTGGCGAGAAAATGCACCCCGACTTGAAGAGCGCCACGCAGTTTTGGGGATATTACGATCTTGCCACGGGCGACCAGAAGTATCTGGCCGGAGTGATCGTCGCCAAGCGAGGAACACCCGTCCTCCTCAATGTCACCAATCAGCTGCCCAACAAGGCCCTGATACCGGTTGATCCGACCATCGATGCCTCGCCCACCCAGACGGTGGGGCAATTGCCGTTAAATCGGATTGCGACCCACCTCCACGGCGGCTTTACTCCTTGGTTTAGTGATGGCACGCCGTTTCAGTGGTTCACCCCTGGGGGGCAGACGGGCGCGAGCTTCATGAACGTGCCCGGCACAAACCCGGCGGCCGGCACCGCGACCTACTATTATCCGATGGACCAGAGCGCCAGGTTCGTCTGGTACCACGACCACGCCATAGGGATCACCCGCACCAACGCCTATGCCGGTATCGCCTCCGCATTCATAATCACGGACAATTTCGAGAGCGGGCTGATCTCTTCCGGCCTGCTCCCGGCTCTTGCCTCTGCCCTCGACATCCCACTGGTAATTCAGGACAAAACCTTCGTTCCCAGTAACATTCTCACCCAGGATCCGACCTGGCAATGGGGGAAGGAGAGCGATCTCTGGTATCCGCACGTCTATGAGCCAACTAGCACAGGAGGGACGGGACCTAACCCCAGCTGTGCGGACAACCCGAAGGGACGCTGGGACTATGGTCCCTGCGCGAGCCCGCCAGCTGTACTCCCTAGCTCCTCTTTCTACACGCTCCCCACGCCGGCCTCAGTGGTGGCCGAGGCGTTCTTCGACACGATCCTAATCAACGGCGGGGTCTATCCGGTGGCCAGTGTGCCGCCTAAACGGGTTCGGTTCCGGATGCTCAATGGCTCGCAAGCCCGGTTCTATCACTTGAATTTGTACCCCGAGGACCCCTCGCATGCCGGAGAAGCGATGGTCGGCACGCCCGGGCCGATCATGTACCAGGTCGGCACCGAGGGCGGCTTCCTGCCGGCGGTGGCGATCCACAACAATACGACCCCTCTGCCGAAGCTCGATCCGGACACCGCCAATCAGGACGGGCCGTTCAATCTGCTGTTGGCACCGGCGGAGCGCGCCGATGTCGTCATCGACTTCAACGGTGCAGGTGGGCAGACATTCATCTTGCACAATGACTCGGCGGCGCCGTTCCCGGGAGGAGATGCCCGGAATGAGTATTTCACCGGCGCGCCGGACCAGACTGCCTTTGGCGGAGCGCCGACGACTTTGGCCGGGTTTGGACCAAACACCCGGACGCTGATGAAGATCGTCGTCAACACTGGCTCCGGGGACAGCGTCCCGACCTCATCGTGGCTGAGCCAGCTGAACACACAGTTGCAGAACAATTACCGGACCGGAGGGCAGCAGCCGGGGCTGCTCTATAATAACGGCGACCCAGCGGTGCCGGGTCCGGTCCCGTACACGGGGCCGGTAAGTCGTCAATTGACCCTGAACGAGGACTTTGACGACTATGGTCGCCTCATCCAGACGCTGGGAACCACGGTCAGTAGCGGCCTAAATAACCAGGGACTGACAATGTTTGGGCTGCCGTACGTTTCTCCGGCCACCGAGACCCCAAGCGCCGGCGCGATCGAAGTTTGGCAACTCTTCAACCTTACGGGCGACACCCATCCGATCCATTTTCACCTAGTCAATGTACAGATCATCCAGCGCCAGGCGTTTACCGGCGATCCGTCGACGGGCATTACATTGGTCGATAACCCGTTCCCGCCTGACCCCAACGAGATCGGCTGGAAAGAAACGGTCCGAATGAACCCAGGGGAAGTGACTACGGTGATTGCACAGTTCACCTTGCCAACCTTGCCCGCGTCTATGGGTAATCCTCTGAGTCCACGGACCGGTGGTCACGAGTATGTCTGGCACTGTCATATCCTGGAGCACGAAGAACATGACATGATGCGGCCCCTGGTGGTCTCTTAGAGTAGGGACATTCCGGAGAGGCTTATGAAATTAGAGGCTCGCGGCGATACCGCGGGACCTTCCGTTGGACCGAGATCGGAAACCTCGGAGATGCTAGCCAAAATTTCGGCCGCCGCGGTGATTGCAATATCGTTGTTGGCGGGAGCGGCGTCGGCGCAGGGCTATTGGACGCAGATGAAGCCTATCCCGCAGGGCGCGAATGAAGTCATCGGCGCCGCGGCTGACGGGCTCTTGTATATTTATGGCGGCGAGAGAGAGCACACCCAGCATTTCCATGGCGGGATAAATCCGAGAACTCAGCCGCTTGGCATGTTCTGGGCCTATGACCCAAAAAACGACCTCTGGACTCGGTTGAAACCCAATCCGGTCCCGGTCCACCACGGGGCGGCGGCCGCGATCGGCAAGAAATTCTATCTGTTCGGTGGTTTCCGTCTGCCCGATACCGGAAACAGTGGCTGGTACCCGGAGGACAGAGCCTGGGTCTACGACACCGAGACGCAAGATTGGTCGGAGTTGCCGGCGATGCCGACGCCGCGGGGCGCACAGGCGGCTGTGGCGGTGGGCAACAAGATCTATGTGATTGGTGGCGCGAAGACACCTTCTGGAATCGACCTTCCGGACGGTTTGAAACCCGACAGCCCTGTCGAAATTCTCGGTACGACGGAAATGCTCGACACCGAGACTAATGCGTGGACGGCATTGAAGCCGATGACACTCCCGCGCAACCACCACGATATCGCCTATCTCGACGGCAAGCTTTACGCGATTGGTGGGACCGTCGGCTCCTGCTTTCCGAGCGGCTGGGCGTCGAATGTAGCGATGAACGAGGTTTACGACATCGTGACCGATACTTGGTCAACCAGCACACCGATGCCGTCCGCGCGGAGCGGGATCGGGGCAGCTGTTATCGATGGCAAAATTTACGTGATTGGGGGCGAAGGTTGGGTCGACGAATGGGGCGGCGTCTTCCGCACCAATGAGGCCTATGATTCGAAAAGCAACAAGTGGGTGGAGGAGGCTCCAATGCCGACAGCACGACATGGTTTTGCCAGGGGGGTGATCGATGGCAAGCTCTACGCTGTCTCGGGCACCAGCCTAATCCACATGTTCTCGGTCGTGGCTGTGAACGAGGTGTACACGCCATGACCTGCGGACGCGCATCTTCATGGCCCGCGATCTTTCTTGGGATCGTCATGCTCGCGGCGAGTCCCGCAGCATCGGCCTCCGAGTTCCGCACTTCCGATATCGCTGGTCAGGGTTATGGCGACGCGATCCCCACCCTCGTCGACCAAGACGGCCACGCTCGCACCCGGGAATCTTTCAAAGGGCACGTAACCGTTCTGTTGTTCGGCTTTACCCACTGTCCTGATCTTTGCCCCACCGCTCTTTCTAATCTGGCTTTGGTTCTCGACCAGCTCGGTGAGGATCGCGACCGCGTTCAGATCGTATTTGTTACCGTTGATCCCGAGCGAGACACGTCGCAGGTGCTGCGTGACTATTTGAGCGGGTTCGGGCCGAACTTCACCGGACTGACGGGAGAGCCGGTCGCCGTCCGCAAAGCGGCAAAGACATTTAAAGTGTTTTTCCAAAAGAAACTACTCCCTGACGGCGATTATACGATGGATCACAGCGCGGTGGCCTACATCCTCGACCCTCAGGCGCGTGTACGGTTACTGTTTAGTGCAAGGCGGCAACCCAAGGATGTTGCCCACGACATCCTCCAGCTGCTGCATCAAACAAGCTGACGCCCGTTCTCCGTGGATGCCAAGCGGGCTGCTCTCGCAGGCCGCCGACTTTAGATAAATATCCGGTGTAACAGCGGCACGGGCGGCCAATGTCTCGCTGCCTGCGAACGGCAGCTTCGGGTTGATCCTGCCGTTTCGATACCGCGCATGCAGATGGCCGCAATCGGCGCACAGGCGCCATCCGACAAGCAGCAGGGCGTGGTGTTACCGCCAACGGCCAGCTCGTCGCCATGCGTTTCCCCAACCGCTTCTCGATCTTCCGTGATGGACGACGCGTCTAATTCTTGCTCCAACTCAACGTTACACCGCGCCCGTCGCGAAAGCTGCCCTTGGCGTCGATCCGCCCATCATGAACCGTTCCGATCATGTCCGAGACGGCAAAGCTCGATCCATCGGCCCGCTCGGGCGTGCGGGCGCACTTCCACAGCACCCTTGCCGCTAAGCGCGGCTTCGGCATATGACCCCGCGCTCGCCAGCTGTCGCCGGGGCGACCTCTCGGCGACGGCCGTAATCGCCGTTGCGCGTCGGCAGCACCGTGCACTGGTCCCCGAAGTCGAAGCACTCAGTGGTGGCCAGCGTGCGCTCGGCGAATGGCGGCACTACCCCGAAACCTGACCTGAATGGGCAGGTGCCAGCCCGTCAGCAATGTGCACAAAACCGGACGTGCAAAGCCACGCGCTATATTAGTTAATAGAAACTCAGTCACTACAACTGAGTTTCGCAAACACGGAGCCGTAATCAAAAAACGCCGATCGAACCAACGCCTCGAAGCCGACTGAATGGGAATTCGGTGTCTCCCACTGAGCGCGACGAAAGGCTGCCTCTCGAGCAGACGAATGGGCTAATCGGAGAGGCTGATCTTGGCGCAAGTGAGGTGTCTTCCCGACGCAGGCGAACACGCTACCCTCATGAAATTTGGAAAATAGCTTCGCAAGAAGAAACGTCCGTAACTGAGCGGCTCCGGGATTTCGCAGGCTGTCAGTATCGACGGCGTATCGGTCAGGGTGACGAAGGGGAAACCGCTATCTCCCCATAAATCAGCGCCGCGTGCCATGCGGAGAAGAGCGACGGCGCTGTGCTGCAGAGCCCGAGCCTACCCCGGGAGGTGGCTCACGAGGAGCCGCCCGGTTCGCAGGCGAGCAGCGCGCCGCACCGCTTGCAGTGCACCGCATCGCTCTCATGCTCGGAAAGCCCGCATGAGGCGCATCGATGGTGCAGCTTCCTGGGCCGGAACAGCACCTGCACCATCCGCAAAAACAAGCTGATGCCGACGATCATCATTACGATCGACAGCACCCGCCCCTCCGTCCCGGTCAGCGTGATGTCGCCGAACCCGGTCGTAGTGAGCGTCGCGACCGTGAAATAAAGCGCGTCGATATAGTTGCCGATCGCCGGGTTCTGGCGGTGTTGCGTCTCGTAGACGATTGCCGTCATCACAAAGAGAAAGACGAAGAGGTGGGTTCCCGCGACGATCGTATCGTAATTGCGCCTGACAAACGGGAAGTCGCGCTGCATGCGGCTGGCGATGCGATACGAGCGAAACAAGCGAAGCGCCCGAAGTGCCCTAAGAAAGCCGAGCCCATGCCCACTGATCGGCGCTATGAACGAGATGATCACCGCTATGTCAGCGAGGCCCAGTGGGTGAAACAGATCGTGCAAGCGGTGGCGGCTTACCGACAGGCGGGCGAGAAACTCGCCCAGTATGAGAAGCCCAATCGTAGCGTCGATGAGCTCAAGAACGGGGTCCCCTTCGACAAACGAGGTTGCCACCAGGAAAATGATCGTCAGAACATCGAACAGCAGAAGCCCGTATCGGAACCGGACGGCACGTCCGCCCTCTCCCTCGTACAGCTCCCGTAACAGTGTGCCGATGCCACTCAGGGGCTTAGACTTTGTCCAGCGTGAGCGATCTAACATATCAAGCGGGCCGAGCGCTGGAGGGCTCCGATGCCCCCGATGAGCCCATCACGCAGTTGTTGCCATAGATTTGGAGGCGCTCGCGCCCTTCGCGAGTTTGACAAAAACTCTACCTAACCCACGTATTCGTCGACATAAGTGTGCCGCGCGGCGAGGAACGACAGCGCCGCTACGATGCATCCCATCGGGGTCAAGGTGAGCGCCGTTTCCAATCCGACCGCATCCGACAGCGCACCCGCTATGAACGGTCCCGCGGCCAGTCCGAACAGGTTCTGAAACAGCGACAGCACCGCTGCTCCGGTCGACCGAACACCGGGATGGATGACCCCAATGACGACCGCGGCAGCAGGTCCGACCGTGCAGGTGGCAACGAAGCCGCCCAATACGATCAGCCCGAGCTGGGTGCCCGGGGTCAACGCCAGGCCCCAACGAGCGGCGCCAAAGGCGAGAACGAGGAGGATCGCGGTCAACACGCTCAATGACGCGACCGCGATGAATTTGCCGGCTGGCCGACGCAGGCCGGCCCGATCGGCAATAGCCCCTAACACGACGCTGCCGACGGCGCCGGCGAGGACGACGAGGGCAGCCTGAACGGCGGCTTTGTCAGGCGGCAGGTGTTGGGTGCGGTTGAGATAGCTCGGCAGCCAAGACCAGAGAGCCGAGAGCGAGATCAGTTGCGCTGCCCCGCCAACGCAGATCCATCTTACGGTCCTGGAGCGGAGTATCGAGCGGATCATTTCCCTCTGGCTCGCCGCGACGACCAGCCCGGTAGCAGGTGCGTTCGCAGGGCTCGCAGCCTCGATGGTCTTGTAGTCCCGCACGAAAACATACAGTAACGCGAGGATCAGACCCGGAATGCCGACGACCCCAAAGCCCGCCTTCCAGCCGAAGCGCAAGGCGATCACGCCGCCGAGAACGGTGCCGAGCACCGAGCCGACGGAGGCCGAAGCGAAGAACCCGCCCAGTATCGCGCCGCGCATGCGCTGCGGAAAATGGGTCGCCACCATCGCCGCTCCGACCGAGCCGTACCCGGCTTCGCCCAAACCGACAAAGGCGCGGGCGAGCAGCAGATGGCCGTAACCCTGGCTGAACATGCAGGCGATCGTCGCGATGCTCCAGGTCGTCGCCATCGCTATGATGCTCTTGACGCGGCTGAAGCGGTCGGCGATCCAGGCGACCGGGATCCCGAACACCGCCACAGTCACCGAGACCACCGAGACAAGCGCCCCCAGTTGCGCGTCGGTCAGCATCCAATCGCTTTTCAGAAACGGAAACATCGAGGCGATGATTTGCCGGTCGATGTAATCAAACATCATCAGACCGATCGTCATCAGATAGGCGAACCAAGCCGGACCGCGACCGAACAGATAATCGTTCACCGCGGCGCGACGCGGAACTGCGATCGACGCGTCCATTGCACTTTCCTTTCGTTTTGCGCGGCGTCAGGGCACGAGCACGGTTGCCCCCGTCGTCTTGCGACCTTCGAGCAGACGGTGGGCCTCCGCAGCGTCTTCGAGCGGCAGGGTCCGGCTCGGCTCGCTCGTGATCTTGCCGGCCAGCACCAGACCGAACAGCTCCTCGGCCATTTCCAGCATGTGCGATCGTGGCGTGGCGTAATGGACCATCGCCGGCCGGGTCAGCCACAGTGATCCCTTGACCGCCAGCTGCACCGTGTCGATGACCACCGGCCCCGACGAGGTGCCGTTGCTGACCAGCACGCCGCGCGGCTGCAAGCTGTCGAGGGAGCCCTGCAATGTGTCCTTGCCGACCGAATCGTAGACGACCGGGACCCCTTTGCCCCCGGTGATTTCGCGCACCCGGGCGGCGATGTCTTCGCGCGAGGTAACAATTGTATGGGTGCAGCCGGCGGCGCGCGCGACCGCCGCCTTCTCGTCTGTGCTGACGGTGCCGATCATCGTCACACCGAGCGCCCGCGCCCATTGGCAGGCGATCAGCCCGACTCCGCCGGCGGCGGCGTGGAACAGGATCGTCTCGCCGCCGTGCAGCGGATAGACCTGCCGGAACAGGTACTGCGCGGTCATGCCCTTCATCATCAGGGTCGCGGCAGTGCGCTCGGAAATCCCGTCGGGCAGCGGGATCAGCACGTCGGCCGGCATGACCCGCACGTCCGAATAAGCCCCTTGCGGGCCGAGCAGGTAGCCGACGCGGTCGCCGACGCGAATGTCGGTCACACCGGGGCCGACGGCCTCGACGACGCCGACCGCGTCCGAGCCGAGCCCGTTCGGCAACGGCAGCGGATAATGCCCGGTACGGAAATAGACGTCGATGAAGTTGACCGCGACGCAGTGGTGCAACACCCGCGCCTGTCCGGGGCCGGGCTCGCCGACGGCAACCGTCTCGACCCGCAGGACTTCCGGTCCGCCGGTCTCGTGAAAGCGAATGGCACGCGCCATCGTTGGCTCTCCTGGTTTATCCTGCGTTGATGAGAGGGTTTGTAGCCCGCCGCCCTAACCCACTAGACCGGGTCGCCGGCAGTCAGGCTGCCTTCCGGCGCTCGACGCTGTCGCGTCCAGACGCACGGTTCGGCGCGAAGCCGTTCTGCGCCAGCGTTTCTTCGACGCTGTCGTAAAAAACGCCGATTTTGCAGATGCGGCGCGCCTCCTTGCCGCTCGCAACCTCGCGCCCCAATTCGCGTGAGATGCGCACGAGCTGCTCGATCTGGCGGACCGTGCTCATCTTGCTCTTGCGGTCCTGGGTCCAGAGATTGTCCTCGATGCCGCAGCGCACGTGCAGTCCCATCGCGATCGCCATCATGTTGATCGGCAGCACGTTGCGCATTGAGCTTTCCAAGGTCAGCACCGCGCCGTCAGGCGTGGCCCGCACGAAATTGGCGAGGTTATAGATGTTGGGCGCGTCCATGCCGCCGCCGATCGCGACCCAGTTCATAACGAGCGGACCCTGGTAGACGCCTCGGCGCATCATGCGCTCGACGGTCTCGAAACTGTTGATGTTGTAGAACTGGA
>Ga0310909_10003376_pt1 | contig 10031 bp, 6 predicted proteins | sample GREbulkMGT000H_FD_203449 | JGI IMG/M metagenome (GOLD analysis project Ga0310909, IMG submission 203449) | Lab enrichment of tropical soil microbial communities from Luquillo Experimental Forest, Puerto Rico - GRE.bulkMG.T000H | ecosystem: Environmental > Terrestrial > Soil > Tropical forest >...
GCGGCTGCGACGGCGTTGAGAGTTGCTGGCCTCCAGTCTGCTGCGTCTTGGTGTTTGCGGCTGCTGGTTTCGCAGGCGGCGTAGGTTTCGGAGCGTTCTTATCAGTGGTAGCGCGCTGCAGGATCTCGACCTTCTCGCCCTCCTTAAGCTGGTAGAGGTGCTCGCCATCCCGTGAAGGCGTCAGGTGCATATTGAGGTCGGCGCGTGCCGTTCCGTGTCCTTGGATAGCGGTTCCATTCGCGTCCTGCGCGAGCTTCTGAAAGCCGTCAAACACATCCTGTGTCACTAGGCTACGCTGCTCAACCCAGCCCTCGACGCCGCCATCGGTGCGTACTCGGACAAAGCGTTTTGCCCTCTCCAGCACATCCACCCGATCGCCGTTGTGCAACGTGCCAACTTTGTTGTACATGGTGGCTATGCGGTCGCGCAGGCTGGTCTCTGGTGCCGAGACATACATGTACTCGTGTTTGGCGATGGCGGCACGCTTGCACGCAGGCGCCATCGCCAGCAGCAGAAGCGCCGTGAGACCTGCAAATATGCGGAGAAAACAAGGTCGGAACGAAGAGACCAACACCACTGCTCACTATAACGCAGGGTGACGCCGCATCAGACTCACGCGTCTAGTGGCAAGGCTGGTGCCGAAGATTGAATACCTGGCACGAATCCAGAGGACACCGTCGAACTCACCCGCGATGCCCTCTGAATGAGTCGGCAAGACTACCAGACCCGGCAAGCCGGCTTGCGGACCATCGGCGAATCTGCCTTACAACCGAACGCCTTAGCGAAGTCGGAAGTATTTGACACCACACCATTCACCCGGAACTGCGGGGCCGAGTGCTCGTTGGTGAGGGCCTGTAGCCGCGCAGCTTCCGGAGTCTGATTCTGGCACCAAATCTGAGCGTAGCTGATGAAGAACCTCTGGTCGGGCGTGTAACCGTCCACTTCTTTCAGGGGTGTTGTGCCCATAACATCGAGCAGAGCCATGCGCGCGATGCGGATGCCACCGTTGTCCGCCGTGTTTTCACCAAGCGTCAGCTTGCCCTTTTCGTGGACATCGTCCACCACGACGAAGCTGTCGTATTCGTTCACGAAACACTGCTCCAGGGCGTCGAACTGCTCCTTGTCTTTAGGGGTCCACCAGTTCTTCAGGTTGCCATCGACGTCGAACTGACTACCCTCGTCGTCGAAGCCGTGGGTGAGCTCGTGTCCGATCACCATGCCAATGCCGCCAAAATTCACAGCATCGTCCGCTTTTTGGTCGTAGAACGGCGGCTGCAATATTCCCGCCGGGAAGTTCACATTGTTCTCCAGCGGGTTGTAGTAAGCATTCACTGTGGGAGGTGTCATGCCCCACTCGTTGCGATCAACCGCCGTACCGATCTTCTTAAGCTGGCGGTTGAACTCGAACTGGTTGGCGCGCATCGAATTCCCCATCGCGTCGCCACGCACGATATTGAGCGAACTGTAATCGCGCCACTTGTTGGGATAGCCGATCTTGTTGTCAATCCGCGACAGCTTCTCGAGCGCCTGCTTCTTGGTCTCAGGAGTCATCCACGACAGCTCGGTAATGTCCTGCTTCAAAGCAGTTTCGAGTTCATGCACCATTTGCAGAGTACGGGCTTTCGCCGCGGGCGGAAAAGCCACGGCAACGTAGGCCTGCCCCAGCGCCTCTCCCAAATCGTTGTCGGTGTATTGCACACAGCGCTTCCAGCGCGGACGCAGCTCCTTGGCTCCGCGCAGCGTTTTGCCGTAGAAATCGAAGTCTTCCTCGACGAAGGCCTTCGGCAGCATGGGCGACGCAGCACGCAGAGTTTGCCAGCGCAGGTAGGTCTTGATGTCGTCGAGATTGTTGCTGGCGATGATCGTGTTCATACCCTTTACAAAGTCAGGCTCGCCGACGTTGAGACTGTCAAAGGTTGGCGGCTGGACGGTCGTGAAGTACTCGTTCCACGCAAACGCTGGAGTGAGTTTCTTGAGATCAGCCACGCTCATCTTGTGGTAGATCTTCTCGGGATCGCGCTGCTCAGTACGGTCAAGCGAGTTCTTTGCCAGTGCGGTCTCAATCTGCATCACGGTTTTGGCATCGGCTGCAGCCTTTGCCGGCGACTCGCCATAAAGTTCGAAAGTCTTCGCGATATGCTGCTCGAGCTTTTCGCGCAGCTCCACGGACTTGGCATCGGTCTTGAAGTAATAGTCACGGTCGGGCAGCGACATTCCACCTTGATCGGCCGACGCTATATTCACCTTCGAGTCCTTGAAGTCGGGCTGCGAACCAAAGCCGAAGAATGCATTCGCGCCGGTGCGATGGAGCCCGCCAAGCACCGTAGGCAGCTCCGACTTGTCTTTCATGGAGTCGATCTGGTCGATGTACGGTTTCACCGGTGCTGTGCCCTTGGCTTCAATCGCCGCCTCGTCCATACAGGAGTCGTAGTAATCGCCGATCTTCTGGTTCACTCGATCGCGCCCGGGATTGTCGACGGATTGCTTTTCCAGGATCTCGCGCAAAATCATCTGATTGCGTTCGTGAAGTTCGTTGAAGCGTCCCCAGCTCGACTGATCAGGCGGTATCGGGTTGTTCTTCAGCCACGTTCCGCAGGCATAGTGATAAAAGTCCTGGCAGGGATCGACCGACTTGTCGATGGCGGTCAAATCGAAGCTCGAAATTTCAGCTGGTTTGGCTGAGCTGGCGCCCGCATTCTGGGCCCAGGTTGAACTCACGGCCAGAAGCACAAGACCAGTCGTAAATAAAAGACGTCGCATAGCTTTAGCTACCTCGCTCGGAAGATAAAAGCGGAACCTTGCAGGCACAAAGGATGTGCGCTGTTTCCGCAAGATGTGTTTCGCACTGCTACCAGACGCGGCAGGCGTTTGCACTCACCATGGGCTGTCCAGCTTTGCATCCAAATGCCTGCTGGAAGGCAGCCGAATTCTGTACCGCGCCATTCACGCGCCACTCTCCGGGCGAGTGCGGATCGGTCAGCACGCGCTTACGTGCTTCCTGATCGGTCACGTTCTGGCACCAGATCTGCCCATACGCCAGGAAGAATCTCTGCTGCGGCGTGAAGCCATCGATCGGCTTCACTGGAGTGTTGCCGATGATGTCGGTCAGCGCCATGTATGCCAGCTTCAAGCCACCATTGTCGGCAGTATTCTCGCCCAGGGTGAGCTTCCCGTTGAGCTTTACTTCGCCCTTGTCGTCTTTCACCGCGACGAAGCTTGAGTATTCCTTCGCTGTGCAATCGGCGCGCTGTTCGAACTCCTTGCCGTCCCCGGGAGTCCACCAGTCGCGGAAGTTGCCCCGGGCGTCGTACTTGCGCCCCTGATCGTCGAATCCGTGCGTAAGCTCGTGTCCAATGACCACGCCGATACCGCCATAATTCACGGCGTCATCCATCATTTTGCCGTAGAACGGCGGCTGCAGAATTCCGGCAGGGAAGTTGATATCGTTCATCGGCGGCCGGTAGTACGCGTTGACCGTCGGTGGAGTCATGCTCCAATCCTTGCGGTCAGTGGGCTTGTCGATCTTGTCGTACTGGCGTTTTACCTCGAACGCGCCTGCCCGCTCCGTATTGCCGGCGTAGTCGTCGGCCTTGATGACGACACTGCTATAGTCGCGCCACTGATCGGGGTAGCCAATGTTGTTCACAATCGCATTCAGCTTTTCATACGCCTGCTTCTTGGTCGGGTCCGACATCCAGGTCAATTGTCCGATGTCCTGCTGCATCGCATTCTCGATGGCCTTCACCATCTTCAACGTGCGAGCCTTACCTTCGGGGCCGAACGTCTTGTCGACGTAAAGCTGTCCCAGCGCCATGCCAAGGTTCTGGTCGGTAGCCCTTACGCAGCGTTTCCAGCGAGGTTCCATCTCCTGCTGCCCCGACATGTATTTGCCATTGAACAGGAAATCTTCTTCCACGAATGCCTTCGTGAGCACTTGCGCGTGGCTATTAATAGCTTTCCAGCGCAGGTACGTCTTCCAGTCGGACAGCGAGACACTGTCGAGCTGGGCATTGACCTGCTTGAAGAATTCAGGATTGCCGACGTTCAGGGTGTTGAACTTGGGTGAGCCATTACTGACGAAGTAAGTCGCAAGATCAAAGTTCGGCGCGGTCGCGGCGATCTCCGCCACAGTCATCTTGTGATCGCGTGTCTTAGGATCGCGGCGTTGGGTTCGGTCCATCGATGCCTGGGCCAGGGCAGTTTCAATCGAAAGCACGGTCTTCGCCTCGCCAGAGGCGACATTAGGCTCATCCCCAGCCAGCTCGAACATCTTCTGTACGTGCTCAAGATACTTCTGTCGCGTTTCGACTGACTTCGGATCGTCTTTGATGTAGTAGTCGCGATCGGGCAAAGAAATGCCACCTTGATCGATGTACGCGATGGTCGCATTCGAGTCGTGCATGTCGGGCTGGGGATAAAACGCGAACAGCGCCGGAGTGGCATGCTGATGCAGGTGGGCGGTCACCTTGATAAGGTCCCGCTTAGACTTCACGGCATTGATGCGTTCCAGCTCCGGAGCCAGAGGAGTAATCCCTTTGTTCTCGATGGTCGCCTCATCCATGCACGCGGCATAGAAGTCAGCGACCATCTTTTCCGTCGCACTGTGTTGCCCCGGCGCCTGGGCTTGCATAAGGATGTCGCGGAGGATGTAGAGGTTATTTTCGTAGAGTTCGTCGAAGCGCCCCCACCGTGATTTGTCTGGAGGAATAGGGTTGTTCTTCGTCCATGTACCGCATGCATACTGATAAAAGTCCACACAGGGATCGACGCTCTTGTCCATCGCCGAGACGTCAAAGCTGGGTATTTCTCGCGGTACGCCGGAACTGGTTGAGGGAGTTTGAGCCGCACAGGCGATTGCGGCACACAGCAGGCTTAGGACTAGGAAATTGCGCATCGGAATGTCTGCCTCACCTCATGAAATGTCGTCCGGCAGCACACCGACCGCGCGCTGGACCTTGCGAAGGATGGGCCGGCTGGCCGGGTAGGAGAAAGAAGAGCAGCAAATCTCCAACTAAAAACACTACTACAAAACCCTTTGGACAGGGAACCCGCGGGGATGTAATCACAGGCTTCGGTGACGGTCGTCACCTAGAAGAGCTTCAGGTGGATGGTCAGGTATTTCTTGGGGTCCTTCTTGATCGCCTCGATCAACTCGTGGGTCGAAGCCAGCGTGGCGTCGGCGTTGTTGTAGAGCGACTTGTTCACTAACAACTGGCCGGCGGTGCCCTCACCGTTTTCCAGCCGCTCCAGAATGGTATCGAGGCGTGTAATGGTCGAATCCAGCTTCTTTGCCAGGGCTTCGTCTTTGGCTAGCTTGCCCAGGGTCCCCTTGCCCGCATTGATGTCCGTCATGAGCTGATTGGCCTTGGCTAGGGTCTGATTGGCGTTATCGTAGAGTGCAGGGTCGTTGATGAACTTGCCGGCAGAGCCCTGTCCCGAGTTGATCTGATCGACAACTTTATTCAAGTTGTCGACGGTGCCGTTTAACTTGTTATACAACTCATCGCTGTTGAGCAGCTTGCCGATACTGCCATTCGTGGAGTTCGCCTGCGCCACAATCTTCTGAATCTGACCGAGCATGTCATTGGCGCGATTAAACAGCGACGGATCGTAAATCACCTTGCCAATCGACCCCTGTCCGCTCTGGACGTAGGACAGAATGTTATCCATCCTCTTGACCAGGGTATCGACGTTCTGCAGTGTGCCCTGGCTGGCCCGCACCACATCCTGCAATTGCGGCACATCGCGGGTCGGCAACTCGGCCCCGTTCGCCAGTGGCCCGCCCTTGGCCTCACGGCAATCCAAATCCACGAATACCTCACCCAACACCCCCGCCGTGGACAACAGCACCACGCAGTCCGAGCGCATGGTGTTGGCGTACTTGGTCGTGATCTTCATCAGGACTTCAACCGGCTCCAACCGGCGCTTGGGATCTGAAACCACACGGATGCCTGATACATTGCCAATGTCCACACCTTCCAGCCGAACCGGCGCTCCCACGCGCAGGCCGCCGGCATTGTCTACGTACGAGCGGAGCACGATTTTCTTGGTAAACAGGCCCGTGGTACCGGTCATCAGGAAGATGAGTATCGCCAGCGCAATGCTGGCGAAGATGACGGTCAGGCCAACCCGGAGCTGTGACCATCTCACCTGTTTTTCGCTCGGCACTTGGCGACGCACGCCCCTTCGGCACCGCGAGCGGCTGGCTGCCACTCCAGAGTGCGGGATTTAATCCTGTAGTTCCGAATCATAACATTGCATTAATGAGGGCTTTTGGGCAAGGGGAGATTAGCAGCTCACAGCGGTCGGTGCGCCGGTTATTTCCTTGAGCGACACGCATGGCGGCGCAGTTTGAAAATCGCCGACCAATCGCGAGGAAAATCACCATCGAGACGCAACCATGAGTGTAGTGCCCTATGCGTGAGCGATTATCACTTGTTTCCTACTCAGTTATTAACCCGGTTCGTGCCATTTCCGTTCCCCTTGTCGTCCCTCGTATGAAAGAGGGAGGCATGGACATCAGCTATGCCGATGCCTCGAATCTCGCTCAGCAGTCGAAGGCCGCACTGCTTGAGCGCTTGCACAAGGGCGGCGAAAACATGCCTTCCTTTCCACAGTTGAGTGAAACGGAGATCCTCGCGCTACTGGCCTACTTGAGTCACCTCGCAGTGGTGCCCGGCTATGCCAGCGATAGTTCGGTCGTGAAAGAGTCACACGTACGGGTTGGGCAATTGATCGTGAAATCCACTTGCCACATATGCCACAGCGCCATCGGGCCGAGCCCTGGTCGGCAGGAACTGATGGATGGCGTCATTCCACCCTTGAGCACACTTACGGCGCGCAAAAGCCAGCCGGAATTTGTCCGCAGGTTAGGCAGGGTGCGCTCGTTCTGATGGGAGCTCCGGCAATGCTTTGCCGCGGGCGGATGCCGGTTTTCTTCTACCTGACCGACGAAGAAGCCGCCGATGTGTATCTGTACCTGACGCTCTATCCACCTACCGAGCAATCGCCGGATAGCCGGCTCGTCAGCGCATCTATGGCTCTGACTTCGCATTCAGGCAGGGGCCCTGCCTAGGCATGGGTCGGCCAGCGTCGCAGCTGAAGCCGCCGAGTCTGAGAGAGGGGCCGAAGTCGAGAAGGCGGCGGTATCCATAACGGCAACCATAGTGGCTTTCGCACTGGTGGGCGGGTTGGTCTTTACGTTTCGCGAATTCAAGCGGCTTTCGTCGGGGATTACAAGTCACGCCGGCAGGGATGTGCATGCTGATCCCGGCACGCCGGCATACCCAGGCCATGTACCACAGCGCGCCGCTCTCGTTTCACGCCAAGAGAAGTTCGCAATAATCAATTCGTGGAGGGCAAAGCAGCGCTCGCTTTCGACGAGCACGTTTCGCATCTCATTCGTCCTCTCCTCGAGTATTTTCCTGGTGACATAGATTTCGATGGCGTCGACTTCAGCAGCATCATTCGCGCTGGCGACAGCAACAAGACGGAAGCAGTCGAGTTCTTCCTTCCCTTCAGCATGATGCGCTGCTTTGCGGCCTACGATTGCACCGGCCGGCAGCTCCTCGACTCCGGAACCGTGGTGATGGATGGGGAGCGTGCGAAGCTCGAGTTCGAGATTGCGGAAGGGAAGAACTGAATCACTCGCGCGCCCCAGAGAACAAAGGCGCACGATCGCGCGCAACGTCTTTGCCACACCTCTCGCACTTACAGGTCGAGTTCCGCTCGGATCATGTTGTCTTCTATGTCCGCATGCATCTTGAATCCCAGCCGGGTACACAAGGCCCGCATCTCCCGGTTCTCGGGTAGCATGACGGAGATCAGCTTCTTAAGCTTTTCTTCTTTCGCGACCTTGATCAGCCTTCGATAGAGCTCAGTGCCAAGACCCTTGTGCTGAGCATCATCGATCGCCACTGCTGCCAGCTCGCCCTCGTCGCGTCCGTGGATCTTGCTCAGGCGTCCGATGGCCAGCAGTTCCGGCTCGCCGGCTTTGTTTTTGCGCTCGGCAACCAGCGCCATCTCGCGGTTGTAATCGATGAAGCAGATGCGTGTCAGTCGCTCGTGTGCCGTGCGTTGCGTGAGCTTCAGCGGCTGGAAGTACCGCAGATATACGCTGCGTTCCGAAAGCTTTTCGTGAAAACGAATCATCAGCGGCTCATCCTCGGGTCGTATGGGCCGAATCATGACTTCGTTGCCGTCCTTCATCTTCCACGTCGACACCAGCTTCACCGGATACGGCCGTATGGCCGACCCGGGCAACTGTTCCAGCGTCACCTCCGGCCCGTGCAGTACGATACGCGCGTCGAGTGCCAGCAGCCGGTCCGGCGAAGCCAACAGCGGATTGATGTCGGTTTCCTTGATCCAGCGCTGCTCGACCACCAATTGGCTGAAGCGAACCAACAGTTCTTCCAGCGCTGCCATGTCGACCGGCGGACGTCCGCGGACACCCAGCAGCGCCTTGAAGATCCTGGTCTGCTCCATCATCCGCCGAGCCAGGGTCGAATTCAGAGGGGGCAGTGCCAATGCGCGATCGCGGAAGACCTCCACCAGTTGGCCGCCGGTACCGAACAGCATCACCGGGCCAAACTGCGAATCGAGGCTGCTGCCCACAATCAGCTCGTAACCGTCGAGCTTGATCATCGGCTGAACGGTCACTCCCTGAAAGTGCTCTATCCCCGGCTTTTCGGAGACAAAGAATTGGATCAGGCGGAAAGCACGGCTGACTGCGTCACCATCGTGCAAGTTAAGCTGTACGCCGCCGACATCAGTCTTGTGCGTGATGGTGTACGAATGCAGCTTCACCACCACCGGATACCCGATCTCTTCAGCCGCTTCGACGGCCTCTTCTTGGGTGGTGGCGATGCGCGTCTCTACCACGGGAATACCATAGGCCTTCAACAGCTGCTTCGATTCGTATTCTGTAAGAATCGTGCGGCCCTGCTCGCGTGCTTCACGCAGAATGCGGCCAGCCTTGTCGCGCTGCAGTTCCGCGTCAGCGTGTTGGGGCAGGGTCGGCGTTTCATACAGGCCCTTCAGGTTGTAGGAGTAACGCCACATGTAGTTGAAGGCGCGCACCGCGCTGTCAGGAAACTGAAACGTCGGGATGCCTGCCTGGTTCAGGATCTGCTCGCCGGCTGCGACTTCCGCGCCGCCCATCCAACTCGCCAGCACGGGCTTGCCAAGACCTTTCGCGTAGGGCTTCAGCTTCTCGGCGATCTGCGTAGGGTTGGTCATGTCTTGCGGCGTCAGGATCACCAGCATGCCATCGATGCCAGGGTCATTCGCAGCGATCTCCAGCGACCTGGCGTAGCGTTGCGGCTCAGCGTCGCCAAGGATGTCGACCGGGTTGTTGTGGCTCCACTGTGGTGGCAGAATCTCGTCGAACGCCTGCATGGTCGCCGGCGAGAGCTCCGCCAACTCCCCTCCGCCGGCCACCAGTGCATCGGTGGCGAGCACGCCCGGGCCTCCGGCATTCGTCAAGATGGCCAGCCGGTTGCTTCGCGGACGCGGCTGCTTGGCCAACACATCTGACATGAAGAAGATGTCAGATATGCTGTTGACGCGCAGCACCCCGCTCCGCCGGAACGCCGCATCCAGCACCTCGTCGCTGCCCGTCATCGAACCTGTGTGCGACGCCGCTGCCTTGGCCGCTTGCGCCGTACGGCCCGCCTTGATGACGATTATCGGTTTCGTCAGCGATACCTCGCGTGCCGCCGACAAAAACGCGCTGGCATCGCCAATCGACTCCATGTAGATGACGATGCTGTCAGTTCGGGGATCGCTGCCGAAGTAGTCAATCAGGTCGCCCCAGGTCACGTCGAGCATCGATCCTGTCGAGACGAATCCACTGAAGCCAACATTCTCACGCAGGCTCCAATCCAGGATCGCCGTCAGTAGCGCACCGCTCTGGCTGATCAGCGCCACATTGCCCGGACGTGCAATCGTGTGTGCGAAAGTCGCATTGAGGCCTCGAATCGGGTTCATTACACCAAGGCAGTTGGGTCCGATCAGGCGCATCTTGCCGCGGA
>Ga0310909_10003380_pt1 | contig 10027 bp, 7 predicted proteins | sample GREbulkMGT000H_FD_203449 | JGI IMG/M metagenome (GOLD analysis project Ga0310909, IMG submission 203449) | Lab enrichment of tropical soil microbial communities from Luquillo Experimental Forest, Puerto Rico - GRE.bulkMG.T000H | ecosystem: Environmental > Terrestrial > Soil > Tropical forest >...
GCGTGCCCGGCCGCGAGTCACCGGCACCAGCGACCGGCGCGCCGAACGTCCAGATCTGGGTCTGCAACGCGGTGATCGTCATCAAGCCTGCATCCATCCAGAACGGCGGTGCGGCGCGTGTGGCCAGGAGCAGGGCCAATCATAGAAAGTGAGACTTAGCCGGGCGGGCATGCGGCCAGACCGATTCCGCGGGCTGCACGTGGAGTTGCCTTCGCAACGGTGCCGGTCAGATTCACCGGGTCGGCGCCCGGGCGCCGCAGCGGCAGGTGCCGGAGCTAACGCGCCGGGGGAGTTGGCTGCCGGCCTGGAGAGTTCCTGGGCGGCCTCAGCCGGCGGCGAACGCGGGCGGCTCGGTCCTTGCCCGGCTCAGCTCAAGGAAACCGGGCTCGGCGAGCAGCACGCGTACCGCGTCCCAGGCCCGCAACGCAGCCTCGCCCGTCGGTGCTGGGGAGAAGACCGGGCCGGACAGCCCGGTCAGCGACTCGTCGTCCAGCACGAGCGCCGGGGTGAGCGGGTGCGGGCCACATGCCTTGCGCGCCGCGTCTAGCGAATCGGACAGCGCCGCGTCCCAGGACTCGTCGTCGGCTGCCGCGGCGAATTCATCCGGTAGGCCGGCGGCGGCGACGAGCTCAGCGACCAGTTCGGGAGCCGGCGGCTCCGGTGGGCCGGTCCGGGCCGGCCCACCGAACAGCCGCTCGCCCCACATCTGGTACAGCTCGCCGATGCTTTCCTCCCGGGACTGCGCGTGCAGCGCCTCGAACACGCGCAGCAGCCGATGCGACTGGATCCTGGCCGCTGACGCGAGCGCCCGGATCTGCTCGGGCATCGATGACGGAAGCTCAGTGCCGTCGCGCTGCACCAGGCTCAGCGAGCGCCAGCGCAGCATCAGGCCGCGCTGCGGTGCCACCTCACGGAGCCAGGCAGCAGTGATCCACGTCCAGGGGCAGCTCGGGTCGATGTAGATGCTGACCCGAAGGGAATCGGTCACAGCCGGCCACCGCCTTTTGCATACGGCCCGCTGGCCCTCACACCGACAGCGGGGGTCACCGGGTAGACGTTTAAACTCTCCGATGTCTAGTTACTACGGCAAGGACCGCCTCGTCCACCGCCACTGGCCCGCGGGCCGGTCGCTCCGGCTGCTATCTGCGGCGCCGGCAGGCGGAGAAGACCCGGCCCGACCCGCCGCTAGCCGGCGGCCACAACCCTGCCACAGGCGAGCAATCACGCCGACGGTCGATGCTCCGTGCTGAGAATGCCCGATCGAGGCTCTGTCGCCTGCCACCCCGCGGCAACTGTGCAGAACAGTCTTTCTGCCGCGGCATGCATCCGAGTGGACTTGGGCTTGTGAACACAGATCGAGCCAAAGGCGGCTCCGCGCGCACCGGCGCCAACCGGCGCTAGTTACCGAGTGTCACCCGGTTCTTGGCCCGACATCGCGCAGATCGCTGACTCGGCGCGTCTATCAGCTCGATCGGCGGCGTAGGGGTGCCGAGTGCAGAAAATCCGGTTCTGGGCGCATTGCTGCGCCGCAGCGTTGTTGGCGACGTAAGCGGCCGTGCGGTCCTGGGTGATCGCGATCACCGTTGGGCTCTCGCCTTAGTCCGACTCACGCGAGCCCATTTGTGCGCATCTGCTTGCCGGTGCGTGCCGGGGCCGCGCGGCCAGCCGGCCCCCGGGTTCGGCCGACTCGATTCAGCCAGCGGAAAACCTCACGGTTCCCCTGCAGCTCCAGCCGCCGCCATAGTACGGGGTTGTCTCGGGCCTGGCTGGCATGGCAGGTGATCGCCGATAGCTGCCGCCGCCGGTCGACCTCGATGGAGCAGTCGATCTGGCCGGCGGTCCTGCCTACAAACGAGGTGGCGAACTCCGCGTTCAGCGTTGCCGCTACTTGCTGTTCCACGGCCCAGGCCAGGACGGGGAGCCTGGCGCGCTGGGCGAACAGCGTGGCGGCGCGGGTTGCCTGCTGGTGGTCGGGGTGGCCGGTGATGCCGCCCTCGTCGAAGACCAGCAGCAGGCCCGCGTTCGCCCGTGCTGCCTGTTGTTGGATGTGTCTGCTGAGCAGTTCGGCGGGTTCGTGGGCCAGGGCGCCGTCGGGATAGTCAAGCAGCTCGACGTCGCCGACGCCGAGTTCGGCCGCGGCTGAGGCTAGCTCGGCGGCGCGGATCTGGTGCAGGTCGCCTCGGCTGGTTCCCAGGGCGGACGCGGCGCCGTGCGTGAGGCACAGCACGGCGGTCGGCGTGCCGCGTGCGGCGAAGGCCGCCAAGGCGGCGCCGAGCCCGAAGCTTTCGTCGTCGGGGTGCGCGCACACCGCGAGAACCGGCGAGGCCTCCGGAAGCGAGCTCATGGCGCTTTCCTAGCCCGGGGAGCAGGATCGGCGCCCGGGATGCGGCCGTGGCGGCCACGTGGGCGCGCCGGTGCTCGGGTGGTAGTCGCCGGTGTGCGGATCTTGGTCGTAGGGGACTGGGGGCGCCTCGGCGGCTACGCGCGCCACGGCGGCGAGCAGGCGCTGCACGTCGTCGTTGGTGGTGTTGATGCCGGCGCTGGCGCGCACCGCTCCGGGCATGGTGCTCCGGTCGCCCCGCCTGACCTGGTCCCGGTACCGGTGCACCTCTTCGCGGCCGAGGCCGAGCAGCCGGATCAGGTAGGGGTGGGCGCAGAAGCAGCCATGCCGCACGCCGATGCCCTCCTCGGCGGCCAGCCGCGCGGCCACGAGTGCGTGCGGGACGCCCTGCACGGTGAACGCGGCAACCGGCAGGGTCTCGGCGTCCGGGCCGGGCCCGAGGAGGCGGACCCCGGGGATGGACGCCAGCCCGCGCCGCAGCGACCGCGCGATGCAGCGATCGTGGCCGATCAGCGCCGGCCAGCCGATTTGGCCTAGCGTGTCGATCGCGGCGTGCAGCGCCACTGCGCCGATGACGTTGGGGGATCCGGCCTCCTCCCGGTCCGGTGGGCCGGTCCAGACAACCTCATCGAGGTCTACCAGGTCCACGGCACCGCCTCCGGCGAGGAAGGGGTCACCGTCGGCGAACCGCTCGCGCGGGCCGACTAGTATTCCGGCGCCGAATGGCGCGTACATCTTGTGCCCGCTCCAGGCGAGGAAGTCGGCGTCCGCGGGCAGCGGCCGGTGCGGGGCCAGCTGGGCTACGTCGACCACGACGGGAATGCCCCGATGGTGCGCGGCGGTGATGATCTGGCCGGTGTCGGGGAGCCAGCCGGTGATGTTGGAGGCGCCGGTCACTGCGAGCAGCCGCGGGGCGGGCCGCTCATCGAGGGCAGCCTCGACCGCGCCGAGGCTGAAGGTGCCATCCGGCCCGCATTCGACATACCGGCAGGTGGCCGCCCGCGACCACGGCAGCAGGTTGGCGTGATGCTCGACGACGGTGGTGACCACGACGTCCTGGCGGCTGAGCCGAAGCCGGTAGGCCAGGTGATTGAGCGCTTCGGTGGTGTTGCGGCAGATGATCGCCACGTCGTCCCCGGCGGGCCGGCGGCCGCGGCGGGCGAAGTTTAGGGCCGCGGCGCGCGCGTCCTCGTACGCCGCTGTGGCCCGCTGGGACTTGTAGCCGGCTCCGCGGTGGACGCTGGAGTACCAGGGGACGAACGCCTCAACGGCGGCCAGTGCCTGGCCGAGCGCGCCCGTCGAAGCGGCCGCGTCGAACGACAGGTATGGGCGCTCCGTGCCGTCCACACAGGGCACCGGCATCTCGTCACCCACCAGCGGCACCGGCGGGGCCAGGACCCGCGGCGGTGGCAGCGGAACCCGTGCCGGTACAGCCAGATACCCGCGTTCCAGCTCGGTGCCCCGGGGTCGGTCAGGGGATAGTGATGTAACCATGGCGGGCCTTCCAGAGGAAGTACTTCTCGAAGGCGAGCTTCATGGCGTGCGCCTGCGGCCCGGGGATGAGCAGCCCGTGCTTGCGCGGCGGCAGCATCTTGTCGGCCAGGATGATCACGCCGTTGTTCCCGGCGTCCATCACGCACACCGCTGGCATTTCTCCGAACGCCTGGTGCGAGGCGGGCACCTCGCCCCTAATCTGCGCCGCGATGTTCCGCGCCGCCACGTGGGCCATCCGCTCGGTGGGGAAACCGGTCTTGGGAATGCCGACCGGGGTGGGTGTCTGCCACGGCACGTCGACGGCGGCCGCGATGCCGACCGCGTAGACCTCGTCGTGGCTGACCGACTGGTAGGTGTCGCGGACCTTCACGTAGCCCTTGTCGTCGGCGATCTCGCCCGCGGCCCTGATCACCTGCTGGCCGATGAACGGCGGCACGATCATGGCGTAGGAGAAGTCGATCTTCCTGCCGTCAGCGAGCACGAGGCGCCCGTCGTCGACGTGGTCCATGCCGGTGTTCATGACCGCGGTGATGTGTTCTTTCTTCAGGAACATGGATAGCAAGGCCTCGCCGTGCGGCAGCCCGCCGATGCCGAAGTGCCCCAGAAACGGCTCGGCCGAGACGTAGGTGAGCTTGACCTGCCGCTTCAGGCCGGCCTTGCGGAGCTGGTGGGAGATGTTGAACAGGTATTCGTAGGCGGCGCCGAAGCAGCCGGCGCCCTGGGCCGCGCCAACGACGATGTCGCCCGGCGCCTCGAGGAACCGCTGCCATCCCTCACCGGCCCGGATCGCGTCGCCCAGGGTAGTGATCGTGTACGCGTTGCCGCCCGGCCCTAGGCCCGGTACCGGCGCGAAATTGTTGCGGTACCCGGTCGCTATCACCAGGTAGTCGTAGTCGTAGCTGCCGCCGGTCGTCGCTACCTTCCGGCCCGCCAGATCCAGCGCGGTGGCCTCGGCGTGCACGAAGTCGATCCCGTGCGACTCGAACGTGGGCGCCAGCGGGAAAGTGATGTCCGCGGCGCGTCGCTTGCCGAACGGGAGCCAGATCAGCGACGGATTGAACAGGAACCGGTCGGAGGCGGAGACCACCCGCACGTCCACGTCGCCGTGCAGTTCATGCTTGACGGCCAGCGCCGCGGTCAGCCCGCCGAAGTTTCCCCCGAGCACCAGCACTTTCTTGCGGCCCATGACGGCACCTCCCTATCGTCTCGCCCGACGCTCTGCCCATGCACTCCGAAAATACCCAGGGGGGTATCTGGCCTATAGGGCCAAAGGTCCCGCTGGTGCGGGCCGTGCGCCCCCACGTCCACGGCGTTCGCCGGTGAGATTGTCCGCAGCCACGGCGGCCGGCGGTGCCGCGGCCTCCGCGGCACCGCCACCGGAGAACTATGAGACTTTGCGGTCACCTCGTCTTGATGCGCGTGACGTGGCTGCGCACGAGTAGGAACGAGACCACCGACGCGCAGAGCATCGCGGCGGCGGCGACCACGATCCCTGCGTGCATAGCGCCGACGAAGGACTGCTGCATCGCGTCACGCACCACCCGGCCGGCGCCCGCCGCGCCGTCGGCGGCCGCGGACGAACCGGCCCGCGCGGTGATGCGCGCCGCAGCGCGGGCTGGTATCCCCGCGTTCGCGAGGTGGGCCAGGAAGGCCCGGGTGAACACCGCGGTGGTGAGGGCGCCGAGGGAGGCCACCCCGAGCACCCCGCCGAGTTCGCGGCTGGTGTTTGCCGCCGCGGAGGCCAGTCCGGCCCGGCCGGGCGCGGCCGAGCCCATGACGGCGGTGGACATCGGTGCCAGCGTGATGGCCCAGCCGGCCCCCATGGCCAGGAACGCCGGGAGCAGCACGGCGGTGTAGGGCGTGCCCGGGCCGGTGAGCAGCAGCAGGCCCAGCCCGGCCGCGGTCAGCGCCGGGCCGGCGGTCATGAACCCGCGGGAGCCCACCCGGTCGGACAGTTTCCCGGCCACGGGGGCGAAGATCAGGATCATGCCGCTCAGCGGCAGCAGCCGCAGGCCCGCCTGGGCGGGTGAGTACCCAAGCACGTCCTGCAGGTACAGGGTGAGGAAGAAGATGGTCCCGATCATCCCGAAGAACATCAGCGCCCCGACGATGTTCGCACCGGCGAAGGTCCGGTTCCGTAGCAGCCCAACCGGCAGCATCGGGGACTCCCGGTAGGCCTCGATCGCGGCGAACGCGGCGGCGGCCACCGCGGCGGCCGTGAAGGCCGACAGGATCCGCCCATCGGTCCAGCCCCTGGCGTTGCCCTCGATCAGGGCATAGGTCAAGGCGCTTACCGCAAGCGTCCCGGCGAGGAGCCCGGGCAGGTCCACGCGCCGGTGCCCGGCCTGGTCGCGCGACTCCGGCACCACCGCCGCGGCCAGGATCAGGCCGACGATGCCGACCGGCACGTTGATGAAGAACACGCTGCGCCAGGAGGCGTGCTCGACGAGGTAGCCGCCGACCACCGGGCCGACCGCGATCGCCAGGCCGGAGACCGCCCCCCACACCCCGATCGCCAGGCCCCGCTTGCCAGCGGGGAACGTGGCCGAAATGATCGACAGGCTGCCGGGCAGCAACAGCGCCGCTCCCACGCCTTGCAGCGCCCGTGCGGCGACTAGCTGCCCGGTGCTGGCCGACAACCCGGCCAGGGCCGAGGCCAGGCTGAACAGGGCCAGGCCGGCCAGGAAGAACCGCTTGCGCCCGTAGCGGTCACCGAGCGTCCCGCCGGTCAGCATGAACGCGGCGAACGTGAGCGTGTAGGCGTCCACGATCCACTGCAGCCCGGAGATCCCAGCCCCCAGCTGGTGCTGGATCGTGGGCAAGGCCACGTTCACCACCAGGTGATCGAGCATCGGCATGAACAGGCCAAACACCATCGCGGCCAGAACAAGCCAAAGGCTGCCACCGGTGACCGCCGGTGCCGCCGCTGCCGCGGCGCCCGCCTGGGACCGCGGGACCTGCAGGGCTGCCCGCTTCTTCCGCCCCTGGATGATCAGCGCCAGCGGTGACGCCCGCCCGCCGGTCACGACGCGCGCGTCGGCGAACCCCGCCCGGGCGAGCGAACCTGTCCATGTGGCGGCATCCGGTGCGTCGCCGTGCTTGCCGCCGCCCAGCCGCCGGAGCACCGAGCGCACTGGCCCCGCGGGCCGGAATTCTGCCAGGACGAGCCGTCCTCCCGGGCGCAGCACCCGGGCGATCTCCCCGAAGCCCTCATCGCGGTCCTGCCAGTGGTGCGCGGACAGGGACACGACCGCACTGTCCACGGACGCGTCGGGCAGCGGGATACTTTCGGCCGGTGCGGCGATGAACTCCGCGCCGCGGCCAGCCAGCCGCTTCTCCGCTGCTGCCAGGCTGCCCGCATCGGGATCGATGCAGACAACGGCTGCCCCGCTGGCGCTGATCCGCTCGGCGAGGACGCCGGTGCCCGCGCCCACATCCAGTACCCGCTCCCCTGACCTGGGCCGCAGTTCCCGGATGAGCGCGGAATGAACCAGTCCGAACCACACGGGGTGCAGGAGCTTGTGCAGCCCGTGCGGGTCCATCACCCCCGGCGCGGGCACACCGCCCGACTTGACAGTACTCATCGTCCTACCTCCCTACTGACGTTGTGTCAGTTAAACTGTAACTGGCATGACGTCAGTAACGGGAAGGGACGAAGGTCCTGATTCTAAAGGGTGTCAGCAGTCCGGCAGCGTCTCGGAGAAGGCACCTATACTGACAGGCGGTCAGCATGAACGAGCAACCCAGAACCCGCACGAGGCTGGCACCAAGTATCCGCCGAGCCTCCATCCTCGACGCCGCGACACGCCTGATCCTGCGGGACGGCACCACCGGGCTGACCATGGAAGACATCGCCGCCGAAGCCGGCGTCGCCCGGGGCACCCTCTACCTGTACTTCGACTCCATCGACGGCATCACCGCCGCACTGCGGGACCGCTACGGCCAAGCGCTGACCAGCGACCTGGAACCCCTGCTGGCCACCGGCGGCAGCGGAAACAGGCTCCGTCGGCTCGACACATTCATCGCGGCCCTGGCCCACGCGCTTCACGACCACCAAGACCTGCACCACGCGCTATTCACCCACACCGGCGCCGCCGAAGACCCGCTCACCGCAGCCTTCCGCGCGCTGCTGCGCCGGTTCATCACCGACGGCCGCGACGCGGGCGAATTCCCCGTGCCAGACCCCGACCTGACCACCAGCTTCCTCCTCGCCGGGTTGCACGCCGTGCTCACCGAGGGCCTGCACAAGACCAGCACAGCAACCACCATCGCCGCCGCCCAAAAACTCGCCCGGCGAACCCTCGGCCCGTGACCACGATCGCTGGTGAATGGCCGGACGGCTCCGGCGGACCTGACCCGCACGGCCCCGTACAATTACGCGGCTCAGCGCGCGTTCTCCTAGAACCTCGATCACTGAGCGTGATGCGGCCTGTAAGTTGGCGAGTCTCCGGCCGCGCACAAGAGCAGCCTGCACCCAGGTCGCGGACGGTCCCGGCCTGCGCTGAACGGTAGGGCGCACGCCTCAGCGGCGTGCGCCACTCCGGTCACGCCGGTCCAAGACGTCCGTGACCAGGCACAACAGCCGCGGCTAATCCCGGCGGCGGGCCGCACGCGACTCATAACTGAGCCACACAAATGAGCCAAGGGGGTGCCGCGATACCCGCCTGGCGGCTGCCAAGAACCGGTATTCTCGCAGGTCAGCGGCGGTGGAGGTGGGATTTGAACCCACGGAAGACTTGCGCCTTCACACGCTTTCGAGTACTGCGCACCGGCGTTCACCACCGTCCGCCAGCGTCCGTGACCCGCCCGAGCAGGCGGCCGCGGACGCCGGTGAACTGTCGTGAACGGGGGCGAGTGAGACCAAAACTGAGACCACGAGCTGGCACGCGCGGGGTGCCCCGCTCGGGGCGGCGCCCAGTAAACGTCGAGGCGTTTCATCGGCGGCCCGAGCCCAGGTCCTTGGTCGTCGCGGACAGTGAGCGCACGGCAGATTGCGGCCCCTCGTTGACCGCGAAGGTCGGCATGATCGGCGTAAGGCCGACGTCGGCATTGCCGATTAGGAGCGGCTGGATGGGATTGGCCTGAGCGGGCAGCCGCGCGCAGATGGTCCGGTTATGAGTAGCTGGAATCCGCGGGCGTCTACGGCTAGGTGGTTGTGTAGGGGAAGGCCCGGGTTGAAGCACCACCGGGCGTTTCCCGGGTGGGGTGGGCGATCAGAAGCCGAGTCTCTCGGGGACGACGATGACGGTGATCCGGCGGGAGGGTTCGCGGTCGATGATCAGTGTTTTGGCGAGCGTCCTTCCGGGGCGGCCGAGGGCTTTGCATGCGGGCGTGTTCGCCCGGCAGGCTGTACTCGCGGACGCGGCGCAGGCCTTCGCCGAGGTCGCGCACGAGTTTCTGATGGCCGATGGCGAGGATGACGTGGCCGGCGGCGTAGGCGTAGCCGTCTGCGGGGCGCTTGCCCTCGCCGCCGCCACCATCGCGGCCATCCTCATCCCCCGCGCCCGCCGGCCCGCCCCAGCCGGGCCGGTACCGGAATCAGCGGTCCGAGGCGGCCAGGAGGCGCCATGAGGAGAACGTGACGACAGCTAGCCAGGACGTCCCACCGCCAAATGGTGGGACGTGCGCCGCGCTGCGGTACATCCATCGCGAGCGGCCCTCATGTGGGAGCCGCGGTGGTCGGCCAACCGGGCCGCTGCCCGGCAGCGGCCCCGGTGCGCGGGGTTCTCACCCTCGACGGTCACCGACTGGCCGGCAGCCGCGTGCCGGCCGCACAACACGCCGGTACCCGGAGATGCCTTATGAGCGTCCGGCAGCCTACTGCTATAGGCGCAGCTGCTGCGGGACGCGAGTGCCCCGGACGGGCTGGCCGGTGGCCTGCTCGGAGACAATGCAAGCCCGCTGGAGCTCGTTACCTGGCCTCAGAATCCCCCGGTTGATCGAGGTGGACAATATCGATCGCCGCAGGCCGGATGCGGTCGAGATGTCGGTCATCGTCGCGAGCTGCCGCGCCGCCGCCACGGCGCGATCGCCACCGCGGCTGCGCCGCTGGGAGTGGGGCCGGAGCCCTGCAGGGCACCGGCCATCACCATCGGTCAGAAGACCAGCACGACGGCCGCCGTGGTCACCGTCAGCCTAGGCCCTCGGGCATCCGGATCAGCGGCTGGACATCACGATGTCCCCGTTCCGCCG
>Ga0310909_10003381_pt1 | contig 10026 bp, 9 predicted proteins | sample GREbulkMGT000H_FD_203449 | JGI IMG/M metagenome (GOLD analysis project Ga0310909, IMG submission 203449) | Lab enrichment of tropical soil microbial communities from Luquillo Experimental Forest, Puerto Rico - GRE.bulkMG.T000H | ecosystem: Environmental > Terrestrial > Soil > Tropical forest >...
ATCATCCTTCAGCATGTCGGGGTTCCAATGAGCCGACGCATATTTCGCGAGATCGAGCAATTTTTCTCCCTGGAAATCGTCGCGCACGAAATGCACCTGGTCGTCGAAGATGAATTGGCCGGCGAGAGCGTTGGCACGCTCTGCTGCCGCGCCCGGCTCGGCCGCCTCGGCACGATCGACCGCGAACAGCGGACCAAAAACGTCGTTCATTGCCAAGAAGGCGGCCGCCATGCCGCAACCGGTTCGCAGGAATTGGCGACGGTCGAGGCCGAGCTTCGGTGCAATTGTATCGGCGAGCTGTTTTATGCGTTCTTCAACGCGGCGCTGCTGCGCGGTCTGCGGCAGCGGATTGAACTCGCCGTTCGAGACGATCTGGGTCGGCACCGGAGACTGGAATGCGGCGTGGTCCGCGGGCTCGGTGCGCGCCAGCTCGGATTTGCTCAATAAAAGGGCCATCGACTTCCTCCCTCGACTTAGGCGCGGCGCCGCAAAGAGTGCAACCGCTGCGCCGCCATGGTTAAGCCGGATTGTTCCACGACCTGCTATACTGTCAAGAACATCCCACGCCAACCGGGATACCGCTTGCACAGGGAGGGTGGGCTTTCTAAACGTCTTTGCGACTGCGACAAGGGAAGAACGGTGAACTTATATCCGGCCTGGCTTTCCGCAGCGCTCGTGTTGACGGCCTGCTCTTCGGGTTCGAGCACAACGGCGACCTTGATCCTCGACAACCCGACCTGGGACCGGGTCAATGTCGAGGCCGTGATCACGAACAGCGCTGATTGCGACAATCGCGGCAAGGAGTATGTCGCGACCAAGCAATTCGTCATGACCAAGGGCCACACCCAGAAGATCGAGGCACCGAACGCCGAGAGCATCTGCTGGCGGCACGATCGAAACCCGAACAATCCGGTTCCAGGTGCTTGGTCGGGATGGAGCCGGATTCCTCTCGCCCCCGGCCAGACGGCTGAAACCGATCTCTAGGAGTTGGCGCGCCGCTCGCGTTAGGATCGACCCGCTTGCAACGCGGGAGTATGTCGATGTCGCAGCATCATGTAGTGCGGGCCGGGCCTGAGACCTGTCACTGGGGGTTTTTCGATGCCGGGCTGAAGCCCGTGTTGTCGGTCGCGTCGGGCGATACGGTGACGATCGACAGCGTCTCCGGCGGCCCCGATGTGCTACCAGAAGACGTGCGTTTCGACATTCTTTCCGAGCATCTGGCGATCCACAAGGCGTTGGAGCCCCGGCTCGGTGCGCACATCCTGACAGGGCCGATCGCGGTCGAAGGGGCGGAGCCGGGCGACGTTCTCGAAATCCAGATCCTGTCGATCGATCCCCGGCAGAATTGGGGCTATACCCGGATCCGGCCGCTCTCGGGGACCCTTCCCGAGGATTTCCCGATCCGCAAAACCTGGCACACCGCGATCGACCGCCAGCGCGGCATCGCGACGGTGCCGTGGGGTGCCGAAATCGATCTCGCCCCTTTCTTCGGGGTGATGGGAGTGGCGCCACCGCCGGTCTATGGTGCGGTGACCTCGATCGTGCCGCGCGAGTTCGGCGGCAATATGGATCTGAAGGAATTGGTCGCAGGCACGACCTTGTACCTGCCGGTGTGGGCGCCGGGGGCATTGTTCTCGGCCGGCGACGGCCACGGTGTGCAAGGCGATGGCGAGGTCTGCGTGACCGCGCTCGAAACAGCTCTCAGCGGCACCTTTCGGTTGGTCCTCCGCAAGGACCTGAAGTTTGACCTGCCGCGCGCCGAGACCCCCTCGCACTACATCACGATGGGCTTCAACGAGGATCTCGACGATGCAGCGAAGACCGCATTGCGGCAGATGATCGGGCTGATCGGGGAACGCCTCGGTCTCTCGCCCGAGGACGCCTACATGTTCTGCAGCCTCGCTGTCGACATGCACGTCACCCAGCTGGTCGACGGCAACAAGGGCATCCATGCGATGCTTCCGAAGCGCTACGCCGCCACCCCGAATTAGAAAGCAAGCATCGGATAGAGCAGCGTCCCTCCGTCCTCCATCTTGGGCTCACCGATTAAGTGGAGGAGGTAGAAATGTTGGATGTAGAGGCGTGCTGGAGCGCGGTGGAAAGCCGCGATGCCGCCGCGGACGGGAACTTCTTCTATGGGGTGCGCACGACCGGCGTCTATTGCCGGCCTGGCTGTGCCTCGCGGCGGCCGTTGCGCACCAACACGATGTTCTTCGAGACGACGGCGGCGGCCGAAGCCGCGGGGTTTCGGGCGTGCAAGCGCTGCCGTCCGACAGACGAGTCGGCGGCCTCGCGGCACGTCGCGGCGATCGAGAAGGCGTGCGCATTGCTGCGGACCAGCGAAAACATCCCGAGCCTTAGGGAACTCGCCGATGCGGCGGCGATCAGCCGCTTTCACTTCCACCGGGTATTCAAGCAGATCACCGGGGTCACCCCGCGCGATTATGCGCGCAGCCACCGGCTAGGACGTCTCGGCGAGAAGCTCGATTTAGGGCAGCCGATCACCGCGTCGATCTATGCGGCAGGGTTCGGGTCGAGTTCGCGTGCCTATGAAATGGCGCCGGGCGGGCTCGGCATGACCCCTGGGACACGGCGCCGCGGCGGCAGCGGCGAGACAATCCGCTTCGTGACCGTCGCGACACCGCTCGGCTGGGCGCTGGTCGCAGCGACCAAGCGCGGCATCTGCATGACGGCACTCGGTGACGACCGCGACGGTCTCGCGGCGGCGTTGCGGCAGCGCTTTCCGCTGGCGGAGCTGATCGCCGAGGAGGCCGGACTTAAGGAATGGGCCGATAGGATCGTGCGCTTTATCACTGCACCCGAGCAAAATCTCGACTTGCCGCTCGATATCCGCGGCACCGCGTTTCAGGCGCGGGTGTGGCGCGCATTGCAGAAGATCCCGTTGGGTAAGACTGCGAGTTATTCCGAGATCGCAGCGACGCTCGGCCAACCAAACGCGGTGCGCGCCGTCGCCCAAGCCTGTGCCGCGAACAAGCTGGCACTGATCGTGCCGTGCCACCGGGTGATCCGCCGCGACGGCGATCTCGGGGGTTATCGCTGGGGCCTGGAACGCAAGCGGGCATTGCTCGAGCGCGAACGCGCAGCCGTGGCTCCGGATGAGGCGGCAGCCTGAAGCCGCGGCGGCGGATCGCGTCGCCCAGGTCGACTGGCGGCAAATAGCAGCGTCGCTCGACGAACGGGGATACGCGACGACCGCGGGACTGCTGACAAGCGAGCAGTGCCGAAGCGTCGCCGCACTCTACGACCGGGAGGAGGCGTTCCGCGGCCGTGTCGTCATGCAGCGCCACGCCTTTGGCCGGGGTGAGTACAAGTATTTGCGCTACCCGCTGCCCGGTGTCGTTGCGGCGCTGCGCCAGGCGATCTACCCCAAGCTGGTGCCGATCGCCAATCGCTGGCGCGAGCGGCTGCACGAGGCGGGGCGGTTCCCGGCCACGCTTGCCGCCTTTCTTAGAGAATGCCATGACGCAGGGCAGCAGCGGCCGACGCCGCTGCTGCTGAAATACGAGGCAGGCGACTACAACTGCCTTCACCAGGATCTCTATGGCCCGCTGGTCTTTCCGTTGCAGCTCACCGTACTGCTCAGCGCACCCGAGGTCGACTTCACCGGCGGCGAATTTCTGTTGGTTGAGCAGCGACCGCGTGCCCAGTCACGCGGCGAGGTCGTGCTGTTGCGGCAGGGCGAGGCGGTCATTTTCCCGGTCCATCATCGGCCAGTCGAAGGAACCCGCGGCGCCTACCGGGTAACGATGCGCCATGGGGTCAGCCGGCTGCGCTCCGGGCAGCGCTGTACGCTGGGTATCATCTTCCACGATGCGGCGTGAGCGCGGTCTGAAAATTCGACCACTACTTTTGCCGCGCGATGATCTTGTCCTTGATCTGCGCGTAGACGTTGGAAGGAATGATCTTCCGGTTCAAGAGATCGTCCTTCCCGCCATACGGCCGATGCTCGATGATCGCCTTGGCGCGCGCCGGCCCGACACCGGGGAGCTTATCGAGTTCTTCGGCGGACGCCGAGTTGATGTCCACCAATTCGCCCGCAGGCGTGGATTTGGCGGTTGCCTTGCCTGGCGCACTCGGTGCGGCGACCGCTGGGGGGCTCGGCGATTTTGACGGCGAAGTCGTCTGGGCCATCGCTGGCAGCGCAAGAACCGTGCTTAACCCGACCGCGCCCAGATAACGTGCTAGTTTCATCGCGCTCTCCCATTAAGCGTATGCAGTATCGCCGGAGGGCGGCTGCCAGTCCACAACCTCATCGAGGGGGATCACCGGGCGGGGTAGGCGGGTCCAGGTGAAGCGGTTCAACATCGGCGAGGTCAGACCCGGCAAATCGACCTCGACGATCTGCTCGGGGCTGAAGAATTCGTCGAAGCCGCCGCGGAAATGGCCGCGCGACTTGACGACGACCGAGCGGGCGCGGCCGATGTCGAGCCCCATCATCTCGAAAAACACCGGGTCGGCGCATTGCACGCGGTGCGAGATGACGACGACCATGATGCCGCCGACCCGGAGGGCGGCGCAGGGTCCGAGCTCGAGCCGCAGGCCGGCGTAGATGCCGCGCCGCCCGACGCAGGCGCCGCCGGTCAGCGCCACGACCGTGGCCGGCGCGGTATAGCGCTCGGAGAAGTCGGTGGTTTCCGCGAGATTGAACTGTGCTTCGAACCGCGAGCCGACACCCTGCCGGTGCGCCTCGGCGGCGAGGTCGGGATCGTAGAAGACGCCGAGCAGCGCGCCCTCGACCCCGGCCTCGCAAAATGCGCGCAGCAAAAACGTGGTATTGCCGCGCCCGCCACCGCCAGGGTTGTCGGCGACATCGGCAAAGGCGAGGGGCGGCAGCGACCAATCGCGGCCCACCAGAAGCGCCTTCCTGACAGCTTCGTCGAGTGCGGTCAGCTGCGGATAAAACCGCGCCCGGTTGGCCCAGCCCAACTCGGCGATCTCGCGGGCGAGCGTCTCTGCCGCGCGCTTGTCACGGCGTGCGGTAACCACGACGCTGAGCCCGCATTCAGGAGCATCGGCAAAGGCAAAACCGCCCATCGCCGAGACGTTCATGATCTCCGGACCCATGCGCCGCTGACCGAGCGCGATCATCTCGGCATAAGGGCCGGCGGCGGTCAGCAGGGTCACAGTCGGCGGCACGATCGGCAGGCGGATAAAGGCGCGCTGCGGCTTGACGCCGTCGAGCATCTCGCGGATCGCGGCAGCCGCCTCGGCACCGCGCTCGCGCATGTCGAGATGCGGGTTCGTCCGGTAGCCGATGAAGGCGTCGACCGAGTTGACCATGCGCTCGGAAACATTGGCGTGCAGATCCAGGGTCGCCGCGATCGGAATATCGGCCCCGACGATCTCCCGTACCTTGGCGAACAAGACACCGTCGGGGTCGTCCTCCGCGGTCGTCAGCGCCGCACCGTGCGAGCAGATGTAAACGGCATCGACCAGCAAGGCCGCTTTGAGACGGCGCTCAATCGTGCCGAGCAACTCGACAAAGAAGGTGTGCTCGACCGGTCCGTTGGGCTCGGTCATCGCCAGGACGATGCCGACAGGTATCCAGGCGCCGGACGCGTCCATCGCCGAGACAAACCCCGGCGTTTCAGGGATCATGCAGGGCGTCGTCGACCGCGCATCATCGATGATCGCTCCGCCTTCGAGATAGGTGCGGGCGAGAAAATGTTCCTTGGTCGCGGGAGGCGCGAACTTGTTGCACTCGATCGAAAAGCCGAGGATCGCCACGCGGGGGGAGGTGGGGACAGCCATTCGGGTACCGATTTGTTGCGGTCGCGATCCTAAGCTAGTCTGAGATCGGGCGCATCGGGGAGGATTCGTGATGGATTTTCCGGAAACGCGTTATGCGAAGAGCGGCGACTTGCACATTACCTACCAGGCGACCGGCAGCGCCCGTTCGACTTGGTGTTCGTACCCGGTTTCGTTTCGAACCTCGATCTAGTCTGGAGCACGCTGGCTGGGCCAACTACTTCTCCCGCCTCTCGGCATTTTCGCGACTGATCCTCTTCGATGAGCGCGGCACAGGCCTCTCCGACCGGGTAAGCGGCCTGCCCGACCTCGAATCACGGATGGACGACGTACGCGCCGTGATGGACGCGGCTGACTGCGAGAGTGCTGCGCTATTCGGCATCTCCGAAGGCGGGGCGATGAGCATGCTGTTTGCCGCCACCTACCCGGAGCGGACCCGCGCCGCCGTGCGCTGTGCCTCCGCCATCGTCGAGAGGGTGCGCCCGCTCGGCCTGGACGTGCGCGGCGGCCTCCATACGGACGAGATCGAGATCCAGCGGGACGACATCGGCGGCATCGCTGTTCACATCGCGGCGCGCGTTGCCGGATTGGCCGGTACGGGCGAGGTGCTGGTCTTCAACACCGTCCGCGACCTCGTCGCCGGCTCGGGGCTGCGGTTTCACGACCGCGGCAGCCATCCGTTGAAGGGTCTGCCGGAGCCGTTGCGATTGTTTGCTGCCGAGGCGTGAGGCTCGCGGGATGTCGACAAAGCGTGGCCTTTCGAACTGCTCGATCAGCAGATTTGGTATATCCTCTAGAGAATTACGCAATCACCATAAAAATGTCTAATTCGCATCATAGATTGTATAAAGCAATGACCGGCACGGCCGCGCTGATCCTGGCTCTTTCAACTGAAAGGCGATTTCCCGCAGTAGATCCGCTGTAGAATGTTTTTGCGCGATCCGATTAGTTGAGACGTGCGGTTGTTCGCGGGACAAGCCTGAAGAGAGGAGCCGGTACCATGCCGATGATTGATGGACAGCGCGTCGTTTCCGACCTCAAGCGGCTCGCCGATTTTGGCCGCTACAAGACCGGCGTCCATCGGCCGACCTATTCGCCGGTCGATGTCGAGTCGCGTCATTGGTTGGCCGAGAAGCTGGGCGAAGCGGGGCTCGAACCGGCGATCGACGGCATCGGCAATGTAATCGGCCGCAACCGATCCGCGCATCGCCGGCTGCTGGTCGGCTCGCACAGCGAGACCCAGCCCTATGGCGGCTGGCTCGACGGCTCGCTCGGGGTGATATACGGGGTCGAGTTGGCCCGCGCCTTTGCTGCGGACCCGGGCTGCGCGGGGCTTGGTATCGAGGTCGCCGCCTGGGCCGACGAGGAGGGCCATTACCAGAGTTTCCTCGGCAGTCACTCGTTCACCGGCACGCTCTCCGAAGAGCAAATCGATCGGGTCCGGGGACGCGACGACGGCATTCCGCTGCGCGAGGCGCTTGAGCGCGCCGGCTTTGCCGGTCGGCCGCGCGAGCGGGTCGAACCCGGACATTATATCGGCTATCTCGAAGCGCACATCGAGCAGGGCGACACGCTCGACAGCACCGGGTTGCGCATCGGCGTAGTCGAGACGATTGTCGGCATCTGGAACTACCGCGTCTTGGTGACGGGCGAGCAAAACCACGCCGGCACGACACGCATGGTGCGGCGCAAGGACGCCGGGGTCGCAATGGTGCGGGTGGCGAGCCGCATTCACGACCGCTTCCCGGGGATCGCCGGCCCACTCACCGTGTGGACGATCGGCCGCATGGTGATCGAGCCGAACGCGCCGTCGGTTATCCCGGGCCGCGCCGAGATGCAAGTCCAGTTCCGCGATTCCGATCCCGAGCGCCTCACCCTTTTTGAAAAGACATTGCACGAGCTGGTCGGCGAGGCCGATCGAGCGGGTCCGTGCCGTGTCGAGGTCGAGCCAATGGCGCGCAGCGAGCCCCGGCCAATGGACCCCGGCTTTCAGAGAGAGATCGAGGTGGCGGCTGAACGGCATGCGCCGGGCATGTATATGCGGCTGCCGAGTGCCGCGGGCCACGATGCCGCGGTGCTGTCGTATCGAATGCCGGCCGGCATGATGTTCATCCCGAGCCTCGGCGGGATCAGCCATCACTGGTCGGAGGACAGCAAGGAAGAGGACATTGTGCTTGGCGCTCAGGTCTTTGCCGATGCCGCCGAGCGCATCCTGCGCGCCGCGCGATCATGATCCGGCGGTTTCCCAGATCGACGGGAATATACTGGGAAGAAGCTAGCTTTGTGCCGCTTGTGAGCAGAACCTGCGTAGCCAAGTGGTTGATTTTACGGCAAACCAGAAGGCAAATCCCGAGACAGCCGAACAGGGAATTTAATCAGTCGATCAGGGAATGAAATTTGGCTAACAGGAGGCCACCAGGGATGCGGGAGAGCATGGCGGCCACCCTTAAAGAATCGCTGCGCCGCCTGCCTTTACGCGCCCTATTACGCGGTGCTGGCGCTCAGTGTCTATCGGCATGGCGTGCTCCTCGCGGGTGCGTCTGAAGTCTGTCGGTACCGACAATTACGTGACGCTTAGCATCCGGCCGTCGCCCCGATGACCGGCCGCGCACCGATCTTATGCGGCTACCGGCGATCGCGAGATCCGTCGAGTGCGGTGGGTACCCGTCAGTAGGGAGTCATTGGGTCACTTCCGCCCACCCTTCTCGTATCGCTTTGCCATCAGCGTTGCGCTATACCCGTTGAGGGAGAAATAAGCGACCGAAGGGAGGCATTCGATGCGCGGTCTGATGATGGATCGGCCGCTGCTGATTCAGTCGCTGATCCGATACGCGGCCCGCTATTATGCCGAGAGCGAGATCGTCTCGCGCACAACAGAGGGCCCGCTCCACCGCTATACCTATGCCGACGCCGAGCTGCGCACGAAGCAGCTCGCCAAGGCGCTGATGCGTTTGGGTGTCGGGCTCGGCGATCGCGTCGCGACGCTCGGCTGGAACAACCACCGGCACTTCGAAGCCTACTACGCGATCTCCGGCATCGGTGCGGTATGCCATACCATCAATCCGCGCCTCTTCGCCGAGCAGCTCGCCTATATCGTGAACCACGCCCAGGACAAGGTGCTGCTTCTCGACCTTACTTTTGTGCCGCTGGCCGAGAAGATGGCTGCCTCCTGGCCCGCCCTCCGGCATTACGTCGTGATGACCGACCGGGAGCACATGCCGGTGACGAGCCTCCCCGATGTGCTTTGCTACGAGGACATCGTTGCCGCCGAGACGTCCGAGCTCGAGTGGCCGGAGTTCGACGAGAACACCGCCGCGGCACTCTGCTACACCTCTGGCACGACGGGCAATCCCAAGGGTGCCCTCTACGGCCATCGCTCGACGGTCCTTCACGCCTTTGCGCTGTGCGCGTCGAATAATGTCGGAATCGGGGTGCACGATGTGCTCTGTCCGATCGTGCCGATGTTCCACGTCAATGCCTGGGGCATCCCCTACGCCGCCGCGATGGCCGGCGCGAAGCTCGTCTTCCCCGGCCCCCGGCTCGATGGTGCCAGCCTGCAGGAGCTCTTCCAGGCAGAAGGCGTAACCTGCGCCCTTGGTGTGCCGACGGTCTGGCTCGGCCTCCTGCAACACCTCGAGGCGACGGGCAAGCGCATCGACAGCGTCAAACGCGTCACCTGCGGTGGCTCGGCGGTGCCCATCTCGATGATCCGCACCTTCGCCGAGCGCTACGGCGTGACCTTGATCCACGGCTGGGGCATGACCGAGATGAGCCCGGTCGGCAGCCTCTCGATCCCGAAGCCCAAACAACTGGCCGAGGGCCCGGAGGCCGAATACGCGGTCCGCGCACGCCAGGGCAGGCCGCTCTATGGCGTCGAGTTCAAGATCGTCGACCCGGAGGGCAAGCGCCTCCCCGAGGACGGGATCGCGAGCGGCGAGCTGATGGTGCGCGGACCTTGGGTCATCGGGGCCTATTACCAGGACGAAGCCGCCAGCCGGACTGCGCTCGACTCCGAGGGCTGGTTCCGCACCGGCGATGTGGCGACCATCGATGCCGAAGGCTGCATGCAGGTCGTCGATCGCAGCAAGGACGTGATTAAGTCCGGCGGCGAATGGATCAGCTCGATCGATCTCGAAAACGCGGCGATGGGCCACCCCGACGTCGCCGAGGCCGCGGTGATCGGCCTGCCGCACCCAAAATGGGACGAGCGGCCCTTGCTCGTCGTCGTGGCGAAGCCCGGACGCGAGCTTGCACCGG
>Ga0310909_10003384_pt1 | contig 10024 bp, 7 predicted proteins | sample GREbulkMGT000H_FD_203449 | JGI IMG/M metagenome (GOLD analysis project Ga0310909, IMG submission 203449) | Lab enrichment of tropical soil microbial communities from Luquillo Experimental Forest, Puerto Rico - GRE.bulkMG.T000H | ecosystem: Environmental > Terrestrial > Soil > Tropical forest >...
GAGTCAATCTCGCCAGGTCCGATTTTTGCGCTATCGTCAACGCCTTGACGGAGGCGGGCGGGGCTCGCCCGGGCTCGGCTGCCCGTGAGAAGAGCTGACGAGGTCAACGATGGTGCAGCATGACTGACAAACCACGCAAGAAAGCTGCGGAGGCGCTGCGCAGCGCGCGCTGGTTCGCACCTGACGATCTGCGCGCCTTTGGCCATCGCTCACGTGCTATGCAGATGGGTTACGCGCCGCAGGAGTGGAAAGACCGCCCGGTGATTGCGATCCTCAACACCTGGTCGGACGCCCAGCCCTGCCACATGCATTTCAAGAGTCGCGTCGATGACGTCAAGCGCGGCATCCTGATGGCCGGCGGCTTCCCGATCGAATTGCCGGCGCTGTCGCTGTCGGAGTCGCTGCTCAAGCCGACCACCATGCTCTACCGCAATCTGCTCGCGATGGATGCGGAGGAATTGTTGCGCGGCCATCCCGTGGACGGCGTCGTGCTGATGGGCGGTTGCGACAAGACCACGCCGGCGCTGCTGTTGGGGGCGACCAGCATGAACCTGCCCGCGATCTATCTGCCGGCGGGGCCGATGCTGCGCGGCAATTGGAAGGGCAAAACGTTGGGCTCGGGCTCCGACGCCTGGAAATATTGGGACGAACGGCGGGCCGGCAAAATCTCCGACAAGGACTGGCTCGACATGGAAGCCGGGATCGCCCGCAGCTACGGCACCTGCATGACCATGGGGACGGCGTCCACCATGACGGCGATCGCGGAGGCGATCGGCATGACGTTGCCGGGCGCCTCCTCGATTCCCGCGGCCGACGCCAACCACATCCGCATGGCATCCGAATGCGGCCGCCGCATTGTCGAGATGGTGTGGGAGGACTTGACGCCGAAGCAGATCCAGACCCGCGAGGCCTTCGAAAACGCCATTGCGGTGGCAATGGCGATGGGCTGCTCGACCAACGCGATCATCCATCTGATCGCGCAGGCGCGCCGTGCCGGTCAGGATATCGGGCTCGACGATTTCGAGAAGGCGAGCCGCAAGGTGCCGGTGATCGCCAACGTGCGGCCCTCGGGCGAGGCATATCTGATGGAGGATTTTTTCTACGCCGGCGGCCTGCCGGGGCTGATGAGCCGCATCAGGGATCATCTGCATCTCGATTGCCTCACCGTCACAGGCAAGACCCTCGGCGAGAACATCGCGCAAGCCTCAGTCTATGACGACGACGTCATCCGGCCGATCGACAATCCGATCTACAAAGAGGGCGCGCTCGCGGTGCTGAAGGGCAATCTCGCGCCCGACGGCTGCGTCATCAAACCGTCCGCCTGCGAGGCGCGTTTCCTCAGGCATGCCGGGCCCGCGCTGGTATTCGACGATTATCCGTCGATGAAGAAGGCGATCGACGATCCCGATCTCGATGTGACCGCCGACCACGTGCTGATCCTGCGCAATGCGGGGCCGCAGGGCGGGCCGGGCATGCCCGAATGGGGGATGCTGCCGATCCCGACGAAACTGGTGAGACAGGGCGTGCGCGACATGGTGCGGCTGTCGGATGCGCGGATGAGCGGCACCAGCTACGGCGCCTGCATCCTGCACGTCGCGCCGGAATCCTTTGTCGGCGGACCGCTGGCATTGGTGAAGAACGGCGACCGCATCACGCTCGATGTCGCCGCGCGGACCATCAATCTCGATGTGCCGGAGGCGGAATTGGCCAGGCGCCGCGCTGCATGGAAGCCGCCCGCGCGCCGCTTCGAGCGCGGTTATGGCTGGATGTTCTCGCGTCATATCCGCCAGGCCAATGAAGGCTGCGATTTCGATTTTCTCGAGACCGGGTTCGGTGCGCCGGTCGGCGAGCCGGCGATTTACTGACCGTCGTTTCCGGAGTTCGTGCTTCGCGCTCTGGAACGACAGCAAGGATTGACCCATGACCAGACTCAGCGACACCACCCGCAACAAATTGAAAACCGTCTCGACCGCCACCGTCGCGACCGCGCTGTTCAAGCGCGGTTTTCGCATCCAGTGCATTCAGGACGTCCATCCCTTGAGCGCCAATCAGCCGACCATGGTCGGTGAGGCCTTCACGCTGCGCTACATGCCGGCGCGCGAGGACCTCAACAAGCTCGATGTCTTTCGCGACCGCGCCCATCCCCAGCGCAAGGCAGTGGAGGAGTGCCCGCCCGGCGCAGTGCTTGTCATGGACAGCCGCAAGGATGCGCGTGCGGCGTCCGCCGGCGCGATCCTTGTGACGCGGCTGATGAAGCGGGGCGTGGCCGGTGTCGTCACCGACGGCGGCTTTCGCGACTCGGGCGAGATCGCAAAGCTCGGCTTTCCCTCCTACCACCACCGGCCGAGCGCGCCGACCAATTTGACGCTGCATCAGGCGATCGAGGTCAATGTGCCGATCGGCTGCGGCGATGCGCCGGTGTTTCCCGGCGACGTCATCCTGGGAGATGCCGATGGGGTCATCGTCATTCCCGCGCATCTCGCCGACGAAATCGCGGACGAGACTTTCGAGATGACGGCATTTGAGGATTTTGTCGCGGAAGAGGTCGGCAAGGGCAGGGGCATCTTCGGCCTCTATCCGGCAACGGACGAGCAGACGCTGAAGGATTTTGCAGCGTGGCGGAAGAATGTCGGGCGGTAGCTCGCGCCAAAACACGATGTCGTCCCGGGCAAGCGAAGCGACCCGGGACCCATAACCCCGGGCCTTCGTTGCTGCGACGGCCGTCGAGCCGCTAAAGATGGATTCCGCGGTATGGGTCCCGGCTTTCGCCGGGACGACGATCTTCGTGCCTTCACTCTTTCGCATGCGCTCACAGCATTCCCGGCCGAAACAGCTTCCGCCATCTCCGCGTCTCTTCGCCGGAGAGCATGAACTCGCCGTCGCCGCGATAATGAATCGTCTTTGGAAGTTTGGGCGAGGTCGCGACATGCGCCTTCACCACCTCGAAGACGAACACATTGTATTTCTTGACCCAGCCGGAGTCCGCAAGCCGGCACTCGAAATTGGCATAGCATTCCCCGATCAGTGGGGCGCGCACATGTGTGCCGACTTCGGGCGTGAGGCCAAATTCGGAAAACTTGTCGATGTCGCGCCCGGAGCAGTTGCCGATTCTGACCACGGTCGCTGCAAGGTCCGTCGTCGGCAGATTGATCACGCATTGCCGGCTTTTGCGGATCAGTTCGAAGCTGTGGTTGGCGCCCGAGATCAGGCAGCCGACCAGGGCCGGCGAAAATTCCATCATCATGTGCCAGCCCATGGTCATGATGTTGGTCTGGCGCTTGTGGGCCGAGCTTACCAGCACGATCGGGCCGGGCTCGAGAAAGCGGCGCACGTTGTAGGTGGGGAAATCCTTCTTGATGGAGGTCGGCATGTCCTTCTCCGCGTCGGGGACACGGGATCGAACTACACCTCGCCCTTCTCCGCCAGTCCCACCGCCCACAGCGCAAACGCATAGACGATCGCGACCTCGTCGAGCCGGTTGAAGCGCCCGGACGCGCCGCCATGGCCCGCGCCCATATTGGTGCGCAACAGCACCGGACCGCCGCCGCCCATCGTGGCGCGCAGCCGCGCGATCCACTTCGCCGGCTCCCAATAGGTGACGCGTGGATCGGTCAAGCCGCCCATCGCGAGGATCGCGGGATAATTTTTTGCCGTGACATTGTCGTAAGGCGAGTAGGACAGGATGGTGCGAAAATCCTTCTCGCTTTCGATCGGGTTGCCCCATTCCGGCCATTCCGGCGGGGTCAGCGGCAAGGAGTCGTCGAGCATGGTATCGAGCACATCGACGAAGGGCACCTCTGCGACGATGCCGGCAAAGAGCTCGCCGGCGCGATTGGCGACCGCGCCCATCAGCATGCCGCCTGCGCTGCCGCCATGAGCGACGATGCGCCCGCGGCTCGTATAGTTCGCCGCGATCAGCGCGCGTGCGCTGGCTGCAAAGTCGTCAAAACTGTTGGTCTTCTTCTCGCGCTTGCCGTCGAGATACCAGCCCCAGCCCTTGTCGGTGCCCCCTCGGATATGGGCGATCGCATAGACGAAGCCGCGATCGACCAGCGACAGGCGGTTGGCGTTGAAGGAGGCGGGGATCGCAAGGCCATAGGCGCCGTAGCCATAGAGCAGAAGTGGTGCAGCGCCGTCGCGGTTGAAATCGCGGCGATGCAGGATCGAGATCGGCACCTCCGCGCCGTCAAGCGCCGTCGCCATGATGCGCGTGGTGACGTAGTCGGCCGGGTTGTGGCCGGACGGGATCTCCTGGCGCTTGCGCAGAACGCGCGTGCGTTTCGCCATGTCGTAATCATAGACTTCCGACGGCGTCGTCATCGACGAATAGGAAAAGCGCAAATTCGTGGTGTCGAACTCGTAGGAGCCGATGGTGTCGAGCGAGTATGCGGCCTCGTCGAATGCGATCGCATGCTCTTCGCCCGTCTTGAGATCGCGGATCACGATCGCGGGCAGCGCGTGGGCGCGTTCGAGCCGCACCAGATGTCCCGCGTAGAGATCATGCTCGAGGACATAGACGCCTTGCCGATGCGGAATCAGGTCGCGCCAGTTTTTCCGCTCCGGCGCGGCAAGCGGCGCGATGACGATCTTGAAATCGATCGCGCCGTCGGCGTTGGTGAGGATGAACAACTCATCGCCCCGATCGGCAACCGCATATTGCACGCTTGCCTCGCGCGGCGCGATCAGTCGCGGCGGCGCATCGGGGCGATCGAGGTCGATCAGCCGCTGCTCCGAGGTTTCGTGGTCGCCGCCCGCAATCACGCAAAAGCGCCCGGAGGTCGACTCGTGCAGATGCGTGAACCAGCCGGAGTCCGGCTCTTCGTAGACCAGAGTATCGTCCGACTGCCCGGTGCCCAGGCGATGCCGCCATACCTGCATCGGGCGGTGGTTGTCGTCGAGCTTCACATAGAAGAAGCTTTTGCAGTCCTTGCTCCACACGACGGACCCGTCGGTCTCCTCGACGAGGTCGTCGAGGTCTTTTCCCGTCTCCCAGTCGCGCACGCGCACCGAAAAATATTCCGAGCCTTTGGTGTCGGCGCTCCAGGCCTGCAGTCTGTGGTCTGGCGAATGCCGGCTTCGGCGCCGCCATTGCGCGGCATGCGGCCGAACATTTCATGCTGGCCGCCCTCGCGGAATTTGCGGAAGTAGGCGAATGGGCCGTCCGGCGACGGCACGCTTGAATCGTCCTCCTTGATGCGTCGGCGCATTTCGGCGACGAGCTTTTTCTGCAAGGGTGCGGTGTGGCCAAGCAGGCCTTCGGTATAGGCGTTCTCGGCTTCGAGATAGCTGCGGATGTCCTGATCGAGCTTTTGCGGATCGCGCAATACCTCCTGCCAGTTCGGGTCCTTCAGCCAGGCATACTCGTCCGACAAGGTGATGCCGTGGCAGGTGAAGGAATGCGGCCGGCGCGGCGCGACCGGTGCGAGGGCCGGTTTTTCCGTGGTTTTTGTCACATGGAGTCCTTGTTCGAAGCGGAACGCTGCCCCGGCATATGGGGCGCGCGGCGGCCGATTTCCATAAGGGATCAGTTGTTCCGAAGCCGTGCGCCGGCGCTGCCGCCGAAGGTCGGGATCCGGTTGACCGCGAGCACGACGGCAAACGTGATCACCAGCATCGCGATGCCGAGCACGGCGATCGCGGCGAGGTCGCCGCTCTCGTTGAGGTCGTAGATCAGGACCGAAAGCACTTTCGTCTGCGACGTGAACAGGACGATGGCGGCCGACAATTCGCGCATGACGCCGATGAAGATAAAGCACCAGGTTGCGATCACGCCGGTGCGCAGCAGGGGCGCGGTGATCCTGATCAGCGACTGCAGCCGGCTCGCGCCGAGGATGCGGCTGGCATCCTCGAGCTCGGGATGGATGGTGGCAAACGCCGCCTGCAATTGCTGATAGGCCGACGGCAGGTTGATGGTGAGGAAGGCGATCAGGAGGATCCACAGCGTGCCATAAAGCACGAAGGGCGGCCGCGTATAGCTCAGGAACAGGCCGACGCCGAGCACGATGCCGGGTACGGCGACGGGCGCGGTCGCGAGAAAGCCGAGCACGCGCGAGCCGACGATCGCGCGGCGCGTCGTGACATAGGCGATGACCAGCGCCAGGATCGTGCCGATGGTCGCAGTCGCCGTTCCCAGTATCACGGTGTTCTTCAGCACGAGTTCGGTCGAGGACAGCTCGGTGAACACGAAGATGATGTTGTGCAAGGTCAGCGTCGAGGGCGTCGCCAGCGTCGTCGCATTCGGCGAGAAGGCGGCATTGAGCAGTGCGAAATAGGGCAGGAAGACGGGGTTCAGGAGCACGACGAGACAGAAGGCAAGCGCCGCCCAGCGCCAGCCCTTCATCTCGACGCGGCGCGGCGCGCCATATTTGCCGCCGACCACGGAATAGCCGCGACGGCCGAGGATGAATTTCTGCGCCTGCAGCAGCAGGATGGTGAGTAGCAGCAGCGGCACCGCCGCGGCCGCGGCAAGCTCGAGCTTTGGCGGATACTGGAACAGGCTCCAGATTTTCGTGGTCATGGTGTGGAAGCCTGCGGGCAGCGCCAGGATCGCCGGCGAGCCGAACAGCGTCATCGCCTGCAGGAACGCGATCAGCGAGCCCGCGACCAGTGCAGGCAGCGCGAGCGGAATGGTGACGCGCCGCGCCGTAGTCCAGGCCTTGGCGCCAAGGATTGCGGAGGCGTCTTCCAGTTCGCCCGGCATGGTGTCGAGCGCATTGGCGACCAGCACGAATACGTACGGGAAGGTGTAACAGGAGATCACGAAGATGAGCCCCGGCAGCGAATAGATGTTGAAGAGATAGCTGTCGGATTCCGCGCCGGTGACGGTGCGGTAGAACTGGTTGAGCAGGCCCGAATTGGGCGCTGCCAGAAGCTCCCAGGCGACCGCGCCGAGAAACGGCGGCGTGACGAACGACGCCGTCACCAGCGCGCGGATGGTTTGCCGTCCCGGCATGTCGGTGCGCGAGACCAGCCAGCCGATCGGCGCCGCGACCGCGCAGCAGATCGCCGACGAGGTGACGGCGATGATTGCCGTCGTCAGCAGCGGATCGAGGAAGTCGGGATCGGAAAACAGCGTGACGAAGTTTTGCAGCGTGAAATGCCGCGTCTTGTCGGTGAGGCTGTAGACCGCAAGCCACGACAGCGGCAACAGGATCAGCGCGATCAGCACGATCGCAAACAGCCACAGCACAGGCTGCGTCCAATCGATGCGGGCTTTCGTGCCGCCGGCGTCGGTGTCAGTGGCAATCGTCATGCTGTCACCGCGCGGCGTGCTCTGGCTCCTGAAGGAGAGAGCGGTTTGCGATCGGCATCATCACACCCGAAACAGCTTCGCATAGCGCGTCTTGATCTCCTCGCTCATCGCCTCCACGCCGGCCGCATCCTCCTTCATCAGCTTGATGTCGGAGATCTTCCGCCGCCCCGCTTTCGAGGCGACCTGCGCATGCACCGAATATTGCGCGGTGAAATCGACGAAGAATTGCTGGGTCTCGCGCGTGTGCAGCCAGGCCTGGAACAGTTTTGCGGCATTGGGATGCGGCGCAGACGCGAAAATGCCGGTCGGCCCCGAAATCGTCGGCGTGCCTTCGGTGGGGTAGACCGGTTCGACCGGCTGACCCGCTTCCTTCAACAGCACGATGCCATATTCATTGCCGTCGGCCATCACGGCCCGCTCGCCGAGCGACAGCTTTTTCGGCGGATCGGTGGAGGACTGCACCTGCATCACGCGCTGTTTGGCCAGTTTCTCGAAATACTCCCAGCCGAGCTCGCGCACGAGCTGGAAGGTCGCGGTCATGATGGTGCCGCTATAGGCGGGATGGCCCTTCACCATCTTGCCGGCCCATTTGGGATCGAGCAGGTCGGCAAAACTTTTCGGCGCGTCCTCCGGCTTCACCAGGTTCGTGTTGTAGGCGATCGATGACAGCCAAAGCCGCGAGGTCGCAAACATCCCGTCCGGGTCGCGATAGTTTTCGGGAAAATATTTCGCGACGTCCTCGGGCACGAACGGCATCAGCCAGCCATTCTTCTTCCAGGGAATGAAATGCGACGCATCCGACGAGTTGATCACGTCGGCGGCGTGGATGTTCGATTCGAACTCCTGCGCGATACGCTGGAACAGCCGCTCCGAGCCGGAGCGCTCGATCTGGATCGCAATCCCGGGATAGGCCGCTTCAAAGGCCTTGCCGAGCTTTTCGCCGACCGGCAGATCCATCGCGGAATAGAGCACCACCTTGCCCTCTTTCGTCGCGGCTGCGACGAGCTCGGGCGTGATCGCTTGCGGCGGTGGGCTTGCGGCACGCCCGGGCGCGGCGAAAACCGCCCCAAGCGCAACTGCGCCGGCACCTCTGAGCGCATCGCGTCGCGAAAATCGCCTCATGGTGCGCTCCTCAGCGGGCAAGCGCCCGGCAGCGCGCCGGCGGCAGCGTGAGCCAGACTTCGCCGCCTTCGGCAACGATATTGTCCGGCGGCGTGACGATGCGCAGCGTCGTGCCGTCGGAAACCTCGACGAGGTAGTCGCGGGTCGCGCCCAGGAACACCTGTCGCAGCACGCGCGCGGAAAGCGTGTTCCTTGTCTCGTGCGGCGCTTTCGTCGCAAGCTGGATGTCGTGCTGGCGGACCGCGACCGCAACACTTTGTCCCGCGGTCAAGGGCGCGCCGACCACCTCGAGCGTCGCATTGGCGAAGGCGACATGATTGCTGTCGCGCGCGGTGCCCTTGATCACGTTGGACGCGCCGATGAAGCGCGCCACGAATTCCGATTGCGGCCGGTCGTAGATGTCCTCGGGCGAGCCGAGCTGATCGATCTTGCCGCCGTTCATGACCGCGATCAGGTCGGCGGTCGTCATCGCTTCCGACTGGTCGTGGGTGACGTAGACCGTGGTGTACCGGTATTGGTCGTGCAGCCGTCGGATCTCGAAGCGCATCTCCTCGCGCAAATTGGCGTCGAGATTGGAGAGCGGCTCATCGAGCAGAAGCGTCTGCGGCTCCACGATCAACGCGCGCGCAAGTGCCACGCGCTGCTGCTGGCCGCCGGAGAGTTCGCCGGGATAGCGCTGCGCCAGCGGTTCGAGCTTGGTGGTCGAGAGGATCGCCTGCAGCTTCCTGGCGATGACGTCGCGCGAAAATTTGCGCAGGCGCAGGCCGTAGGTGATGTTGTCAGCCACCGTCATGTGCGGCCACAGCGCGTAGCTCTGAAAAATCATCGACATGCTGCGATTTTCCGGCGGCAGCGTCTTGGCGCGCGACGACACCAGGCGATCGCCGACGCGGATTTCGCCGTCGGATGGTTCCAGAAATCCCGCGATCAGCCGCAGGGTCGTGGTCTTGCCGCAGCCCGACGGGCCGAGCAGGCAGACGAGCTTGCCATGGTCGATCACGAGAGAGACGTCATCGACCACGGCAAGCGATCCGAACCGCTTGGTGAGGCCGCGCAATTCCACCGACGCCACTTCGCTATTCCCCCGGGTCATTCTTTGGGCAGTTAGCACCAAAAACGACGTGCCGTGAAGGCTCGGCGTTGGTCTCAAGGTCTTACACTTTCGCCGAGCCAGGCGATCGCAGCATCCGTTCCGCCCTCGCCGTGGGGGATTTCAAGCGCGGTGAGTCCGACCTCGATCACGCCGAGCGTGCCCAGGATCATCGGCGCGTTGACGTGGCCCATATGGGCGATGCGGAACGCTTCGCCCTGCAATTCGCCGATGCCGACGCCGAGCACCACGCCGCATTTTTCCTTGCAATAGCGGTGCAGCTTTGCCGGATCGTGATCGCCCGACACCAGCACGGTCGTGACCGTGTCGGACCGCTCGGAGGCTTCAGCGATGTTGAAGGACAGCACCTGGCCCTCGGCCCACACCGAGACCGCGCGCCGCACCGCTTCGCCGAGCAGGCGATGACGTTCGAACACGTTGTCGAGCCCTTCCTCGAACAGCATGTCGATCGCCTGTCGCAGCGCGAACAGAAGATGCACCGGCGCGGTGCCGGCATAGCGGCGATAGTGCTCGGTCCCTTCGCGCTCGGTCCAATCCCA
>Ga0310909_10003385_pt1 | contig 10024 bp, 6 predicted proteins | sample GREbulkMGT000H_FD_203449 | JGI IMG/M metagenome (GOLD analysis project Ga0310909, IMG submission 203449) | Lab enrichment of tropical soil microbial communities from Luquillo Experimental Forest, Puerto Rico - GRE.bulkMG.T000H | ecosystem: Environmental > Terrestrial > Soil > Tropical forest >...
CCCATTTTCTCATTTTCTTGCGTCGCGCCAGCCGATTGGATGCTGAAAGGGTCTACCCGGCCGGTGGGCCGGGTAGACCAGGTCGGCGCTATTCCGCCGCGGCGCGCACCGGGCTGTAGGTGTGACCTAACACGTCGGCGGCTTGGCGGGCGATCACGGTGCCCTTGAAGAAATCGGGGTTCTGGGTGCCCCAGAGCCGCACCGCATTGGCGAAGGTAAAGTCGCGGAAATCGTCGGGGGTGATCAGCCCGTCCTCGACCAGCTCATGGGCTTCCGGCAAGACCATGCGCATGTCGGGCACATCGAAATGGCCGACATCCGAGCTGAAGATCGCGTTGATCCGGGCGCCGAACGGGTTGACCTTGCCGAACGCCACCGCGTTCATCCGGTCGTCCGCCTCGCAGCCGAAATAGAACGGCCGCGCATAGAGGTCGATCCAATCTTCCTTGCGGGTGATCTTGCACGCGGCGTAGTCGTCGTGCTCCGCGACCCCGCCGTCAAGCTCGTCGTCCTGCGGGTTGGGCCAGCCGTCGCGGCGCTTCAATTCGCCAGCGATGTCGGAATAGCCGTATTTGTCGACCAGCTGCGCCAGCAATGGCCGGTCGAGCTTCTTCGGGTCCATGTATTCGAGGCCGGCCTTGCCACGCCGTTCCCAGTGCTCGATCAGATCGGCGAAGAGCTGGCAGGCCCAGCCGACGCCACCCTCGAGGAACGCGAAATGCAGGTCGGGGAACCGCCTTGTCACGCCGCCGAGGAACAGGGATTTGGCGACGGCGTGGCCGGCAGCGGCGAAGTGGCCGATGTGGTTGAACGTAAAGTTGCTCGCGGTGTTGCGCAACCCAAGACCGCGGCCGCCGGTGTGGAAAGTTGGGGCGATCTTGAGTTCCCGGCATTTCCGCCAGACCGGGTCGTAGTCGTAGTCGCTGTCGAGGCCGAGCTGGTCATAATGTGCGGCGAAGCGAGCGATCTCCGGGTCGACACCCTTGGCGCCCGGCAGCGGCCGCCTGATCCCGCTGCCGAACATGCCGACCTTGGAGCCCAGCTGTTTGGTGACGAATTCGAGCTCTTCGATCGCCTCCTCGGGGGTGTGCATCGGGATCACCGCCGCCGGGGTCAGGCGGTCGCTGAGGTCACGGAAATAATTGGCGGTGACGATATTGAAGCCGCGAATAACCGCGCGCCGGGTGTCGTCATCGTCGATCCGCGCTATGCCCAACCCTGCAGTCGGATAAACCACCCCGAAATCGATCCCCAGCTCGTCGAGGCGATCGTACAGCATGCGCGGCATCATCGCGGTGGCGCGGTCGCGGGTGTTGGTGGATTGGCGCCCCCAATAGCCTTCCATGGCGATGCCGCGGCGCCGCCGCTCGGCGATCGAGAGCGATAGCGCGTCGGGGATCCGGCGCATATGTCTGAGCAACCCGTCGGCCGCCTTGTCGCCGGCGGCCTTGCGCACCTGCTCGGCGAATACCGGGCCATATTCGATCCAATGGCCGTCGCCGTCGATGACCGGGTGGGTGAGCCGGGACCGGACTTGCTCAGGGTGGTATTCCTTGTGCGCGCTCATGCTCTCTCCTCTGCGAAGTGACTCGTATTCTGCGGCCATTCTCAACCGAGTGCCATGATGTTTCGACACGGGTGAGTGGCGAGTCGGTCAGAGCGGCGAAGAGGGCGGGAAGGCCGGCCGGCGCTTTTCGAGGTGCGAGGCGAGGCCCTCCTTGACCTCGGGGCCGCCGAAACCCAGCATCTCCAGCGCTAGCGAGGTGTCGAAGGTCGGTCCCATCGCGCGCAGCCAGTTGTTCAGCGCATATTTCGTCCAGCGGATCGCACTCTGCGCGCCTTCGGCCAAGCGGACGGCGATCTCGACGGCTTTTGCGTCGAGCTCGGCATCCTCGACGGCGAGCGAGATCAGCCCGATGCGCTCGGCGTCTTCGCCCAGCACCTGCTCGCACAACAGCAAATAATATTTGGCCTTGGCGAGCCCGCAGAGCAGCGGCCAGACGATCGCCGCATGGTCGCCGGCGGCGACCCCCAATCGCGTGTGTCCGTCGATGATGCGGCAGTCTTTGGTTGCGATCGACACGTCGGCCAAGAGGCCGCAGACCAGCCCGGCGCCGACCGCGACCCCGCGCATGGCGCTGACTACCGGCTTGCTGCAGTTGATTACGTTGTAGACGATGTCGCGCGCCTCCTTCCATTGTCGGGCGCGCGCCTCGAAATCTTCGATATTCTGCCGGATGATCGAAAAATCGCCGCCAGCCGAAAAGATGCGGCCTGCGCCGGTGATGATCGCGGCATTGACGCTCGCATCCCGGTCGACGTCGCGCCAGATCTCGCCGAGCTCGGCATGCAACGCCTGGTCGGTCGTGTTCATGCGGCCGTTCTCCATAGTAATGCGGAGAACCTTGTCGTGCGGGCGATCGAACTTAAGCCGCGTGTAACGAGCATAGGGATCGGTCATCGGTACCTCAGTGAAAGTTGTGGCATAGGAAGGTTTAACCACTTACGATCGTCATGGCCGGGCTTGTCTCGGCTATCCACGGGTCCGCCACCGCCCATGCCGCAGTCGAAAGGCGCGGATCACCGGGACAAGCCCGGTGATGACGACCATGATTGAAGACAATCCATTGCGGGATCGCGGTCATGTCCGGTGGCTGGATTTACATCATAACAAATCGACCGAACGGCACGCTGTATGTGGGCGTGACTGCCTATCTTGGACGTCGGGTGTGGGAACATCGCGAGGGCTTGGCCGAGGGCTTCACGAAGCGATATGGGCTTAATCGATTGGTCTACGCGGAGCGATATGAGGATATTCGGACTGCCCTACAGCGTGAGAAAAACATGAAACACTGGCCGCGTACCTGGAAGGTCCGACTCATTCTGGCTTCCGACCCGGATTGGGCCGACCTATACGATCAGGTCTTCTGAGCTCGCCGGGACAAGCCGGGACATGACGATATCAGTCTACGCCGGCCGCATGGTCACCGGCAGGCTGGCCAGTGCACGCAACGTGTTATTATGGCGCCGCGGGATTGGACCTGCAATTTCGATCGATGCGGCCTTGCGGGCGAGGGCGGAGAGAACGCATTCGCCTTCGAGCCGCGCCAATAGCTGGCCGACGCATTGGTGGATGCCGCTGCCAAAGCCGACATGACCGACGGTGCGCCGGGTGATGTCGTAATCGTCCGGGCATTCCCAGTGCCGCGGGTCGCGGTTGGCGGCACCCAGGAACATCAGCACCTTCTCGCCCTCATCGACCGCGATGCCGCCAATCTCGATCGGGCGGGTCGTGGTCCGGAAGAACGTTTGCACCGGGGTCTCGTAGCGCACCGCCTCCTCGAACGCCGCACGCGCCAAAAAGGGATCGGCGCGCAGCCGGGCGAACTCTCGAGGGAACCGCGCGAGGCAATAGACCGCGGCGCCAATGCCGCTGACCGTGGTGTCGACACCGGCGCTGAGCAATGAGCGCGCGACGATCGGCGCTTCCTCTTCGGTCAGCTCGTCGTTGTCGCTCGCCCTGTGGATCGCCGCGCCAAAGCCCTCGGGAGTGAAGGCGTCGCGTTGCATCTGGCGCTGCAGCCAGGCCAGGACCGGCTCGGCGTCGGCGACTGCCGCCTCGAAGAATTCGTTGCGCGGACCAAACGAGTTGAACACCATGTTGCCGTAGGGCAGCAGGAAGTGGCGGTTCTCGCGCGGCATGCCCATCGCGTCGGGAAAAACGGTCAGCGGGTAGGCCTCGGCTAGATCGGCGATCGCGTCGAAACTGCCGCGTTCCACCAGCCGATCGATCAGCGCGTCCGCTTCCCGCGCAAAGCTCTCCCGCAGGCTCCGAATTGCCGCGGCAGAGAGCACGCGATTGAGCACCCGGCGCGTCTTGTCGTGCAATGGCGGGTCGGTCTCCAGCACCAGGCTCTTAGGCCGCCACGGCTTCTCTTTGGCAAAGTCGGTGAGGCCGGCGCCGCGGCTCGAGCAGAAGGTCTGCCAATCACTGAGGACCATATGGACCTCGGCGTACCGCGCGACCGCCCAGACATCGTAGCGCGACAACCGGACGACTGGACCCGCCTCACGCAATTCCTCGTGGGCGGGAAACGGGTTCTCGAAGAAGTCGCGGCAGAACGGATCGACCTCCGACACCGGCGCCTTTTGTCCCTCCAGGACCACGATCGCCTCCTTGCTGAGCCGCCACCGATCTTAGAATATCATGGGCTCATGGCCGACCGTTCTCTTCAAATCCGTCCGATCGCCGGCGCGTTGGGCGCCGAGATCGCCGGGATCGATCTTGCCGGACACCTCGACGGCGGGACGATCGCTGCGATCCGGCAAGCCTGGCTCGAACACCTCGTGATTTTTTTTTCGCGGCCAGAACCTGCCGCCCGAGCGGTTTCCCGCCTTCGCCAGGCGTTTCGGCAAGGTCATCGAATACCCGTTCATCAACGGGATCGAGGGCTTTCCGCTGATCACCCCGGTCGTCAAGCTCGAGCACGAGCGGGTTAATTTCGGCGGTCTGTGGCATAGAGACACCGCCTATCTCGAACGCCCGCCGATGGGAACGATGCTGATCGCCCGCGAGGTTCCGCCCTATGGCGGCGACATCCTCTTCGCCAATATGTATCTCGCTTACGAGACATTGTCGCCAGGCATGCAGCGGCTGCTCGACGGGCTCGTCGCGGTCAACTCGTCTGCCAAGGCCGACGTCGCCAAGACGCGCGAGGACCGTCTGCGCGACGGCGCCAGATCCGATGCTAAAGGGGAATACGTCGCCGAGCATCCGGTCGCGCGCACCCACCCGGAGACCGGCCGCAAGGCGCTGTACGTCAATCCCGGCCACACGGTACGCTTCCGGGACATGAGCGAAGAAGAGAGCACGCCACTGTTGCAGTATTTATTCGCCCATCAGCAGCGCCCGGAGTTCACCTGCCGCTTCCGCTGGGAGGTGGGCTCGCTTGCCTTCTGGGACAATCGCTGCGCCCAGCACAACCCGATCAACGACTATCACGGCTTCCGCCGGGTCATGCACCGGGTAACCCTGGCCGGCGACCGTCCGCGCTAAGGTTTCGCTCAACCACCCTCTCCTTCCTGCGCGTCGGGCTTCGCCCCTGGGTGACCGATTCCTTTCTTCCCGGCGGAAGGAGGGTGTAATCCAATCCCGGCGAAAAATCGAAATTGGGGGTCATTGCTAGCAGTTGCCCTTGTTCCACTGTATAATCCTATTAGTGGGGGTTGGGGGATTGCCATGAGCAAGGGTGTTCGGGTCATTGGTCCGGACCGCGCGCGTTGCGGTGGGAGATGGTCGACTTGGACAGCCAGCTGCCAGACGACCACCGGGCGCGGCTGGTGTGGGCCTTTGTGCAAGGTGTGGACCTGGGCGAGTTCTACGATCGCATCAAAGCGCGTGACGAGGTCGCCGGCCGACCGGCAACCGATCCGCAGGTGGTGCTGGCGGTGTGGCTGTATGCGACCATGGAGGGGATCGGCTCGGCGCGGGCGATCGGTCGGCTGTGCCAGCAGCACGCCGCCTATCGCTGGCTGTGTGGCAGGACGCCGATCAATCACGATCTGCTGGCGACGTTTCGACGCGAGAATGCGGCGACATTGGATCGCCTGCTGACCCAGAGCCTGACGGGGCTGATCGCCGAAAAGCTGGTCACCCTTGAGGAACTGACGATCGACGGAACCAAGGTGCGGGCCCGCGCGGGACGGGGCTCGATGAGCAATCGCAAGCGCTTGGAGCGCATCGAGAAGGCGGTGGCGGAACGGGTCGCGGAGCTGAAGGAGGAGCTGGACAAAGACCCCGCCGAGCCGGAGCGCCGGCGCAAGCGGCGGGCCCTGCAGGCCGCTGAGGAGCGCGCCCGCCGGGTCGAGCGGGCGCATCAGAAACTGGCCGAGTTGGCGCAGGAGCAGGCAGAACGGGCCAAGACGCACGCCCAGGAGGAAGCCGAGAAGGGCGAGCCAAAAGTCTCGGTCAGCGACCCCGAGGCGCGCTTGATGCGGCTGGCCGACGGCGCGGTGGCGCCGGCGTGGAACGTGCAGGTGGCGACCGCCAATGGCTTTATCGTAGCGATCGATCCCACCGATCGGCGCAATGACGGCGGCTTGGCGCCCGGAGTGGTCGATACCATTGTCGAGCGCACTGGCCAGTTGCCGCAACGGCTTCTCGCCGATACCACGGCAATGACCCAGAAAGACATCGTCAAACTGGCGGAGCGTTATCCCGGCATGACGGTCTACACTCCGCCGTCGCCGGAGCGCACCGCGGTCACCGCCGAGACGCTGCGCAAGCGGCGCTGGAGACGCTGCCACGAGCCACCGGCGGTCCAGGAATGGCGGGCGCGAATGGCGAGCGAGGAAGGCCAAGAAACCTACCGGCGACGCAAGCTGACCGAACGGGCGCACGGCATCATCAAGAACCGTGGCATGTCGCGCTTTCCGGTGCACGGCCGCGAAAAGGTCCGCGCCGTCTGCCTGCTGCAGGCACTGGCGCTCAACCTTGGCTGGGCCCATACGCTGCGGCGCCGTCTTGCCGCGGCCGCGGCAATGGCAGTGCCGGCAATCGCATGATGGCAACAGCGCACAAAAGCGTCCTTGGCGTTGCGAGATTCATGGGATTGTTCTCCAACCGTCTCCAATACCTCCAGCTGCCGCCAGATATCCCGAACCGGGTACATCCTTAGGTTGAGTTATCTGATAGATGACACGTCATGTCCAAAAAAGCGGGATTCGGTTACACCCTCGCAGGCCGGGACCCATGGCTGAAATGGGCACCGGCGTTCCGCCGGTGTGACGGAATCGGGTTACGCGCGCAGCGACAATTTACGGTAAGGTAAACCTGCGCGGGCGGTGAACGCGTCGGGGAGGCAAGCGTGGACATCGCAGCCTGGCTCCACAGCCTCGGCATGCAGCAATACGAAGAAGCGTTTCGTGCGAACGCGATCGACGCCGCGGTATTGCCGGAGCTGACTGCTGACGACCTCAAGGACCTCGGCGTGAACCTCGTCGGGCATCGGCGCAAATTGCTTGCGGCGATCGCCGCATTGCGCAGCGATGTCGGTCCGGTACTCGAGACAGCGGCGGCCGCTCCCGCCGCTGAGCGGCGGCGGCTGACGGTCATGTTCTGCGATCTCGTTGGCTCTACGGCGTTGTCGGCGCGGCTCGATCCCGAGGACTGGCGCGACGTCTACGCCGCCTATCACCGCGCCGTCGCCGATGTCGTCAGGAGCTTCGGCGGGTTTGTCGCCAAGTATATGGGCGATGGGGTTCTGGTTTATTTCGGCTACCCACGAGCGCATGAGGACGACGCCGAGCGCGCGGTCCGCGCCGGGATCGGCGTCGTCGATGCCGTCGGTCGCCTCGACGTCAAATCCGTCAAGCTGCAAGGGCGTGTCGGGATCGCCACCGGGCTGGTCGTCGTCGGCGATCTGATCGGTGAAGGCTCGGCGCAAGAGCAATCGGTCGTCGGCGAAACACCCAATCTCGCCGCTCGGCTGCAAACGCTAGCCGAGCCTGGCGCGATCGTTATCGCCGCGAGCACGCGCCGGCTGACCGGTGACCTGTTCGAATATCGCGATCTTGGTGAGATCGAACTAAAGGGCATCGCCGGGCCGGTGCCGGCTTGGCAGGTGCTGGGCCCGAGCAGTGTGGCGAGCCGGTTCGCGGCACTACGCGGATCGGCGCTGAGCCCGCTGATCGGTCGCGAGGAGGAAATCGACCTGCTGTTGCGGCGCTGGGCGCGCGCCAAGGCAGGTGACGGCCAGGTCGTACTGGTTTCCGGCGAGCCTGGTATCGGCAAGTCGCGTATCACCGCGGAATTAGAGGAGCGCCTTCTCGCGGAGCCACATCTCCATTTGCGCTATTTCTGCTCTCCCTATTGCCGTGACAGCGCGCTCTATCCGTTTATCGACCAGCTCTGGCATGCTGCTGAGTTTGCACGCGACGACCCACCGTCGGCCAAACTGGAGAAGCTAGAGGCCTTGTTGGCCCGAGCGACTGCACCTCACGAAGATGTAGCCTTTCTCGCTGATTTGCTGTCATTGCCGGCTTCCGAACGCCACCCTCTGCCGAACCTCAGCACGCAGCGCAAGAAGGAGCGGACACTGGAGGCGCTGATCCGGCAGCTCGAAAGCTTGGCACGCCAGCAGCCGGTGGTCATGGTCTTCGAGGACGCCCACTGGATCGACCCGACATCGCGCGAGCTGCTCGATCTTACCGTCGAACGCGTGCGCACTCTGCCCGTGCTGCTGATCATGACCTTCCGTCTCGAGTTCCAACCGCCCTGGACGGGCCAACCGCAGGTAACAATGTTGGCGCTCAATCGCCTGGACCGGCGCGACCGAGCGGCTTTGGTAGCGCAGATTGCCGGCGTCGAGGCATTGCCCGACGAGGTCGTCGCCCAAATCGCCGAGCGCACCGATGGCGTACCTCTGTTCATCGAGGAATTGACCAAGAGCGTTCTGGAAAGCGGCGTGCCGGCGGTGGGGATCCCGACCACCTTGCACGATTCGCTGATGGCGCGGCTCGACCGGCTGGAATCAGTCAGACGAATAGCGCAGATCGGCGCCGCGATCGGACGCGAGTTCTCCTACCAGATGCTGCGCACCGTCTCCCATACTCCCGAGGAGGAGCTGCAAGCCGATCTCGCTCGGCTCGTCGCCTCCGAGCTGGTCTTCCAACGCGGCACGCCGCCCGATGCGGTCTATAGCTTCAAGCACGCGCTGGTGCAGGACGCGGCGCACGGCAGTCTGCTGCGCAGTACCCGACAGCAGTTGCACGCGCTGATTGCCGATGCGCTCGAAACATATTCTCCGGAGCTAATGGATAGCCAACCCGAGCTCTTTGCGCAGCATTATGCCGAGGGCGGGCTCATTGAAAAATCGGTCGCTTACTGGGGCAAAGCCGGTCGGAGATCGGCGGCCCGCTCGGCGATGGCGGAAGCGGCAGGGCAATATCAAAGGGGTCTGGATCAGCTTACGCTGCTGCCGGACGATCCCGAACGACAGCGGCAGAAGCTCGACTTTTGCAGCGCCCTGGGTCCGGCTTTGATGGCTGCTAAAGGCAACGCTGCGCCGGAAACGGGCCAGGCTTACGCCCGTGCCAAAAAGCTGTGGGAGCAATTGGGTTCTCCCTCTGAGTTCCTCCGGGTTCCCTATGGCCTGCAGGCCTATCATGCGGGCCGCGGCGAATACGACTTGGCGCTGCGCCTGGACGAGGATTTGCTGCGTGTAAGTCGCGAGCGCGACGATCGGGGCGGGCTTCTCTTGGGTCACCTGGCTTCCGGCCGAAACCTTTTAATGGTCGGCAGGCTGGTCCCGTCCCGGTCGCATCTGGAACAAGCGCTCGCGGTTTATGACCCTACTTCTCACCGCTCGCTTGGCCGTCAGGTCGGATTTCACCCTAACGTGAACTCACTCTTCTCCTTGGGGATCGCCCTGTTCCTTTTGGGCTTTTCGGACCAGGCGTTTGCACAGATCACCGCCTCTATCGCCGAAGCTCGAAGGCTCGCTCATGCACAATCGCTGGCTGGGAGCTTGGCGGTTCGCGGTATTCTGCTGTCTCTCGTCGGGGAGAGCGCGGTCCTCGGCGACTGGGCGCACCAATTGGTTACGCTGGCAACTGAGCAAGGTTTCCCCTACTGGCGTGCGCAGGGAACGATCTATCTCGGGTGGGCCAAGGTAAATAAGAACGGAGATTTAGCCGAGGGGATATCACTGCTGCGCAGCGGCCGGGATGCTTTCCGCGCGACCGGAGCGGAGCTGCTGATGCCCCATTATACCGACCTCCTCGCGAGAGCATGTCAGATCGCAGGACAAATTGAAGAAGCCTCTAACCTGTTCGACGATGCCTTACAAATCGTTCAGAGGACGGGGGAACGCTGGCTAGAAGCGGAGCTGAACCGGCACAAAGGCCAGTTGCTGCTGCAGCAGGGACATACCGACGCCGCCGAGGAACTGTATCGCGAAGCCCTGACCATCGCCCACGAGCAGGAGGCCAAGATGTGGGAATTGCGCGCCGCCACGACCCTTGC
>Ga0310909_10003388_pt1 | contig 10022 bp, 5 predicted proteins | sample GREbulkMGT000H_FD_203449 | JGI IMG/M metagenome (GOLD analysis project Ga0310909, IMG submission 203449) | Lab enrichment of tropical soil microbial communities from Luquillo Experimental Forest, Puerto Rico - GRE.bulkMG.T000H | ecosystem: Environmental > Terrestrial > Soil > Tropical forest >...
GGGCCGTGATCTCGAGGCGCATGATCGGCTCCAGCACGATCGGCGCCGCCTTGGCCAGGGCATCGAGGAACGCCTTGCGACCCGCCGAGACGAAGGCCACCTCCTTGGAGTCGACCGGGTGGTGCTTGCCGTCGTATACCGTGACACGCACGTCCTGGATAGGAAAGCCAGCGAGCGCGCCTTCGCCCAACACCTGGCGCACGCCCTTTTCCACCGCCGGAACGTACTGGCCGGGAATGGCGCCGCCCACCACGTCGTCGACGAACTCGAAGCCGGCACCGCGACCGAGCGCTTCGATGCGCAGGTACACCTCCCCGAATTGCCCCGCCCCGCCGGTCTGCTTCTTGTGCCGGCAATGGCCCTCAGCCGGACGGGTGATGGTCTCGCGGTAGGGAATGCTCGGCGGGTGCGTCTTCACGTGTACGCCGTAGCGCTCGGTCATGCGCTCGAGCAGCACGCGCAGATGGAACTCACCCATGCCATAGAGCACCGTCTCGTTGACGGCGGCGTGGTGCTCGATCCGCACGCACGGATCTTCCGCGGTGAGCTTGTGGAGCGTGTCGGCGAGTCGCTGCTCGTCGCCGCGCCGCTCCGGCTCGATGGCCATGCCGAGCATGGCCGGCGGGTACGTCACGGGCTTCAGGTGGTACTGGTCCTCGTCGTGCGAGTCGTGCAGCACCGCGTCCAGGTGCAGCTCATCGACCTTGGCGATGGCGCAGATGTCCCCCGGCACCGCCGCGGTGATCTCGCTCGTGTCCTTGCCGAGCAGCCGGAACAGATGGGCGATCTTGATCGGCTTGCGCGCATCGCCCACGAACAGCTGACTGCCCGGGCGAATGGTTCCCTGATGCACGCGCAGCACCCCGAGCTTGCCGACGTAGGGATCGATGGACACCTTGAACACGTGTGCGATCACGTGCCGGGCCGGATCAGGGGCGACCGCCACACGCTCGGCGCTCTCGCCCGTGCCCTTGAGGAAGGGCGGCGGGTTTCCCTCCGCCGGGTTCGGCATCAGGCGCTCGAACACCTGCAACAGCTCCGGCAGCCCGGCGCCACCCTCCGCGGAGGTGAAACACACCGGCACCAGATGCCCCTCGCGCAGCGCCTGCTCGAAGGGGTCGTGCAACTGCTCGGGCGAGAGCTCCTCGCCCTGCTCCAGGTACAACGCCATGAGCTTCTCGTCGAGCTCGACGACCTGATCGATGATCTGTGTGTGCGCCGCCTCGACGGAAGAGAAGTCCGTGGCGCGGCCGTGGGGCTGAAAGAAGCAGTCGACCACGCCGTCGCCGCCGCCCGCGGGCAGATTCAGGGGCAGGCATTCCGCGCCGAACGACTCGCGCAGCTGCTGCAGGAGGTCCGCGGAGTGTGCATCGCGGCTGTCGATCTTGTTGACGATGATCAGCCGGCACAGCTCGCGTTCGCGCGCGAACTCCATCAGGCGCTGAGTGAAGGTGTCGAGCGGGCAGACCGCGCTCACCACCACCGCGACCGCCTCGACCGCCTCCAGCACCGACAGTGTCCGGCCGAGGAAGTCCGGATAGCCTGGGGTGTCGATGAGGTTGATGTGGCTGCCGTTGTAATCGAAGCTGCAGATGGTGCTGTCGAGGGAGTGCTGCAGGCGCTTCTCCTGGGGGTCGAAGTCCGAGACCGTCGTCCCGCGAGCGAGGCTGCCGCGGCTGCGCGTCGCGCCCGCCTGCAGCAGCAGCGTCTCCACGAGCGAGGTCTTGCCCGCGCCGGCCTGGCCGACCAGCGCGATGTTACGGATGCCTGAAGTCGTGTACCCCATGGCGGCGGCTCCCCCGGCAAAAGAACCGGCGGCACGCGCGCAACACCGGCCTTTGAGAGCCTACTCCGCCAGACCTGCCGGAGGCTACCCGAGGGCGTACCATGGACCGCAGGAGCCCCCCGCCTAATCCGCAGCTCGCAGGAGTGCACCATGACTGATCCCGCCAAATCGGATTCCGCCCGGGATGAGGCGCGCAGGCGGCACCAGAAGATTCAGCGGCAGCTCGATGAGGCCCTCGAGGCGAGTTTTCCGGCGAGCGATCCGGTCTCCATCGTGACCTCGAACGAGGAGGAGGACTGGGGCGATACCGAGCCGCCGCCGCCGCCGGCAAAACCCACCCCTGCGGGCGGCAGCTGAGGGACGCGGCGCGGACAGCCCGGGAGGCGTTGCGTTCTAGGGCGCAGTCAGCTCGAGGGACGACCCGGCCTGGTTCACGGTGGTGAGCACGAGCGGACGCCGCCACACCCGCTGCAGGTAATCGAGCACCTTTCGGCTGCGCTCGAGATCGAGACCCCGCCCGTCCACCCCACTGTCGTGGACGAGCTCGAGGGTGCCATCGTTGCGCACGCGCACCGCGGACACGATCGGGGCACCAAAGTTGTATTTGGGCGCGAGCACCGCCTCGTGCAGCGCCGTCAGCTCGTGCTCGAGCACCTTGATCTGCCCGTCGCTGCGCGCGCTGTAGCGGAACAGCCCGAGCTCCTCGGCAAGCTCGCGCGTCAGGTGATTGCGCACGAAGCCGAAGTCATCGTCCTGCTCCATGATGCGGCGCGCGGCCGGAAGGCCCTCGCTCTCGACGATCTTCTCCCACATCGAGAAGCCGAGGTGATAGGGGTTGATGCTGAGCGAGACCTGCTGCTCCGCAGCCACCGGACGCACCACGTCCGAGTGGCACTTGATGGCGTCGAGATACGCCTGCTGCGGCACGAAGTCCGCCTCGCGCAGCAGCCGCGCGTGCCAGTAGGACGCCCAGCCCTCGTTCATGATCTGCGTGGCGAACACCGGGTAGAAGTAGAACGACTCCTCGCGCACCGCGAGGAAGATGTCACGCTCCCAGCTCTCCATCTCCGGGGCGTAGTTCGCCACGAACCACAGCAGGTCGCGCTCGGGATGCGGCGGGACGGGTGCGCGTTTCTTGGTCTCGAGCGCACTGCTGGCCGCGGTCGGGTCGAGCGCCGCGAAGCGCTTGCGGAACTGGTCGTCCGAGAGCGCGCGGTGGTCCTCGAGGTACTCCGGATAGCGCGGGCGGCGCAGCGGTTGATCGATGTCGACGTGCTGCTCGAGGGCGAGTGCGGCATCGAGCGCCGCTTCGACGCGCTGCGCGCCGTGAGTCTCGATCGCCTGCGAGATCTGCCGGGCGTGATTGGCGGCATGCTCGACGATGCGCTCGCTCACCTGCTCCTGGCAGCGTCGGAACAGCAGATTGTTGCGCGAGAAATCCGCGTGCCCGAGCACGTGAGCGGTCACCAGGATGTTCTCGGCGAGGCCGTTGCTCTCGGCGAGATAGGCGTGCCCGGGATTGCCCGGAAACACCACCTCGAAGAGCCGTGAGTGCCCCATGTGGCGCTGGATGAGCTGGTAGATGTAGCGCACGCCGAAGGACCAGTGCGGCATGCGCACCGGCAGCCCGTACACGGCGATCTCCATCATGAAGCTGTCAGGCACCGCCTCGAAGTCGACCGGGTGGAACTTCAGCCCCGAGCTGGCGGCAAGCTCCTCGATGCGCCGCACGTAATTGCGCCAGTCATCGCTCATGGGCTGCTGCCGGGGGTTTCGGTAGCGCGCGGCCCTTCCGGCGCGTGACTCTCGGCGGTGAAGAAGTGCCGCACCGCGCCCCAGACGTCGTCGAAGTCGTTGAGGGAATAGCTGCCGGCCGCACAGCCGGCGGCGGTGAGCTCGGCGAAGAGCTTGCCGGTCTCGGTGGCGAGCTGCCGTGACAGCCCCGAGGAGACCTCCACATAGCCGGTGAAGCAGGCGTCCGCGGCTATCGAGCCGAGCGCGGCGCGCGCGTCCTGCGCATCGCTCACCGAGTTGTCGCCGTCGGAAGCGTAGAAGAGATAGATGTTGCAGCGGCCGGGGTTGTAGCGAGCATCGATGATCTCGCGCACTTTCAGCAGCCCCGTCGAGGCTACGGTGCCCCCGGTGCCGCTCACCTGGAAGAAGTCGGGCTCGTTGAACTCCCACGCCTCGGTGGTGTGCGCGACGAACAGCGTCTCCAGCGAGCGGTACTCGCGCCGCAGTCCCTGCACTACCCAGAAGAAGAAGGTCTTGGCGAGCTTGCGATCGCGGTCGGACATGCTGCCCGAGACATCGAGCATGAAGAACACCACCGCGTGCACCGCCGGCTGACGCCGCCGCGCGAGCTGGCGGAAGCGCAGGTCCTCGTCGGTGAAGGTGGGTGTCGCCCCCGGAGCGCCGCGGCGTTTCACCAGCTCCTTGAAGGAGCGGCGGCGGTCGAGGCGCGAGCGCGCGCCACGCCGGTCCCAGCCCTCGCGGACCCAGTCGGTCTCATCCGAGGGCCCGGCGCGCGCCTTGAGGTTCGGCAGCTGCATCTCTTCCCACAGCCAGTCGACGATGTCGTCGATCTTGAACTCGAGGACCAGTTGCACCTCGCCCTCGTCGCGCCCACCGGCACCCTTCTCACCGGGTGCGCGGTTGCGGCTGGGATCGGAGAACACGTCGCCGGGTTTCGCCTTGCCCTGGCCGGCACCCTGCTGCTCCTCGGGACGCCGCAGGCGGAAGTGGTAGTGCTCGAGCATGCGCACCGGCACGCGCACGGTACGGGCGCCGTCGTTGATCACATCGCCGCCGGCGATGATCTCCGGCAGGTTGGCACGCACCGCCTCGCGCACCTTCTCGTCGTGGCGCAGCCAGTCGCGCGCGCCGCGGGAGAAGAGCTCGTACCACTTGGCCGCACCGGCCTTGTCGGGCTGCTTTCGATCCTCGGAGCTCACGACGCTAGTGGTACACCTTTTCCGGGCGCCCCGCTACTCCTGGGCCAGCAGTGTGGTGACGTAGCTGAGCGCTTCCTTGGCGCTGTGCTCGTCGTAACCGTACTCGTTCACCAGGCGCTGCTGTACCACCGAGATCTTCTGCCGTGCGTCCTCGTCCGGGCGCGCGGTCGAGGTCACGAGCCGCAGCACGTCGCGGCGCTCCTCGAACAGGTACTGCTCGATCGCCTCGCGCATGCGCGCGTGGCTCGCGAGCTTGAATTTCTCGCCGGCCTTGAAGGCGACCATGGCCTTGCGCACCACTTCCTGGCGGAACGAGAGCTTGCCGGAATCGGAGACCTTGATCTTCTCCTCGACCGAGCGCAGGAAGCGCTCGTCCGCCGCCCGGCTCTCGCCGGTGATCGGATCGCTCACCTGGCGGTGATCGAGCGACGCCTCGACCTCGTCCAGATACTTCTCCAGCAGCTGCTGCGCCTCCTCCTCGAAGGACGCGAACATGGCGCGGTGCACGTCCTCCTTTACCCAGCGGTTATAGAACTCCTTGCGTGCCGTGACCAGGTGATCGATCCACGCCTTCTTCTGCTTGACGTCCATGCGGGCGTCGCTCTCGATGCCATCCTTGAGCGCCAGCAACAGCTCCATGCTGGTGAGGCTGTGGGTATTGCCGCGGGTGATGGCGTTGGAGATGGCGTTGATCACGAAGCGCGGGCTCACCCCGGTCATGCCCTCATCGGGCACCTCGGCATGCAGCCGCGTGGCCTCGGTCTCCGGCACGCCTTCGACCGCTTCGCCGGCATACAGCCGCAGCTTCTTCGCCACGTCGAGCCCCTCGCGCTCGGGCTTCACGAGACGCGTGAGGATGGCGAACACCGCCGCGAGGTTCAGCACGTGCGGGTCGAGGTGCACGTTACGGAATGCCGGTGCGCCGGAGACCAGCTTCTGGTAGATGCGCGACTCGTCGCGATAAGAGAGCGCATAGGGGATCTTGATGATCACCATGCGATCGAGCAGCGCCTCGTTCTCCTTCTCCTGGAGGAATTTGTGGAATTCGGCGAGATTGGTGTGCGCGAGGATCGTCTCATCGAGGTGGATCAGCGGGAAGCGCGACACCTTGACGTTCTTCTCCTGCGTGAGCGTCAGCAGCAGGTAGAGAAACTCGCGCTTGACCTTGAGGATCTCGATCATCTCCAGGACGCCGCGGCTTGCGGCATATACCGCGCCGGACCACGACCAGGCGCGCGGGTCGCCCTCGTCGCCGATCTGCGCGACCTTGGCGAGGTCGACCGAGCCGACGAGGTCGGCGATGTCGGCGGTGGTCGGATCGTGCGGCGCGTAGGTGCCGATGCCGATGCGCGAAGCCTCCGCGAGGAACACGCGCTCCACCGGCACGCGCACGAAATCGCCCTCGAACTCGCGCTCGACGAAATCGCGCGCCCACGGCGAGAGCTCCCCGGTGACAGTCACACCGTAACGCTCGCGGAACTCGGGCCGCAGGCTCGTCGGGATGAGATTGAGCGGATTCTCACGCAGCGGCGAGCCGCGGATGGCGTACAGCGCACCCTCATCGGTGCGGCTGTACTCTTCGAGCCCACGCTTCAGCAGAATGGCCAGCGTCGACTTGCCGCCGGAGGGCGGCCCGAGGAGCAGCAGCAGGCGCCGGCCGACATCCGAGCCCGCGGCCGCCGCCTTGAAGTAATCCACGACGCGCGAGAGCGATTCGTCGATCCCGAACAGCTCGCGCTTGAAGAGCTCGCGGGCGCGCCGGTTCTCCGGCGCATCGGGCGGTCCGGCACGGCCATGCCAGCGCAACATGTCCCAGACGTACTCGTGGCTCGTCCGCGCGAGCGCAACCGGGTTCGCCGGCAGGATGTGCTGGAGGTAATCGCCGAACGTGCCCTCCCAGCGCTGCGCACGGTGCAGCCGGCTGAAGGAGCTCAGAGAATCGATAAAATCCGCGGTGCCACCATGGGAATCCTGCTCAACAGCCAGCAGTCGCATCGTCCTTCCCTCCGTCGAGCTCGAGAACCGAGAGCCGCGCGCCGATGCCGGCAAACGCCAGCGCCATGATTAACTTAGTCGCAACGTCGCCCACAATGAGTGACGGCGATCAGATCCTGACATACCCGTTACGTTAAGACGATCACAGCGACGGATTGTTCACTCGAAGCTCGCGCTGCGCCAGCGGCGCGGGTCAGCGGCGCGGGTCAGCGGCGGCCACACACCGCGCTGTTGCATAGCTTAAGTGACTGATTGCAAACTAGACATATGCGCACCGCGCTGGTGCAGTCGTCACGCTCCGGTCGTGTGTCGGACACTCGATTAGGCCCCGCGCATGGCGGCGGGGTGCCCGCGACGGCCACCGCGCGGACGCCGTCAGCAGCCGGCGGCCGCCGGCCGCGGGCGCTGCCGCGCCGCCCCGCTTGCGGGGGAGCAAAGCGAGCAGTGCTTCAGAATTTGATGATCTGGCGTCGCGGCGCCCCGACGCAAGCTCCGGTTATTGTGAACTGACGCACTGTGTTGTCGCCGAGCCTGCATATGCTGCAACGGCGAGGTTTTCCGCGTGCAACAAGGGCCTTGCCCGGCGCGGTCACCGCGTTTCACCGAAGCGAGGAGCGTCTTGAGTCCTCGAAAGTCTTAGCTGGAGAACACGCCACGTGGCCAGTGCAACCTCTGCCTCCCGCAGTCACGAAAGCGCAGCGACTGGCAGCGCGGACGCGTCGCCGGCCACTCAGCCCGCAGCCGACATCACCGTCATCACGACGCGCGACGATTTCCTCCTCGAGCTCGGCCAGACGCTCGGCGGACAGGCGTCGGTGCATCCCGTCGATTCGCTCGAGGGAGCGCTCGAGGTCATGGCACGGGGCAGGCGCGCCCAGCTGCTGGTGATCGACGCACGCGACGTCGCCGACGTCCGTGACGTAGTGGATACCGCGCGCGCTGCGGCGCCCGGCGCGGTGATGCTGGTGTTCGCCGCCGGAGCGGCCGAGAAACAGCTCGGCACCTCGCTCGGAGGCAGCAACGTGTTCGCGGTGCTGCCGATGCCGCTCGACCCACGCAAGACGCAGGCCGTCGTGGAGGGCGCGCTCGCGGAAGCGGTCGCCCGGTGCGCACCGGCGGCGGCGGCGAATCCGTTGGCCTCACTGCGCTCCGAGCTGAGCGTCGATGCCTTCGAGCCGCAGCCTGCCGCCGTGAGCGGCAGGAGCGGCCGCGGCAGCAAGCCGCCGTTGCCGGTGTTCGTCGCCGCCGGCGTCACCGTTCTGGCGCTGGCTGGCGGGGCCGCCTGGTATTTCCGTGGTCACGGCAACACCACCGCACCGGCACCGGCCCCGCTCGCGACCACACCCCCGAGTGCGCCCCCGGCTGCCGGGGAGCAAGCCGCAGCGGCGGCCGAAGCTCCGGTCGCAGCGCCGAGCGCCGAAACGCTCATCGTGCACGGTAAGGTGGATGAGCTGCTCGAGAAGGCGCGGCTCGCCATGAAAGAGCGCCGCTTCACCGAGCCTGCCGGCGACAATGCGCTGCTGTTTTACCGCTCGGCGGTCGCGGCGGATCCCACGAGCGCGGAAGGCCGCGACGGCCTGCAGCGTGTGGCCGCAGTGCTGGCGAGTCGCTTCGAGGAGGCCATGACTGGCGGGCGCCTCGAGGAGGCTGCGCAGTCACTGGCCAACTTCAAGTCGGCCGCTCCGGGCGACGCGCGGCTCGTCGCCTTCGAGCAGCGTCTGTACGCCGCCGAAGTGTCGAAGGCGCTCAACGACGGTAACCTCGAGCGTGCCGCCCAGTACGTGCGCCAGGCACAGCAGTCGACCGCCATACCCGCCGCTGAGATCGCGCGCTGGCGCGCGGACATCGCTCGGCGCCAGGACGACGCGAAGGTCCAGCGCCTTGCGGGTCTGGTCGAGGAGCGCATCCGTGAGGGGCGGCTCACCGACTCCGACGACAGCGCCAGGACGCATCTGCTGCAGCTGCAAGCCGCGGCACCGGCCAACGCCAGTACGCAGCGCGTCACCCGCGAGCTGATTGCCGCCGATCTTCGCAAGGCGCGCGAGGCCGCCCTGGCGCGCAACGCCGTCGAACAGGAGCGCTGGCTCGCCGAGGCCCGGGCAGTCGGCATGAAACCGGCCGAGGCCGCGGCCTTCCAGCGCGAGATGGCCAGCTCGCGGCAGAAAGCGCTCCAGGCCGATAACGATCGCCTCGCACAACTGGCTCGTGAGCGCCTGCGTGACGGCCACCTGACCGACCCCGCCCAGGACAGTGCCGCCGGGTACCTGACGCAGCTGCAGGCGGCGGATGCCGGCAGCGCCGCGCTCGCGGATGTGAGTCGCGAGCTCGCCGGTAAGCTCCTCGAGCGCGCCCGCAGCGCGGTGCTCGCCGGCCGGCCTGCCGACGCCGACCTCGCCCAGGCGCGTCGCTGGGGCGCGGATCCGAAGGACATCGCTGCCGTCCAGCAGCTGCAGACACCCAGGTCCAGGGGCGCGGCCATCGACCCGGCCGCGCTCATCGCCAATCTCAAACGGGTGCGCGCGGCGGCGCCCGAGTATCCGCAGGCCGCCATGACACAGCAGATCGCCGGCAGCGTCACGCTCGAGTACAGCGTCGACACCCGCGGGGAGCCCCGTGACATCCACGTCGTGGAGGCGACGCCCCCCGGTGTGTTCGATCAGGCGGCGACCAACGCGGTGAAGCGCTGGCGCTATGCTCCCACGCTCGTCAACGGCACCGCCGTCGACGTGCCGGGCGTACGCACACGCATCCGCTTCGAGCTACCTAAATAACGGGGAGACCCGCCAACATGAGCCTCGCAGGCACAGAGCGCCGCCGTCACCTGATCACCGCCGTCATCGGCACGGTGCTGATGCTCTTCATGGGGACCGTGCTGCTGCTCGGTTTCCGCTTCGCCACGCAGATGCGCACCAACATCACCGCGTTGCAGACGGCGAGCACGCTGCAGACCTACCCCGAGGAGCTCTCGCACCAGTTGAACGCATTGCGCGATCGGCTCGAGGTGCGCGCCTACTCCGGCCAGGCACTCGCCGACCTGCAGGCGACGGTGAAGCGCTTCGACTACGAGCTGCGCGTCCTTTCCGGCTCGGTGGACGCGGATTCGCCGCAGCTCGGCCGCGCGCTGCTGCTGTGGCACCAGTACGGGCCGGTGCTCGACCCGGTGGTCAGCTTCAGCGGCCAGCCGTATGTCGATTCCGACACCACCGGCAGCTCACTGTCACGCGAGGGTCGCGAGCACTACGCCGCGGTGAAGCGCGCGCAGCTGTTCGCGAGCGAGAACGCCCGGG
>Ga0310909_10003391_pt1 | contig 10020 bp, 8 predicted proteins | sample GREbulkMGT000H_FD_203449 | JGI IMG/M metagenome (GOLD analysis project Ga0310909, IMG submission 203449) | Lab enrichment of tropical soil microbial communities from Luquillo Experimental Forest, Puerto Rico - GRE.bulkMG.T000H | ecosystem: Environmental > Terrestrial > Soil > Tropical forest >...
GACCGGACGCCGACGCCCTCCTTGCTCGGGTGCGCGCGATCCAGGAGGAAATGGCGCAATTGCCGGTGCTCGATCGACGAAACCCCGACGAGATCATAGGCTATAATCAGCGCGGCCATTTTGACTGATGTCATCGACAGTTCTGCGTTCATCGCATTGCTGCTGGGTGAGCGAGAGACCGCCGATCTCGTAGCGGCTATAGCTACCGCGTCAAGGCGAGTAGACAGCGCGCCGACCTACCTTGAGACGGCGATCGTGATATTAGCCCGCTCTGGGCCGAAGGGCAGGAGAAATTGGATCGCCTCCTCAATGATCTCGAGATCGAGGTAGTGCCATTCGCGCGTGATCAGGCGGCCCTCGCCATCACCGCGTACCGACAATATGGTAAGGGAAGCGGCCATGTCGCAGCGTTGAATTTCGGCGACTGCTTCAGCTACGCGCTGGCGAAGCTCCGAGATGAGCCTCTGCTCTTCAAAGGTAATGACTTTTCGCGGACCGATCTCAGGGTTGCCGTTGGGCCTTAGTGTTCGTCCGGCCGCTTGTTGCGTCTCGTGTCGGGAGGGGACCATGTTTGAAGAGTGTATACTGAGAAGCGCAGGGAGACCCTTGGGAGTCGTGATGGCTGCAGTCGTCGTTCTTATGCTTGCCGGATCCAATGCGGCGAAGGGGGATACGCCGTCGGGGCCACCGATCACGATCGGCTTCAGCATGCCGCTGACCGGCGGGCTCGCGGTCAACGGCACCTCGGGGCTGCTCGCAATGCAGATTTGGGTCGAGGACACTAATGCCAAAGGCGGGCTCCTCGGACGCCCGGTCAAGCTCGACTATTACGACGACCAGACCAACCCGTCCTTGGTGCCCGGCATCTATACGAAGCTGCTCGACGTCGACAAGGTCGACCTCGTCATCTCGGCCTACGGCACCAATGTCACCGCCCCGGCACTACCGGTGGTGATCCAGCACAACATGACCTTCATGGGTCTGTTCGCGATGGATGTCAACGAGGAGTTTCATTACCCGAAATACTTCTCGATGCTGCCAGTCGGGCCGGATCCTCGGGCGGCGATCTCCGAAGGGTTCTTCGAGATCGTCAAGGTCAATAGGGACAAGCTCGGCCTGAAGACGATCGCTTTAGCGGTCGATGACGGCGAGGCGACCCGCAACACCGCCGACGGTGCCCGGGTCAACATCAAGAAGGCGGGGCTCAATGTCGTCTACGACAAAACCTACCCGCCGACGACGACCGACTTCACCCCGATTATCCGCGCCATCCAGGCGACCAACGCCGATATCGTTTATATCGCCTCCTATCCGCCAGACAGCGTCGGACTGATTCGCGCAATGCACGAGATCGGGCTCAACACCAAGGTCTGCTGCGGTACTGTGACTGGGCCGCAGAGCACCTCGATCAAGACCTCGCTCGGCCCTCTGCTCAACGGCATCATCACCTTCGACTTTTGGCTGCCGGCTCCGACCTTGCGGTTCCCCGGTGTAATGGAGTTTCTGGAGCGTTATCAGGCGCAGGCGGGAAGCAAAGGCGTCGATCCGCTCGGCTATTATCTAGCTCCCTGGGCCTATGCCGATCTGCAGGTCTTGGGCGAGGCAGTCGAGCAGTCCAAAAGCCTGGACCAGGACAAGATCGCAGACTACATCCGCAGCCACACCTTTAAGACCGTCATCGGTGACGTCGAGTTCGGCGAAAAGGGCGAGTGGAAGAAAGCGCGCCTTATGACCGTGCAGTTCCAGAACATCGGCGGCACGAGCGTCGACAATTTCCGCGACGGCAAGGGCGAGGTTGTGCTGTGGCCAGACGCGTACAAAGTTGGCGAGCCGATCCTACCCTATTCTTCTGTCAAGCACTGATAGCTGCCGATCACTCCGGCACGCCTTCGACGCGGAAGATCTCCTCGAGCTGCGGGCTCATCGGTAGGTCGAGGCGCTCGCCGGTCGGCAGGCGCTGTTGAAACCATCTGTTGTAGAGCTGCACCAGCTCCCGGCTCTGGGCCAAGCGGCTGAAGGTGCGATCGACGATTGCGGCGAAGTCGGGATCGTCCTTGCGGTACATCAGCCCATAGGGGTCGTAGGACAGGTAGTCGCCCACGACGTGGTATCGGTCGCCCGCGTTGGTCGTTGCCACCAAGCCATAGAGGAGCACGTCGTCGGTGGCGAAGGCATCCGCTTTGCCCTCGGTCAGCATGCCGAAGGATTCGGCGTGGTCTTTGCCGACCACGAGTTTAATGCCGAGCTTCTGCTTGTCCGAGATCGCCCGGAGTGCCGCTTCGTTGGTGGTGCCCGCGGTCGCGACCACCGTCTTGTCCCGGAGATCGCGGTAGGAGCCGATACCGGAGGAGCGCGATACCAGTAGCTTGGTGCCGGCGACAAAGAAAATCGGTGAGAAGGCGACCTCCTTCTTGCGCTCGAAATTGGCCGTCGTCGACCCGCATTCGAGATCGATACCACCCGAGCGCACTTCGGGAATCCTGGTCTCGGAGGTCACCTTCTTGTGTTTGACCGCAATCTCAATCCCTTCGAGTTCCTTCGAGATTTCCTCAACCACTGCGTTGCACAGGTCGATCGAATAGCCGATCGGCTCGCCGGGCTTGTTGACGTAGGAGAATGGGATCGAACTCTCGCGATACCCGAGGGTCACGGTTTTGCTGTCTTTGATTTTCTTGAGGGTCCCGATCAGTTCCTGGGCGTGTGTGCCGGGAGCCAGAAGCAACGGCGCGACCAGCGCAATAGCGAGCGTGAAGCGCAGCATCAAGCCGCCTGCACCTCCGCCGGCACGCCAATCGTTGCCGCCGTCTCGCCCTCCCAGCGGCCGATCACCGCTGTCGCCAAACTGTTACCGATGACGTTGGTCGCGGTGCGGCCCATGTCGAGGAACTGGTCGATGCCGATGATCAGCAACAACCCCGCTTCCGGCAGGTTGAAGGTCACCAGGGTCGCGGCGATCACGACGAGCGAGGCGCGCGGCACCCCGGCCATGCCCTTGCTGGTCAGCATCAGCACCAGCAGCATCGTGACCTGCTGCGGGATCGACAGCGGGATGTTATAGGCCTGCGAAATAAAGATCACCGCAAAAGTGCAGTACATCATCGAGCCGTCGAGATTGAACGAGTACCCCATCGGCAGGACGAAGCTGATGATCTTTTTGCTGACCGGCAGCTTTTCGAGCTGGGCCATCGTCACCGGATAGGCAGCCTCGCTGCTCGCCGTGCTGAAGCCCAGCAGAAACGGCTCCCGAATCAACGAGATGAGCCGGAAGATGCCGCGGCCGAGGAACAGGAAGCCGGCGGCGATCAGCACCAGCCACAACACGCCGAGGCTCAGATAGAACTCAAGCAGATACTTGCCGTAGGTCACCAAAATCCCGACCCCTTGCGTCGTCACGGTCGCCGCCATCGCGGCGAATACGGCGATCGGCGCGAGCGCCATGATATAGCCGGTGATCGTCAGAATGATCTGCGAGGTCTCGTCAATGATCTTTATGACCCCCGCCGCCCGCTCGCCCAGAGCCGCTGCAGCAACGCCAAAGAACAACGAAAAGACTACGATCTGCAGGATCTCGTTGTTGGCCATGGCCTCGACCGCGCTCTTCGGTACGAGGTGGGTCACGAAATCTTTCAGTGATAGCGAAGCGGCGTTGAGATTGGTCGAAGCGCTGGCGTCGGGCAGCGGCAGGTTGAGGTTGTCGCCCGGACGTAAGATGTTGACCATGATGAGGCCGAGGAGCAGCGAAACGAGCGAGGCGCTGACGAACCACAGCATTGCCTTGCCGCCGATTCGGCCGACCGCCTTGGTATCACCCATATGCGCGACGCCGACCACCAGGGTCGTGAAGACGAGCGGCGCGATGATCATCTTGATCAGGCGCAAGAAGATGTCGGTGAACAGCGAGATGTAGCCGGCGACGGTCTTCGCCGTCTGCGGATCGGGCCAGAGCTGGTGACAGGCATAGCCGACCGCGATGCCGAGCACCATCCCGATAAAAATGATCAAAGTCAGTCTTTGAGAGCGCATGGTTTTCCCCAGCGATGGTCGGTGGCAGCATGCGTCATTCGGCTGTGTAAGAAAACCGTCATCGGTCTCGTCGTCCCGGCGAAGGGGCGGGACCGATGACCGAAATGGACACCAACGTTCGCCGATATGGCGAAAACGCGTTGCTTTATTGTCGCGGAAACAGCCGGAAGATAGGATGGCGGTCGGGTTGGGTGGTGACGATTGCGATCGGCAATACCGGATCGTCGTCGGCGCGTTCGATATGGAAGGCCTGGATCATTTTTGCCAGCACCAAGGTGGCTTCGGTCAACGCGAACTGTGCCCCGATGCACACCCGCGGCCCAATGCCGAACGGCAGATAGGCGAAGCGATCGGGCGCCGGGGCGCCGGGGAGAAACCGTGTCGGGTCAAAGGTCTCCGGTTGTACCCACAGCCGACGGTGCCGGTGCAGCACCCAGGGTGCGATGAACACCACCGCATCGGCGGGCACTGGAATCTCGCCGGCAATATCGGCGTTGCGCGCCTGCCTTGTCAGGGTGAAAGCTGGCGGATAGAGGCGCAACGCCTCGTGCACCACTGCGCGTGTGTAGGAGAGCATGGGCAGGACTTCAGCGGCGTCGTCCGGGCCGAGTTCGAGCCCCGCAACTTCCGCGGCGAGCCGTTCTTGAACGGCGGCCGCCGAGGCCACGAGGAAGAGCGACCAGAACAGCGCGACACCCGTCGTCTCGTGACCGGCGGCGATCATCGTCGCCACCTGGTCGGCGAGCACGTCGGCCGAGAACGGGGCGCCGCTTTCTGGGTCGCGGGCCGTCGACAACAGATCGAACAAGTCGCGCGGCGCGCCCTCAAAGGCTTTTCCCTGGCGTTCGGCGATGATCCGGCGGATCAGATCCATCCAGCGGCGCCGAACGCGTCGACGCGAGAAATCACGCGGGCTCGGGATCGCCAGCGGCAGCAGAAAGTCGAGCAGGGTCGGCGGGCCGGGATGAACAGTATAGCGGCTGATCAGATCGCGCATCTCCGGCGCATACCGCTCCATCGCCAGCGAAAACATCGATGTGCCGGCGATCTCCAATGCGAGAGATTGCATCGCCGTGAGCAGGTCGATGGGGCACCCGCGCGATGACGCTAGTTTGTCGACAACAGCCTCAGTGGCCGTAGCCACGTGGCGCGCCAGCAGCGGCAACGAGCGCGGAGAGAGGGCCGGAGCGACGGTTCGGCGCTGGTGTTTCCAGTCCTCACCTTCGCTGAGCAGCAGTCCTTTGCCGAGTAGCGGACGCAGTATGCGTATGGTAGCCGAGGTGCGGCGGTAGTTGTTGGGGTTCTCAACGAGAATGTGGTGGATGCCTTCGGGCCGATTGAGAATGATCTGTTGCCGGCCGAAAAAGCGCCGGACGACCACGTCCACCTCAAAGGCTTCCGGCGGAAACGCCAAAAGGGCGTTCTCGCCAAGCGCCTTGGCGATGCCGAACCCCGACGACGCGTCTTGCCGCGTGTAAAACGTCGGGGAGACATAAGGGCGTGCTTTGATCACCGGCGTTATCCGCTCACTGTCATGCCCGATCCCTGAAAGATCGCGATGACCCTGTTGTATTCCAACCATGAGCGAACAGCTAAGCTATAGGGACGGCGGGCGCCCCGGTTCGTAATCGGGCACACAGGAGCAGCATCAGGATCGAAAGGATCACTAGCCCGCCGATTATCAGCCAGGCGTCATCGAAGGCGGCGACAAGCCCGGCGCGCTCGACCAAGGGCGCCACAAGCGCCCGCGTAGCCTCGTCGACCTCGCCGATTGGGACGCCTGTGAAGTGCTCGGTCGGCAGGCCGACCAGACGGGCCGCGGACGCATCGCCCGCCTGAAGACGCGCGACGATAGCCTCGACATGGGTGGGCGCGCGCTGTTCAAGAACCGTGTCGATCAGCGCAAGGCCGATCGCCCCGCCGAGATTGCGCATAAGGTTGAACAAGCCACTCGCATTCGGGACATGAAGGGGGTCGAAGCCGCTCAACGCTAGCGCGGTGGTCGGCAACAGGCACAACATAATGGCGGCACCGCGCACGAGTTGCTGCCAGAACAATCCCCAGAAATCGGTCTCGAAGGTCATGAACCCGTTGCCGATCAGGCCGACCGCGAGCAAGACATAACCTGCGGCGATCAGCAGCCGGGTCTCGATGCGCCGTTCGAGGATTGTAGCAACTGGCGCCATCACGAGCTGGGCGGCACCGGTCACCATCATGATCTCGCCGATCGCCAGCGCGTCGTAATTTCGGACCAAACCAAGGTACACCGGCAACAGATAAGTTGCGCCATAGAGGCCGATGCCGAGAACAAAGCTGAAGCAGCACCCGGCCACGAAATTGCCGTCGCGGAATGCGGAGAGATCGATCAGCGGCGCCGAATGGCGCAAGGAGCGCCGGATCACGCCGCTGCCACAAATAACGCAAAGACCCGCCAGCAGCAGTGTTTCGATGCTGGCCCAGCCGCGGTGCGGGGCCTCCTTGAGAACCAGTTGCAAGCTGCCGAGAAAGACCGCGAGCAGTGGCAGGGCGAGTAGATCGACAGAGGCGAAGCAGCGCCAGGCAGGGCGGTCGATATCCACCGCCCACCCAACCAGCAGCGCGACGGCGATTCCCGGCGGGACATTGATTAGGAACAACCAATGCCACGAAAAGCGATCCGTGATGAAGCCGCCAACGGCTGGTCCGAGGGTCGGCGCCAACATTGCCAACAAGCCTGCGACGAGAGTTGCCTGGGTCCGCGCGGGCCATTGGAACATCAAGAAAATCGCCGAGAAAACAAGCGGGATCAGGGCGCCGCCGCAGAAGCCCTGCAGCACCCGCGCCGAGATCAGTGACCAGAAACTGTCGGAGCTGGCGCAGGCCAGGCTGGCGGCGGTGAAGCCGCAGATGCAGGCGAGAAAGGCGCCTCGCGTCGACATAACGCGGGTCAACCAGCCAGTTAGCGGGATGGCGACGACCTCGGCTATCAGATATGCAGTCTGCACCCAGCTCAATCGACCCAGCGCAATGCCGAGGCCGGCTTGAATGTCGGGAAGCGAGCTGGCAACGATCTGAGTGTCGAGGATCGCCAGGAACATGCCAATGCTCATGGCGGTGAACCCGACCCAAGTCTTGGCCCCGACGGTGCCCTCCGGTGTGAGGATCAAAGCCATGATCAGGTTCTTGGCATTGCCGTTGGCACACCCTGGCGCGGCGCGAGAACACGCTCCTCGATCCGAATGCGTCGCGCGATCAGCACCAGGTTGAGCGCGGAGAAGGCTGCCGCGATCGCGACGGCGCCAAAGGCGAGCGGCAGCACGGCGATCTCCGCGACCACCAGCAGGTAATTAGGGTGCCGGAAATAGCGGAAGGGGCCGGTTCGCACGAGGGGTGCGTCGGGCAAGGTGACGATGCGCGTGGTCCAGTAGACACCCAGGCTCAGGATCACCCAGATCCGGCCCACCTGGAGGAGGGCAAAGACGCCGATCAGCGGCCAGTCGGGCAGGGTCGCCGCCGGCACGAATACGGCGAGGCTCGTAAGCCAGCCAGCGTGTAACAGGACGAAGAGCGGGTAGCCTCCGGCATCTGCCTCCTTGGCGCCCAGCCGGAGCAGCCAGGCGGTATTCCTCCGCGCATGGGCAAGCTCGATGAGCCGTTGCAACGCAACCAGACCGAGCGTCCAATAGAGAGCGGTCACCGGTTGTCGAGGACGAGAAAGCCTGTCGTGAAGCCTGGCCCGAGGGCATTCAGCAGCGCGCGCTCCCACCGTGCCCCGGCAGCGCGCGCCTTCGCGAGCATCCGTTCCAGCACAAACATCACGGTTGAGGCCGACATGTTGCCATAGTCGCGCAACACTGCCCGCGCTTCAACCAGAGCGCCTCGTCCCAGGCCGAAGGCGGTTTCGATCGCCGCGAGCACCTTGGCACCGCCGGGGTGACAGATAAAACGGTCGATGTCGTCGATCCCAAGTCCATGACGGGCGAGGAATGCTGAAGCAGCATCTTGGAGGTGCGTCGTGACAAGCTTCGGAATGTCGCGGGAGAAGATCGCCCTAAGACCATCATCAGCGACCTCCCAACCCATCACGTCGAGGCTACCGGGCCAGGTGTACTCGCCAGAGGCCACCAAGGCCGGACCCTCTCCTTCGGTCGACAGCAGCGCGGCGGCGGCGCCATCACCGAACAGAGCCGTCGCGACGATATTGCTCTTTGACCAATCGTCGCGCCGGAAGGACAGCGCGCACAATTCCACGACGAGGAAAAGCACTGTCTCGCCAGGGGAGACGGCGGTCTGGCTGGCGGCGCGGGCAAGGCCGAGCACGCCGCCGGCGCAGCCGAGCCCAAAGATCGGCAACCGCCGCACCGTGCGCCGCAGACCCATCCGTTCCATCAGCAGGGCATCGAGGCTCGGCGTGGCGATGCCCGTGGTCGAGACGACGACAATGCTGTCGATGTCGTCCTTTTGGCGACCGGTGAGGCACAGCACGCGCTGGGCTGCCGTCTCGAGAAGATCGAGCGCGGAGGTGAGATAGATGCGGTTGCGCTCGGGCCAGCCGTGCGCTCGGTCGTACCATTCGATCGGCACGCAGGAGTATCGCCTGTGGATGCCCGTATTCAGAAATACCGGTAGCAGCCGATCAATGTCCGGTGAACGCCCGAATAAGAGCTTGACGCGTTCGACCACGTCGTTCTGGTCAAGCGGATAGGGTGGAACTGCGGTTGCGACGGCGAGTAGACGCGGGACAGCACGCATCAAGGTCAACCTTAACGCCTGAAGGGAGTCACAGCATAGAATCTTTAATAGTACAGCGCATCACCGCGTAATCTTCGCGCGGCCGACCTTCCCGCCGATCACGCTTGCGCTAGGTCGCGGGCAAAAGTCGGATGGCTTTTTTGGCGAGTACGGCGCGGCGGTTGAGGCAAAGCAACTGCTCGCAAAAGCTGCCGTTTCGGTGTAACCAAGCTTCTGCCGCACGGTGGAGCGCCAGGCTCGGCGATGACAAAGTGATCGGAGAGGGATTCATGAACGGCGCGGAAAGCCTGGTGCGCACTTTGGTCGGTGGCGGCGTCAATGTCTGCTTCGCGAACCCGGGAACTTCGGAGATGCATCTCGTCGCAGCACTCGATCGGGTCGAGGGAATGCGCTGCGTGCTGGGCCTCTTCGAAGGCGTCGTCACCGGTGCGGCCGACGGCTATGCCCGCATGACCGGCAACCCGGCGGCGACCTCCTGCATCCGGACGAGCAGCACCGCATCCTGGCCTGCGCAAATTGTGGCTCGCCATCCGGCATGGGTCGCCGGGACACGGAAGCCCTGTCGAGGCATCCGCTGCGCACAGCACGCTCATTCCAACTCGTCGAGCAGCGCCTTTGCCTTTTTGAGATCGCGGGTGGCGAAGCCCTCGGTGAACCAGCCGTAGAGGGGGGCGAGCAGGTCGCGGGCTGCGGCGCGGCGGCCCTGGTCGCGCCATAGTCGCGCAAGGTTCGCGGCGGCGCGCAACTCCCACAGCTTGGCTTCCTGCTTTCGGGCAATGCTCAAGGCTTTGCGGTACAACTCCCCGGCGCCTTCGGGATGGCCTTGCCGTAGCAGCAGCCGGCCTCTCTGCCGATCGAGCTCCGCGGCGAACCAGCGCTCTCCCGTCCTTTCGACGAGCTGCAACGCCTGATCCAACCGGGCCGCGCCTCCTTCGATTTGACCTGCGATTTCGCATGCCCCGGCCAGGAGGGCGACATACAAGGGCACCCACACCGTGGCCCCAGTGGCACAGTAAGCGCTCGAACCGGCACGCAGAAGAGACAGGCCCTCAGTCACATCGGCATTCTTGGCCTTGACCCACCCGCGGTAGATCGCTCCCATTGCACGATAGAAAGGGAAACCCTGATCGGTCGCGACCCCAACCAAGCCGTCCACCCGCTGCTCCAAGCCTATGTCGTCGCCGATGATCGGTAGCAGAAGGGCGTCGATCCCAAGCTCATGGCCAAAGTCGGCGGATGCGGCAGTCTCCGCGCCTCGGCGATTGC
>Ga0310909_10003393_pt1 | contig 10018 bp, 5 predicted proteins | sample GREbulkMGT000H_FD_203449 | JGI IMG/M metagenome (GOLD analysis project Ga0310909, IMG submission 203449) | Lab enrichment of tropical soil microbial communities from Luquillo Experimental Forest, Puerto Rico - GRE.bulkMG.T000H | ecosystem: Environmental > Terrestrial > Soil > Tropical forest >...
GCCAATACAGGAGTGACCGCAAGTGACCGGCCCTCACTAACCTCGCTTCAACTGCCGCAGCAGCTTCTCGGCTTCGGTTCTATCAGAGAAGGTCACGCCCGAACCCAACAATGTCTCGAGCATTGCCTGAGCGTCAGCAGTCCGGCCGGCCCGGTTGAGAGCGACGGCCAGGTGATATTGGATATCGGGGTTTCTTGGAGCCGAGACGCTCGCGGCACTTAGGTATGATAGTGCCCTCTCGGGCTCACCTTGGGCCAACAAGATCCATCCCAGTGTATCGTTGGCCTCAGCCGCCCGCGGAGCCGCAGCAACCGCTTGCTCGGCCAACCCGCGCGCTTTCGCCAGATCCTCTTTTTGTTGATAGAGCCAGGCCAAATTGTTCAACGCCAGTGCGTCGGCCCGACGTTCGGCAACCACGCGCGTGAATTCGGCAATGGCGTTGTCGTATCTTTTTTGCTCGAGATAGAACGAGGCCAAAACCGAACGGATCGCAACGTCCTTTGGATCGGCTTCGAGGCGGGTATTTAGGACCGCCTCCGCCTTCCCAGGGTCGCCTGTCCGAACATACAAACCGGACAGCGCCTCGATCAGGGCGTCGGACGGCCGGTCCGAGACGGCCTTTTCGAGCAAGGCGACTGCATCGTCGCGGCGCCCAGCCTTCTCGTATAATTCCGCGGAAACAATGTCATAGAGTGGATTATCCGGATCTTCCTTGGTAAAGGCGTGAGCCTTTGCGAGACCCGCACGCATGCCGCCGATGTCCGCTTCGATTCGGATCAGGTCGCCTTTCACCTGAGCGTTCTTAGGATCGCGGGCGAGCGCAGCCTGCAGCACGTCTTGCGCTTTTGAGAACTCCTTTGCCCCGCGCAGCAGGGCAACGTATCCCGTCATGGCAGGGGTGGAATTACGAAGAAGTTGATAAATACGCTTGTGGGTGGCAATGGCGCCCTCGGTATCACCAGATGCGATCTGAGCGCGTCCCTTGGCATCGAGCACATCGCTATTGTTCGGAAATTGCTCGGCAATTTGGATCGCCGTCGTCGCTGCATCCTTCCAATCCTGACGCAGCAGCGCCAAATTGACGAGCGCGATACCGGGTGCCGGGTCATTTGGCCCGGCGGTGCGCGCGCGGCTGATATAGTTCGCGGCTTCTGGCCAATTCCTCGCAGTGGTCGCGACTTCGGCGAGGCCGAGTAGGGCGGCGACTTCGTTGGGTTGCCGTTCGAGGACCTCGGCAAAGAGCTTCTTGGCATCCTGCGCGCGTCCGGTCGCCAGGTATTGCTGCGCCACAGCGGTGCCGATGGCAATGTTCTGCGGGTCGGCTCGGAGGCGTGGGGCCAGCACACCCTCGGCCTTGAGAAAGTCTCCAGAGCGGCTGTAGAGCCGAGCCAGGGCGATCGCCAGACCTTCATCGGACGGTCTTGCTTTGGCTGCCTTTTCGAGGACGGTGACCGCATCCGGGATACGCCCCGCCTTTTCATAAAGCTCGGCCGATACGAAGTCGTAAATGTCGTTCTCGGGATCGCCCGTGGCCAAGGCGCGCGCTTTGGCCACCGCTGCATCGACGCCGCTTAATTCTCCTTCGACACGGATCAGGTCCGCCTTCAAAGATGAGTTCCGCGGGTCGCGCGCGACTGCTTCCTGCAGCACCCCGCGGGCCTCTGCAAAGTATTTCGCGCCGCCGAGCGTGGCGAGATAGTGCGACAAGATCGGGACGGAATTCGGTGCAAGCTCATAGGCCCGCTTGAAACTGGAGATGGCGCCATTCGTATCACCCGCCGCGATCTGGGCTTGCCCTTGGGTATCGAGGATATTGGCATCCCCTGGGAATTGCGCGGCGAGCTGCGCCGCTATGGTCTTCGCATTGGCCCAGTCCTCGCGCGTTTCGTAAACGCCGACTAACTTGAGCCCCGGCGACGGATCATTTTGCGCGGCCGTGCGTGCCTTGTTGATTGCATCGATAGCTTCCGTCCATTTCCGCTCGGCTATGTAGGTATCCGCGAGGCCGAGGAGGGTGCCCACCTCATTGGGGTTTTTGGCCAGCAAGTCATTAAAGAGCCTTCTAGCCTCCTCGGGGCGATTCGTCGCCGTGTAGACCTGGGCTAGATCGCGTGTCGCAGCTGTGAAATCCGGGCTGAGGGCCAGAGCTGCATGGAATTCGCTCTCTGCCGCGGAATAATCCTTTTGAGCAGCACGCACCTCACCGAGCAGAGCACGGTACATCGAGTTGTTGGCGTCGCGCTCGATCAGCGAGGCGGCGATCTGCCCCGCCTTGTCGAGGTGTTGCGCCTGCAGTTCTCTTTGCACAAGCGTGGGCCCGGCAATTAGTGCGCCCGCCTCGGTGCCGAACACCTGTTCGAGCGTAGCGAAACCCTGCTCGCTTTGACCAGCATCAAGTTCCGAGACGCCGACTTGTGTCTTGATGGTTGGGTTATCGGGATCGAGGGCAGCAGCTTTTTTGAACTGCTCCAGGGCGAGCTCCGGCTTATGGTCCGCCATATAGGCACTTCCCAGAACAGTCAGCGTCGCTGCATCTGCCGGCATTTTGTCGACCAATGGTTTGAGGTATTCGATCGCCCGCCCCGCCGCTTGCTGCTGCAACGCGGCGTTTGCGATCAGCTGGACCGCCTTTATGTCGTCGGGCGCACGGGCGCGATATTTGCCCAAGCTCACTTCTGCCTGCGCATATTGCCCCAGCGCGAGTTTCGTCGCTCCCTGCACATAAAATCCCGGCCAAAACTCGGCGAAGCCGGGGCTGATGCGGTCGAATATGCGATCGGCCTGGGCATACTTCTGCTGCTTGGCGAACTCGACCCCACGCAAATAATTGGCTGTGAAATGATCCGGAGATTCCTTAAGGATTGGATCGAGATCCTCGTCAGCTGCCTTATACTTTCCAAGCGTAATGTAGACATTGGCGCGGCTCAAAAGAGCCGAAATGTTCTTGGGGTCGATCTTCAACGCCTCGTCGAACGCCCGCGTGGCGCCCTCTTGGTCGCCCCGACTGTGGAGGATCTCGCCTTTGACCTGAAGAGCCTCGGCGGAGCGCGGGTTGGCGGCGATCGCTTCGTCGACCAGCTTGTCAGCTTCAGCCGGTTTGGTTCCGGCCAACAGCCGCGCGAGCTGGATTTTCGGCCTCACGGCGCTGGGATCGAGCTTGATTGCCTCGTCCAACAGCGTCCCGGCCTTGGCTGAATCGTGCACACCCACGGCCGCGGCGGCGAGCGCGGTCCTGACCTTGCTCTCGAGGACGGGATCCCGATTCCCCGGCTGCACCAATTCTATCAGGTTGGCGAATTTTTCCTGGCGAAGCAAGGCGTCCGCCAAAACTGGCAAGTAATCCGCCTCATTGCCGTTGCGTTCGCGAGCGGCCCGCGCTTCTCGCTCGGCCGATACCGCATCGCCAAGCTGCAGATACACGGCCCCGAGACGAGCCCGCGGCACAGGATCTTGCGGCGCACTGCGGATCGCGTTGCGCAACTCGAGTTCGGCAGCCTTGAGATCTCCGTGAGCGATATATTGTTCTGCCTCTTTAACGGAAGCGGCAGAATCTTTGGCATCCGCGGCCGACCAGACCAGGGTGGCAATAGCACCGGCAACCACCGCGCAGCGCCACGGACGGCGCCTTCCAGCATCCGGCATTGGATTTCCTTTCATCCGCAAGTGACCATCCCGCCTCGAGCCGAATCTGGGGCTCTTACATCAGGTCGTGAAGCGCTGCTCGACTGACTTTCGAGCACTTTTTCTGGCTTCGCAAAATCGGTTGCCGACTCGAGCAAACGTCCGTGGGCGCGGCAAGTCCGCGCGAGGTCCTCCGGGAAAAGCGACCCCTTAATCCGCAAATCCGAGATTCCATCCCGAACTCAGCCGAGAAGCCCTGTGTCGTCTTCCTCGATAAGCCGCTGTCGGATCGGGCGGCATGTCGTTCTGCCTACTCCAACAGTGTGCGGAAAACTATTACTCGATTGCCTTTATATATATCACATTTTGGCGGCAGAACTCAAGCTAAACACGCCCATACGCTCAACGAAGCGCTCAGTCGTGCCAGGCATGGCGAGATATGCCATCGGCTGACCGGCCTGCGGCTCAGTATAGGCACTGTCGCGGAGACACGCGAGTGCCAGCTTGATCTGCCGACAGTCGCGGGTATCCTCTCGATCCGAAAGCGATCTCAGCCGCGAAGCGCCACCCTATGCTACATACCAATAACCGCCGCAAGTGGTTGCGATCGAGAAATTTCCGTTGGTCGGAAGCTCGGACCACCTCGAACGAATGAACTCGGCCCTATACAAGGTAATCCGTCTAAGCTTAATCATCGGCTGTGGAGTCTTATTTGTATTATTTGCGTTATCTAATCTTCTCTATTTTCTTAAAAGCTTATCAAGCGGGAATATTTGGAGCAATGATTTTTTCGGTTTGTGGTCGTACGCCAAATTCCTACTCCTCAAGCCATTCTCAGAAATCTATGACAATGCCATTTTGCTCGAGTTCCAAATGGATCTTGGCACCTGTCCTCGGTGTATGCTTCCCTATGCTTACCCCCCGTTTTTTCTTTTTTATATACTACCGTTAGCAATTTTCAGCTATTATCTTGCTTTCCTATTTTGGACTTCCGTCAATATTTTACTTTATTTTATAGTGTCTTATGACAAACAGCAGCGTCGATATTCTGCTTTTCTCGCTATATTCGCACCTGCGACGATTACGTGCCTGGCGAACGGTCAAACCGGCCTTCTCTCATCTGCGCTTATTGTAGGTGGTTTTCGTCTGGTTACGAGCCGACCCATTCTAAGCGGAATCTTGTTCGGATTGGCATCATTCAAGCCTCAACTCGGTATCTTGATCCCGATCGCACTGGTCTCGGCCCGACTTTGGCGAACGGTGGCTGCCGCTTGTGTGACTATCTTCGTTCTCGTTGTCGCGAGCGGAGTCGCCTTCGGCTGGTCGATGTGGCCGCTGTGGGCTGCGAAGCTTCTTCCCCACGCCGATTGGGTATTGGGTATAACCGATCGCTACAATCCGACAATCACCTCAAATTTGACTTCGATTGGCGTCGATTTACGAGTAGCACGAAGCATACAAGCATGTGTCGCGGTTGTGGTCGCTGCCATAATTTGGATATGCTTTCGTCGCGGAGTAACGATCCTCGCGACAGCGTCAGTGTTAGTCGGAACCTTTTTAGCAACACCTTACGCGATAGTCAATGACATGCCGATGCTGACAAACGCGGTCCTCGCGGTGCTTCGTGATCGAGGACACACTGATCGTGCCTTGACGATCGCGGAACTCATTGTCCTTGCGCTGTCGCTCACTCTTCCCGTGATCATGGTATCAACGTGGCGACCCGCGATGCTCAGGAGCATTCCGTTGATATTGCTTTTTGGATTGATCGTGTGGCGCCATTTTAGATTTCGCAATCACGCGCCGAAATCATTCTGAGAACCATTTCGGCCCAGCGGCCCATTTTCAAACGCCTTTGCTGGTTCCGCAGCGAGCGCCGAAGAATGACGGGTGCGGGGGCGACATTCGCACTTGTCGGCCTGGGGATGTTTCGCCCGACGCCGCAAAGTCGCGTAAGCAGTCAACTTCGCGGATCAAGCGGCGCCTTCGGGCGGCGCTTTTTTGTTGCAGCAAGCCAGTCGTGCGGGGCCCGGATGTTGGCCGTTCGGGGCACTTACCGCAGAGCGTGGGAGCGGCCGGTATTTGAAAACCCGGAGGCGCAGGAGCATCATCTTCCCCCGATGGGCGAGGATAACGCCGATTGGGTTCCTTGGTGGGTTCATTCTGAGGGGCCATTTCCAAACCCAAGGTGCCAACGCGAGAGAGGGCCATGGACACGGCTAGGGGATCGGTCACGCGCCCGCGGCCACGGTGATCGATCGGTGCACTGAGTGTCGGCTGAGGCAATCGCGGGGATCGCAGTGTTTGCAGTGGCGTTTGCCGCACGGCTGCTGCCGGTCTTTGCTTTCCCGGGCATCAACCACCCAGACGAAGTGTTTCAAACAGTGGAGTAGGCCCATCGGCTCGTCTTCAGTACAGGCCTAGTACCGTGGGAATTCGTCTACGGACAAGATCTTGGGTGCTCCCGGGCGTGCTCGCCGGCTTGATGATGCTCTCTTCGCAATTCTCCGCCGTCCCGAGTTGTTATATGCCGATCATCGGATCGGTGCTCGCCGCGCTCGGCGCTGCCAGCGCGTTGTGTGCGTTCCTCTGGGGCCGGCGGTTTTTCGGCACTGCCGGCGGGGTGGTGGCGGGCATCTTCACCGCGGTTTGGATCGACGCGGTCTATTTCGGCCCGCGGGCGCTCAGCGACCCCATTGCAGCTCACGTCCTTGTCATTGGTCTCTACGCAAGTACGCCGGGCCATTCGAAAGCCGCTACATGGCGGCGCGCCGCAGTTGCGGGGGCGGTGCTGACCCTCGCTGCCTCGCTGCAGGTTCAGCTGCTTCCGGCAATTGCAGTGGCTGGTCTCTGGGCGATGTTCACGACGTTCCGCAATCAGCGGCTCGCGTTCCTTGGCATCGGCTTCGCGATCGGGCTGCTTTACAGTGCGGTTGACGCGTTCACTTGGAGTTATCCCTTCGAGTCGCTCTGGCGCAACATCGCCGCCAACCTCTATTACGGCGCCCAGACAATATACGGCGTCTTTCCCTGGTATTGGTATCTCTCCACTGTTCTCGAGTACTGGACGGGGCTGGCCGGGGTCATGTCTGTGCTGTGCATAATCGGTGCTTTGAGGCTGTCGCAACCCTTCGGCGTGGCCGTGCTGATCACTACTACTTATTCACTCTTCGGACACAAAGAGCTCAGGTTCATATATCCGGCCGTTCTGCTCGCGGTCATCATCAGCGGCATCGGTCTAGCTCAGCTCGTTTCGTGGATCGGTGAGGTCTTGCGCGACCGAGGTTGGACGGGGCGCAGTGCGATCGTCCTGCCGACCGCGATAGCACTTGCCGCAGTCGCGCTGTCGCAATTGGCATTAGCGAACGGGTCGGAGCCCTATCGAATGTTGTGGACTCGCGGCAGAGACATGATTTTGGCGTCACGCTACGTCGCTCGGCTGGGCGGGGTCTGTGGGATCGGCGTTCTCGATCAGACCTGGTTCGTCACGGGCGGCTATGCGTCGTTCCACCACGCGGTGCCGCTCTATTGGGCCTCACAGGACGGTCCACTCGATCCCGACTCGGTTGCCTTCAACACCGTCGTCTATGATCGCGGGAAACCGGTCGGCGCCGGGTACGTCGAGCAGGCTTGCTTTGGCGCCAGCTGCGTCGCACAACGGCGAGGGACCTGCTCGGCGGAGCCGATGGCTAATATGTCAGATCCACCGCGCGCGCTCGATTTCTGACAGGCTGAGATCGGGCACTGACCTGAGGAGGATGCAGAGAGCGGTATAAAATTCGGCGTGCAGTTTTTCCCGACGACAGGCCCGACCAGAAATCTGCCGCCGACTACCTTCGCGACGCGCTCTCTTCGGAGGAGGCCGAAAAACTCGGCTTGTTCCACATTTGGATTGTCGAGCATTATTTTCATTACTACGCGTCATACCCAGCCTCGAGCCACAGCTGTCTGGGTTAGCGAAAAGCGGCTGTTTGCAACGAGCTCGACGCAACCCGAGATCCCGTTGGCCGGGCCTGGCTCGGCCATCCACGCCTTCCCAGCCGTTGATAAAGCCACGTTCGAAGACGTGGGTGGCCCGGAACAGGTCCGGTCATGGTGCGGTTTCATCAGGTCGTATAGCGTGGGTCGGCTCATTTTCGACACCGGCCGGCTCCGGAACGAGCGCCGCGGAAAGATGCTCCGAGGCGACATTGGCGACGCGAGGGTGTAGAATTGAAGGACAGCTTGGTGGCGCAGGGTTTGTCGCCGATGACCGTGATCCGTTGTGTTGTCGTGTTGCTGATCGGACTGACGGGATTGCCGAACGCGGCGATGCCGGCTCCGGCGCATCGCGGCGCGGCCCAGGTGCCGCCGTCCCCGCCTACCGGGGATCAGAATGCCCAAACCCGTATTGCTGCGGTCGTCAATGACGAGGTGATCTCGGTCGCCGACGTTCAATCCCGCCTCAGGATGGTGATGCTCTCCTCGAACTTTCCGGATTCGCAAGAAATCCGGCAGCGCATCGCCGGCCAAGTGTTGCGGACCATCGTCGACGAAAAGCTTCAAATGCAGGAGGCGAAACGGCAAAACGTCACCGCCACCGACGAGGAGATCAAGAAGGCGCTCTCGCGGATCGAACAGCAGAACAACATGCAGCCCGAGCAGCTCGATGCGGTCTTGAAGGCGCACGGCATCGATCGCTCCTCGCTCATCGACCAGCTAACCGCATCGATCGTGTGGGCGAAACTCGTGCGGCGTCTGGTCTCGCAAACCAACATCGTGTCCGACGAAGAGATCGACGAGGCTGCGAAGCGTATCAAAGAAAGCGCCAATGAGCCGCAGAGTCGGGTCGCGGAGATTTTTCTCGCCGTCGACAGCCCACAGCAAGACGAAGAAATGCGGCGATTGGCGGAACGGCTGATCGAGCAGATGAAGCGCGGTGCTCGGTTTTCGGCTGTCGCCCAGCAATTCTCGCAATCCCCGACCGCTGCAGTCGGCGGCGATCTCGGCTGGGTGCGTCCCGAGCAGCTCAATCCCGATCTTGCCAAGGCAGTCGCCCAGATGCGCCCGGGAGAGCTGTCGCCGCCGATCCGGAGCGGGCCGGGTTATTACCTGCTGCTGGTGCTCGACCGGCGTTCCGGTCGCTCGGATCCCGGCCCCGATCAAGCGGTGCTGCATCTGGTGCAGGTCGTCTTCCCGCTGCCGCAGCAGGCGAGCGAAGCGATGCGGCGAGCGGCCCTCGTGGAGGCGCAGAATGCCAAGGCCACCGCAAAAAATTGCGCGGAGATGCTGAAGATCGGCAAGGAGAAGGGATCGGCCCAGCTGTCGAGCGAGGGCCGGTTGCGCGTCAGTCAGATCGCGCCGGCGGTTCGCAATATTGTGGAAGGGCTGGAGGTAGGCCAGGCCTCGCAGCCGATCGTCCAAAAGAATGGAGTGGGAGTGATCATGGTTTGCGAGAAAGCGACGCCGAACACGGCCTTGCCGACGCGTGATGAGATCGCCGACCAGTTGGAGCGCCAACGCGCGGAAAACCTGGCGCGCCGCTACCTGCGAGATCTGCGACGTACCGCTTTTGTCGACGTCAGAGTTTGAGCCGCGCGCGATGCGCCCGCTCGCCGTAACCATGGGCGAGCCCGCCGGGATCGGGGGTGAGATCACGCTCAAGGCATGGCTCGGCCGCGGCGACGGCGTTCAGGCGTTTTACCTGATCGACGACTGCGATCGCATCGCGGCATTGGCGCGCCGGCTCGGCTGGCCGGTGCCCGTTCGGCCGATCGATGCTCCCGAAGAAGCGTCCGTGGTATTCGCCGAAGCCCTTCCGGTAGTGCCGATCGGCAGCACGCCGCGGGGCTTGCCGGGACATCCCGACCCGGCAGATGCGCCGGCGGTTCTCGGGGCGATCGAAACCGCGGTGCGTCACGTGCTGAGCCGGCGGGCTGCCGCCATCGTCACCAATCCGATACACAAAGACAGTCTCTACCGTGCCGGCTTTCGCTATCCGGGACACACCGAGTATCTCGCTGCTCTCGCCGGGGTCGCCGAAGCGCCGGTGATGATGCTCGTCTGCCCGACGCTGCGGGTTGTCCCGGTTACCATCCATTTGGCACTGCGCCAGGCGATCCTGGCGCTTCGCCCATCGGCGATCGCGCATGCGGGCCGCGTGACCGCGGCGGCACTCGCGCGCGATTTCGGGGTCGCCGCTCCGACCCTCGCCATCGCCGGTCTCAACCCGCACGCGGGCGAAGGCGGCGCTCTGGGGTGCGAAGAGATCGAGATCATCGAGCCCGCGATCGCCGAGCTGCGCGCCGCAGGGATCGACGTGCTCGGCCCCTTGGCCGCCGACACGATGTTTCATGCCGAAGCGCGCCGGTCATACGATGCGGCACTCTGCATGTATCACGACCAGGCATTGATCCCG
>Ga0310909_10003394_pt1 | contig 10017 bp, 9 predicted proteins | sample GREbulkMGT000H_FD_203449 | JGI IMG/M metagenome (GOLD analysis project Ga0310909, IMG submission 203449) | Lab enrichment of tropical soil microbial communities from Luquillo Experimental Forest, Puerto Rico - GRE.bulkMG.T000H | ecosystem: Environmental > Terrestrial > Soil > Tropical forest >...
CAGGCCTTCCTCGATGGCGGCGGCTTTGCGGGCTGACCGCATGCGCGGGCGCAGGCGCGCCCCTCTCGATCAAATCTCCGTAGCCGCACATTGAACGCGTGTCGCGGAGTGAACTACGTTTCGAGATATGCGGCAGAGCTTGGCTTATGACGAGGATGTTGGGGATTTTTCGCCCCCGTCCGCCACGAATGAAAATCTGGCCTGCGATTTCTTGGTCGCGGGCGGCGGGCTTTCCGGGCTCAGCGCGGCCGACGCGGCGATCCGACGCGGGCTCAACGTCGTCGTGATCGAAAAAGGCGTCTACGGCAAAGAGGCGGCATCCGGGCTCAGTGCGGGCCAATTCCTGACCGGATGGGCGAAGTCCGTCGACGTCATGATCGCGGAGCTCGCCCAACAGGACATGCAAAAAGGCATTTATGGCGTGCAAGCGCATCGACGAGCTGAGCGCAGGGTGCGGGCGTTCCTGCGCCGCACCGTCGAGGGATGTCAGCGGCTTGGAGAGCTTGATCGCGACTACAACCTGCGTGCTTCGGTGCAACATGGCGCCTGCACGGCGGCCATCACCGAGGCCGACATGGCGAGCCTCCAGGCCGCTTACCGCTTCATGGAGAAGAGCAATCTGCGGGCGCTGATGCCGCTCGCGGACAAGCGCCGGCCGCCGTTCTTCGAGGGTCTTTCCGCACGGCAGCTGCAGCGGCGCTACGGTACCGCCGAGGGATTTTACGCCGGTGGCGTGATCGATCGCTTCGGCGGCAGCTTTCGTCCGCGCAAGTTTCTCATTGGGTTGGCGCGGGCGCTGCGCAAGCGCGGCGTGCGCTTCTTCCAGCACACGGAAGCGCAAGCGCTTGATTTCGCCGACCATCAGATGACTGTTTTTTGCGGAAACGGCGCCACCATCGGAGCGAACACGCTGTTCATGGCCAACGCCTATGCCCGCCATATCAACGGCGACGTGCTCGAGCGCGCGATCTTCGAATACGATTACGTCGTGGAAGTGGAACTGCCGGAAGGCGCGAAAACGCTTATGGCCGGCTCCGTCTTTTCCGATACGCGCGACCCCTGTTTCTACGCGCGCCGCCACGGCCGGCGCCTTTATATGGGCTACGAGGAGACTGCGGAGACCTCACCCGAGATCATGCGCGATGTCGCCCGTCGAACGCTGGAAGAAGGCAAACGCGTGTTTCCTGCGCTGCACTCCCTCGGCGAGCGCGACATCAAGAACGCGTGGTCGGGGCGGGTGTACTACACGTTGGATGATTACCCCTTCGTGGAGCGCCGGCACGGCGGACGCGTGATCACCTTTGCCGCGCCTTCCGATCACGGCAACTCGCTGGCGCTGCGCATCGGACAACTCGTCGGCAATGTCGTTCCTCATTCGACATCCCAGCCGAAGAACGAGGCTGACGAGCGCCAACGGCGCCGCAACGCAGAGCAGTTGCGGCTGTTCGAAAATTTCCCCAAGGGACTGCGCCTTCGTCCCGGCAGGCGCTATCAAGAGGCCGCATTCCGAGATCCCGAGCCGCCGGTCGTCAGCAGCAACAAGACACCCGTCCGCAATCCATCGGCGTGAAGCTATCGATGGCGGTGGAGCGCTCGTCGCTCGCGCTCTGGGACTCAAGGCGCCCAATGGCGCCTTGAGTCTTGCAGCCTAATGACGGCCGCGCGGTACGTATCTTGCGCGATCGCGAGCGCTTCAAAAGCTGACGACATCCTTGATCGCGACGGCCGCGTCGGCGGGCACGACCTTGCGCGCCACGAAATCATCCCAGTTCTTGAATTTCGCCTTGGCGCGGGCTTCGATGATCGCCTTGGAGCGAGCCGGACCGATCTGCGGCAGCTTGTCGAGTTCCGCTGCCGTTGCGGTGTTGAGATTGGTCTTGGCAACCTGCGGAGCCGTTGCGGCGCCGGTGGTCGCGGGCTTGGCGGGAGCGGGCGCTGTGACGGCGGGAGCGGGCTTTGCGGGTTGCGCCGGTTGCGTCCCCTGCGCAAAGGCCGGGACGGAGAGAAGCGCGAGCACCGCCGCGGTGACGAGAACGCGATGGGTAAACATTGCGATAGGTCCTCCGTGATTCCCTTATGGCTTGAACGCGAAGGCTGAGCCTGCACGCAAGCCGGGCGGGCGTTTATACGTATCAGTCCCGGATCGCCGCGCGGGCGTGCGCCACCATCCGGCTGACCCACACACGCATAGCAGAGCGATCTCGAACGACGCATGGATGACGCGTTCATCCGCTGTTCACGCGGTTAAGATCGCGCGCGATCAATTGGTCATTGCCGGGCTTGACCCGGCAATCCATCCTGTTCGCGAAAAAGTCTTACCCAGAACGATGGACCCGCGGGTCAAGCCCGCGGGTGACGCACGTAGACTCGGCGCCAGCGCCCGAGGCGGAGTGATGATAGCGGCCGCAAAGAAGTGGCGATCGACCGCGTCAGCGCCGAGCTCGCTCGCGTGATCGCCGACGGCGTGAAGGAGCGGCCGAAGCCGCGGCCGCGCGCACGGCGGGCGCCGCGCTCCGCGCGCTGATGCCGGCCGACGCGGCCAAATTCCGGTACATCCGCCGCAGGCTTCGTCTGACCACGCCAAGATCTTTCGCCGGCACCCCGGCCATCGCCGTGCGTTCCAAGGCGATCGCGTGCGGGATTACGCGCGCCAGCACCGCCGCTCCCTTCGGCGTCAGGCGCACGACCACTTCGCGGCTGCTGGTCGCGGACCGCGTGCGGGTCACGAGCCCCATCTTCACCAGGCGGGTGACCACGCGCGACAAGGTCGAGACGTCGATGCTGGTCCTGGCGGCAACGTCGATCTGACGCTGGCCGTCATCGTTGGCGAGCACCGCTAACACGCGCCACATCGCGATGCTCAAGTGGTGACGGGCGAGCGTGTTCTGACCGAAGTCCACCACCAACAGCCAGCCAACGCGATTGATGAGATAGGGAAGATATTCGCTGAAATCGAGGCGCGGGCGACTGGTCACGAAAGTGAAATTCCTGCAAATTGTTGGACCAACGCTTTTATGGGCCGCCTTGCGCCATGTCAAAGGCGGGCCAGGCTGGATCGCTTGCGCGATTGGCCGCATAATATTGCTCCGGTCGCTTCGGCAATCTATTGCATTTACAACAATTGCAAATGCATCTATGATGCCGCGCCAAGTCAGGGCTGCGGCTCAGCGAGCCAAAGGGAAACAGGCCAAAGGGAAACAGCAAGCCAAGGGAGGAGTGTTGTGGAATTCGGCTACTTCACCCTGAGCGACAATCACTACGAGAGCAACACCCGGACGGCGAACCAGTTCGTCACCGACATCACCGAGGAAGCCCTGCACGCCGACAAGCTCGGCATGCATTCGGCTTGGATCGGCGAGCACCATTTCAACTCGCTGGGCGTGCTGTCTTGCCCGGATCTGGTGCTCGCCTATATCGCCGCGCGAACGAAGCGCATCCGCCTCGCGCCCGCGGTAACGGTGCTCCCGCTGCATCATCCGATCCGCGTCGCCGAGCAATGGGCCACGCTCGATCTGCTCAGCAACGGTCGCGTGGATTTCGCGGCCGGACGCGGTTACGACCGGCGGGAGTACCTGCCCTTCCACGTCTCGTTCGAGGACAATCAGACGATCTTCGACGAAGGCCTCGAAGTCGTGCGCAAATTGTGGTCGGCGGACGATCGCATCTCCTACCACGGCAAGCACTATTCCTTCGACGACGTGCGCATCACCCCCAAGCCGGTGCAGCGGCCGATCCCGGCCTATGTGGGATCGTTCTCCAAGCCCTCGATCGAATTGGCGGCGCGGCTCAATTGCGGCCTGATCGTCGCCCCCTTCGCCGCCGCCATGAGCTTCGGCGGCTTGCAACAGGTCGCCGACCTCTATCACGACAGCTGCGCCAAATACGGCAACCCGCCGCAGCGCCTGATGTGCAGCTATTTCACCCACTTCGCCGACACGAAGGCGCAGGAGGACGCGCAGCGCGCACGCCAGATCCGCTATTACCGCGAATGCGTGATCCCCGCGCTGCCCGGCGATCCGAAAACCGCCCCGCCGAGCTATCGCTATTTCGTCGACATGGTCGCGCGTTTGCAGCAGGTCAAACCGGAGGACCTGACCGAAAATTCGGTGCTGCTGGGCTCGCCGCAGCGGATCATGGACACGCTGAAGAAGGTCGAGGCGGCCGGATTTTCGGAGGTGATCCTCTACTTCAACGTCGGCCTCAAGCCGCACCAGCAGGTGAAGGATGAGATGGACCGCTTTATGCAAGAGGTCGCCCCCGCCTTCGACGGCGCACACAAGCGACAGGCGGCCTAGCCGCCTCAACTTCGCTTGATGAACGTACCGTCCTTCAACTCCGCGAATGCGCGCTGCAGTTCGGCCTGCGTGTTCATTACGATCGGGCCATACCAGGCGACCGGCTCCTCGATCGGCTTGCCGGACACCAACAGGAAGCGGATCCCTTCCTCGCCCGCCTGCACCGTGATCTGGTCGCCGCTGTCGAACAGCACAAGCGATCGATTTCCCGTTCGCTCGCGGATTAGCGCTTCGTTTCCGTTCACGGCTTTTTCCGTCAGCACCCCGAACGGCTGTGACGCGGAGCTGAAGGTTCCGGAGCCCTCGAACACATATGCGAAGGCGTGCCGGCCGGTCTCGACCGGCAGCGTCTTGCGCCGGCCAGGCGGGACGGAGACGTCGAGGTAGCGCGGGTCGGCGGCAACCCCCTCGACCGGACCGCGCCGACCCCAGAAGTCTCCGCAGACAACCCGCACGCGGGTGCCGTCATCGTCGACGATCTCCGGAATTTCGGCGGCCTTGATGTCCTGGTAGCGCGGCGCCGTCATCTTCAGCGATGACGGCAGGTTTGCCCAAAGCTGGAAGCCGTGCATTCGCCCTTTCGCATCTCCTTGCGGCATTTCCTGGTGGAGAATTCCGCTCCCGGCGGTCATCCACTGCACGTCGCCGGCCCCGAGCTTGCCCCGGTTTCCCAGACTGTCGCCATGATCGACGCTTCCCGCCAGCACATAGGTGATCGTCTCGATGCCGCGGTGCGGATGCCACGGAAATCCGGCGCGATAGTCTTCCGGACGATCGTTGCGGAAGTCGTCGAGCAGGAGGAACGGATCGAACTCGCCCGTATCCCCGAAGCCGAAGGCGCGCCGCAGCTTCACGCCCGCGCCTTCAATTGCAGGCTTGGACTCGATGATGCGTTTCACTGGCCGAATGGACATGATGATTTGACCTCTTGCAGCGTGTTGGTTGTGTTGACAGCGCAGTCTCTGGGCTGACCGCACCCTAGGCGGCAGCCTCTCGAGCAAGGGACAACCGGGCTACCGTCGCCGCGAACTGATCGATGAAAGCCTTGAGAAATCCCCGCGTCGTCTCATCGGCGATCGCCCCGTTTGCATCCACGAGGCCCGGCTTGAAAGAGATGTAGGCTTCCCCGCCCATGACAAGGGCCCCCAGGGTTCCAAGAACCTGTCGCAGGTGCAGTTGCGCCACCGCCGTTCCGAGCGCGCCAGGCGATGTCCCGGTGATGGCCGCCGGCTTTCCGCTCCACGAGTTCTGCCCATAGGGTCGAGCACCCCAGTCGATCGCGTTCTTCAGCACGGCGGGAATGGAGCGATTGTGCTCGGGCGTGACGAACAGCACCGCCTCGGCCGCAGCGATCTCCGACTTGAAACGGACGACGCTCTGCGGCAACTCGCCTTCGAGGTCCTGGTTATAGAGGGGCAAGTCGTCGATCGCGACGAAATGGAACGCCAACCTGCCTTCTCCCAGCCCCGCCAGCGCCTGCGCGAGCTTGCGGTTGATGGAGTCGCGGCGATTGCTGCCGACGATGACGGCGACCTTGACCTTTGCCATGACAGGCCTACCTTGGTTACGGTTTGATACCAAGGCTAGATAGATGCCCAAGCGGCGACGGCAAGAAGGCACATCGCTGATACCGAGTAACCTGCACGTGCCCGAGGATTGCCGCGCGGTAAGCGAGGTGCTCGCGCGCGTCGGCGACAAATGGACGGTGCTGGTGGTCAGCACGCTGGGCGACGGCCCCAAGCGGTTCAACGAGCTGCGCCGTGCGCTCGGCAGCATTTCGCAACGGATGCTGACCTTGACGCTCAGATGTCTGCAGCGGGACGGCCTGGTGACGCGCACGGTCTTTCCGACCATTCCGCCACGGGTCGACTACGCGCTGACGAAGCTTGGACATTCATTGCTCGAGCCCGTCAGCAGTCTCGGCCTCTGGGCCCGCCAAAACCGCTCCGCCATTCACGACGCGCGGCGCCGATTCGATGCTGCGCAGAACCGCTGCGTCGACTGACGAGCAATCTCTCTCGCGGGCGACCGGGTCCGTGGTTCAACAAAAAGGCCGCTGAAGAGAGAGCCAGCGCGAATGCTGCACATGATCGGTCGGGACGCTCCGCGGCGCCACTCGCCGCTCACGCCCGCTGCCGCAGCAGTCGGCGGATCACTTTGCCCGTGGTGGTTACCGGCATCTCGTCGATGAAGGCGACCTCGCGCGGGTATTCATGGGCGGAGAGCCGCGTCTTGACGAAGCCTTGGATGTCGGCAGCGAGCGCCTCGGACGGCGGATGTCCGGATTTGAGCACGATGAAGGCCTTCACGATCTCGGTGCGCAGCGCATCCGGCTTGCCCACCACCGCGGCGAGCGCCACCGCGGGATGCCGGATCAGGCAATCCTCGATCTCGGTCGGTCCGATGCGGTAACCTGATGAGGTGATGACATCGTCGTCGCGGCCCACGAACGCGACGTAGCCGTCCGCGTCGGTGACGCCCTGATCGCCCGTCGTCATCCACTCGCCGATGAATTTTTCGCGCGTGGCGTCGGGCTTGCCCCAATATTGCAAGAACATCACCGGGTCGGGGCGCTCGATCGCGATTTGCCCGAGCTCACCGGCGGCACACCGTGAGCCGTCCGGGCGGATCACCGCGACGCGATGGCCGGGCACCGGCTTGCCGATCGCGCCGGGCCGCGAAACATCGATCGCCGCGCAGGAGGCCAGCACCAGATTGCATTCGGTCTGGCCGTAAAACTCGTTGATCGTGATGCCGAGCGTCGACTTGCCCCATTCGTAGGTCTCGGCCCCGAGCGCCTCGCCGCCCGAGCCGACCGAGCGCAGGCGCACGTTGGCATTCGGGCGCGGCACCGAGCGCAACATGCGTAGCGCCGTCGGCGGGATGAACGCGTTGCGCACGCCCATCTTCGCCATCACCGCGAAGGCCTGCTCCGGATCGAACTTGTCGAATTTTTGCGCCACCACCGGCACGCCGTAATGCAGGCCCGGCAGCAGTACGTTGAGGAGGCCGCCGGCCCAGGCCCAATCCGCCGGCGTCCAGAACCGGTCGCCGGGCTGCGGCAGAAATTCGTGCGGGAACTCGATGCCGGGGAGATGGCCGAGCAGCACGCGGTGGGCATGCAGCGCGCCTTTGGGCGGCCCGGTGGTGCCGGATGTGTAGACCATCAGCGCGGGGTCATCGGGCGTGGTGGCGACCGACGCGAAGTCGCAGGCGGCACGCGAGAGCACCGCGTTAAAGTCTTCGGCACCATCCGTGGGCCCGTCGATCGACCACACGAATTCGAGACTAGAGCCGACGTCGCGTCCGGCCGCGAGCTTCGCAAGCCCCTGCGCGTTGGTGATCAGCGCCCGCGCGCCGGAATCCTGGAGGCGATAGGCGATTGCGTCGACGCCGAACAGCATCGCCAGCGGCAGCGCGATGGCGCCAAGCTTGTAGATGGCGATGTGGCTCACCGCCACCGCCGGCCCCTGCGCCAGGAGCAGCGCGATGCGATCCCCGCGCCCGATGCCGCGGGCGGCGAGCGCGTTGGCGAGGCGGTTCGAGGCCTCGCGCAACGCGCCGTAGCTGACCTCTTCCACCGCACCGTCGGCGCCCAGGTTGAAAATGGCGGTGCGCGAGGGATCGATCTCGGCCCAGCGATCGCAGACGTCGACGCCGATATTGTAGCGCGCCGGGATCTGCCAGCGGAACGAGCGATAGAGCGCGCCGTAGTCGCGCGCGGCGGGAAGGACGTGGCTTGCGTACATCGCGGCGCAGGCTAGTGATGGGCGTGCAGGAGGTCCAGGGTTCGAGGACCGTGTGCTCGCGCGCGGCCAACGCACAAGGGCGTCCCGCTTGCGCGGGAATGAGCGGAATACGCGCGCCGACGAACGGGATTTAATCTATACGCCGTGCGGGCGGCGATCACTTCGCGTTGGCGACCTTGATCCTGGCTTTGTGTCGCTGTCGCCTGCCGGCATCGGCAACCCGACTGCGCTTCTGGCGGAATGTCGATGCGACGCTGCTCGACTCCCCGCGTTGCTGCACGTGCGCGGGATCATTGCCCGGCATCGGGCGGGCGAGCCCGTATTTCGCGCCATGCGCGTCGATCCATTTCCAGACGTCTTCCGGATCGCTTCCGTCCACAGCGGTGACGTCGACAGCGCGGCCGTGGCCATAGCCGCCGGTTCGCCGGCTTCCGCCGTGCAAGGAGTTGCCGCCGCGGGCCTTGAAGCCGGCGGCGAGACGTTGGCGATAGTCGTCACGGAATGCGCTCAGGATCGACCAGTGAACGCCGTCGGCGTCCATCGCGCGTCCGGCATTATAGAGTTGCTCGCGGAAGCCGGGATCCATGCCGCCGACGACATAATCCTGCAAGGACAGGCCCATGCGGTTGGCAGCGGTCGGGTCCTTCCAGGTGAAGTCGCCACTCGAATCCTTCTTGATGGGCGCTCGTTGATAGACCCCCCACAGATAGTCGTCGATGCCGTCGAGGATTACGGTGCCCCGCTTGCGACGCATCTCGATGCTTTCCGGCTCCGCCGATTCCTTGGCCGGGAACGCAACGAAAGCACCCACCTTGATCAGCGCGCGTTTGATCATTGCACGCGCCGCGGCGGTAATGGATAGGGGCGGATCGGGATTGACGAACCGCACGGTTTGAACCGCGCGCGGATAAGGGGCCCCGGCTTCGTCTTTTTGGTCAGCCGTGTCGGCGCCTTCCGGGCGGGGCTGGGACGGCGCCGCCCGACGATAGACGACGGTCTCGTTGCTGGCGGGCTCGACGCCGGTCACGGCCGGTTCGGGGTCGCGGTAGTTCATGATGGCCAAAGCCACCATGGCCACGGCCAAGACGCCGGCTGCGATCTTGAGCCCAAACATGGCGTGGGAAAGTATCGCGCTCAAAACGATTGCCGATCGACGCAGCACGCGAGCGATCATTGGCCGGCGCAACGCCAGCACGATTGTTGGTCGGCGCAGCGTCCTGCCGAGCGCCGGCCGCCACGGCGGCAGTCGCATGGGAGTCAGGCGCGATGCCACGACGGCGCGCGGATGTCGCACCACGGTGACGAGGTGTCCCGCCAAACGAAGGTCCCCCCTGCCGATCACTCTGGGCGGAGACGTCCCGCTGGAACCGGCGTGCGCGCAACCCTCCCCAGGGCGACAACCGCGTCAACGCCCGCACTTTCCAAGCCAGACAAAAGCGAGTGATCCCCAACCCCAGAAGATGATCCCCAACGGGCGGAAGTTGAATTGATAAATAAGGAAAAAAATTGGCCTCACCGGGACCAACTGACGGCGAGGCCGTAGCGCAAAGTCCTGCGTTAAGGGTTCGTACAGCACGATTTTTCCACCGCTTGGAGCCCCCTCCCGCCTCGCTTTGCGCCCCCAGCAATGCGCATTTGCGGGGCGCGGCAGGCGCGGCGCAGCCTTTGCCCGGCGTCCGTGAGCCGGTAAACAAGTGATCGCCGCCGGGGGCAGCCCATCCAGCGTCGAGATACGATCCGTCGATGATTGAGGAGCCGAGCGCGTGCGTCGCCCCAAAGAGCGACATCGACTATCGCTTGCTGATCCCGTTCCTCGCCCATGTGATGCTGATCCAGACGCTGATCCTCATCGTCCGGATCACGACCTCCTACCGGGCGATCGAGCTTGGCCTTCCGGTCGTCTGGCTCGGCATCATCGCCACAGGCTTCGCCATCATCCCGGTGTTCACGGCGCTGCGGGTGGGACGCTGGAT
>Ga0310909_10003396_pt1 | contig 10016 bp, 6 predicted proteins | sample GREbulkMGT000H_FD_203449 | JGI IMG/M metagenome (GOLD analysis project Ga0310909, IMG submission 203449) | Lab enrichment of tropical soil microbial communities from Luquillo Experimental Forest, Puerto Rico - GRE.bulkMG.T000H | ecosystem: Environmental > Terrestrial > Soil > Tropical forest >...
GTCCGGTTCGATGAGCGGGGTGTGGAAACAGAGCCACGGTCGAGCCAGTGAGGCACCGCCAGACGAAAGGGGCGGCAACAGATATGTTCGGCCTACAGCCACTGCGCCACATCTCGACTCTACCCATAACCGACGTTGCCAGTGTCCGTAGCGGGCAGACCAAACATATGGAAATCGCCAACAGAAAAGCCGCTCGGAGCAACTCTGGCGACCCGCCCTCATGAACGAGGCGTGACGGATTACCCGCAGGGGCCGGACAAGAGTTCTCGCCGGCCAGAATTGCTGAAGCGGCGTTCATAGGCGCGAATATAGGCTCGCGGCATTCCCAAGGAGGTCGTCGCCAGCGAAGACGTGATTCGCGCCTATCTGGGAACCGGTTATGTGCAGGTGGCGCCGCCTCGAGACGGTCCGTGCTAGCGCTATCCGGGGCGAGCGCCGGTTACGGGTCCGTCCCAGCGGTGAGCGACGTCAGCATCGCGGTCGGCGAGGAAGAAGCAGTCGGGTTTTGGCGCCTATCGCTCGGCGCACTCCCGAGGAGGTCGGTATCCATCCGGGGAATACCGCGGGGTCGCGTGGCTACCGAGGGGTCACGCGGCGGGCGCTCATAGGCATTGCCGCTGTCATGGACGGGTTCTTGCCCGCGATGGGACTGAAGTCCCGAGTCGAGAGCCGGTCACCGTTGAGCGTGCTCGCGGGTGACGCGCCAGACGCGTTCGGCGGTGGCCGGCATGGCCAAATCGGTGACCCCGAACGGGGCGAGCGCGCGAGGATCGCGTTCACCATCGTCGGCGTGCTGGCGACAGTGCCGCCTTCGACGACAACTTTGGCATCGAGGGTCAAGCCCGGTGATGACGAATGTCGGATTAGGTCTTTTGGCCGACGAAGTCGGTGAGCTCCTTGCGCGTCGTTTCCCGCGCGACGAAGAGGAACATCGGTACGATCAGCAAGAACGAGACGGCGAGGAGCGGCAGAGCCGCCGCGATCGAATGGGCGGTTGCGATCCAGCCGACGATCGCTGGCGCGGATGAGGCGGCGGCGGTGCCGAAGGTGAAGGCGGCGCCTACCGCAGTACCGCGGATCTGCGTCGGGAACAGCTCGGTATTGTAGCCGAGGCCGGCGCCAAAGCTTCCGGTGATCAAAAAGTTGAGCACCAATCCCACCCAGAAAAGGCTCGCCGGGGTGTGGAGATACCCCATCACGACGAGCAGTATCGCTGCAGGCAGAACAAAGCTTGGGATCACATAGCGCCGGCCGAAGAGGTCGCAGAGCCAGCCACAGAGATAATAGGCGAAGATCGCGCAGAACATCCAGATCGACAAGTAGCTCGCCGTCGTCTGGAAGCCGAGGTGCTTTTCATTGGCGAGATATTGCGGCATCCACGCCGACCAGCCGATCCACGTGAACAGATAAAAGAAGTACAGCAGAGTCGCTGTCAGCATCTCGCGCGGGTACTCGCGCACCGGCAGAAAAATGTCGAGCCGTTTCTTCAATCCTTCCTTCACCATCTCGGTGGTGACGTGCTCGAAGCGCGGGCTCTCCTTGATGCCGAGCCGAACCCAGAGTACGAGCAGCGCGGGCAGGATCCCGAGCCAGTAGAGCGCACGCCATCCCCACAGTGGCACGACGACGAGAGCGGTCAGCGAGCACAGCATGTAGCCGAGCGGGTAGCCGCCGACGAGTCCGCCGAGTGCTGTGGCGCGCCACTTCGTCGGCGCGGTTTCGCTGACCATGATCGCCCCGACCGGCGTCTCGCCCTGGAGCGTGACGCGCGTGATCGAGGTGAACAGCAACAGCTGAAGCGGGCCTTGCGCAAAGCCGGTGAAGCCGGTGAAAAGCGAATAGCTGAGGATCGTCAGAATCAAGATCGGTCTGCGGCCGTAGAGATCGGCCAGTGTAGGAAAGACGAAGACGCCGATCAGACCGACCCAGCGCGACACCGTCGTAATGTAGCCCATGGTTGCCGGGGTGATGCTCCATTCCTTGATCAGCAGCGGCGTCACCAGCTGCATGATCGTGGCCTCGTATATGTCAAAGGCGAAGCCCAGCATGCAGATCGCCCAGACGGTAAGGCTGTACGCGGTCCACTGGTCAGCCGCCAGCCGCGGGGTGACCATTTCGCTTGGAGACAGACTGGCCATTGTTTCTCCCCAAGAGCCAAGCTTCAGCGCAGAGGGCGGCGAGGACTCGCGGTGGACACGGAGGATTCGGAGCCCTTACGTCCTCCGCGAGGCCCTCTGCCATCTCTGCGCTAATATGTTTTTTTTGTATTCGTTAGAACCGGATATCCGTTGGCGGGAGGCCGAATTCGGAGCGACTGAATACCGCGGCGGCGCGCTCGGGGTTGTTGCCAGCATGCGCCCGCATGGCGTGCACATCGCGCCAGGCACGCTGGACCGGATTATCGAGAAAGATGCCGCGCCCGCCGCTCGCCTCGAACAGGCGATCGACGGCCCGCACGCTCCAGTCGATGGCCTTGCCGGCGTCCCAGCGGTAGCGAGCACGCTGGGTCAGCGGGATCTCCTCGCCGGCGCGGGCCAGACGCATCATCTCGGCGAAGTTGCCTAGCAGCCGGTCGCGCGCGCCGCTGACCTCGGCGGCCGCTTCCGCCAGGCGAAGCTGGATGAACGGGTCCTCGACGATGCGCGACTGGTCGCGCAGATTGACACGCCTGGCCGACTGTTCCCGAAAGGACTCGAGTGCCCCGAGCGCTACGCCGATCGCCGGGGCGACGATGCCATTCGGAAAGACGATCCCGAACGGCAGGCGGTAGAGCGGAGCGTCGTTGATCTCGTTGCCAGGATGCCTCAGATGGAACGCGTCCAGGTACGAGTGGGTCCGGTACACCGGCACAAACGCCTCTTCGACGACCACGTCCTTGCTGCCGGTACCGCAGAGCCCCATCACGTGCCAATTGTCGTCGATAGCGTAGTCGCGCCGCGGCACCAGAAACACCCGCGCATCCGGCGCCTCGCCGTCCTCGGATGGCGGCACGACGGCACCGAGCACTGCCCATTGGCAGAAATCGCAGCCGCTGGAGAACGACCAGCGGCCGCGTAAGCGAAAGCCGCCCTTGACCCGCTCGACCGTGCCGGTCGGCGCCAACGAGGTCGAGAGCTGGATGCTGCTGTCTTCGCCCCAGACGTCCTCTTGCGCCTGCGGCGGAAAGATCGCCAGATGCCAGTTGTGGACGCCGATGACCCCGAAGATCCAGGCGCTCGACCCGCACACCGTGCCGACCTCGATGATCGCCTGGTAGAAGATTTCGGGGTCGAGCTCGTAGCCGCCGTAACGCTTTGGCTGCAGGCAGCGAAAGAGTCCAGCCTCCTGGAAGTCCTTGAACGTCTCGTCGGGCAACCGCCGCAGCTGTTCTGCATAGGAAGCGCGCTCGCGCAGCACCGGCAGCAGTGACCGGACGCGGTCGAGATAGGCTTCAGGCGTCATAAGGGAACCATACAAAATAAGCTTCACCGCGGAGTACGCGGAGGATGCGCAAAGGACGCGGAGTTTCCAGCTTTTCGTGTCCTCTGCGTATCCTTGGCGACCTCTGCGTTGAAGTGTTGCTATTTCTACCCGAAGGGGCCTTGGAAGACCTGGTCGACGTAAGTGTCGGAGAGCGGCTCCAGCGCCGCGGGCCATTTGTGCGCGATCTGGCGGCGCGCGGATTGCGGTCGGACGCGGCCGTCCCAGCCGACTTGCTCCATGTAGTAATAAAGCTGGATGCAATGCCCGTCCGGATCGAGCGCGAAAGCCGAATAGTCGATGCCGGGATAGAGCTCGGGCGCGATCGAGTCGACAAAGCTGACGCCGTGCGATTTGAGGAATGCGACGGCCTCGCGCAGTTGCGCGTAGCTGCCGAGCTCGACGCCGAACGACATGCAGGTGGTGCGCTCGTTCAGGCCCAGCCGGCCCCGCAGCTCCTTTGGAAAGAGCCCGAGGCTGTGGTGCTCGGCGCCGCAGCGCAGAAATACGCAGCGCGCGCCCCGATAATTCGTCTCCTCGCTGCGGACAAAGCCGACGCGCTCGGTGTAGAAGGCCTCGGCGCGCTCGACATCGTCGACGAAGAGACCGACCGGACCGATCTTGGTGATCTTGAATGGCCGCGGCAGCATCACCCCCTCCACGTCATAGGTTGCCGAGAGGGTGTCCTGCGGGCGGTGGCCCGAGAGGACCGCGATGCCCTTGCCCTCGGCCTCGACCACTTCGGCTGCCTCGGACATCTGCGGCAGCGGCGGCTTTTCCTGAAAGCCGCGGTAGTACATGTCGCGCGGCTTGCTCAGCCGGTTCCAGCCGATCTGCTCGATGCCGTAGTAGAACTCATTGGTGTGGCCGTCGGGATCGTAGACGTAGACGTGCCAATTGCTGCCCGGCATGTCGCGGCCGACGCGCTGAACGCGAACCTGCTGCTGCTGGAAATAGGTGTGAGCGTCGGTGATCTCCTTGAGGCTGCCGCATTGCCAGGTGATCTGGTTGATCGTGACCTCGGGAGCGAATTTGCGGTCGGCGCGGTGGTCCATAACCTTCTTGGGAAAGAGGACGAAGGCGTGGTGGTCGGTGCCGTAGCGCATGAAATAGCCGCGTGGGTCGCCGAGGTCGGCATCCTTCGGGTACCACGGCGCCCGCGAGAAATCGAGCGTGTCCGAGGCCGTAAAGCCGAGGAGGTCGCCATAAAATTCACGTCCCTCGGGAAGCTTTTCGACGTTGAACCCGAAATGACCGAGCCGCCGCACCTTGAACGGCCTCGGCAGGTAGACTCCACCGACGTTGTAGCGTCCATTGACCGATGACATTGCTGGTTCCCTCCTTTGCGCGACTTGGCGCGGGCGTCCCCGCGCCTCTTCGCGATACATCCTGGGTCATTATCGTCCCGTTTCCGGCGGCCGCCAAGCGGGGCTGCGAGGCGGCGATGGCCGCGGGCGGTCCTAGCCGGCGGGCTGGGATTGCAATTGGATGTAGTTTTCGAGGCCGATCTTGCCGATCAGCTCCAATTGCGTCTCGAGGAAATCCACATGCTCCTCCTCGCCCTCGAGGATGTCGCTGAACAGGTCGCGGGTCACGAAGTCGCGCACCCTTTCGCAGTAGGGAATCGCCTCGCGCAGCTGAGGCATCGCCAGCTGCTCGAGCCGCAGATCGCACTCGAGGACCTCCGGTACGGTTTGGCCGATCAGCAGCTTGTCCCATTCGAGACGGGGCTCGCCGCCGAGGAACAAGATGCGCTTGATCAACATGTCGGCGTGTTTCATTTCGTCGATCGATTCATCGTACTCATGCGCGCCGAGCTTGACGACTCCCCAGTGCTCCAGCATGCGAGCATGCAGGAAGTACTGATTGACCGCGGTCATCTCGTTCTTCAACACGGCGTTGAGGTGCATGATAACGGTCGGGTCGCCTTGCATCGTCGCCTCCCAAGGTTATGACGAGAATGCAAGCGCCGCCCGGCGCTTGTTGTCAACAATTGCCCGGCGCTCCGAGGCGCCGGCCGCCTCGACGCCTGGCATCAGCGCAAGGCCGGCTCCCAATCGAGATCCTCGATCGCTTCGCGCTGCTCGCCTGCATGCGAGGCGCGGGCGAGCTCGGTAAACCGCGGCGACAGCAGCTGCATTGTCGCCCAGTACCCGGCGCCGGTGGCCACCAGGATGACAACCACCCGGATCCATTCGGCTGGGATCACGAACATGTAGGCAAGAAAACCCAGTACCGTCCAAATCACCGCAACCGGATTGACCCCCCTCCAGTACCAATAAGAGCCGTTCGGCTCGAACAAGGCGACAAGGTCGATGCGCCCCCGCTTGACGAGGAGGTAGTCGGCGATCAGCACGCCGGCGATTGGCGAGAAGACGTTACCGAGAATCCCCACATAAGTGGTGTAACCGCTCGCGACGTCCGGAATGGCCGAAAGGACGATGCCGAGCAAGCTGATGATCAACGTCGTCCAGAAGCGGCCGAGTCGTTCGAACATGTTAGAGAGCGACAAGCCGCCGGTGTACAGGTTGAGGACATTGATCGTCCAATTGTCGAGAGCTATGACGACCAAGAACAGAAGCAAGATAAAGTAGCTGGTGGTGAGACCGGAAGCGACCGCGAACACGTTGGCGGTCTTGCCGAGCGTGGCGGCAGCCCCATGGGCGCCGAGGCAGGCTGCAAAAGCTCCGCCGCCGACTTTGCCGAGCAATGTGCCCCACCACATGTCAACGCGTGAGCGGGTGTAGCGACAAAAATCGGCCGAGTCGGTGACCATCGTCAGCGATCCGGCGGCGACGACGTTCATCCAGGTGACGAAAAGGAGCCAGCCGGCTTCCGGCTTGCCGGCGTAATGGAATACGCTCGCGGGAGCGAAGCTCGGGTCGCTGTGCGTCCCCAATAAAAAGAGCACGAACGACAGAATCAAAATCTTGAAGGGCAGGGCGATACGCGACAAGTGCTTCAATGAATCGTAGCCGATAATCGCCACGACGGCCTGGAGCACGGCAAAAGTGACGCTAACAGCCACCAGCGAATGCGGCGTTCCGGTCCAGCGGTCGAGGATCGCAACGACGGCGAGCGAGCCGGCTACGGTCTGGTAGGCGAACCAGTAGGTCGAAGCGATCGTGCGTAGAAACGACGGCACCCATTTCGCGCCCCGCAGTCCATAGACCATGCGCATCGAGACCTGGCCCGGCAGGCCATAGTCGACGCCGACCGTCGCGGTGATCGTATAGGCGATGGTTGCCAACAGTACGCTACTGGTAATGGCGCCGATCGCGCCCCAGAACGACAGGCCGGACACCACCGCCATCCCGCCGACCAACATCGACCCCGGATTGAGCGCGAATCCGAAAATTATTGCGAAGATATCGTGCCAGCGGACGGTCTTCATCTCTGGCGGTACCGGCTCGATGCCGAACTGCTCGACCCCCTTGGGCTGACGGTAACGCTGGCGGATCTTTTCTTCAATTTCTATGACCGAATGCATCCTGTCCTCCTCACAATTCGCGCCATGGCGTGAGAAGACCAAGGCAAGAAACGTGCCACAAGTATTGTGCTTGAAAATTGTGCATTTCGTTTATTGATTAATCAGTAGTCAAATGGCATGTATTTAAGCAAATAATTGGTGCGGTTTCATCTGTCCCCATTCTTTCGTGGATCCGATCGGCCGATTTCTTTCAGATGGATGATTGTCGTGTCAGCCTGCTGCTGAGCGCGCCGATCAAACTTTGTGCTGAACATCGGGCATGGAGTTCGTGCTACCCTAAGGCCGCGCATTGATTTCGTCGTAGTCGTGACCTGGGCGTGATCGAAAAGGGGACTAGCTGATGCAGCAACACAGCTTCGGCAGGCTATGGCCGGTCTCGGTGCTGACCTTGGGCGGCGGCGGGCTCGGCATGGTGTGGGGCGAGACGACGTTCGACGAATGCGTCGCCACGGTGCATGACGCGGTCGCCGCTGGTATCAACCTGATCGACCTCGCCCCGCGCTATGGCGACGGCAAGGCCGAGGAGGTCGTCGGCGAGGCCCTTGATGGCCGGCTGCCCGGGGGTGTGCGGGTCACCAGCAAGTGCGGTCTCGGCAACGCGCCCCGCACCGAGATCGAACCCACACTGCGGCAATCGATCGAAGGCAGCCTCAAGCGGCTGCGCCTGTCGCGGCTCGACCTGTTCTTCCTCCATTCGAATGTCGTGCCGGATGCGCAGCACATCGCGCGCTGGCCCGACGCCGCCAGCCGCATGACGCTCTACGAGACCTTTGTCGCCGATGTCCGGCCCGTCTTCGAAAAGCTCGTCGCCGAGGGCCTGATCGGCGCCTGGGGTCTGACCGGGATCGGCCACCCTGACACGATCATCAGGCTACTCGGCGAACGGCCCGCTCCGGCGGCGGTGCAGTGCATCGCCAATCTTCTCGACTCGCCCGGCGCGTTGAAATTCTTCGACGGACCGGCAAAACCGCGCGCGGTTATGGCGGCAGCGCGCGCCAACGGGATCGGCGTCATGGGGATCCGGGCAGTGCAGGCGGGGGCATTGACCAGCGCCCTCGACCGGCCACTCCCGGCGGATCACCCCGAGATGCGCGACTATGGGCGCGCCGCGCGCTTCCGGCGCCTCGGCGCCGAGCTCGACATGACGCCGGCCCTCTTGGCGCACCGTTACGCGCTGTCGCTACCCGTCGACACGGTCGTGCTCGGTGTCAAGAACCGCCGCGAGCTCGCCGAATGCGTCGCCGCGGCCGAAGCCGGCCCGCTGCCGGCCGATCTCGTCGCCCGGGTCGACCAATCGGTCGACCGCGCCGCCGAGTAGAGCTCTCGAAGGCTTCCGGCTATGCTGGAGAATGATGAACATCGAGGGACGAAATCGCCCTGAACGTCGGCTCGCCGCGATCCTGGCAGCCGATGTCGTCGGCTATTCGCGCCTGATTGGCGCTGACGAAGAAGGGACGCTGGATCGACTCAAGGCGATACGGACAGAGGGTCCGGGCGCATCTCCGCGAAGGACCGGTGTGTATGCTTTGCAGACCTCCATCGTCGTGCAACGTAAACCAGTAGCCTTCACGCCTATCTGCACAAGACGCTCAGGATGACGCCAGCGATGGCAGCGGGAATTGCGGATCGGCTATGGTGAGTGGACGACATCGTTACGCTCGTGGACGCGCCGGAGGCTCCGCCGAAGAAGCGCGGTCCCTACAAACCGCGCGAGCCCAAAAGCGGTCTCAATTTCAAACTGAGGCACTAGTGCGCCAGGAAGCTGGCGTGATCCAGCCGGTGAAAGTCCGGCCCAGGTAAGGGGTAGCGCCCGCCTGGTAGCGAGTGTTGCGTCATGGAAGGCAACGACCATGGCGAAGCGTACACAGCAATCTCGTGGGGTGGGCTATTGAGCCGCGAAGGCAGTAATGTCGTAGAGGCCGAGGCTTTTAGTGTAGCCGAAGGCAACATGTGCGGTGCCGTCAGGCGAGGCGCTGACGCTCTACCGAGGTCGAAGACCCCATCACGCGAGAACGGATCACGTCGGAACCTGGGAGATCCCACCTCCGGCCAGCGACGGCACGCCGTCCTGGTCCGCATCGGGAAGGCGAGAAGCCGTAGCCGATGATGCACGGTGGCGGGAAGTCAGACCTCGCCGTAGTAGCTGGGAAACCGACGAACAAGACCCGGCAACCGGGCGCGGAGTCGGCGGAGCCAAGGGCGAGGACCAAGGGGAAGACGGATCAGCAAAGCACGCGCCGGGCGCAGGACCGGGGAAGCGTGTCACAGGCGCTGAGCCGCATACGGCAAGCCGCGAGGCAAAGGAGGCAGGAGAAGTTCACTGCGCTCTTCCACCACCTCAGCCTTCCGATGCTGCGGACGGCCTTCTTCGCACTCAAGCGAGAAGCCGCACCCGGCGTGGACGGACTGACATGGCAGGATTACGAGGCCGACCTCGATCGTAACATCGAAGGTCTGCACTCGCAGGTCCATCGGGGAGCCTATCGGGCGCAACCTTCGCGCCGCCGGTATATACCGAAGGCGGACGGACGGCAGCGCCCGCTCGCGGTAGCAGCCCTTGAAGACAAGATCGTCCAAAGGGCGGTTGTCGCAGTGCTGAACGCGGTCTACGAGGAGGATTTCCTCGGGTTCTCGTACGGGTTCCGACCCAAGCGCGGCCAGCACGATGCGCTGGACGCGCTGGCGGTCGGGATCACCAGCAAAAGGGTGAACTACATCCTCGATGCGGACATCCGATCCTTCTTCGATACGGTCAGCCAGGAATGGCTTATCCGTTTTGTGGAGCACCGGATCGGGGACCCGCGCATCATTCGCCTGATCCGGAAGTGGCTTCAGGCGGGCATCCTGGAAGATGGGGTTGTGACGGTCAGTGACAGTGGGACGGGGCAGGGTTCGGTGATCTCACCGCTGCTCGCCAACATCTACCTGCACTACGTCCTCGACCTCTGGGTAGCGCGCTGGCGACGGCGCGAGGCCACGGGTGATATGGTGATCGTGAGGTATGCCGACGATGTAGTCGTGGGCTTTGAGCACGAGACCGACGCCCGACGTTTCTGGGAAGCGATGC
>Ga0310909_10003397_pt1 | contig 10016 bp, 10 predicted proteins | sample GREbulkMGT000H_FD_203449 | JGI IMG/M metagenome (GOLD analysis project Ga0310909, IMG submission 203449) | Lab enrichment of tropical soil microbial communities from Luquillo Experimental Forest, Puerto Rico - GRE.bulkMG.T000H | ecosystem: Environmental > Terrestrial > Soil > Tropical forest >...
AAGTACATCATGTAGCTGGTGTTGACGATCTTCCAGCTCGCATCGAGCCCAGGCTCGGCCAGCAGGTGATGGGCCGATGCGAGTTGCAGGAACAAGATGTACATCAGGAAGGCGGTACGGCTCACCTTCTCACTGAGAGGCTTTGCACCGACCAGGAGAGCCGCGATCAGATACCAGAGCGAGACATGCGCGGAGACGTTGATCTGCTGGGATGAGTGTCCCATCGCCCACCACACGACCTTGTACATCAAGGGATCGATGTTGGAGATAAGGCCGAGCGACCACAGCCAGGTGGGAATCAGGATGATGGCACCGGAAGCAATCGTAAACACCGCGATGATGGCGGCCGTCAGTGCGCCAAACGTCACCAGCGGGATTGAACCTTCATACGTCCTCTCCTCCCGCGCGATCACAAGCGTCGCGAAGAAGATCATGCAGCCGATCAACGCGCCGACCGCAAACAGGATGAGGCCGAGATAGAAGTGCGGCTTCGCCTGCATCGGCGGATAGGAGGTGAACATCACGCTGGAATCGCCCTGCAGCACCGCGACGTTGGTGGCCAGCGCACCGACCACCATCAGCACAAAGCCGAGCCAGGCGAATCTTGGCGCCGCCAGCCGTGAATTGAGCAGGACGGCCGAGGCAAAATACAGGATGGCGATCTCGAAAAAGATGATCCAGAACAGCAGCACGTTCGCGCCGTGTCCGGTCAGCACGAGATAGAACCACTCGGCCGGCAGAAGATGTACCGCGGGCCAGCGCGTGAGTGCCACCATCAACCCCATCAGGCCGCCGATTGCGAGGAAGACGACGGCTGCGACGGCGTGGGCCTTGATCAGCGCCTGAGCTGCCGCATCGACCTTCAGGCCAGTATACTGACAGACGCGGAAATCGGCTTTGGCCGGTACGGCGCCGATGACGGTTTCTGCTGTCATGACGCCTACCTCCCCTCGGCCGAATGATCGGCCTCTGCGCGCTTCTGCTCTGTGACATAGATTATTCCGGTCATCGTGTGATGACCGATCCCACAAAACTCGTTGCAGATGATGCCGAACTGCCCGCTCTGAGTCGGGGTCAGCGAGATGATGTGCTCTATCCCGGGATAGACCGAGATGTTGATGTTGGTGGGCTGCAGCGAGAAGCCGTGCATCCAATCAAGCGTTGAGAGATGGATCTTGTAGCTGACCCCCTTCTCGAGTTCGAGAATCGGCCACCATTGCCACAAGCGTGCGAGCAGATAGACGTCGGTCCCGGCTTGTGGCTTGACGACCGGTATGCCCTGCTCCTCGCGCACTTGGTATTTCTTGGCAAAATCCTCGACCTTCTGTTCGTAGTCCGAAGGATTCACGCGGTACGCTTCCTTGCTGAGATTTTGCTGGCCGATGAAATGCCAGGCGATCATGAATCCGAACATGAACACGCCCCATAGGAACGCGATGATGATCCAGATCAGTTCGACCCGTTCGATCGGCTCATTCCACCAGATGCGTTGTCCGGGCGGTGTGACGGCCATTTTCAGCGTCCCCTTCGCGTTAGATTTGTCTATCGGGATCTGCAGGCAGAACGATCTCGTTCTTCATTTCCCCAAGGGGATCGATGCGACTTCCATCACGCCCCAAATCACATAGAGGACGGTGGGAATCGTCACCCCGAGAAACAGCAGGAGAAACGGGTTATCGAGAATCCGCTGCATCGCAGGCACGCGCTCTGGCTGCAATGAAGTTTGTTCGGTAGGTGGCATGGGCACACTCCGGGGCTAGTTGCGCAAATTTACCTCGTTCACCGCAGACATCCTTGACCGCGGTTAAGGATGCGCCGCCGGAGGCACGAAATAATGGGGTCATGGAAAATTCCGTCACGCTGGATCGCGGGCCCCGCCGCGCGCGGGTTGCCTTGCTTTGCCTGGGAATCCTTTCCGCATTCGCGATGATCGTTGCGACGCTTTTGGTTGCGCGGACACGAGCACCGGCGCGGACTGCCAACCTGTTGCTCGTCTATGTCGGAGCCGAGGATTGCGCTCCGTGCCGCACCTGGCAGCGTGGCGACGGAGCTACCTTTCGAAGCTCGGCCGATTTCACCCGCCTCACCTATCGCGAGGTGAAGCCGCCACATTTGCGCGATGTACTGAAAGATGAAAACTGGCCTGAAGATATTCGCGGTTACCGTGACTACCTGAAACCAAGCGACGGGGTGCCGCTGTGGCTCGTCATCCTCGATAAAGACGTTGTCATGCAGCGTTTCAGCGCTGCTGCTTGGCGCAGAAAGGTGCTGCCGAGTGTCAAATCGTACCTGCGCTGAAAGCAGCGCGGCTTCCGATCGGGCCCCCTATCGCACCACGCTCCTGGGCGCGGGCCTTCCCTCGCATTCGGCGATATTGAAAACACCACGAGGGCGGATGCGCTCGCTGGCGACGAGATTTCGCAACGTCGTCACATCATTCACAGCAACGTCGGACGCTCGTACGACGACGCCGACTGCCCTCAGCTTTGCAAATACCCGAGACAGTGATTCGGGCTTCAAGCCCAGCCGGCCCGCTATCAGCGATTTGTCGTAGGGCAGCTCGATTGTGCAGGGCCCTTTGACGCAGGGCGTAAGCGAAATCAGGAAATCCGCGACCCTTTGCATGCCGCTTTGTGCCGTAAGTTGCTCGATTCGGCTTACCATCAAATGCAGGTGCTGTGACGTCGAGGCAATCATGGCAATTGCCACTTCCGGCATTTTCCGGATGCAGTCGATGAGATGATCCGCGGGAATCATCATTACGCGCGTGCGCGCCGCCGCACTTGCGGTCGCCGGATAGCGTCCTGATGTCAAACTCACAGCTTCCGCGAAGCTTTGGCCTTTGGCAAAGACGTTGAGAACCGCCTCATCGCCAGCAGGAGTTATGCGAGAAAGCTTGATCCAACCTTCGATGATGATGAAGAATGAGGTTGCCGGCTCGCCCTGGCGGAACAGCACGCTACCGTGGCGAAGATTGACGACCCTCGCCTGCGCCAAAAGAACTCCCAGCACCTCCGACTTCAGTCCCGAAAATACTGGGATTTGGGATGCGATGGCCAGATCGGCGGGAGATGGCGCAGTCATGTTCAAGTCCCCAAAGATTACCTACAAACCGGTCTCTTACAGTCGTCAATGGCCTCTTGCCGCCGTTTGAAGCGGTGCCCTCGAACGGAGGGAATTCCTGAAGCGCCCGTGACGACGCATCACATCTTTGCCGGCTCCGTTGGCGGGCCATATGCATCGGAATTGAGCACCAGTCCGCCGTACAAGACTTTGCGCTATCTCAAATCTGGGCAGGTCCTGGCAACATTTCCCGGCGGGCGCCGCCTGCCCGAACTCAAGGCATCGCGCGCCTGACCTGCCGAGAAAACGCGGCCTTCTGAAGCCTCGGCGATGTCTGTGCCAACTGCCCTTCACCGTCGTCGCGCATCAACAAAAGACTTCAGTTCTTCGGCAGAACGTGTGGCGAAGAATGATGATGCGCTACGCGCCATTCATCTCCGCGCTTGGTGACAAGCATGGTGAAGCGCGATGGGCCCGGTACTGATTTGCCGTCGACAATCCGAGTAAAAGTGTAAAAGCCGGTGACCACCACGGCGTTATCGTCGACGACGATCGTGTGCCGTTCATCGATCGCATTCTTGTTGCCGGTTCCTTTGGTGGGTGTGAAATAGGTTACGATCGCCTCAGTCCCCTCGGAAATGACAGGACTGACAGTGCCGAGAAGAATCGCATCCGACCAATAACTCTTGGCGATGATTTCTGGATCGTTCGAGCTATAAGCAGCCGACCACCGATCAACTGCAGCATTAGCATCTTCTGCCGGGCCAGCCGAGGCCGCGGCGGGTGTTCCTAGTATCAATGCTATCAAAACGAACTGGACAACTCGTACCATTGTCTGCGCCTCCCTGCCACGCGTCTCGGATCATGCCCGCTTTGATCAAATCGCGACATGCGTCACGTTTACGCGACTGGCGTGAATGTTCGGCGCACGTTCCACTGCAGTTCAGGGATGGCGCCGCGATCGGGAGGATGACAACGAGCAAGGTGACGACGAACCATGAGCCGCCGGCGTCAACGTGGGGGCGCGGGACCGACGCCCCGCGCCTGGACCATAAGGTATCCGCTTTTTGCGATGCCAGCGTCTAGGGCGGCTCACCCTGTACCAGGTGCATGCTCACGATGCTGCCACCGGGCACTACCTCGCCTGCGGGTGGCGTTTGACTGTTTACGATTTGGCCCGCGCCAATGAACTTCGGTACCAGTCCGCTCAAGAGGACCTCTTTGCCTGCGAGCTTGGCGGGGTCAAACATGACATCGGGAACTGCGGACAGTGGAAATGGATTGTCGCTAGGGAGATTGACGGTAACGCCAGGGGGAAAGCGAGCTTCCAGAAGACTTGCGAAAGGCCCAAAGGCGTCCGCAGAGCCAGTCAGTCGCTCATAGGTTTGTTGAAGCGTGGTCCCGCCTGCCTGGACGATCTGAGCAAAACTGAAATGAAGCTGGTGTCGCAGATAGTTGATGAACAGCGTCGCGCAGCCTATCGAGACGTAGTCCCGGTCGGTTCCTTCCGTCCGAGTTACCCAGTCCGGCCGTGGGCTGTTTAGCCAGTGAGAGGCTGAAGCAAAACGGCCAAGGCTTGCTGGATGCAACTCGGTCGCCAGCACCCGAGAAAGGCCCTCGCCAGCGCTCGCTCCGCAATTCCAGCCCTTTGCTTGAGCGGCCATCAACACCTCGTCGACCTCAGCGCAGTTCAGAAAATTCTCCAGGTCGAAAGCAGCGCAATGGATCTCTGTGCCCGCGCAACTGAAGTGGTACGCGCCGAAGGTTCCCGGGTCGATGAAGATGCTAAATGGGCCTGCGCTGGCGCCTCCGAAGAAGCTGCGAAGCTGGCTTAGATCCTGCTCGCAACGTCCCAGTATCGCGTCCGCGAGCGCCTGTCCCTCCGACCTCAGGGTGTTGTCGTAGGCAACCTCGAAATTCGCAGTGCTGCCGGCAAGCACGTAAACGGCAGGAGGGAGCGGGAATGGGATATGTGGTATCACACCACCGGGTTCGACGAGGACGCTATGACGAGCGGTTGTCGTTGATATAGTTCCGCCCTCGGCGCGAGCTCTCCGATCATGTGGGCTCACCGGTTCATTCACGTTTACGCTCGTTGACATCGGGACCTCCACAAGTTTGTCATCGAAGAAGACCCTACTCGGGAAGCAATCTCTGCGAGTATGACGTACGCCACAGTGCGGAATTCTTTTGTTGATCGCCCTTGCGTGCTGAGGGACATCCCGTGATTGGCGGGGCATGTCGGTTTCCCCTCAAAAGCGGACATTCACGCACGTCCCAGTTCCAATGCCGCGACTTGCGGCGTCGACCTCGCCGGGCTCGCCGCCCTCCGACGGCCATAGCAATTAGCTGAACGCGAAGTTCAGCCGCTGTTCAGATCGCGGCGGCGAAACTCTTTCCGCATCATGCGCGATACGACACAAGAGGACACCATGGAACGCCGACAGTTTCTGAAAGTGGCTGCTGGATTTGCAGCCAGTGCGGCCACCCTTGCCGCGACTGCGCAAGCAGCTCCGCTGCTTCCTCAGCCGCTAATTGAAAATCAAGCGAATGCCGATCCAGCCGTGACAACGGCTGAGGAGGTCGCACGGCTCCAGCCTCAAGAGGTGCGGTGGGGGCATGGCCATCATTGGGGCTGGCACCATCGCCATTGGGGCTGGCGTCACCGTCACTGGGGCTGGCGACGGCATCACTGGCATCGCCATCATTGGCGCCACTGGTAAGTAGCGCCGCTGGCTGCAAAGATCGCCTTTGCCGTGGCGGGATATTGGCGCGCGCCGGCATCCTGATCTCTTGCGCCGACTATCGGTGCAGCCATTCAGCGACGATCCGGAAATTGACAATTCCGAGGAGTAAACGTTCTCAAAGATTGACGGCCCCGGTTGTGCGCCGGGGCCGTTCGTTTGAGGGATTCGCATTCATCACAGAGCCGTGCAGCGCCGAAATCGACGCGCGTTGGCGCAGGGCTGTGATCACCAACCGTAATCGTAAGGCCCATAACCACAGGCGTTTACCCAGGCAAAACCGTTCCAGTACGTACAGTCGCTTCCATAGCCCCAGCCCCAAGGACCAGCCAGAGCGACGCCGGTTGCGATACCAGCTGCAACTGGCCAACCCCATCCCCAGCCACCGCCGCCCCAGCCGCGGCGCCAGCCTACGCCCCAACCCGGACGCACTGCACCACTCCAGCCGGGCCGGACGACCGCGCCACCCCAGCCGGGCCGTCCAATAGCTGCAGCGCGCATACCGCCCATGGGGACCATGGCAGCGCGCGCTCCCCCGAAGCTTCCGGCCCTGACTCCGCTAAAACCACCACCACGGAATCCTCCAATGCCACCACCATGGAATCCGCCGAAACCTCCCCTTGCTGCGGCAGGGTCAGGAGCCAGCGCCAGCAATGCGATGATCCCAAGACCGGAAAAGATAACGGAAGTCCTATTGCGCATTTTGAAAGCTCCTTTCCTTTGCACTTGCATCGAGGCGACGGCTCACAAGTGCGGAACTCGAAACAATAACAATGCGGCCGCTCGTGAAAGGTTGCTGCGCTTGCGCATTCGGATCCGCAATTTCCGCTCAAAGTTCCAATCTTCGGGGGGTCCTGACCACCTATCACGCACCGCACCTATCCAATATAAAGTCGAAAGGTCCGATCGTGTTGCGACACGCAGCACTGTGCTCCAGCACCTATGATGCATAAGGCTCTAACTCCATCGAACAAAGTAGTCAGAAAAATCGGCCCCTGAAGATTGAGCCAACGGGCGTTTTGATTTGATGTCAGCGGGTCCCAGGTGCGAGCCCTTGGTGCGCTACCCCTAACTGATTCAGATCAAATCATTTTTTCGGTTTTGATGTTCGCAGACCTTACTTGGCAAAGGCCGAAATAAGGGAAAATAAGGGGTCGTGACCACACCGATCAATCTGCGGTTGTTCTGTGGAAAACAACGGCCGGACGCTTCGTTGAAGCCGGGCGGGCAACACAAAGCGGGTCCGGCCGAACGCCAAGGTCCGGGTCGTGCAGTCTGGGACTAATTCCATCTTGCCGCATCGAGCAGATCGGCTTCCTGACGCATGAACGCCGCGACCGTGACGCGTTGCTGACCAGACTAGGGGCGCCGAGTCGGCCATCGCATTTGGATAGAAAAGCGCGATGCGCATGATGAGGCGATTGGGCATCGCTATAAAGGACAAAGGCAGACGGTAGCCATAGGGACGTTACCGCTGACCGCCGCCGATTCCGCGTCACACAAGGGAAGTAGACGTGCAGCCTCCCGGAGAAGCAGCGACTCTTACGGGAGGCCGGTCGCCGAATCGGTCATCGAATTGCTCTGCATGCTGACGAGCGGTAGCGCGCAAACGAGTGGCGAGCGCCAAGGTTCATCTCAAAGGGCTGGTGGAATTGATGTTCACTGTATCGGCGTCACCACATTGCCTCTTGTGCCAAGAGCTGCGACAGCCTCATCAATTGTCGGATAGACCTTTTTATCGCCTGCAAGGCCGTAACGTCGCAGATAATCGATTGCATCAGCCGAGACGGCCACCGAAACCACGGAAACCCCAAGCTTGGTGAGTTCACTGCTTACTTGGAGCAGCATTTTGGCCGCGGTGTAGTCGACATCATCGATACCAGTAACGTCGAGAACAAGGCCATGGACGCGGTTTTTCGCAGTGGTGACGAGACGAAGAATCTCTTCGGCGAAAAAGCTGGCGTTTGCGTAAAACAAATTCGCTTCAAAGCGGTAGACAATTACGCCGGGCGCTGCGAGTTGGTCAGGGGCCGCTGGTACGGTACGCCAGCGTGCTTCGCTATCCTTTACCCAAACGCTGGTCCGTGGATGGTAGGCGTGACGAACTTGATCGATCAGTGAAAGGCCGACAGCAACTGCAATGCCATCCATCACGGTAAAGATCACGACGGTCGCTGCCGTCAACAGTGCGATCCAGAACTCATTGCGCTGAAGCCGGAACAGCTCTCGCATGCCTTTGACATCAACGAGCTTTATGCCGATCATGAATACGATCGCGGAGAGCACCGCATTTGGCAGAAAACTCAGTGGTCGAGTAAGAAAGAGAAGCACAATCAGCACGACAGCTGCCGTCGTGAGATGGGCCAACTGGCTTCGGCCGCCTGCGCCGTCAACCATTTCGGTCTTGGTTGGACTGCCGTTGACGACGAAGGTACCGGTGATACCAGCGGCGGCGTTTGCTGCTGCAAGCCCAACAAGGTCATTATTTCCAAAATATTTCTCTTCGTACCGCGCTGCATAGGCGCGGGAAGTCGCAGCGCTCTGCGCAACGATGACCAAGAAGCAAGACGCTGCGCACGTGAGCACCAAACGGAACTCGTTGACATGCGCCGCTGGCAACGCCAGGGAGGGTAGCCCGCCTGGAACACTGCCAATCGTGGCGATGCCTCTGGCGTGCAAGTTAAATATAGCGCTTGCAGCGATCGCACCGATCACAGCGATGAGCGCCCCAGGGAGACGAGGCGCAAACTGAGCGATGCCGACGATCACCGCTAATACAGCGGCGGAAATAGCCGCCGTCGCCAAATGGGCCGAACCCATCCGTGAAAGCGCCGATGCGATTTGCTCGAGCGCCCCATGGCCCGCCTTGGGCAGACCAACAAGGCCCGCCAATTCGCCGCCAGCCACCTGGATACCAACGCCGGTGAGGAAGCCGATCAAAGCGCTGCGGGACAAGAAATCCCCCAGGAACCCGAGCTTGAATACCCTCGCCAATACCAACATTCCCGCAACTACCAGCGCAACAAGACTCGTTGCACCGACGTATTCCGGAGACCCGAGCGCTGCGATGCCGACGAGAATCGATGCGAGAATTGCAGCCGTAGCCGAGTCAGCAGCGACGACCAGGTGGCGAGACCCCCCGAGCAGGGCAAAGGCTATGACCGGAACCAGTAAGGTGTAGAGCCCCGTTACGATCGGTGTTCCAGATATTTTCGTGTAACCCATGACCTCGGGAATGCCGAGCGCTGCAAGCGTCACGCCGGCCAGGATGTCGCTCGTCACCTTGTTGGCATCTATGGGCAGTACGCCACGTAGGAGCGGCAGCGAAAGGCCATAGGACTTTTCGGCCATCTTCATTCTCCGACTGCGCTTTGACTTGCGGTCGCAGCGGTTGATTTACCAGGCTTGCGCTCTTGATGACCTGCCGCACAGTGCGATGCGCCGCCAACCGCTCGGTAATGTTGCGATCGCCGCAACTAGCACCGTACGTCTGACGGTATCCTCCACCCTAATAGTGCACCTGCAGGGTTGCTCTACCTTCGCTGCCATGTCCGAGTATCGGCTGAGCCTGCAGACATCTAGCGTTTAAGAGCACACGCCCTAGTATTTCGCTGGCACCAGTTTTGCGTTCTTCAGCGAAGCCCGATCGTCATATTTTCCTTTGTTCGATCGCTTTGGCAGTTTGACCTTCTTGTGCTGAATTTTCTTGTAAGGAATGAGACTCAGGATGTGGGAAATGCAATTGAGGCGGGCCCGCTTCTTGTCGTCCGAATGGACGACGTGCCAGGGCGCGTGCTTGCTGTCAGTCGTCTTGAGCATCATGTCCCGCGCCCTTCCGACCGCGTTCCTGATCTGAACTATGAAGCGCTCTGCAAGGATGCTACCGTTATAACCACTGAGGCCTGCATGCGTGATGAGACGACTGCGCATCAGCAGCTCATCAGCATTTGGCAGACTACATCTTCTTCTGTTCGCGATAGCTGCGAAAGCGAGGCGGTAGCCGGCGGATTTCAAAGCTACGTTGATCTTCTTACCTGTATCCAAATGTCGGGTGCGTGGAAAAGAAACAAGAAATAGCTGGTCGTCCTTTTGGTCCGATCTTTCAAATGGGCCCAATGATGCCATAACACAGGAGAAAGCAAATTGTCCGGATATAGCGCGATGGGCGCAACGAGCGCTTCGAGCTGTTCGGGCTTGAGCAGCTTTTCA
>Ga0310909_10003407_pt1 | contig 10011 bp, 10 predicted proteins | sample GREbulkMGT000H_FD_203449 | JGI IMG/M metagenome (GOLD analysis project Ga0310909, IMG submission 203449) | Lab enrichment of tropical soil microbial communities from Luquillo Experimental Forest, Puerto Rico - GRE.bulkMG.T000H | ecosystem: Environmental > Terrestrial > Soil > Tropical forest >...
TTCAATGTAATAGGCTTCCAAACGGCGTCTCCAGCCCACTTCGCGAGCCGGGTCGTCCCGTGGCTGCTGGTGACAGAAAAAGTTCGTATTGATCGGGCGCGCTGTCTTTCGGCGGATGGTTTCAAGTTCCTTGCGCGCCTGTTCCAGGCTCAATAGCGCACAAGGTAGCGAACCGAGTCCGCCAGCCTCGGAGACAGCGACGACCATGTCCGATAGCACCGATCCCGCCATCGGTGCTTGAATGATTGGTACCTCAATGCCAAAAAGATCGAGAATACGATTATCGGGCCACACGTCCACTCCTTTTGGTGAGATGATTCAGTAACTCAGACCTGAAGTTCAATAGACGACGATTCGTCTGCCCCTCCAAGAGTTGGTCTAACAGCAGCGATGCCCACTGAGAGGCATGCCTGGGCTCCCGGCGTAAAAGACGATCAGTACAACTGGTTGACTTCCCGTCACTCCCCTATGGAACGTGTCGACTGTCTCAGAGACCGCCTGCCCGGCCGTAAAACGTTGCTTCTTGCCATCTTTCTTTCTCTCAAGCGTCAGTTCTCCGGCGACGATGTAGGCAGCGCTTGGCATCGGATGACTGTGCCATTCGAGTTGAGTGTGCGGTAGGAGACTGATTCGCAATATGGTCAGCTCCGGCCGGCCCGACGGGTAAGACTCATAAGGCTGGCCTTCCCAAGACGCGCTACTGCGCAGCAGGGTCTCCGACCGCACAGACGGTTGATCATTTGTCGCCGCAATGGTCCGCTGAAATAGCATCGATAACAACATTCCGATCACAAGCATTGGCTCACCGTCATCGACACCATCAGCCGAAGAGAATCCCATAGTCGGATGCGAGCCGATGGACGTTCTGGATCGCGATCGCAAGGGCCTCGCCTTGAAGTTGCGGTTCGGTTGGCGCAGCCGCGTTGTCGGGTGCAGGAATGGCCGTCGCCATGACGAACTCCTCGAACCCGGAAGGTGAAAATAGGAGTAGAAAATGATTCTCGCGGGTGCCGGAATTTCGTAGCTCGTGGGGGATGTCGCGTGGGGCCATGAGAGTATCGCCGGCGTGAAGAACGAAGACCGTGTCCCCGACGGTGACCTCGAGCTCTCCAGCAAGGACAAAGTACGCCTCATCTTCACGCGTATGCTTATGGCGAGGCACGCTTATTCCGGGCGCGGCACTTACCTCCAGGAGGCAATATGCCCCTCCCGTATCTGCACCCGACAAACATACGGCCCCGATGCCAACGTCAAAGTAAAAGCGTTTCGATCTGGGCTGATGTTTGATTGACGGGGCTCTGCGGATTGATGCTTGACCGTTAGGCACAAGTGACTGTTGTTTTTGGGCTGCACTGCTCATAGAAGTCTCCTCAAATACAAGATTCGTTACCAACTCCGTCAGAACACCAGATCCTGAATATCGCCTTGTGCCTAAATGGGCGCACTTGGGCCGAATTTTGCTGAATTATTCATGACGATCAAAGCATCCAATCCAGGAAAGAGGGGTGATACGAAGTAATGAGAGTAGCGGTGGATGTACTGGGGTCAGTCAAAGACCCGTATATACAGGTGCAGGACGAGCATGTTCTCGCAATGATGCTGCGGCACGGCGCCATTGAGGTGGGACCGCGGCGTGCCGCCATGCGGCGGGTAACCTTTCAAGCTGGCGAAATAGGATTTTTCCCTCGTCATACGGAACGATGGGTTGGAGCAGGTGACCAGGAGCGTCTGCTCTTCCGCATTTCCGATGCTGCCCTGGTGGCGGCCTCCGATGGAATAGGGGCCTTGGTTGAAGGCCACCGGTGCAAAATGGTGGACGCGCGACTGGCTGCGCTGATCGCCGCGGTGAATGCGGAGAGAATTGCGGGATTCCCAAGTGGACGGCTGTTTCTGGATTCCGTGGAACAGGCGGTTGCCGCCGCCCTGATCGATGCGTATGGCGGTCGCAGCCTTTCAGTGCAGCCTTTTCGAGGTGGACTCGGTCCGGCGCGTTTGCGGACGATTACGGAACTGGTGCATGCGAACATGGAAGACGAGTTAACCCTCGTCGAAATGGCGCAATCGGTGGAGATGAGCCCGCCTCATTTTGCGCGGATGTTTCGCAAGTCGACGGGCGAGACGCCGCACCAATTCGTATTGCGCAACAGAATCGAACGTGGGAAAGAGATGTTGTGCACGCCCCGAGTGCGTATTCTAGATGTCGCCGTCGCTTGCGGGTTCAAAACTCAGCAGCATTTTGCGCGAGTGTTTCGTCGTCTGTGTGGAACCAGCCCGAGAGAGTATCAGCTGGAAAGGTGGTCCAGCGATCCATCTGAACAGCTGCCGCAATAGAAATCCGCGAATCGAGCTTGCTTCGCTTTTGCAATAGATACGATCTAACTTTGCAGGTCCGGATTTAGCCTTTGAAGACCAGCACCATCGGCGCCGCCTCACCTGCAGATCTCGCCCCCTCGAACATGTTGCGTAGATCCACTCCGTACACGCATCTCCTGCCCGTCCCGATTCTATCTATAACTCGCGGTTGTGCCTTCTTCATCATTGAACGCACCTTGTCTTGGTCGCCAGTACCAGTCAATTGGATGCATGTCAACAAAATTTAGCAAGATTTGACCCAGATGTGCAGACACAGACACAACCGAATGTCCGCTTTGCGGTCCACTGAAATGGCTGAGAGGTTTGAGATGCCGGTCTCTCCTCCGGTTAATTACAGAAAAGAGAGGAGACGAATTGACGGGATCATACTTGCGGAAAACCTGCTGCATTGTGGGCGGCGGACCAGCCGGAATGGTGCTGGGGTATTTGCTGGCGCGAGCCGGCATCGAGGTCCAGATTTTGGAGAAACACGCCGATTTCCTGCACGACTTCCGCGGCGACACGGTTCATCCCTCGACGCTTGAATTGATGCACGAGTTGGGCGTCCTGGAGGACCTGCTCAGGCTGCCGCATCAACGCCTTACAAAAGTGCGCGCCAGGATTGGCGGCGACGAAATCGTCTTGAACGATATGACGCATCTTCGAACGCATTGCAAGTTCATGGCGCTTATGCCGCAGTGGAATTTCCTCAACTTCCTTGCTGAACAAGGAAGCCGCTTTCCTACCTTTCATTTGAGAATGCAAACAGAAGTCACATCTTTAATTGAGGAGGAAGGCCGAGTCGCGGGTATTCGGGGAGTTGCTGCCGATGGCCCGGTCGAAATCCGGGCGGACTTGGTCGTGGCCGCCGACGGCCGGAGTTCGGTCCTGCGCGAGCGTGCCGGCTTGATGGTCGACGAACTCGGTGTCCATATTGACGTGCTGTGGATCCGGCTCTCCAAACATCCTGATGATCCCAACTTTGTCCTTCATGCCAACCGTGGCAAGGCTCTCGTCACGCTTGACCGTGGTGAGTACTGGCAATGCGGGATTGTGGTCCCTAAAGGATCCGCAACGGAAATGCAGGTCAAACGCCTAGAGGAACTACGCGCGCGAATCGTCGAAAACGCTCCCTTCTTGTACGACCGCGTGGCGGAGGTGCGCGAATGGAACGACGCGAAACTGCTTAAGGTCAAAGTAGATCGTCTGCGCCGCTGGTATGGTCCCGGACTCATTTGCATTGGCGATGCGGCGCACGCCATGTCTCCGGTCGGAGGTGTCGGGATCAACCTTGCGATTCAGGACGCCGTCGCCGCCGCCAACGTATTGGCACGCCCACTCCAGGAAGGCGCTCTCCGTACCAGTCATCTTGCGAAAATACAGCGGCGCAGGGAATTCCCCGCCAGGTTCACACAGCGCGTACAAGCCGTAATACTCCGCCAGATCATCGCCAATCGGCGAGTCTCGTGGCCGTTGCGCTGGTTGGAAGCCACCACTCTGCCGCGGCGGATGCGTACTCGCTTCGTCAGCGTGGGAATTCGGCCAGAGCATGTGGAGACGCCCGACGCCTTCAAAGTCAACTCATCGGGCCGGGATTCTCAACCCTAGGTCCGGCCGAGCCAGAAGAAAAGGTACGCATGTGAGCTCATGTACTCCCAGCAATCCTCAGGGTTACCCGTTGGCAGCGACTGTTGATCGCACAGCCTCGCGAAGCCACACATGACGCGGATCGGTGTTGAGTCGCGGATGCCAGGCCATGAGGAAATGAAACGTGTGCAATTCTTGCGGTGCTTTCACAAGCCGCAGCCGGCGATCGTTTTTGATAGCAGATGTCATGCCGCTAGTGAGCGTAAGGACCAGTTCTGTGCCGGGAAGGCATTGCAGCGCCACGCCGAAGTACGGCACTCGAATGCAAGAGCTGCGTTTTGCACCGACAGCCGCCAGTTGCTTGTCCGGAATTGTTTGTACCCCGGCATAGGTGGCCACAACGATGTGGCTCGCGGCCAGGTATTGCCTAAGTGGCAGCCGGCTGCCGAAGTGGCTGTCGCGCGCGACGGCGCAAATCCAACCCTCCTTGTAAAGCCTTTCCATCTGGAAGTGCGACGGCAGGAGCCCATCATCAATGTGGAGAACAAGATCGAGTTGCCCGTGTTCCACCAGCTCCGTGATGCCACTCTGCCACGGAAGAAATTCAAACTGTACTTGATAGCGTCCGGCCGCGTACTGCCGACACAAGGGCGGAAGCACGACTGTACAAACGTTATCCGGGCCGGAGATGCGGAAATGGCTCTTCTCCCGCGCCGGATCGAACCGACTTGGCGCAACGAGATTCTCCATCCTGGGTAGCAATCCCTCCAGTTCGTCGAGAATCTTTCGACCTCGCAAAGTGAGTTCGAAACCAAGCGGCGACCGAACGAGAAGATCATCCTGAAACATCGCGCGTGCGCGCTGCAGGGCCCGGCTCACCGCAGGCTGACTGAGGAACAGGCGGGATGCTGCCGCGGTGATGCTCTTCTCCTCGGCAATAGCAGCAAACGTAATCAGGAGATTCAAATCGGCCTGACGTAATTTCTCTAGACGCATAGACATCATGTCCATTATGCATGATTCGCATGGCGATGTCTGTTCATCTGTAGCTGTGCAAGTTAACAGAAGTGCCCAGAAGGAGGGTTCAATGTCATCGGGAAACGGTTTCGACAATCAGCGAGTGCCGAGTCTTCAAGATCGCTTGGATGAATTCAAGAGGATGCTTGGGTCCGAAGCCGCTCCTTATAACGTGCCGCGCGAAGCGATCGAAAAGATGCACCAAACCACAGGAGAGCTTAAAGCCTCCGGGACTGAAGATCGCACGTTGAAGGTCGGTGACCGTGCTCCGAGCTTCACGTTGTTCAGTCAGGATCACGTGCAGGTGGCTTCGACCGGTCTTCCCCGCGAAGGCCCCTTGGTCATAGCTTCTTCCGGGGACACTGGTGAGAGTACTGCATCATGGAGCTGGAAGCTCTCAAGCAATCGATTCCGAGGTCAGGGGACTGGGAGCGCAGATCGTGACGCTCACCCCCGAATTCGGACGGTACACGCGCGACGTGCACAATCTTCACGGACCTGCACCTGAACACCGCAGAGCAGTTCGGACTAATGTTCGTACTGCCGGATGACTTACGCGAGCTTTACCGGTCGGTCGGCATCACGCTGGACAGGTTCCATGGCGAAACGGAATACCGCTTATCGATGCCGGCACGCTACGTGGTCGACAAGGAAGGGATCATTCGTTCAGCCGATGTGAACGCAGACTACACGGTTCGTCCGGATCCTGCCGAGACCGTTCGGCAATTGCGCACGCTAGCTAGAACAGCGCGAAAGAGACAAACCAAACCGACCGAACAATTGAAAACAGCGTCTGCTCATCTTTTGGCTGTGGGAGTCGGAAGAAGCGCACGAAAGGAGAATTCAATGGCACGAGAAAACAGTTTCGAGAATAAGCGGGTGGTTATTACAGGTGGGTCGTCGGGGATTGGGCTTGCAGTCGCCGAAGAGGCGGCATTGCAGGGAGCCAAGGTCGTCATCGTCTCCAGCAACGCCGAACGAGTTCAGGAAGCCATTAAGTCTATTGGAGGAGAAGCGCAGGGACAGGCGGTTGACGTCTTGGACGAAAAGGCGGTGGAAAGGTTTTTCATGAACCTTGGTGCCTTCGATCACCTAGTTTTCACTGCGGGCGACAGCCTGCTTTTGCATGAGCTTGCTGTTACGGATCTCAACCACGCCAGAAGCGCGTTTGAGCTGCGCTATTGGTCTGCGCTTGCCGCGGTCAAATACGGGAGTCCACAGATCAGGAAGGGCGGCTCCGTCGTCCTCACAACCGGGATCGCCGGCCGGCGCCCCCAAAATGGATGGGTAATTGCCGCAAGCGTCTGTGGAACTATCGAAGCTTTAACACGTGCCCTGGCGATTGAACTGGCACCGATCCGGGTTAACGCCGTATCCCCCGGAGTCGTCCGGACGAACCTCTGGCAGAACCTGAGCTTAGCGGAGAGGGAGCACCTATATGACAGCGTGGGCAAGCGTCTGCCCGTGGGGCGAGTCGGTGAAGCTCATGACATTGCGCAAGCCTACTTGTTTTTGATGAAGGAAGCATTCGTCACCGGCCAGACCGTTGTGGTCGATGGCGGGACAGTCCTGGTTTAGGCCAGATGGCAAAGACGAAGCAGAATTTTGACATGCGATGAAGGAGGAGAAATATGAAAGTCGTTGATGTTCCCTAATCCACGTGCCGAATCTTTGAATATTTTCAACGCAGAAAATGCATCAAATGAGTGGCATGGCTAAGCCCCTGGGATGCTGGATTAGCGCGCCGAGGCGCTCACCGGTGCGTGTTCTGACGAAAATACCTGCAGCAATCGGTAAGCGATTTGGGAGGAATAAGTTTCTTGTACAGCGACGCCCTGCTAAATGAACCGTTGGATTCCACTACGAGACGCGAGAGTACTGAAATCAGCGATCTCTTGGGTAGCTCTACGTTGCGTGGACCTTCGAGTGTCGACCTAGAATGGAAGAATTTCGTCGTAGAACGCCGTACCATCCTGCCCAGTGAGAAACCGGAGGTAAAGTTAAGCCACCACTTCTTGATTCTCTGGGACGTGCGTGCAGCCGAGGGAGAGAGTGCTTACCGCAGTGGCCGATTCTCGCCTTATAAAAAGTACCCTAATACCATCACGACCTGTCTTCCCGGGAGCAGGCCAGCAGTTCGCAGTCGGTTCGACCACGAAGTGATTGTGGGTGCGATCCACCCTGATTTCATTGTGGGGATAGAAGAGGAACTCGACAAGCGTCCTATTGGAAGCCTCCTCCAGCTTTACGGGACAGATGTCCCCGATCTGCGGAATCTGCTCCGTCTTCTGCTTAAAGAATCAGAAACAGGTGGACCGTACGGAACTCTGTATGCTGAGTCGCTGATGACTGCGCTCGCGACGCGGTTAGTTTATGCGGCGAGGTCACACAAGCCGCACTCAAGCTCAAGAAGTTCTCCCTTGCCACCCCGGCTGTTGCGGCGCGTGTTGGACCGTATGAGGGCCGATGTCAGCGCGAATTTGGACCTTGCGACATTAGCCGCCGAGAGTGGATACAGCAGGGCTCATTTCCTGCGAACGTTCCGAGCGGCGACAGGACAAACGCCTCATAGCTATCTGATGGAACTGCGTCTGGAAAAGGCGCGAGCACTGGTTGCCAGCAGATCGATGCCGCTGATCGATATTGCTGCGGCGTGTGGGTTCTCCAGCCATGCTCACCTCACAACGACCTTTCGATCGAGATACGGCGTTGCGCCGAGTGCATACCGCCGCGGCCTGTAATGCCTCGCGAAGAATCCATCGCGATCCTCGTCTTGTACACTCTTGAATGAAGGTCCCTGCCTACAGTTGCTCCACTGCTGTGCCCAACCCAAACCTTGCATGAGTGAAGCCTCGATTCTCGGCGAACGGGCCCTGTGCAGAGCTTTGCATCTTAATCCCCACCAATTTCGGTTCCTTGGATAGAAGTTTGATCCCTTTTTGAAAGCGGCCGCTCCCGCGAATCTCCATACTCGCAATCAGTTCATTACTTCAGGCCCAGCTCGAATCCGACGACCTGAAAAGAAGGGAGAACAGAGATGAGTGAAATTTCGATTCCAGTGACAGATCGGGGAGAACTGATATTGAGGGTCCTGAGAGACCTGAGAAACGGCCAGGTCGAGGATGCGACGGGCTACTTTGCGGATGAGTTCCGGTTCAAAGATCACGGAATTGGACTGGAGTTTAAGGCCAAGCAGCGCTTGACGGAATTCTTCCAGAAGACACGGGAGCTTTACCCAGAGTCGGTGCTCGAGACTAACACGATTGTTTTGAGCGGGGATCACGTGATCACGGAATGGACCCTTCAAACAATTCTGACGGAGCCCTTCTATGGCGGACTCAAATGGAGAGTTCCCGTCTCGCTGCATGGGGCATCCATCGTGCGCACGGAGAACGGCAAGATTACGGACTGGGCAGAGTACTACGACGGACTTATCGCAAGGCGCACAGCCCTGGCGTCCTATTTCACAGAATGGATTGAACTCTAAAAGGAGAAGTGTCGTGACGAAACCTAATACCGATCTGCATCTCGAACAGCATGCGACCAACGATTTCGCATCACGAGTGCGTCGCAATCAGCAGAAGCTCACCTCCGATCTGAAGTCGCGTTACGACTTCATCGTATGTGGGGCAGGCACATCTGGTTGTGTCGTGGCTGCCCGACTCGCGGCCGATCCCAATACACACGTGCTCCTACTTGAGGCTGGGGGCACAGATGAAAAAGATCTGGTCATCAATCCGAACCATTGGCCCATGACGTTAGGCACTGAACTGGATTGGGGTTTCGTAGCTCAGCCGAATCCGAATCTCAACGGAAGAGCGATTGGCTACTCAATGGGCAAGGTTCTTGGAGGAGGGTCCAGCATCAATGTTTCGACATGGTCTCGTGGACACCGAGCCGATTGGGATTTCTATGCATCGGAAACGGGCGATCCATCGTGGAGTTACGTAGCGGTTCTGGATCTGTACCGCCGCCGCATTGAGGCGTGGGCTGGAAGTCCCGATCCGGATTACCGTGGCACACATGGCACGGTGCACGTGCAGCCCGCAGCAGACCCTCACCCGTTCTCTGTGGCTTTGTTGGAAGGCGCTGAATCGGTGGGTCTCGAACGATTCCCGAATTCGAACGGAAGAATGATGGAAGGGGTGGGAGGATGCGCATTTATTGATGAAACAGTGCGCGACGGAAAAAGACAATCGATCTTCCGTTCCTACGTGTACCCGATCATGGACCAGCCAAACATCACTGTATTGACTGGTGCACTGGTGGCACGAATTCTATTCAACCGCGGCCGCGCGACGGGGGTCGAGTTCCAATATCAGGGTAAGAATCTTCGGGCCGACGCTACAAGAGAAGTAATTCTCTCGCTTGGTGCGATCCACACGCCAAAGCTGCTCATGCAGTCTGGTATCGGAGACGAAACGGAGTTGAAGAGAGCAAATATTCCCGTGCGGAACGTTTTGCCCGGCGTTGGACGTAATCTCCACGATCACGTTGCGTTTGGGTGCGTTTGGGAAAACGTAGGGAAACCGTCTCCACGAATACCAAGAAGTCAGACGTCTTGTTTCTGGAAGACGAGAGCTGCGCTGGAAGCGCCCAACTTTTATGTCTATTCGCATGGAGGGCCGGACTTCACCCCCGAGAACGCAGCCCGTTTCCAACCTCCGGCATCGTGTTGGTCCCTATCGGGTGGAATGCGACCCAATAGCCGCGGTACGATACACTTGACCGGTTCCGATCCGAGCGATCCTGTATCAATTGACACGAACTATCTGGGTGATTCGCAAGACCTGGAAGATCTCATCACCGGACTGAGTTTGGCTCGGGAGATCGGCAACTCCGGCGCCTTGCAGCCTTTTACAGCACGTGAAGTGGCACCCGGTTCTATAAGCCTGCCAGAACTGGAGCAATTCTTTCGGGACGGGCTTGGTACGCACTGGCATCAGTCCGGCACTGCAAAAATGGGCCGTGATGCGATGTCGGCGGTGGATGGCAAGCTCAAGATCTACGGCGTCGATGGCCTACGTATCGCAGATTCTTCAATTTTGCCACGTG
>Ga0310909_10003410_pt1 | contig 10008 bp, 8 predicted proteins | sample GREbulkMGT000H_FD_203449 | JGI IMG/M metagenome (GOLD analysis project Ga0310909, IMG submission 203449) | Lab enrichment of tropical soil microbial communities from Luquillo Experimental Forest, Puerto Rico - GRE.bulkMG.T000H | ecosystem: Environmental > Terrestrial > Soil > Tropical forest >...
CAACCGCGACGGCCGACGCCATTTATGCTTTCTAGCGCCACAACCGCCGCGCTACGCGATATCGCGCACCACATCGATCTTGCTACCCGCCAGTAAGCTTGAGCGGCCAGTGTGGTTGGGTGGCAAGCACGAGCTTTCCGTCAGGGTATTGTTGCAGTCCTAGAAGCTCTATGCTGAAGCGGTCGTAATGGGCGACGGAGCTGAACTGCCTGTAGATTGCTTCGTATGAGGGTGCCAGTTTCTGTTTTGCCAACATCGTATGCGCGAGCGGAGGAAATGCGTCCCGCTTCAATGCCATTGATTTGAGATCGAGCGTATTCCACTCTTCAAGAAGAGCACGCTCTTCCTTGGTCGGGGTCTCTGTCGCCCAAGTCGGAGTGGGGCCGAATACCGCTTCGAAGCGCTGTATGGTGTCGGGGTCCAGGTTCCTGACAATGGAGTTGATTTTTGCGACCTTGAAGCGTTCGTACTTTTCAAACTCGGATCGATCTGGATTCCGTACCAGCCATGAAAAGCGGATGGTTTGCTCGTAGCGATCACGCAAGAGTGACATCGCAGGGTGTGTAAGACCCCAGGTGGAGTTGAGTCGGACTGCCGTGCTGGTAAGCTCGGCGATGTAGAGCATTCGCAAAAAGAGGTATTCACGGCTGTTCGGGTCGGAATGGATATATCCGGCGGTTAGTTCATTGTAAGTGCGCCATACGCACTCGGATAATTCGCACAGGGCGGCAATAGGGCCGTATTGGGTATATGGACCGAGATGGTCGAGAACTTCGGGACGGTCCGGCATGTGCGACGCTACCACATAAGGGCGAGGTATCCGTATCCGGTTCTTGGTGAATTTACCGTTCCGCATGGCGTAATTTTCCATAATCGCTCTTTTTCGCGACTTTGATGTAACGGCAATATAGAGATGTAACGGCAATATAGAGATGACACCCCTCTGCAAAGTTGACGTGACACTACCCGGGGTTCGAAGAGCCTCGGGGGTGCGCGGTGCCGGTGGTGTCGATGAGCAAGAAGGAATTCGACCGGCTCGAGGTGTTGCTGGGCGTTCAGTCCGGCCGTCTGCGTGTCTCGGACGCTTGCGAGTTGCTCCGTTTGAAGCGGCGCCAGGTGTTTCGGTTGCTGGCGGGTTTGAAACACGGCGGCGCGGCGAGCCTGGTCTCGAAGCGGCGCGGCCGGCTAAGCAACAACCGTCTGCCTGAGGCGTATCGTGATCTGGCGTTGTCGCTGGTGCGCGAACGATATGCTGATTTTGGTCCGACATTGGCGGCGGAGAAGCTGGCCGAGGTACACGGCTGCACGATCTCGCGTGAAACGTTGCGCGGCTGGATGATCGCCGCAGGACTCTGGGTCGACCGCCGCCATCGCCTGCCCTCGCCGCATCAGCCACGCCGCCGGCGCGATTGCGTTGGCGAGCTGGTGCAGATTGACGGCTCGGAACACGCCTGGTTTGAGGACCGTGCGGAGAAGTGCACACTGCTCGCGTTTGTCGACGACGCGACCAGCCGATTGCTGCATCTACGATTTGTCGCCTCGGAATCGGCATTTGATTATTTCCGCGCGACGCGCAGCTATCTCGAAACGCATGGCAAGCCGGTCGCGTTTTACAGCGACAAGCACAGCATTTTTCGGGTGAACGCCAAGGATGCCGCGGGCGGCGATGGCGCAACACAGTTCGGTCGTGCACTGAGCGAACTGAACATCGACATTCTCTGCGCCAACAGCCCGCAGGCGAAGGGCCGTGTCGAGCGCACGTTCGGGACGCTGCAGGACCGGTTGGTCAAGGAACTGCGTCTGGCGGGCATTTCCACGGTTGAGGTAGCCAATGCATGGCTGCCCGGGTTTGTCGAAGACTACAACAAGCGTTTCGGCCGGGCGCCGGCGAACGCGAAAGATCTGCACCGCCCCCTGACGGAGGCCGACGATCTCGACGAGATCCTGGCTTGGCGCGAGGCGCGAACGGTCACCCGCAATCTCACACTGCGCTACGACCGGATGATGCTGTTGCTGGACCCGACGCCGTTCGCGCGCGGGCTCGCGGGCAAAAAGGTCGAGGTGGTGAATTACCCGGACGGGCGCTTTGCTGTGCGACACGAAGGTGTCGCGCTGCCGTTCCGGGTTTTCGACAAGATCCAGACGGTGGCGCCCGGCGCGATTGTCGAGAACAAGCGGCTCGGCGCAGCGCTGGCGTTCGTGCGGGAGCTGCAAGCGTCGTATCCGCCAAACCGTAGGCGGGGCGATCCACGACGCCAGCGGCCGCCAAACAATCTGGAGGCACCGGGTATGCCGACAAAGGGGCGCGCGCCACGCGATACTGCCGCGGCTGCGGAGGCTGCTTCACGACGTGTTGCCTCCGACGCGCGACAGCCCGTCTGCTCTCGATCGGCCGAGCCGTCCTACGAGCCGAGCGAGCTGGAACTCGCTCGGTAGACAACGGGTGCGCTTTCCGGCGCTCTGCAACATAGGGCGCCGGTCGGGCGCTGCGCTGCGCAAAGGCTCCGCGCCCGCCCGTCGCCCAACCCGACACCAGTGCGGTGTCATTTCAACTTTGCACAGCCGATGACATTTCAATCTTGCGCCGACATTGACTGAAAGGGCCGTGCGCTAATGGCAGAATCTATTGGCGTGCCCTTTGGAACAGACTCTGCGATGACCGATGTCGGCATTACTGACCTGATGCGGCGGATCAAGGCCGCGTAGCCGGTTGTTCGACACGCTGACAGAAGCGGATAAGGTTGCCGAAGGGATCGATCACACCGGTCTCGATCATGCCCCAAGGCATCGTTTCGAGGCCGGGCCTCATGTATGGATAACCTTTCGAAGCGATCTCGCGTTGAAACGCCTCGACGCCGTCCATCATCAGACGAATATGAACGCCGGGACTGCCGTCGCCGTGATGCTCGCTTAAATGCAAGATCAGACTCCCGCGAGAAATCTGGCGGTAAAGCGGAGCACCCGGCTCGAAGCGGTGATCCCAATCGACTGCGAAGCCGAGAAACCCCTGGTAGAACTCATCCGCCTTCTCGATATTGAAGATGCGCAACACCGGGATAACCGAATTAAAGCTGATCTCCATAACTGCCCCCCCTCGGGAGATTGGGCACAGCGACTTCCAACCTTTATACGCCAGGCCGCTGGCCCGTGCATCCGCCTGGCCTGCTCTTTGACAGCGGCGTCTGCCAGTGGCACGAACAAGCCTATGATTTTAACTGATTACAGATGCGGCTGCACATGGGTCGGCAAGCGATCTAAGTGCGTCGAATACTGCGGTAAGCACGGCGAGCCGCGACGGTTGATCCGCCGCATTCCGACCTGCCCGAAGAATGCGCAAGGGTGGGACTGGCAGTTGAAAAAGGACGGCGCCAAGGGGATTGCGTCAGTGATTTTCCATAAACCCTGTTATGCATCTCTGTGGAGGCGCTGCGCCTCCAGCTCATCTTTCAGTACCTGGCGAGAGTGCGATACCGGGCCGCCAGCGGTTACGATTTTGCGGTCCTGGTCAGTGATCGCCGGAGCTTCCACTCAACCCGCCTCCCGCGGCATTTGGCCGCCAGTCTCCAATGGTCCGGAACGGGCCCGTCCGCTTTCCGTTCGATCGCGGCGTGTCCTGGAACGGAGACACTACCGCATGAACAGTATCGGCGAAGCGGCGTTGAGCAAGGTTCCGCAAGTCACCTTGGGTTTCTGGATCATCAAGCTTGCCGCGACAACCCTCGGTGAGACGGGTGGAGACGCCCTCTCGATGACGATTAACCTGGGTTATGTCGTTAGCAGTGCCATTTTCTTCGCGTTCTTCATCGTCACAGTCGCAGTCAGGTCACCGCGAGATCATTCCATCCGTTTTTCTATTTGGCCGTCATTGTGGCCACCACTACGCTCGGCACGACGATGGCGGATTACGCGGATCGCTCTCTCGGGATCGGCTATGTCGGAGGTTCGCTGCCCCTTTTCGCGATTTTAATGCTTGTTCTGGTCCTTTGACGCTACTTTGTGGGCTCCGTGTCTGTCAACAACATCACCTCGCCAAGGGGTCGAAATTTTCTATTGGGCGGCGATACTTTTCTCGAACACGCTCGGCACCGCTCTCGGCGATTTTCTGGCGGATTCTTCGGGGCTCGGCTATGAAGGCGGCGCGCTCGTCTTCGCGGCAATGCTGGCATTGATCGCAGCCGCTTATTTCTTCACGCAGATCTCGCACACCTTGTTGTTCTGGATGGCCTTTATCCTGACCCGGCCGCTCGGGGCGACATTCGGCGATCTGCTCACCAAGCCTTACGCGAATCGTGGCCTCAATCTCAACCGCATCAATTCCTCATTGGTAATCGCGGCTTTGATCATCGGCTGCATCCTATTGATCCCGCAGCGCTCCGGTTATCATCCGGGCAAAGCGTAGGACGCAGGCCCGGCCGAGCAGTCGCTGCATTCCACAGGGTCAGGCGAGGCCCGATGAATCTGCGCGCTGCGATTAGGCAGCCGCCGGGGTGACCTCGACGGCGATCTTCGCGGCGAGTTCGGCTTCGGCGCGCGCGAGGTCGTAGGCCACCTGGGCGCAGCCAGATCGCGGCGGAGCCGCCGAAGTAGCGGGCGAGGCGCAGGGCGGTTTCCGGCGTGATCGCTCGCTGGCCCCGGACGATCGGGCTGATCCGAGAGGCCGGTAGCCGCAACGCGATGGCCAGCGCGTGGGCGGAAAGCCCTCGCGCCTCCAACTCGTCCTCGAGCACCTCGCCGGGGTGCGGTACCGGTCCGGCCAGCGGCTGCGTTCGGGTGATTGCCATGCGCGCTGCTCGTCAGTGATAATCCACAATCTCCACGTTCCAGGCGTGTCCGTCCCGGAACTCGAAGGCGATTCATTGCTCGCCCCTCACCAACTCGCTCGGTCGAGCAGTACTAGCGGTCCGCTCGCTTCGATTGGCGTCGGGGCTGCCGAACGGATTGGAGGGCGGCGCGGGCTTCTGGAGTGTCGATCTCCTCGAGCGCGTAAATGCACCACGGCCGCAGGCTTGGCGACCTCTCCCGCTCCAATACCCGAGCCAGACTTGCCACCGCATCGGCGTCATTGATATTTCCGAGGGCTTCGGCTGCGTGGGCTCTGACGCCGATGGGCTCACGACGATCCGACAGGATGCTAAGCAGAGCCGGAACTGCCGATCGCTCGCCGAGAAACCCGAGGCTGTAGATTGCCGCGATGCGAGCCCACTTTCGGCTCCTCTTATCTGACAGGATGGTTTCTAGGGACTCGGGATCGACAATGAGCTTATGGCCAATGATCTGTTTAGCGATCTCCATCGCTTCGACGGCGTCGCCGCGCAGCAGCGGTTCGAGAGATTGCAGCGGTTCCATTTCCCGCATTCCTCACATTCTCATGCAGCGGCAACGGCAATGGCGCGCATAAGTGCCGCGGGGCGCCGCCTGCGTCGCCTCGCGCTTGGCGTTTCTGCAAGCTTCCTGCTCACTGCTCCCGACGCCGCTGCCTGTCACCCGCTCGTATGGCAGCATGGTGGCTGCTATCGCTTGTAGATTACAGGACGCCGTGCGGCTCCATGCTGGATTCCCTTGTGCGCGCGTCAACATCCTTCGTTCGAGTCTATTTTGTCTGCGCGCGGCGGCGTTCAAATCCCAACACTCACGATGGCGGCGCACTCGCCTCTGCCGCCTCCGATCCCCCCGGTCGCGTCCTGCAACGACAAAACGTCGGGGTACAAGTTGTGGTTGAGCCTTTTCCGCTTGCCCGATGCGGCCGAGATAATAAGGTGCCGGCTAGCGATGACGGTGCTCACGACCTCACTCGACCGGCGCTCTGAGATGTTCGCGGCGAATGCGGCGGCGATGCGAGCGCTCGTCGCGGATCTACGGGAGAAGGTCGAAGCGATCCGCGAGGGCGGCGGGGCGGAGGCGCGGCGCCGGCATCTGGCTCGCGGCAAGTTGTTGCCGCGCGAGCGGGTGCGGGCATTGCTCGACCCGGGGTCGCCGTTTCTCGAATTGTCGCAGCTCGCCGCCTACGGCATGTATGACGGCGAGGTTCCCGCTGCCGGCCTCGTCACCGGCATCGGCCGCATCATGGGCCGCGAATGCGTCGTCGTCGCCAATGACGCGACGGTCAAGGGCGGCACCTATTTTCCGATGACCGTCAAGAAACACCTTCGCGCCCAGGAGATCGCCGGCGAGAACCGGCTGCCCTGCCTCTATCTCGTCGATTCGGGCGGGGCGTTTCTGCCGGCGCAGGACGAGGTCTTTCCCGACCGCGAGCATTTCGGGCGCATCTTCTACAACCAGGCGCGGCTATCGGCGGCCGGCATCCCGCAAATCGCACTGGTGATGGGCTCGTGCACGGCGGGGGGCGCCTATGTCCCGGCGATGTCGGACGAGTCGGTCATCGTGCGCGGCCAAGGGACGATCTTTCTCGCGGGGCCGCCGCTGGTCCGCGCGGCGACCGGCGAGGTCGTCACCGCCGAGGAGCTCGGCGGCGCCGAAGTGCACAGCCGCATCTCCGGCGTCACCGACCATTATGCGCTCGACGACCGGCACGCCCTCGGTATCGCACGGCGCATTGTCGGCAATCTCAATCGCGGCAAGAATATTCCGGTCGAGGTCACTTCGCCGCGTGAACCGCTCTACCCCGCCGAGGAGATCTACGGGATCATCCCGCCCGATACGCGCCGGCCCTACGAGGTGCGCGAGGTCATTGCCCGCCTCGTCGACGGCAGCGAGCTCGACGAGTTCAAGCGGCTCTACGGCCAGACCCTGGTCTGCGGCTTTGCGCGGATCTGGGGCTACCCGGTCGGCATCCTCGCCAATAACGGCATACTGTTCTCCGAGAGCGCCCTCAAAGGCGCGCATTTCATCGAGCTGTGCTCGCAGCGCGGCATCCCGCTCGTCTTTTTGCAGAACATCACCGGCTTTATGGTCGGCCGCAAATACGAGGCGGGCGGCATCGCCAAGGACGGCGCCAAGATGGTGACCGCGGTCGCGACCGCAGCGGTGCCGAAATTCACCGTGATCATCGGGGGCAGCTTCGGCGCCGGCAATTACGGCATGTCGGGGCGCGCCTACTCCCCGCGTTTTCTGTGGATGTGGCCCAATGCCCGGATCTCGGTGATGGGCGGCGAACAGGCCGCCTCGGTGCTGGCCCAAGTGCGGCGCGACCGCGACAGCAGCTGGGGTGCTGCAGAAGAGGAGGAACTCAAAGCGCCGATCCGCGCCCAATACGAGACCCAGGGCCACCCCTATTATGCCAGCGCGCGGCTCTGGGATGACGGGGTGATCGACCCCGTGGACACGAGACTGACGTTGGCATTGGCGATCTCCGCCAGCCTCAACGCGCCGATCGAGTCGACCCGCTTCGGCGTCTTCCGGATGTGAACCTTGTTCAGCAAGATCCTGATCGCCAATCGGGGAGAAATCGCCTGCCGGGTGATCCGCACCGCGCAGCGGCTCGGGATCGCTACGGTCGCGGTTTATTCCGAGGCCGACCGCAGCGCGATGCATGTCGAACTCGCCGATGAAGCCTGGCCCATTGGGCCGGCCCCAGCGCGCGACAGTTATTTGAGCATCAAGGCGATCCTCGATGCGGCGCGGAACAGCGGTGCCGAGGCCATGCATCCCGGCTACGGTTTTCTGTCCGAGAATGCCGAATTCGCCGAGGCCTGCGAGGCCGCCGGCGTCGTATTCATCGGTCCGCCGGCATCGGCCATCCGCTCGATGGGCTCCAAGGCCAAAGCGAAAGTGCTGATGCAGCGGCACGGCGTGCCGCTCGTCCCGGGTTACCATGGCGAAGACCAAAGCCCGGCCCGCCTGCTCGACGAAGCCGAACGGGTCGGTTTTCCGGTCTTGATCAAAGCCACTGCCGGCGGCGGCGGGCGCGGCATGCGGGTCGTCGGCAGCGCGGCGGAGTTCGCCTCGGCGCTGGCGGGGGCAAAGCGGGAGGCGGAAGGGGCCTTTGGCGACGACCGTGTGTTGATTGAAAAATACCTTGAGCGGCCGCGGCACATCGAAATCCAGATTTTCGCCGACCGGCACGGCAACACGATCCATCTCTTCGAACGCGACTGCTCGATCCAGCGGCGCCATCAGAAGGTGCTCGAGGAGGCGCCGGCGCCCGGGCTCGATGAGAAAACGCGCACGGCGATGGGAAAAGCGGCTGTTGCCGCGGCGCGCGCCGTCGGTTATGTCGGCGCCGGCACGGTCGAATTCATTGCCGAAGCCGGCGCCTTCTATTTCATCGAAATGAACACTCGCCTTCAAGTCGAGCATCCGGTAACCGAGGCGGTGACCGGGCTCGACCTCGTCGAATGGCAGTTTCGCGTCGCGGTGGGCGAGCCTCTACCGGTTTGTCAGCAGGACCTCCTTTTGCGCGGACACGCAATCGAGGCGCGGCTTTATGCCGAAGACCCGGAGCGCGGATTTCCGCCGCAAACCGGGAGAGTGCACCGGCTGCGGTTTCCCGCAGCCGAGACCGCCCGGGTCGATACCGGTGTGCGGCAAGGCGACACCGTGACACCGTACTACGATCCAATGCTCGCCAAGGTCATCGCTTGGGGGGAAGATCGGCCGGCAGCCGTCGCTCTGCTTCGCCGCGCTCTCGCCGAGACCGCGGTGCTCGGGGTCGTGACCAACCGCGATTTTCTGGCGCGGGTCGCCGCGCATCCGGAATTCGCATCGGCCAATATCGACACGGGGTTCATCGAACGCCATCACGCTGCGCTCATTCCCGAACGCCGGCCTGCCCCCGATCCCGTGCTAGCAGCAGCGGCGCTCGCGCGGCTCGTCACGCGCGACACGACGGCAAGAGACGCGACAGCCCGCTCTGGAGACCCGTTTTCGCCGTGGGCTCGGATTGATGGCTGGCGTCTGAGCGGATTAGGCCATCAGGAGCTCCTGTTCCGCGACGGGGCGGAAGACCGGAAGGTTAAGGCGACCGCCCATGCAGGCGATTGGCTGCTGCAAATCGGCGCGCAGCCGCTTCTCGTGGGCGGCGAATACCACCCCGACGGCACCCTCTCGATCATGCTCGACGGCGTGCGCCGCAAACTGACGGTGCTCACTCATGGCTCGGAGGCGGCAGTGTTCCTCGATGGCGAAAGCTGGCGGCTGGTCGAGATCGACCCGCTCGCGCCGAGTGCTGGTGAGGACCCGACCGCCGGTCGGCTCACCGCACCGATGCCGGGGCGTGTCACGCAGCTGATGGTCGAGCCCGGCAGCCATGTCCGGCGTGGTGAGCCGCTGATGATCGTCGAAGCCATGAAGATGGAGCACACGGTTGCCGCACCAGCCGACGGGATCGTCGAGGCGGTACGATTTGCCGTCGGCGACCTGGTCGAAGAGGGGGCTGAGCTGATCGCGCTCGTGGCGCCCGAAAAGCCGCAACAAGGCTGATCAAACGTGCCGCCGCGATGCCGCTGCACCTCTTGAAGCTCGCCGTCGGCATCGAGGATGTCGAGCAGTTGCGCCGCATCCGGGCAGCGCGGCGGGCGGAGCGCGGCGGCAGCTGGGTTTATACGAGAAACCATCCCCGGCGAGGGTCGGAGATCGTCGCGGGCGGCTCGATCTACTGGATCATCCGCGGCCAGATTCGCGTGCGCCAGCTGGTCATCGGATTTCGCTGCGAGCGCGACGATAACGGTCGCCGCTATTGCCTGATCCAGGTCGATGAGAGGCTTGTCCCGACCTTCTGCCGGCCTTGGCGGCCGTTTCAGGGCTGGCGTTACCTGTCGCCCGAAGATGCGCCGGGGGATTGCTCCGACGCCGGGGAACCACCCTCGGATCGATTGCTCGCCGAGTTGCGCGAGCTCGGCCTGATTTGAGGCATGTTGGTAAATTTTTTGTCGACACCGCTCTGGACACGGCAAGTTGGGGGCATTACGTTTGCCGTTCGCCGCACGCCTGGGTCGCCCCAGCGACACTCGAATCGGGAGTTGACGAGGGGAGTTGGGTGGGCGTATAAGCGCGGCCCCTCTGTGGCAGGGCCCGTCTGGGTTTGGCCTCGGGATTGTTGATTGAGATTGT
>Ga0310909_10003415_pt1 | contig 10005 bp, 9 predicted proteins | sample GREbulkMGT000H_FD_203449 | JGI IMG/M metagenome (GOLD analysis project Ga0310909, IMG submission 203449) | Lab enrichment of tropical soil microbial communities from Luquillo Experimental Forest, Puerto Rico - GRE.bulkMG.T000H | ecosystem: Environmental > Terrestrial > Soil > Tropical forest >...
GTCCCTTGCGGTTGGCGACAACCGTGCCGCCCGAGAGATGGCTCAGGTAGTTCGGGATCAGGCCCACGCCGTGGCTGTCATGGCCGCGCAGATTGGCCTCGACCAGGTAGTCGGCAATGGTGCGGGCCTCGCCCGGGTCGCTGCCCGCCGCCGTGAAGACGCGCTCCGCGATGTCTCGCAGTGCGGTGTGGTCGATCACGATCATTTCCGTTGTCCTTCCATCAATTTCCGTCGCGTGCCGAGGCGGCGATGCGTAGCGGGTGGGCGGGATAGACCCCGAGGATCTTGACCTCGTGCGAGAAGAACGCGAGCTCCTCGAGAGCCAGCGCCAAGGGGCGATCCTCGGGATGCGCTTCGACATCGGCGTAGAATTGCGTCGCCGCGAAAGCGCCACCGACCATGTAGCTTTCGAGCTTGGTCATGTTGACGCCGTTGGTGGCGAACCCGCCCAATGCCTTGTAGAGTGCGGCGGGTACGTTGCGGACGCGGAACAGAAAGGTCGTCACCGTCGGGGTGTCGCGCGCCGGCCGCTCGGGCTCGCGCGACATGATCAGAAAGCGGGTCGTGTTGTGCTCGGCGTCCTCGATGTTCTCTCTCAGCGAAACAAGGCCGTAGATTTGTCCGGCGAGTTCGGAGGCGATCGCCGCGACGGTCGGGTCGCCGTGGGCAGCGATCTCGGCCGCGGCCCCGGCGGTATCGGCGGCCACCACCGGCTCGAGCCCGAGCGAGCGGATCAGCCGGCGGCATTGCGACAGCGCATGGACATGACTTCTGACCGTGCGCAAGGTCTCGAGCGTCGCCCCTGGCACGGCCAACAGGTGATGGTTCACGCGCTCGAAATGCTCGCCGATGATGTGGAGGTCCGAATCCGGCATCAAATGGTGGACGTCGGCCACTCGGCCGGCGACAGAATTCTCGACTGCGATCATCGCCAGCGCCGCGCGACCCTCACTCACTGCGGCGAAGGCATCGTCGAATTGGGTGCAGGGCAAAGTCGCCATTTGCGGAAAGACGCGGCGGCAGGCGAGGTCGGAATAGGCCCCGAAGGTGCCCTGGAACGCGATCGTTTGCTCGGGCATCGGTCTAATGCGCCTGTCGGAAAAGGTGGCGTGCGCGTTCGAGATCGGCCGGGGTGTCGACCTGCACCCCGAGCCGGTCGGCGTCGATCAAGCTGACCGAAATACGCATCCCGGCCTCGAGCGCGCGCAACTGCTCGAGATGCTCGCGTTGTTCGAGCACGCCGCGCGGCAGCCCGACAAAGCGCTCGAGCGCCTCCCGTCGATAGGCGTAGAGCCCGATATGCTCATGATGCGGCCCTGCTCCCCATGGCACGACCGCTTTGCTGAAATAGAGCGCGCGGGCCGATCGGGTCGGATCGGCAAAGCCGGCAACGACCTTGTTGACGCTGGTATCCGCGAGTGCGGCTTCGTCTTTGATCACCGCGGCGAGTGTGGCGATGTCGGTTTCAGGGTCGATCAGGCCGTCAAGCGCTATGCGAACCGCCGCGGGATCCAGGAGGGGCAGATCACCCTGCACGTTGATCACCGCATCGAAAGTGCGACCCGGGTCGAGATGCGCGATTGCTTCGTGGATGCGGTCGGACCCGGTCGGGTGGCCCGGATCGGTCATGACCGCTCGGCCGCCTGCCGCTTCGACCGCATCGGCGATCGCGCGGTCGCCGCAGGCGACGACGACCGGCCCTACCTCAGCGGCGACCGCACGGCGCCAGACATGTACGATCATCGGCGCCCCGCCGATCTCGGCCAGCGGTTTGCCGGGCAGCCGCGTCGCGGCGAGCCGGGCGGGGATCAGGATGATCGGGTTCTCGGGTACGGCTCTCGTCACGGGATTGCTTTGCAGCCGATCGGGCAGCGACAACATGCCCGGTTCGGTCGAACGCCGGAAGCGTGATAATTCATCCGCGGCGCGGGGGGAAAGGTTGTCGATGTCGGCGTTCGAGTGGAACAAGATCATCGCGTCGTTGCTGACGGCGATGATCGTCGCGATGGTGTCGGGAATTCTCGCTAGCGAGCTCGTACGCCCCAAGCCGCTCGAAAAGCCGGTCTTTCTTCCGGCAGGCACCGAGCAGGTCGCGACCGCGCCGGCGGAGCAACCCGCGGGAGCGAAGCTCGAGCCAGTCGAGCCGCTGCTCGCCAAGGCCGATCCGAAACGCGGTGAGCAGCTCGCCAAGGTCTGCGCTACCTGCCACACCTTCAACAAGGGCGGACCGAACAAAATCGGCCCGAATCTCTGGGACGTTACCGAGGAGGGGATTGCCGCGGTCCCGAACTATCAGTTCTCTGCCGCGTTGCAGGCGGACAAGGGCACCAAATGGGACCCCGAAAAGCTGAACCAGTGGCTCTATAGTCCGCAATCCTTTGCCAAGGGGACCAAGATGACGTTCGCTGGGTTTCCCAAGGCGCAGGATCGCGCCGATGTCATCGCCTATCTCGACACGCTGAAATAGGCCAAACCTGAACTAGGTCTGTGCCCGAGATTGACCTCGACACCTTTCTCGCTCTCGCGCTGCGCCTGGCCGATGCCGCCGGCGAGGTGATCCGGCCTTATTTCCGCAAGCCCATCGCGGTCATCGATAAGCCGGATCTGACCCCGGTGACCGCCGCCGACCGTGCGGCGGAAGAGACGATGCGGGGACTGATCGAGGCGCGCTTTCCCGAGCACGGCATCCTGGGAGAGGAGTTCGGGCGAGCGCGGGAGGGTGCCGAGTTCATCTGGACCTTGGATCCGATCGACGGCACCAAATCATTCATCAGCGGGGTTCCGCTATTCGGCACGTTGATCGCGCTGACCCGCGACCGGCGTCCGATCGTCGGCGTCATCGATCAACCGATCTCGCGCGAGCGATGGGTCGGCGCCTCGGGGCGCCAGACGACACTCAACGGGGCCGCGATCCGATGCCGGCCCTGCCCCGTACTCGCTGCCGCAACTTTGTTTACGACGACACCCGACATGTTCAAGGGAGAAGATGCCGCCTCGTTCGCCCGGGTTTCCGCCGCGGTCAAGCTGACGCGCTTCGGTGCCGATTGCTATGCCTACGGTCTGCTCGCCGCCGGGTTTGTCGACCTCGTCCTTGAAGCAAACCTGAAGCCGTACGATTTTTGCGCGATGGTCCCAATCGTCGAAGGGGCGGGGGGCGTTGCCAGCGATTGGCGAGGACGAAGTCTCGACCTCGCTTCCGACGGTCGCATCCTGGTGGCCGGCGATCGCCGCGCGCATGGCGCGGCGCTCGCTCTGCTTGGCGGCTGAGGACATCACGTGGAGGCAAGGGATGCGGAGAGCACCCGCGATAATCGTCGTCGCCCTTCTACTCGGATTTACTGGCAACGCGGATGGAGCGGCGACACACGGAATGTCGTTGTTTGGCGACCTGAAATACGGTCCGGACTTCAAGCATTTCGATTACGTCAATCCCGATGCGCCGAAGGGCGGCACGATGCGCTACTCGGCGATCGGCACTTTCGACACGCTCAATCCTTTTGTGATCAAGGGTATCCCTGCGGCTGGGATCGGCGGCATTTTCGACACGCTCACGGTTCGCTCCGAAGACGAACCGAGCAGCGAATACGGCCTCGTAGCCGAGAAGATCGAGCTGGCGCCCGACAAATTCTCGGTGCTCTACACATTGCGCAAGGAAGCGCGGTTCCACGACGGAACCCCGATGACGCCCGAGGACGTCGTCTGGACCTTCGAGACATTACGGGCGAAGGGCCAGCCGATGTACCGATCCTACTACGGAGACGTGACCAAGGCGGAAAAGGAGGGTGAGCGCGGCGTTCGCTTCTCGTTCAAATCGGCCGACAATCGGGAATTGCCGCAGATCATCGGAGAGATGCCGGTCCTCTCCAAGGCCTATTGGTCCGGGCACGATTTTGCCAATACGACCCTCGACTCCCCGCTCGGCAGCGGCCCTTACAAAATCGAGTCGCTCGATCCCGGCCGTTCGATCACCTATCGCCGTGTAGCCGATTACTGGGCTGCCAATCTGCCGGTCAATAAAGGCCGACACAACATTGACGTCATTCGTTACGACTACTATCGCGACGGCACGATCGCGCTCGAGGCGTTCAAGGCCGGACAATACGATGTGCGGCAGGAGAATGTGTCGAAGAATTGGGCTACCGGATATGACAGTCCCGCGTTACGTAGCGGGCTGATCAAGAAGGAGCAGATTCCGCACCAGCGGCCAAGCGGCATGCAAGGGTTCGCCTTTAATCTACGCCGGCCGCTGTTTCAGGATCCGCGGGTGCGCGAAGCCCTCGCCTATGCGTTCGATTTTGAATGGTCGAACAAAAATCTATTCTATGACGCTTATACGCGGACCCGCAGCTATTTCGATAATTCCGAGCTGGCGGCAACGGGCGTACCACAGGGAGAAGAATTGAAAATCCTCGAAAAGTTTCGCGGACAAATTCCTGAGGAAGTATTCACGACGGAATACGACCCGCCCAAATATGATGGCTCGGGCAACATTCGCGATGGGCTGCGAGCGGCGCTGAAGCTGCTGAAGGAGGCCGGCTGGACTTTCAAAAGCGAGAAACTCGTCAACGATGAGACGGGTCAGCCCTTCGAGTTCGAGATCATCCTCGTCCAGCCCGAATTCGAGCGCATCGTGCTCCCATTCAAAAAGAACCTGGAAAGGATGGGGATCGATGCACGAGTGCGTACGATCGACCCGGCGCAGTACGAAAAGCGCATGCAAACCTTTGACTTCGACATGGCGGTCGTTGCCTTCGGGGCATCGCAGTCGCCGGGGAACGAGTTGCGCGATGATTGGGGATCCGCGGCCGCCGACGAGCCGGGAAGCCAAAACGTGATCGGCATCAAGAGCAAGGTGATCGATCAGTTGATCGAGGAGCTGATCAAGGCACCTGATCGGGCCAGCCTCATTGCTCACACCCGTGCTCTCGACCGAGTATTGCAATACGGGTATTACGTGATCCCGCATTACCACGTCGCAGCGTTTCGTGTGGCGTATTGGGACAAGTACCGCCGCCCTGCCATCTCGCCCAAATACGCGGTCGGCCTCGATACGTGGTGGATAGATCCGGCCGCCGAGCAATCTGTCGAAGCAAAGAAGGGCGAGGTGACGAAATAGTGATTGGCCTCGCTGAGGCCCCGCCCCACGTGAACCCCATCCCATTCGCGGGGGAGGAAACGGGAGGGAGCGCATGATCGCCTACGCGATCCGCCGCGTTCTATTGATCATCCCGACCCTGTTCGCGATCATGGTGGTCAACTTCGTGATCGTACAGGCAGCGCCGGGCGGCCCGGTCGAGCTGATGATCTCGCGGCTCAAGGGCAGCTCCGTCAGTGCCACAGAGCGCGTCAGCGGCGGCCCCGGCGAACTCAAGCCGCAAACCGGCGGTGCCGAGACCGGCTATCGCGGCGCCCGCGGCCTCGACCCTGCGCTGATCAAGGAACTCGAAAGGCAATACGGCTTCGACAAGCCGCCGCTCGAGCGCTTCTTGCTGATGATGCGCAACTATTTGACCTTCGATTTCGGCAACAGCTTTTTTCGCGATCGCCGCGTCGTCGATCTGATCCGGGACAAATTGCCGGTGTCGATCTCGATCGGGTTGTGGACGACCCTGATCACCTATCTCGTCTCGATCCCGCTCGGCATTAGGAAGGCGGTGCGCGACGGCAGCCGGTTCGATGTGTGGACCAGTGCCGTCATCATCGTCGGGTATGCGGTGCCGAGCTTCTTGTTCGCCGTGCTGCTGATCGTGCTGTTCGCCGGCGGGAGCTATCTCTCGATATTCCCGCTGCGCGGCCTCGTCAGCGACAATTGGACCTCGCTGTCATGGCCGCTGCGCATTGCCGATTATTTCTGGCACATCGCGTTGCCGATTACCGCCTTGGTGATCTCGGGCTTCGCGACACTGACGATGCTGACCAAGAACTGTTTTCTCGAAGAGATCAACAAGCAATACGTGTTGACCGCGCGCGCCAAGGGCCTCAATGAACGGCGGGTGCTCTACGGCCATATCTTCAGAAACGCGATGCTGCTCGTCGTCGCCGGCTTTCCGGCGGCGCTGATCGGCATCCTGTTCACCGGGTCATTGCTGATCGAGGTCATCTTTTCTCTCGACGGCCTCGGCCTCCTGGGCTTCGAGGCGGCGATCAATCGCGACTACCCGATCATGTTCGCCACGCTCTATGTCTTCACGCTGATCGGGCTATTGCTGAAATTAATCAGCGATCTGACCTATATGCTTATCGACCCGCGGATCGATTTCGCCGCGCGGCGCGTGTGACCGGTCCCCCAGTCAATACGGTCTCAGCTATAGCGAGGTCGCGCCGGCATCGGCGATCGTGCTCACGACGTCGGTTACCACGACCTTCGCGCCTTCGCGCGCGAGCGTCGCCGCACAGGGTGCGCCGATCCCCGATGCGCCGCCCATCACGATCGCAACCTTGTTCTGGACCTGGCCCATGGCGGTGCTCCGCGCGAGGATTCTTGTCCACGACGTGCTGCTTTCAGGCGTCACGAGTACAGTTGGACTGTCTGAGGATCCATTCTATCTCGTCGACACCGACCCCATAAAGCTCGGCGACTTGCGCCCGCGTCATCCCATAGCTCGCCAAGGCGCGAACGCGCCCGAATTGCGAGGCAGGTATCGCGCCGGTGTTGCGCCCAACCCTCCGCTGCCGTCGTATCGGCTTCGGCTCGGCCGGCGCTTCGCCCTTTGCAGCGCTCATCGGCACCACCGGCGGAATTCTAAAGATGCGCGGCTGGCGCCGGGGTTGATGCTCGGTGGGCGGGATAGAGTTCTCAGCGGCGGCTGCCGCGTCAGCAGGTTTGGGTTGCGGCCTCGGCTTGAACAGGTCTTCCGCGTTTCGGCGCGCTCTGTCGATCTTTTCACGATCAGTATGAGCGTCTGATGGCCATTCGGTCAGCAAGAGTTACTCCAGAGCAAATCGTTAATATGAGATATAATGGTCGCCGGGAAGGCTACAAGACAAGGAAAGAGGCGCTGGCGGCGTATCGCTGGTTTACCGAAGGACTCGATATGCCCGATCATGCGGCGGATTGAGCCTTCTCGCAGAGATTCAGCGATCGGTTCGAGTGGCGACGACAATGGCGCGAGGCGCGTCTTGCCAAGTGCACTCGACGCGGCCAAACCCGGCGGCACGCAGCGCGGTCAGATGACCTTCCAGCCCGTCGATAAACCGATCGCAGTTCAAGAAATAGCCGCCGGGTCTGAGAAGACCATGGATTGCCGGATAGCACGCGAAGATCTTTTCGCGGCTTCCCAGATTGTGGAGGACGATCGCCGAGACCGCCAGGTCGAACGGCCCTCCGACATGCTGCGGCCACGCGGGGTCCATCAGGTCTGCTAGGACATAAGTAATCCGGTCGGCGTGGCCAGCTAGACGCCGGCGCGCCTGATCGAGCATCGCCCGGGAATAATCCTGCAAGGTTACCCGAGCCGCCGGAAGCGCTGCCAGAACTTCTTCGGTGACGACGCCGTAGCCGCCGCCCACGTCCAACACCTCGAGTTGGGCGTCACGCGGAAACGGCACCGACGACAACATTTGCCGGAGCAACGGGCGTCGTTCGGGATCTCGGGTGATATCGTGGTCGATCCATCCTGCGACGTAGTCGGCCGACTGCCAGTCGTGCGGAAAGGGTCGAAAGGTCTTGGCTTCGGAGGGCATCGGAGACCTCGCTGAGTGTTTAGGCGCGCCGCACACCGTAGAACTGCGGCCAGCCGTCGCGCACATCCTGCAAGTACGCGTGGAACGCGGACGGCTGATCGTACATGCCCAGCGGTACATAAGACGGATTCTGCCAGAATTGCTGCTGCATCTCGCGGCAGATCTTTTGTTGCGCCGCGATGTCCGGCGCGTCGAACCACGCTTCGCGCAGCGCTTCCATTTTTGGATCGGTGGGCCAGCCGAACCACGAATCGGCACCGCTCGCGCGGATTGCGATGTCGGGGCCGGGCGAGATGTTTCCCATGCCGCCGAGGTAGGTATAAAAGACATTCCAGCCGCCTTTGTCGATCGGCTCGCGACTGGCGCGCCGGGCGACGACGCTGCCCCATTCCATGGTCTGCAAATCAATGTTCATACCAATCCGCTGCAGCACGTCGGTGGCAACCTGCGCTTCGGCATAGATCGTCGGAATGGTGGAGGCGGCAAGGACAACGACCCTTTCGCCTTTGTATCCGGCGGCAGCGAGATTGTCTTTTATTTTGTTGAGGTCCTTGGGTCCTCTGGTGATCTCGACACCGGCATCGCTCGCCATCGGCGTCCCGGGGACGAACAAGCCGACATCGGTCTTGATCAAACTGGGCTCGGCGCCTGCGACGGCGGTCATAACCTCCTTCTGGTCGAAGGCCGAGAGGACGACGCGGCGTACCGCGGCATTATCGAACGGTGGGAACAGATGGTTGAACCGCAGACAGCCGATCTCGCCGGTGCGATCCTTGACGGTGATGACCAGGTTCTTGTTGCGCTTCAGTTGGGGGACCAGGTCGATCGTCGGGTTCTCCCACCAGTCGACCTCGCCCTGGTCGAGCGCCACCGAGGCGGTGCCGGGATCGGGCACGAAATTCCACACCACGCGGTCGACATGGACGATTTTCGGACCGGCGGTGAAGCTCGGCGTGCCGTTTCCACACGGCGCGTAGTCCGGGTTCTTCTCGAACACAACGCGCTGGCCCGGAACCCGCTCCGCGGCGACGAACTTGAACGGCCCGGAGCCCACCGCTTCCTTGACCTGCTCGAAGGCTGTGGTTTCGGCCAGCCGCTCGGGCATGATCGAGCAATAGGGTTCGGCCAGTGCATCCGGCAGCAGCGCAAACGGCTTTTTCAGGCGAAAGCGGATCACTTTGTCCGAGACCGCCGAAAGCTCGTTTGTGCGGGCCATCAGAGCCCCGCCCATCGGGTAGCGCTTGGCCCAGCGCTTGATCGTCGCGACGCAATCGCGGGCCAGGACCGGGCTACCGTCGTGGAATTTCAGCCCGTCGCGCAGCGTGAACTCCCACTGCTTGCCGTCATCGTCGACGCTGTGGCGCTCGACCATCTGTGGCTGCGCGTTGAACGCCGCATCGTAGCCGTAAAGTGTATCCAGCACCGCCAGCGCGTAGTTGCGGGTGATGTCGGCGGTCGTCCACACCGGGTCCAGCGAGGCGAGGTCGGCGTGCGGAACAAAGGTGATCGTCTTCGCCGACTCTGCGCCGACGATGCGCGGGGCGGCCAGAGAGCTCGCGCCGACGAGGGCGGATTTGAGAAAAGTGCGTCGCTTCATCAGCGTGTCCCTTTGTCGCCTGCTTTCCCTTCTAGCGCCGCCCACGCCGGCCGGCAATCAGGTGCGCGACTTAGCCCGGTGCACCCAGTTTTATCCATCGAACTCCGTCGGTTTTGGCGTCATCGTGGGGCATGGCGCGCCAACCGGGCGCCGCGGCGCGAGGATCGAGCGTAACCGGGCAAGGTCGGGTTTCTTTGTTGCGATGGTCATTAACGAACCGTCGTTACATACTAACACCCAAGAGTGCAACTTGATCCAGCCTGGGTGAAAGCGTTCCAGACCTCGGCGAGGGTGGAAGGAAACCCGCGATGAAGTTCAGCAATTTCCTATTTCCGGACTGCAGGGATCCCGATCGGGACGGCATTGTGATCGACGAGACCTTGCGCGAGGCGTGGCTCTCCGACGCTCTCGGCGTCGATGTGATCTGGCTCGCCGAGCATCATTTCGACGGGATCTGCGCCTATGTCGACCCGATCACCTTTGCCGGCGCATTGGCCACCTCGACGCGGCACAGCAAAATCGGCTTTGCAGTCGTGCAAACCGCGCTGCATCATCCGATCCGTCTTGCCGAACAGCTGGCTATCCTCGACAACATCAGCAAGGGGCGCCTCGTTGTCGGTCTTGGCCGCGGCTCCTCCTACAATATTTACGATTACCAGGGCTTCGGCATCGACCACCACGAAGCCCAGGCACGTCTGGAGGAAGCCGAGGAGATCCTTCTCAAG
>Ga0310909_10003419_pt1 | contig 10002 bp, 12 predicted proteins | sample GREbulkMGT000H_FD_203449 | JGI IMG/M metagenome (GOLD analysis project Ga0310909, IMG submission 203449) | Lab enrichment of tropical soil microbial communities from Luquillo Experimental Forest, Puerto Rico - GRE.bulkMG.T000H | ecosystem: Environmental > Terrestrial > Soil > Tropical forest >...
GGTAAGGAATATCGGGCTGCCAGCGCGACGATTTGGTTGCGACGTGCGTTAAAGAACGGGTCAGCACCAACAATGAGTGTCCCCGCTTTGAGTGAGGCAAGGTCAGCAAAAGCCGTTTCCAATTCGCTGTCGGTGCTGGCCTCAGAGATATGAATTTGTACACCTTTTGCTTGCGCCGCCTCTTGAAGTGCTGTCAGATTGCGACCGGCGTTTGAGTTTTTCGGATTGATCAGCCCAGCGATCAACGTCGCATTAGGGACCAGATCGTGCACAAGCTCTAGCCGCTTTGGAATCAACTCGATCACGAGTAATGACACCCCCGTCATATTTCCTCCGGGCCGGGCGAGGCTCGTGGCGAACCCCCTCGCGACGGGATCGCCGCCGCTGCTGAAGACAATAGGGATCGTCGCCGTCGCAGCTTTCGCGGCAGCGGTCACAACGTCGCCACCGCTCGTGACGATCACCTCAACCCGGCTGCGGACCAGATCGTTCGCTAGTTCGGCGAGCCGATCATAATGGCCCTCCGCCCAACGAAATTCGATCGCTACGTTATGGCCCTCGATATAGCCCTTATCGGCAATCCCGGCACTAAATGCGGCTACAAAAGAGGCATACGCGTCGGGGGTGCCTGCACTCAGGAAACCGATCGAGCGCTGTTCTGCGCGAGCGTTTCGTGAGCAAGGCACCGATGCGCCGAGCAACACGATGACAAAATCACGGCGTCTCATCGTTCACCTCCCTTGCAATCGCGAGCCCGCTGCTGAGGCGGTTTGATCGTTTTCCCTGCCGTCCTCCAGATGCGGTGACTTAAGAACCATCAGCGCATCGCGCGGGGACAGCAGAATTCGGTGCGAGTGCGTTTTACCATTTTTAGAATGTGAAGGAGACTAGATCACAGAGTTCGGCCTCACCACCGCTGGTCTTCCCATTCGGGCAACCGGTTGCCCATTCTCGAAATTGACCCTCACGGCGAAATCGTATCCATCGATGTCGAGGGCGATGTCAACGTCCTCCGGGTGCAGATACGGACGGGCCGGATCGCGGAAGCGCCCGACTTCGCCGCCAGCTAGGATCAGGCGACGAATGGCGTCTGGGTCACTTGGCCTCTCTTCGAGCCGGTTCCGCAGGTGGATCGCACATAACTCGTCTTCGTCGGTTCGTTTAACGCCATTGTCGCCCATCGCGACGAGGGAGATCTGATCGCGGGAATGGAAGACAAGGGCGCGGACGGTCGCCTCTGCCGTGACCAACGAGGCCGCGTAAAGTCGATCGGCTTGGTTTGCCGCCGCGATAATGCCCTGCGTGCCTGCGCTCGTCCGCTGGATGATCGTCTTGCCGTGGAAATCGACACCTGAGATCTCGAACGGCGAGTTGCCGAAATCGAAGCCATCCGGTGCTCGACCTCGAACTTCGCCCATACAGATTTGGCCGATCCCCGCCTCGCGTAGCGCCAGCCCCTCCTCGACCGTGCGGACCATCACGATGCTGGTGGCCCCGTTTGCCAGGGCGACGGCAGCGGTGGTGAAGGCACGGAAGACATCGATGACCACCACGCGCCGGTTGCTCGTTCGGCACCTTCAAGAAGGCTATAGATTGTTATTTCCATCAGTTGGGCCATGAGGTGGGAAACGTTTTCGTTGAAAATAAACTCCGCCATTTTGGCGGCAATGCTGCAACGCCCGTAGCTTCTCGTTAGCGCGATGCAGGATGGTTTCTCTGCTGTACCGCTCTAGTCCGCGATCGGCCTCTACGCGCCGACACGCTGCCAACACCTCCGCAAGGGTTGGCGAAAAAATTGGCGTTGTCGTTTGGTGTCCAGGTTCTGTTTGATTTTCTGCATGATCTCACGAGTATGCTGCCGCTCTTGTTCAAGCCGATATCAGATAGGAGCGTGTTGGGCGGTTACAAAACAAATGTCTCGTCTTTTTTTGGGAACTAATATCGTTAGAAAAAAACGATCAATCTCGGGACGGGGGCAGGTGATACCGCCCTGGCTGAAGCCCGCCTTGAATTAGCACACTGAGGCCAACACCGACGCCTGACCCAATAGACCCGGCTCAGTACTAGCGTTGAAAATGTTTCTCCCTACTTTTACGAGGTGTATCACTCGTATCGAGGTGCTCGCCAATGTCAACAAAAAGGCCAGCCGCGTGGGCTGGCCTTCTTGTAGCGTGGCCGGTCTTACCTCCACCAGGAGGTGTCGACAGACGACTTTGTTGCCTCCTCGGCCTCCGCCGCCGTCATGCGGTGGCAAGTGTCCTTGTAGGTGAAAGCGGTATTGCGCGAGATCACGAACATGTCCGCGATCCGTGACAGATCGGTCGTCAGATCCTCAGTGGTCGCGTCGGCAAAATATTGCTGCCCCCAGTCGTCGCTTAGATTGCTAAAAGGGAGCACTACGATCGACAAGCGTGGCGCAGAGGCGGCCTGCGAAATTGACATGATAGGCGGCACGCTCGCCATCGACAGACCGGCGATGGCGTCTGGATGCAACGCATACACCCCCACAGGCCGCACGATGTTTTTGACGCTCTGCTCGCCCCTGTCCTCGAACTGATAAGTGAGCTTGTCGCGGATGTGGTCGTGCACGGTTCGCGATATGCAGATCCCACCTGGCTCGGCGAGTGCCTCCAGCCGCGCGGCCACGATCACGTCGTCGAGATTGACGCCGATGCGGAACTAATGCGCCGCTCGTCGAGAACCTTGGGCTCGCGGTCGATCATCCCGCGCTGGATCTCAGCCGCGCAGCGCACTGCATCGACGACACTCGCAAATTCCGCCAATAGGCCGTCGCCAGTGTTCTTTACTGTTCGGCCTCGATGCTCCTTGATCTTTGGGTCGATCAGTTCCCGGAGGTGCGCCTTGAGGCGCTCGTGCGTGCCTTCCTCGTCCACGCCCATGCGAAGCGAATCGCCACATCGAGGGCGAGGATCGCGGTAAGACGGCGAGTCGCGGTCATTCGTCGGGCATACCGGCCCGGCGCAGGCCGACCTCGGTTGTTTTCTCGCGAAGCCTCAGGTACTCGGGATTGTCCGAAACGACAGTGGCACGCAATCGCGCCAGCGAGTTCAGCTCCGGTCTGAGCTTAACTCCCTCAGCTAGAGCGGCCCTCGCCTCGTTGAGATCGCCCCTGAGCCCGAGCGCCGCCGCCAGGTTTAGATGGACGAAATAGTACCGAGGACTCGTGGCGCGCGCCTTTCTCAGCAGATCTATCGCCTCATCTACCTGGCCCAAAAAGAGATGGCACCTACCCAACGCATTATAACTAAGGGCTATGAACGGGTCATGTGGACTGAGCCGAGTGGATTTTTCGAGTTGGGGGATTGCCGCCTCCGGTTGACCGAGAAACATCAGCGTTACGCCAAGCTGGCGATGGCCGCTCGCTTGATTTGGATCGAGCGCAATCGCCGTCTCCAATTCGATCTTGGAATCGGGGAGCCGCCCCTGCCATCTACGGATTAACCCCATCACGAAATGCGCCCTCGATCGGCTCGGGTCGCGCTCAAACGCTTCGAAGAGCAACTGTTCGGCACGCGTTATATTTTGATGAAGGGAGCTGCTCCCACCCTCCATATTCTCGCCCGAAACCAAGACTTCCCCGAGGCCAATCCTCGCATCGACTGATTCCGGATCGATCTCAAGGGCTCGCTCGAAAGCCCGCTGAGCCTCTTCCCCGGTTCCGGCGGACGCCATTCGGTTTGACAGGACCCACCCCCGCATGACGAGATCGCGCGCATCGGGATCGACCGCCCTCTCCCGCTCGATCTGGCGAACCGATGCTTCCACGAGTTCAAGATTGAGAGTCCGGGCGAGGCGACCGGTGATCTCGTCCTGAGCCTCGGCTAGGTTGGCGCGATCAGTGTCGAACCGATCTGCCCAAAGATGCGCGCCGCTTTCGGCATCGACCAGCTGCACGTTAACCCGAACCTGGTCACCAACCCGCCGAACGCTGCCTTCGAGGACATAGCGGACCCCGAGTTCGCGGCCAACCTCCTTTACGTCGACGGATTTGCCCTTGTAGGTAAACGCAGTATTTCGGGCGATCACGAAGCTTCCGGAAATCCTTGAGAGATCGGTGGTCAGATCGTCGGTGATCCCATCGGCGAAATACTCCTGTTCCGGGTCGTTCGACAGGTTCCCAAAGGGCAGAACGACGATCGACAGCCGGGGAGAGGTCGACGAGGCGACGGTCTTGCCTGCCTCTGCCGAGGGAACACGCGGAGGCAACGACGCCACCGCGGCAGCGCTCAGCGCGTAGACGCGCAAGGGCCGTGTGATGTTCTTGACGGTCTGCTCGCCCCTGTCTTCAAACGGGTAGGGCAGCTTGTCTCGGATCTGGTCGCGCACCATCCGCGAGACGCAGATCCCACCGGGCTCGGCGAGTGCTTCGAGACGCGCCGCGACATTCACACCGTCACCGAAGATGTCGTGCTCCTCAACGATCACATCGCCGAGGTTAATGCCGATCCGAAATCTGATACGTCGCTCGTCGGGCACCTCTGGCTCGCGGTCGATCATCCTGCGCTGCACCTCGACCGCACAACGCATTGCATCAATGACACTCGGGAATTCCGCCAATAGGCCGTCGCCGGTGTTTTTTACAACACGGCCCCTGTGCTCTTTGATCTTCTGATCAACCAACTGCCCGAGATGCGTTTTGAGGCGTTCGTGCGTGCCTTCCTCGTCCACGCCCATCAGAAGCGAATAGCCCGCCACATCGAGGGCGAGGATTGCAGCGAGGCGACGGGTCGAGGCCATGGCTGCGGCAGCCCACCCCGGTCGATGAGATCGAATAGCGTTTAACTATAGCACGAGCCCCATGACCCGGCGAAACCGTCTTCAAACTACCGGCGCGGCACGATCAGTTTCAGCACCTCGGCGATCCGCTCGGCGGGTTCAGGTTTTTCGTACAAGTCAGGGTGCGGTTCAGGATCGTGGTAGCATGGATTTGTCGGTGCTCGCTCACCCTTCCGCCTGTGGCTGTAAGACAATTCGTATTCTTTTATCAGTCCAGCAATTCTGCGACTCTTAACGATGCTTTAAGTTGAGTGCCACTTCGACTGATAATATAATTCCCTCTCCCGCACAAAATCGTATCAACTTTCACGGAGATTCAATGGCACTCGGCAAACAGGCAAAAATTGTCAGCGACAAGCAGGTTCGAGCCGTCCTGGCTGAACTCGACACCCGACGCTATCCGCTCCGCGACCGCGCAATGTTCATGTTCTCATTGAAGGCCGGTATGCGCGCAAAGGAGATCGCGTTCGTCACCTGGGGAATGGTGATCGACGCCGAGGGTCAGATCGCCGATGCGATCGCTTTGGAGAACCGAGCCGCCAAGGGGAAGTCCGGTCGGGTAATCCCCATGCACGCTGATCTTAAGGCCGCACTGGTGGAGTTGCAGCGTGAACGGGGCGAGAAGGTGCGCCCGGACTTGCCGGTGATCTATAGTGAGCGCGATCGTGGTCTCTCACCGGGTGCCGTTGCGGTCTGGTTCCACCGGCTATATTCCAGCCTCGGCATGATCGGCTGCTCTTCACATTCTGGGCGGCGAACTTTCATTACGCGTGCTGCCCGGAAAATCGGTGTGGTCGGCGGGAGCCTCAGAGACATCCAACAATTAGCGGGCCATGCCAGTCTGGGAACGACGGCGCGCTACATCGACGGCGATCACGACGCTCAGCGGAAGGTTGTCGCCTTAATCTGACGTAAGCTTGGGCTTACGTCGGCGTCGCTGCTGATCTCGGCCTTCCTCGCCGCCGAGATCGCGGTTGCGCTGCTGCCGGGGTTTCGGGCGCGACTGGCTCCGGTTCTTCACGGGATGCCATACGCCGCCCGAGGCCGATCCGTTTCGCCAGACTGGATCGCCGCTCGCTATAGCCGAGTGCGACCATCGGATGTTCACGGGGGAGGTTCCACCGCGCGCGATACTGCTCAACGGTCAATCCATGGCCGGTCGTCAGATGCCGTCTGACCATCAGGCCGCGCCACCCACATTCGAGGCAGACGACATAATCGCGGTGAACCGATCGGCGAATCGGCACCGCGGGAGTTCGCTCGCCGCTGGTTTCTGGTGGCGGTTTACCGAGACCTGCGAGTGCCTGATGCACGGTCGAGATTAGGGTTCCGAGTTGATCGGACCCGATCTGGTTCCTGCGAACATAGGCGGCAGTGATTTTCGCGGCCAGTTCTCGATTGATGGAGGCGGACGGTGTTTCGTCTGGCATTTTGGTTCTCCCTGTCAAGATCGACAAAATACCATACCCGGCTAAATCGAGCCGGGATTCTAGGATCTCCATTAGGTATTACGCCGCTCCGCTTACCTCCTTTTGGTGCCCCGTTCAACAAGACCCCACCGGCCTTTCCCTCACTTGGTACCATTCCGTGAAGGTAAGAACTGAAGATCTACGGCGGTGATTTATGCGGACAAATCTGGCTGCTGAGTCACCGCGCGAGCGTCGCGAGGTGTCGATATGCAAAATCTTGATCCAGTGCCGCATCGTTTCGGGCGGGCCTGACCCCTCGGCAGATCAAGCATCTTTCGATAAAGAGGTTTAGTTCGGTCTGGCGGGCTGACATCATTCGCGAAGTGCTCCGAAGGAGAGTGCGATGCCATACGCCCACAATGGCGGTGTTAGGATTCATTACGAGGCAGAGGGAAAAGGCCCGGCGCTTGTGCTCCAACATGGCTTCACCGAAAGCGTGGTGGACTGGTACGAAACAGGCTATGTGGAAGCCCTAAAGCCTGACTACCGGCTGATTCTCATAGATGCGCGAGGACATGGAGACAGCGATAAGCCGCACGATCCCGACGCGTATGTGCTGAACCGAAGGGTAGCGGATATTGTCGCGGTGCTGGACGCTTTGGGCATCGCAAAGGTCCTTTATTGGGGCTACTCAATGGGCGGGTGGATCGGCTTTGGACTTGCCAAGTATGCCAAGGAAAGAGTTCGGGCGCTGGTGATTGGGGGACAACATCCGTATGCCCGTAGCATGGGCGCTCTCAGGGAGATGGTTCAAAAGGGGATAGCGCAGGGCAGCGGAGCATTCGAACTCCTGGTGGGATCATATTGTCGCCCTCGATCTGACGACTCGCTACGGCGCGAGGACGAGATCGCCGCAATTCGAAAGTTGGGGCGTGCGGGTCGCCGGATTATCCGGCCGGAGTACTCTGGAGAGTTCACGAAGTTCCTTAACGCAGCCTCCAACTTTAACTGGTTTGCAGTTCAGCGCAGGCTCGTCATCGCGAGGACTGGCTCGAAAAGAGCGACTTAGTTCAAGTCCTTCATTGAGGGTCAATCGGGAGCCAACTCGCTTGCGGCTTTGAGCGAGCAACCATTGTTCGAGATGCTCGTTAGAGCAAAAGAACGCGATGGCGGGGCAGCAAGATGCGGCTGCGGCCTGGGCATACGCAAAATCATACCAGACGAACGCTTCGGCTGGACGATAATGTCCCAAAGCCTTCCCGTTTTGTGCCGTGCGGACTTCGATCCGACCGCCACAGGCACGGCGGCACGATTCGATCCTCGTATTCGTTCCAAACATTCTGGCGATGCCAAGAGCGTCGATAGCGCACACCGCATGAACGAGTTGACGGTAAAGCTGGACTCGGTGTTCGGTCGGGGTGTTGGCAAATGGATAGGCGTAAGTGATCGTGGTCGCCGACTCATCCAGCCCGAGTAGGTCATAGCTCCGGAGATCAGCAAGTAGCGTTCGAGCTTCGTCATCGGGAACACGGATTTTCTCGACAATTTCCTGGACGGAGGGTGGTCGGCCATCGCTCGCAAAGCGCTCCAGGACTGTCCTCCAGATAAAATCCTCCCTTGGAGTAAGTTTCCGACCCCATGTCTCGGCAAGACCGGATCGTATGCGGCCTCGACCCATCAAACGCGGATCGCACCGCAGGTTTCGTGACCAGCGACCAATCGGGCCGGTAGACGTGGGGCCTTATCTCTACTGTCAGCAGGGACGGCATGTGGGTACCTCGCCCGCCTGAATGGGTGGACAAGGGACAGAACCATAGAGCAGAATACGCAACAGTCGCCGGGTTTCGGTTGCAGAAGTTGTCCGCAACCAGTGCAGTCGTAAAAGAATTGGCAGGCATCAGCCGGCATTGTCTCCGTTTCCGACACACCGCAATTCGGGCAAGTAATGACCGATTCCAGGATCTACCGTAAAGTTCTCCTTCGAGCTTAAAGCATGTAGCCAATGTCGGATGCACCGGTCGGATAGGCGAAAATCGTTTGTTTGATTTGCTCTGCTGTGAGCCCGTTTCGGATTGCCAGAGGAAACAGATTGATTACCTCGCCAGCGCCGCTCGGACGCGCGAACTTGCAACCTGAGCAGCCGTACCGCTCCCTATGACGACTAGATCGTAGGTCTGAATCACGTTCGGTCCCGCGACTCGGTGTTCGTATTGGCGCATGTTGCGGCGGCATTACGGCGATACAGACCCACGCCGACGAGCGCGAGCTCCACGAGCAGTACCGGCATGACAACGTAATCGACTTTGGCGATCCAGGCGGTAAGGCCGATTGCCTCCAATACGATCGCGAGGATCGGCGTTGCACAGCAGATCGCCGCCAGAACCGCTGCGACACCACCAGTCGCAATGAGCGAGCGACCGTTCATAGAGTCAGCCCTTGATGGCGGATGGATAGCCAGCATTTGTCGTTGCGGTCATCAGCGCCGGGGGCGCGGTCTTCGTATCATCGAACGTCACCACCGCCGTTTTGTCGGCCAGCGAGACGACCACCTTGACGACGCCCGGTACCGCTTCGAGGCTCGATTTCACGGTGATCGGACAGGCCGCGCAGTACATGCCCGGCACGGTGAGAGTGACGGTCTTCTCGCCCGCGTAACCGGTCGATGAGGCGATTAGGCTGATGCCGAAGAGGGCGGCGGCAATAAGTCTGGTCATATCGGTTTTCTCCTTCACGGCTGACGGCTACACGAACAGCGGAGCGAGCAAATCGAGCGCTAGCGCCGCGACGATGAGAATGATTGCGAAGACGAACCCGATCGCGACCGTCCGGTTCGGAACGGGTCGGGCACAGATTTCGCCATCCGAGCAGGCAATCTGCTTCGAGCGGTGGCGCAGCCAATACCCGAAACCAACACAGCCCGCTGCGACCGCGAGGAAGTAAGGCTGGTAGGGCGCAAGCTGGGTCAGGTAGCCAATCCAAGCGCCACCGATGCCGATGGCGAACAGCAGGAGCGGCACGAGACAGCATGAAGAGGCTGCGAGTGCTCCGAGAACACCGCCGCCTGCAAGCAACTTCTGACCGAGATTGGTGGCTCTCCGGTTCGCTTCAGGTCGGGCGCGACGCTCCCGGTCTTCGGCTTGGCTGGTCATGGGGCGAGTGCTACATCCTGTAGCGGCTACAGGATCAAGGAATATTTTTAGATGCGCTCAGCCGAACCCGGACCCGCTCCCCTAGCAATCGGCGAACTGTCCCGGCGCACCGGGATCAATATCGAGACGATCCGCTATTACGAGCGCATCAACATGATGCCCTATCCACCGCGAACAAGTACCGGGCGGCGCGTCTACGGCGAGGTAGAGACCCGGAGGCTCGCCTTCATCCGGCGCGCACGGGAACTCGGATTAGCCTCGACGAAATCCGTGCATTGCTCACACTTTCCGCCCAGGAGGGGCGCGAGGCATGCGCCGAAGTCCGTGAGCTTGCGGCGGACCACCTTGCGGATGTTCGGGCAAAGATCACCGACCTCCGAGCGATGGAGCGCGTTCTGGCCGATGCTGTCCGCCGATGCGACGACAGCAAATCCGCTGGGTGTCCCTTAATTGAGACGCTATCCAGCCCGGCGAAGTGAGGACTCTCCCGCCGTCGCCGCGCACTCGATGTTTCGATATATCAGCCGGGATTTGAACCGCAAGTGCGGATCAGTGCGGCTCCTGCTATCAGCCGGTTGTGCGTGTCTGATCGCGGTGGTGCTTACTCACGTCGCGGAACGCTTTGGTATCCTGCCTGGAATGGGATG
>Ga0310909_10003423_pt1 | contig 9993 bp, 11 predicted proteins | sample GREbulkMGT000H_FD_203449 | JGI IMG/M metagenome (GOLD analysis project Ga0310909, IMG submission 203449) | Lab enrichment of tropical soil microbial communities from Luquillo Experimental Forest, Puerto Rico - GRE.bulkMG.T000H | ecosystem: Environmental > Terrestrial > Soil > Tropical forest >...
AGGAATGCGGAAGGGCTCGAAGACGAACGAGCGCAGCAGCAGCACCACGAGCGCGACGGGAAAGAAGCTGCGGGCGTAGTCGACCGTGCCGGGCACGGCGATCAGCGCCGGATCCTTGCCGGCGAAGCTCGCCGCGGCAGCGCGCTGCGGGCGCAGCAGCACATGGTCCACGGCCCACACCGCGCCCGTGAGCAGGGTGATCGCGAGCAGCACGGCGCTGAAATCCAGCCGCTCGGCGACCAGGAGGCGCACCACGGCCGCGCCGATCAGTACCGGCAGCGCGCTGTAGAGGAAGGTCATGAGCGGCGGGTCGTGCGGTGGCGCGGGGGACGCGACCAGCCGGCGCGGGCGCAGGAACCAGTCGTCCACGATGCACACCAGGGCTACCGGCAGTGCCAGCCAGGAGAGCAGAACGATCACCGAAATCAGGGACTGTGGCATTGGGGAACCTTAGTGTTTGCGGCCGACCTGCAGCACGGCGAGGAATGCCTCCTGCGGGATCTCGACGTGCCCGAGCTGTTTCATGCGCCTCTTGCCTTCCTTCTGCTTCTCGAGGAGCTTGCGCTTGCGGCTGACGTCGCCGCCGTAGCACTTCGCCAGCACGTTCTTGCGGAGCGCCTTCACCGTGGCGCGCGCGATCACGGCGCTGCCGATCGCCGCCTGCACGGCCACCTCGAACATCTGCCGCGGGATGAGCTCCTGCATCTTGTCCACCAGCTCGCGGCCGCGCTGGTAGGCACTGTCGCGGTGGACGATGATCGAGAGCGCATCGACCTTGTCGCCGTTGATGAGGATGTCGAGCTTCACGAGTGGTGCCGCTGCGAAGTGGCTGAACTCGTAGTCGAAGGAGGCATAGCCGCGGCTCACCGATTTCAGGCGGTCGAAGAAATCCAGCACCACCTCCGCGAGCGGCAGCTCGTACTGCAGCGACACCTGCGTGCCGAGGTACTGCATCTTCTTCTGCGTGCCGCGCTTGTCGTTGCAGAGCTTGAGCACCGCGCCGACGTGGTCCGGAGGCACCAGGATGCTCGCGATGATGATCGGCTCGCGGATCTCCTCGATATCGCCGGCGGGCGGCAGCTTCGCCGGGTTGTCGACGTACTCGATCGCGCCACCCCGCGTCAGCACTTCGTACACCACCGTCGGCGCGCTGGTGACGAGCGTCAGCTCGTACTCGCGCTCCAGGCGCTCCTGCACGATGTCCATGTGCAGAAGTCCGAGGAAGCCGCAGCGGAAACCGAAGCCGAGGGCGCTCGAGACCTCCGGCTCGTAATGGAGCGCGGAGTCGTTGAGGCGCAGCTTGGCGAGCGCGTCGCGGAATTTCTCGTAGTCCTCGGAGTTCACCGGGAAGAGCCCGGCGAACACGCGCGGCTTGATCTGCTTGAAGCCCGGCAACGGTGCCGCCGCGGGACGGTGCTCGAGAGTGATGGTGTCGCCGACCGGTGCGCCGTCGATCTCCTTGATGCCTGCGACCACGAAGCCCACATCCCCGGCCGAGAGCTCGCGCTCGACCACCGGCTTCGGCGTGAAGCGTCCCAGGCGGTCGGCGAGATGGCTGCGGCCGGTCGAGACCACGCGGATGCGTTCGCCGGTCTTGAGGCTGCCGTTCATCACGCGCACCAGTGACACTACTCCGACGTAGTTGTCGAACCACGAATCGATGATCAGCGCCTGGAGCGGCGCGGCGCCGTCGCCGCGCGGGGCAGGGATGCGCCGGATGAGGGTCTCGAGCAGCTCCGGGACCCCCTCACCGGTTTTGGCGCTGACACGCGCCGCGTCGGAAGCGTCGATGCCGATGATCTCTTCGATCTCGCGGCTGACGCGCTCGGGGTCGGCCGAGGGCAGGTCGATCTTGTTGATGACCGGCAGTACCTCGAGGCCCTGCTCGGTGGCGGTATAGCAGTTGGCGACGCTCTGCGCCTCGACGCCCTGCGAGGCGTCGACCACGAGCAGCGCCCCGTCGCAGGCGGCGAGCGAGCGCGATACTTCGTAGGAGAAGTCCACGTGCCCCGGCGTATCGATCATGTTGAGCTGATAACGTTCGCCGTCGCGTGCGGTGTAGTAAAGCGTGACGCTCTGCGCCTTGATGGTGATCCCGCGCTCGCGCTCGAGCTCCATGGAGTCGAGCACCTGGGCCTGCATCTCCCGGTCCGCGAGGCCCCCGCACAGCTGGATGAAGCGGTCGGCGAGGGTCGATTTGCCGTGGTCGACGTGCGCGATGATGGAAAAATTACGTATGTGCCGCATGACCTGCGCTGACTACCGCCGCGTGTTGCCGCGCCCGGAAGTTCTGCGGCGGGGCGGATTATAGGGGGGCCGCGCTAGCCGCGCAGCAGCCGCGTCAGCTCCTTGAGATCCAGGCGGTGTCGGCAGACCACCGTACCGTCCAGCAACAGTACCGGTACCTCGAGACCGTATCGGCGCTTGAGCTGCGGATCTGAGTCGACGTCGACCACCTCGAGGGGTGGCAGCGGCAGGCGCCGGCCGAGGGCGGCGAGCTCTTCCAGCATCTCATCGCACAGTTGACAGTCGCGCCGGTGCACGACCGTGAGCCTCCCGGCGGCCACGCTCAGCGACCCGCGGCCGCGGCTCCCTGTGCCTTGAGCTGGCCGGCGATGAAGCGCACCGTGGCAGGCGGCACCTCGCCGACCGCGGTGATCTTGTGGCCGTCTACCACGGTTGAGAACGCGGAGGAAGAGCCGACGGTGGCGGATTCCGGCACCGGCGGCTGGCCGGACGGCGCCGGCTGTCTTTCGACGAACACCGACACGGAGGCGAAGCCGTCGGTGAACACCAGGTGATCGACGGCGCCGACGGAGCCCGGCAGGATCTGCGCCGAGCGGACGGTCATGCGGAAGCCCGGCGGCAGGCTCGTGGCGCTCCAGGCGAGCGCGGAGGTGCCCGGCTGCGGATGCGGCGTTGCATCGGCGCGCAGCCACTGGAATCCCTCGGTCGAGATGTCCGGGCGGAAGGCCGCATCGGCAATGCGCGCGGACAGCGTCAGGCTCGCGAACACGATCTGCTCGATCACCTGACCGTGGGGATCGACCAGCTGCGACCTCAGCGGCATGGCGGTGGACTCATCGACCCACAGCCGGTAGCCGTAGCGATACTCGTCTTTGGGCGACACGGCGATGACGTGCGTGTCGCGGTGGTTGAGCCGCATGTGGCCCACTTCGCGGATGTCGTAGAAGCTCGCCGTCTGATCGTTGACCGTCGGGAAGCTGACCAGCGATTCCTCGGACGGGCGCTGCTCGACCAGTACGGTGCGCCGGTCGGGCAGGTAGCAGACGAGGCTCGCGCCGGTGCGGATGAACTCACGCCCCGAGCCATCGAGTGAAGCGAGGCGCTCGGATACGATGCCGTCCTGCACGCGATGGATGATGCGCAGCATCTCGACGCGACCGCCCTGCCAGTGCGAGAAGGTACCGTCGTAGTTGCGCGAGGTGAGCGCCTGGTCCATGCGCTCGAGCCACCCGGTCGGGGAGTACTCGACCGAGCGCTTCTGCGCCGGCTCCTCGGCCGCGGCGACGCTGGCCACGGCCCAGGCGAGCGCCAGGCTGGCGAGACGCCCGCTACTGCGCGATGGCCTTGACATCGCTCTGCGGTTCTTCGGTGCCGGCGCCGGCCGACTCGCTCGTCATGAAGGCCGACAGCAGATTCCGGCGCGCGACCGGGGTGGAGAACATGCTGTGCGCCACCACGTAGTTCGCGAGCTCGGTACTCGGTACTGCGACGGCCGCAGGCCTGGGACGCGGCACCACGTAACTGTCGCCCTGCGCGGAAGCTGTGGCGGTCGGCGGGGTAGACTGCCCCCCCGCCGCGAGCTGCGCTCCGGGCAGCGGCGCCTGCGTGCGCAGCCACAGGATGGAAACCGTTGCGACGCCCGCGGCGACCGCAGCGCCCGCGAGCGGCCGCCACCAGCGCACGGGCGCACGATTGCGATCGCGCGGCGCGGTGTGGGCGGCGAGCGCCGGCTCGGCCAGCAGCACCGCATTGACGCGCCCGGCAAGCGGCGCGTTGAGACGCACGCCCCGCTCGGCGCGGATCACCGCGCCGACGATCGCGTAGCGACCCCAGCGCGCCTTCAGATACTCATCGCGCGACAGACGTCGCGCCAGCAGCTCGCACTCTGCCGGCAGCAGCTCGTCGTCGAACATCGCGGACAGCTGACTGTCGAGCTCCTCGTTCATCCCAGCTCCTCGGCGCGGCCCAGGCCGCCTTCGAACACTTCCCGCAAGCGGCGGTCGATGGCTTCGCGCGCCCTGAAAATCCGCGAGCGCACCGTGCCGACCGGGCAGTCCATGGCGGCGGCAATCTCCTCGTAGGAAAGCCCCTCGAGCTCGCGCAGCACGATCGCGGTGCGCAGGTCCTCGGGCAGGGCATCGATGGCGGCGTTGACGGTCGAGCGGATCTCATCCGTCAATACCAGACCCTCGGGGGTTTCGGAATCTTTCATGCGGCCTTGCATGTCGTAGGACTCATCGTTGTTGTTGCGGTCGAGGTCATATTCGACGGGGCTGCGATCGCGCGATACTACGGCGTTCTTCGCGGTGTTGATGGCTATGCGATAGAGCCACGTGTAGAAAGCGCTGTCGCCACGAAACTGGGGCAACGCCCGGTAAGCCTTGATGAAGGCTTCCTGGGCGATGTCCTCGGCTTCAGCCGGGTTACGCACATAGCGCATGACCAGCTTGACCAGTTTGTGCTGGTACTTGAGCACCAGCGCATCGAACGCCCCCTTATCACCGCGTTGCACGCGGCGTACCAGGCTGAGATCACTAGCGTCCGCGCTCATGCGCGCCCTCTACTCCCAAACGGAGGGCCGCCGCGCTTCCGCGAGAATAGACTGTGACCTTCTGTGAAAGTTCAGCATGTCGGGCGGGCGTCCATGTAATCCCGTCAGAATAGCGCCGACCCATCAGCCAATCGACATAATGCGCGTATCTGGCCGATGGCCTGCGCCAGGTGGGGCTCGGCAGGGGGCTCGCCCCCCAGCAGGTACCCCGCCAGGAGGGGGTCGGGAAGCGCCAGGAGCTCCGCGAATACCCGGCATTCGGCCGCGCTCGCCCGCGGCAGCACCTGCTGCGCGAAGCGCTCGAGCAACACGTCGAGCTCCTTCATGCCCCGGCGGCACCGCCAGCGCAGGGGGGCGATCACGGCCGGCGGCGCCGTGCCCCCATCGTCGATGATTGTCCCACCGCGGTGCGACACCTTCACCCCTGGCGCCCGACCAGCATCTTCTTGATTTCGGCAATGGCGCGGGCGGGATTGAGGTCCTTGGGGCACACATCCGTGCAGTTCATGATGGTGTGGCAGCGATAGAGGCGGAAGGGATCTTCCAGCTCGTCGAGCCGCTCGCCGCTGGCTTCGTCACGGCTGTCGATGATCCAGCGGTAGGCGGCCAGGAGCGCCGCGGGGCCGAGGAAGCGCTCGCTGTTCCACCAGTAGCTCGGGCAGGCGGTCGAGCAGCAGGCGCACAGAATACAGGCTGCCGGGCGGTCGATCCTCTCCTGGTCCTCCTTCGATTGCAGCCGCTCGCGATCCGGCGGAGGAGGCGTGTGGGCCTGCAGCCAGGGCTTCACCGCGGCGTACTGCGCATAGAAATTAGTGAGGTCGGGTACCAGGTCCTTCACCACCGGCATGTGCGGCAACGGATAGATACGTACCTCCCCGCGCAGATCCTGCATGGAAGTGGTACAGGCGAGGCGATTGATGCCGTTGATGTTCATGGCGCACGAGCCGCAGATGCCCTCGCGGCAGGAGCGGCGGAAGGTGAGCGAGGAGTCGCTCACGCTTTTTATCTGGATCAGCGCATCGAGCACCATCGGGCCCATGCTCTTCGCATCGAGCTGGAAGGTATCGATGCGCGGATTCTGGCCGGAGTCGGGATCGAAGCGATAGATGCGAAAGGTGCGGACCGCGCCGGCACCGGCAGGCGGCGGGTGCGTGATGCCTTTGACGGGGCGCGAGTTGGCAGGCAGGCGGAATTCGGCCATCCCGGAACCTTTCAGTAAGTGCGTGGCCGCGGCGGGATCGGCTCCACGTCGCGCGTCAGGGTGTTGAGATGCACCGGGCGATAGTCGAAACGGGCGCGCGCCGGTCCATCCACCCACACGAGCGTGTGCTTCAGCCAGTTGACGTCGTCGCGCTGCGGAAAATCCTCGCGGGCGTGCGCGCCGCGGCTCTCGGTGCGATTGGCCGCCGAGTGGATGGTGGCGGTCGCCTGCAACAGCAGGTTCTCGAGCTCGAGCGTCTCGATGAGATCGCTGTTCCAGATCAGCGAGCGGTCGCTCACGCGCACGTCGGCGAAGGAGGCGAAGGTCGCGCCGATCCGCTCGATGCCCTGGCCGAGGCTCTCGCCGGTGCGGAACACCGCGGCATCGAGCTGCATGGTCTTCTGCATCTCGAGCCGTATGGCGGCGGTGGGGCGCGTGCCGTTCGCGGTGCGCAGCCGCTCGAGTCGCGCCCGCGCGCCCTCGCCAGCGTCGGAGGCGAGCGGCCGCTGCAGGCTTGCGGGCTTGATCAGCTCGGCGCAGCGGCGCGCCGCCTCGCGCCCGAAGACCACCAGGTCGAGCAGCGAGTTGGAGCCCAGGCGATTGGCGCCGTGCACCGACACGCACGCCGCCTCGCCTACCGCCATCAGCCCGGGCACGATGCTGTCCGGGTCGCCGTCCCTGGGTCGCACCACCTCGCAGTTGTGGTTGCAGGGTATGCCGCCCATGTTGTAGTGCACCGTGGGCAGTACCGGGATCGGCTCGCGGGTGACATCGACCCCGGCAAAGATGCGCGCCGTCTCGGTGATGCCCGGCAGGCGCTCGTGGATGACCGCGGCCCCGAGGTGCTCGAGATGCAGGTCGATGTGATCGTGCTCGGCGCCGACTCCGCGGCCCTCGCGGATCTCGACGGTCATCGCGCGGCTCACGACGTCGCGCGAGGCGAGGTCCTTCGCGTTCGGGGCATAGCGCTCCATGAAGCGCTCGCCGCGGGAGTTCGTGAGGTAGCCGCCCTCGCCGCGCGCGCCCTCGGTGATGAGGTTGCCGGCCCCGTAGATGCCGGTGGGATGAAACTGCACGAACTCCATGTCCTGCAGCGGCAGTCCCGCGCGTAGCACCATGGCGTTGCCATCGCCCGTGCAGGAGTGCGCCGAGGTGCTGGAGAAATACGCGCGGCCGTAGCCGCCGGTGGCGAGGATCGTCATGTGCGCGCGGAAGCGATGCAGCGTGCCGGCGGCGAGATCGAGCGCCACCACGCCCCGGCAGGCGCCCTCCTCCATGATCAGATCGATGGCGAAGTACTCCACGAAGAAGGTCGCCTCGTGGCGGATCGACTGCTGATAGAGCGTATGCAGCATCGCATGCCCGGTGCGGTCGGCGGCGGCGCAGGTGCGCTGCGCGATGCCCTTGCCGTAGTGCGTAGTCATGCCGCCGAAGGGGCGCTGGTAAATGAGCCCCGCCTCGGTGCGCGAGAAGGGCACGCCGTAGTGCTCGAGCTCGATGACCGCCGCCGGCGCTTCCCGGCACATCAGCTCGATCGCGTCCTGGTCGCCGAGCCAGTCCGAGCCCTTGACGGTGTCGTACATGTGCCAGCGCCAGTCGTCCTCGCCCATGTTGCCGAGCGCCGCGGAGATTCCGCCCTGCGCCGCCACGGTGTGGCTGCGCGTCGGGAAGAGCTTGCTGATGCAGGCGGTCGAGAGCCCGCTCGCGGCGAGTCCGAGCGTGGCGCGCAGCCCGGCACCACCCGCACCGATCACGATCACATCGTAGGTGTGGTCGATGAAGGCGCCGCTGGCGGCGCTCACGGCGGGGCTCCGAACGCGACCTTGAGGACCGCGAACACGCCGGCCGCGGCGAGCAGTACGTGCGCGAAACCGACCAGCACGAGCGTGAGGGTGCGTGCGCCCGGGCCGTGTACGTAATCCTCCACCACCACGCGCACCCCGAGCTGTGAGTGCCAGGCCGCGCTCAGCACCAGCAGGATGAGCAGCAGCGCGGTCCAGCTCTGGCTCATCCAGGCGACGAGCGTCGCGTAGCCGAGCGAGGGCAGCGCGAGGAGCGAAACCACGAACCACACCGAGAGCGGCACCAGCGCGATCGAGGTGAGGCGCTGCAGCCACCAGTGCCGCACACCGTCGTGGGCCGAGCCGAAACCCAGCACGCGGCCGAGCGGGCTGCGCAGGCTCATGGCGCGTGTGCCCCCGTGAGCCAGGCGCGGCAGGCAATCACCAACATCAGGACGAGACTGGCGGCAACCACCAGCCAGGCGCTGCGCTGCGACTGCGCGCGCTCGAGGCCGTGACCGGTGTCCCACACCAGGTGACGGAAGCCCGCGACGAGGTGATAGCAGAACGCCACGATCAGCGCCGCGTAGACGAGCTTCGCGATCGGCAGAGCCAGCAGGTGCGTGGCGCGCGCGTAGCTGCGCGCCCCGCCCGCCAGCGCCATCAGCCAGTACACCAGCAGCAGAAGTCCCAGCGACAGCGCGAGCCCGGTGAAGCGGTTGGCGATGGAGGTCGCCAGCGTGTACCGGGACATTCTGTACACCGACAGGTGCGGCGAGAGCGGTCGCGTCGGCATAGAGTGATAGGCTTAGAAATCGATGCAGCGGCCGTTCTTTTCCCAGTCGCCAAAGCGCGTGGGCTCCGGGCCCGCACGGCCGCCGAGCTCGCGCGGCCGCGCGATCGAAGCTGCCGGCGGCGGTTCAGCGGCTGCCGCCACCGGCACCCCATCGGCGCTTGGCGTGGATGCTGGTGGCGTTGAGCTCTCGTCCGCGGGCATCGACATACCCGGCAAGTCTGCCAGAATCCGCCGCAGGCAGCCACGCAGCGCTTACCCGTAACCAACGGTCAACTCCATGCGCAGAGAATTGAGCACCGCAGCACTCGATGCACTCGGCGTGCTGCGTGCGCGTGGCCCGGAGGCAATGTCGTTCCTGCAGGGACAGTTGTCGAACGACCTGACGCACCTGGCCACGGATCGGGCGCTGCTCGCCGGTTATCACAACCCGCAGGGACGAGTCATCGCGCTGCTGCGCGTGCTGCAACTCGCGCCCGGGGATCTGCTGGCGGTGCTGCCGCGCGAGCTCGTGCCGGCCGTGAGCGCGCGGCTTTCGAAATTCATCCTGCGTGCGAAGGTGAAGCTCGTGGACGACTCGCAGTCGTGGCGGATCACCGGGCTGCTCGCAGCCGCGGATGGAGATGCCGAGGGGAGCGCCGCCGATCCCGCCGACGCCACGGTGGTTGCCGCACTGCCCACGGCTGTCGACGCCGTGGCGCACATCGCCGATGCGGTCGCGGTGCAGGTGGCGGAGCGGCCCTCGCGCTGGCTGCTCCTCACGCCCGCCACGCGATCACCACCCGCCGGCGGTGCCACGGTGCCGGCGCCGGAGATCTGGCGACGCCGCGCGATCGCGGCCGGCGAGCCCCAGGTGTACGGCGCGACATCCGAGGAGTTCGTCGCGCAGATGCTGAACCTCGATGCGCTGGGCGCGATCGCTTTCGACAAGGGCTGCTACACCGGCCAGGAAGTCATCGCCCGTGCCCACTATCGCGGGCGCGTCAAGCGCCGCCTGCAGCGCTTCGTCACTCGCGGGCCGCAGGCGCTCGGGCCCGGCGATGCCGGCACTCTCGCCGACGGTCGTGCCTTCAAAGTCGTGGACGCCGTGCAGCGCGCCGACGGCAGTTGCGAGTTTCTGGCGGTCGCGCCCCTCATCGAGGACGAATCCGCGCCCGCGAGCCCCGAGGCCACGTCCGCGGAGCGTCTCGCGGCCGAAATGCTGCCCCTGCCCTACCCCTTGCCGTCCTAGCTGCTTGATGCAGAAGGACTGATCGCGATGAGCATCGAGGCGTATATCAACATATTGATATCGCCTGCAGGGCCGATCTGGATCTCCTTGGGCTGGCGTCAGCCCTCCGGGCGCATGTGCGGGAAGAGTATGACGTCGCGAATCGACGGCGAGTCGGTGAAGAACATCACCAGGCGGTCGATGCCGACC
>Ga0310909_10003428_pt1 | contig 9989 bp, 10 predicted proteins | sample GREbulkMGT000H_FD_203449 | JGI IMG/M metagenome (GOLD analysis project Ga0310909, IMG submission 203449) | Lab enrichment of tropical soil microbial communities from Luquillo Experimental Forest, Puerto Rico - GRE.bulkMG.T000H | ecosystem: Environmental > Terrestrial > Soil > Tropical forest >...
CAGATCGCAGAAGAGCGCGGTAATCTCCCTGCGGTGACTTTCGAGTTGCTTCTCAGTCCCGGACGCGACAATCAGATCGGCTACCTGTTGAGGCAGAAAACGCCGGAGCCGCCCCATGCGCTCGATTTCATTCACCTGATCCGCGACGCGCATTTCGAGTTGCTGGTTTAGTTTGACGACTTCTTCCGTCCTTTCGCGCAACTCGTTGAACAGCCGCGTGTTCTCGATGGCGATAACGGCCTGAGCGGCGAAGTTTTGTAGAAGCGCGATCTGCTTGTCGTTGAACGGCCGGACCTCGGTACGGTAGATGACGAAGACGCCGACCAGCTCATTTTCCTTGAGCATCGGGACCGCGAGCACAGTCCGGGCGCCGGCGAGTTTGGGAAGCTGCGCAGCGCGAGCATCGAGAGGATCGAGCTCTTCCAGGATGTTGGCGATCTGAAGCGGCTGCTTAGTCGCCATCGCGCGTCCGACCGTGGTGTCCGGGTTCGGGCGAACTATTGGGTTGCTCCGCCGCGCCTCTACAAATGGTTGCGGGGCATCATGCATCGCGACAGTCCGAAGTGCATCTCCTTCGCATCGATACAGGATGCCGAATTTGGCCTCGCAGATGCGCGTCGCGTTCGCGAGCATGGTCTCAAACACCGGCTCGAGTTGGGCGGGCGACGAACTGATGACCTGCAACACTTCCGATGTTGCCGTCTGCTGCTCCAGTGACGCCGAAAGATCAGCCGTGCGCTGACGTAATTCGTTAAGCAGCCGCGCGTTCTCGATGGCGATGACGGCTTGCGCGGCGAAGGTCTCGAGAAGTGCTATCTGCTTATTCGTAAACGGATTAACTTCGGAACGTCGAAGCTGGAGTGTTCCGACCGCCATTCCCTCACGCAGCAATGGAGCACTAGCGATCGTCCGGTGTCCGAACCGCCTCGCCAGGGCGCTTCCTTCGGGAAAGTTCTCGGCCTCAGCTTGGAGGTCAATTACATGAACGGGCTTCCGATCGATAACGGCACGGCCATTAACACTTCCGCGCGTGCACGGGAAACGATTGCCCTCTAAGTGTGAGAGTGCGCCCCAGTGGGCGGCTGCGCGAAGGGCCTGCCCATCCAGTTCGAAAAGAGTTACATCGTCCGCTTTGCAATAGCGTGCCGCACTCCGGACGACGACCTCCAGGACGGGCTGGAGTTCGGTCCGCGATGCACTGATGATCCTTAGAACCTCCGCGGTCGCGCTCTGTTGTTCAAGCGCCTCATTATGCTCGCGGGTAAGCTGAGCGATATTTGTTTCCCGGCTAGACGCCAAGGGACTGCGCGCCCGCTTAGCTGTAGAGCCGACCACCCATGTTCCAATCGAATTTGGGATGATCGCCATTGTTGAACACGCGCATGTAGCCACGGTGGATACCGCCTCGTAGTTCAAACCCGTCGATAAACTTGTTCAGGTCTTTCACTTCCTGCTCAAGTTTCATTGTTACTGGTGTGTGCTCGAAGCGCTTGGGCCTGCCGGTGATCTTCGTGCCGTACTCGTTCCGCCATGAAGCCGCACGGAGCCGCAGCGGATTCTCAGGGAGAGGAATGAGGAAGTGCTGGTGGAAGTCGGCGGCTCTGACTGAGTGCTGGTGAAAGATACCAAGTAGAACCTCCGTGGCACGATACCGCGTGGCCTTCCTGATCCACGGCGCAGGAACGCCAAATCCATCGCTCCATCCTTGGAAGCCTTTGTACTCCTCAAGGAAACCAAGGGTGAGCATGGCATCCACAAGCGACTTGAAGGTGCGGTAGCTCACCGCTTGGCCGCTGAAGCCTTCTGGCCTGAGGGACCGAAACACGTAGCCCTTGTTTGTCTCCGATGCCTGAGCTTGCAATAAATCAGCGAGCAAGCGTTCGACAGCTGATCGCAATGCTGTCTGCTTCTTGTCACGCTTGTTGGTCCGTATGCCTGCCGCGAGTTCACGCTGTGCGACCATCGTCACTACTGTGTCCACTAGCGCCCGCGCCTGATCACTGTGGGCTCGGCTCAACAACGCAGCGTAGAGCGCATCATCAAGCTGTCGTCCTCTCAGGCGTTTGGCTTCTTCGGCGTCCTCATGCGACTGGACCTTCTGGACTTCCAGTGCATCACCTAGGCTAATTTCATCTTCCATCAAACCTCCAATGCGCCCCGATAAGACAGGGCGCTCGCATAAAGCTGTTGGGATGTCCTGTGAGAACTTGGTGGTCGCCTGAATTATTTGGCTTCTCTACACTAACGCTTCAAAGCACGCTATGCGCGGCATAGCCTTAATTGCATAGGGCGTGCGACCATAGACATCGGCGTTTGCCCTACAGCGGATATTTCTGGCCTCATCCCCCGATCCCTATTCCGGTGTGCTAGTTTAAGCCGATACCATGCCTCATGCTTAGCGTTGGGTCGAGGCGATGAGACGGCAAAGCAAAACAAACGCGACGAAAACGCGGAGCCGCAAGCCAGCAGCAATCAAGCGCCATCGGACACCGGCTTCTCGTCACCACTCCGCTCATCGGCCAGATCAGTCATTTGACCAGCTTAGACGAGAACTCGACGAGGCGCGGGAACAACAGACCGCCGCAGCGGGTGTGCTGCGCGTCATCAGCTCATCACCCGGCGATCTGGAGCCAGTATTCCAGGCCATTTTGTCGAACGCGACGCGCATCTGCGAGGCTAAGTTCGGTACACTGTATCTGCGCGACGCGGATGCTTTTCGCGTGGCGGCCATGCACAATACCCCGCCTGCGTATGCTAAAGCGCGCCAACGCGAGCCATTGGTCCGACCGCCGCCGGATAGCACTTTGAGCCGGGTATCGGCCAGCAAACAGGTGGTCCACATTAACGATGTCAGGGAAGTACAATCCTATATCGAACGCAATCCGTTTATGGTTGCGGGCGTCGAACTCGGCGGCTATCGGACAGCACTCGGCGTACCGATGCTTAAGCAGAGCGCCCTGATCGGTGTGGTCATCATCTATCGGCAAGAAGTCCGCCCGTTCAACGACAAACAAATCGAGTTAGTGAAGAATTTCGCCGCCCAGGCCGTCATCGCCATCGAGAACGCGCGTCTGCTCAATGAATTGCGTCAGCGCACGACCGATTTAGCCGAGGCGCTGGAACAGCAGACAGCTGCGTCGGAGGTGCTAAGCATCATATCAAGCTCGCCTGCTGAACTGGAGCCTGTCTTTCAAGCTATTCTGGCGAACGCGACTAAACTATGCGGCGCCAAATTCGCCGGTCTAAGCCTCTACGATGGCGAAGCACTCCGTTACGTAGCGCATTACAATGTTCCACCCGAATACGCAGAAATGCGTCGGCGAGAATTGTACCGACCTCCTCCTCGCAGCGGCGTTGCGAAGATGGTACGGACCAAGCAGCCGGTACAGATTAGTGACCTGCGCACGTCGCCCGCGTACCTTGAAGGCGATTCGACCCTTAGGGCCATCGTCGATGTGGGCGGCGCTCGGACGATGCTCCTGATCCCGATGCTCAAGGATGATAAACTGATCGGCGGTGTTGGAATCTATCGCCAAGAAGTTCTTCCCTTTACCGACAGACAGGTCGCGTTAGTGCAGAACTTCGCCGCTCAGGCCGTCATCGCCATCGAGAACGCGCGGCTGCTGAGCGAGCTGCGGCAGTCTTTGGAACAGCAGACCGCTGCGGCAAATGTGCTGCGCGTTATCAGCTCGTCGCCCGGCGACTTGAAGCCTGTTTTCGATGCGATCCTGGAGAACGCGACGCGCATCTGCCAAGCCGGTTTTGGCACGCTTTATCTTGCCGAGGGGAACGTCTACCGCACGACTGCTACGCATAATGTGCCGCCCGCCTATGCCGAATGGCGACAGCGCGAACCAGTAATTGGCATCACCGGTAACGCCGCACTCGCGCGGGTGGTACGTACAAAGAGTGCAGTTCAGATCGCCGATGTGACTATAGACCCAGCTTACCGCGAAGATCCGCAGCGCCAACAGTTCATCACGTTGACTGGTGCGCGCACACTAATCTGTGTGCCGATGCTCAAAGATGACACTTTGATCGGTGTGATCGCTGTTTACCGCCTAGAAGTTCGGCTATTTACCGACAAGCAAATCGAACTTCTCAAGAATTTCGCCGCGCAAGCCGTGATCGCTATCGAAAATGTGCGGCTCCTTAACGATCTGAACAAGCTGAACCAACAGCTTGGACAACGTGTCGCGGACCAAGTGAGCGAAATCGAGCGGATGAGCAGGCTGCGACGCTTCCTGCCGCCGCAGGTCGCCGATCTGATCGTCGCGTCCGGAACAGAGAAGCAGCTTGAGAGCCATCGTCGAGAGATAACAGCACTATTTTGCGACCTGCGCGGCTATACGGGTTTCTCTGAAAGCTCTGACCCGGAAGATGTGATGGCTTTGTTGCGTGACTACCACGCGGCGATCGGCAAGATCATTTTCGAATACGGCGGCACCCTTGAGAGGTTCGCTGGCGACGGTGTGATGGTGATCTTCAACGATCCGGTTCCAGTTCCTAATCCTGCTCTACAGGCTGTGAGAATGGCGCTGGATATGCGCGTCACGATAAGAGCCTTGATCGAAAGATGGCGTCGCCTCGGCCATGATCTTGGCTTTGGTATCGGCATCGCACACGGATTTGCCACGCTTGGGACCATTGGCTTTGAGGGCCGCTTTGACTACGCTGCGATAGGAAGCGTCTCCAACGTTGCATCTCGACTTTGCGACGAAGCGAAACCAGGGCAAATCCTAATCAGCCCTCGTGTTTTGCTGGCTGTTGAAGATGCTGTCACAGTCGAGGCAGTTGGCGATTTTGAACTTAAGGGCATCCGCCGCCCCGTGGCGGCCTACAACGTACTCGCCGCAAAGCACTCAAACTAACGCTTCTGATCGCCGCAGCGGGCGACGTAGGCCAGAGCGGCTCGGGAATTGACCGTCATAGCCATTTTTGGCTCGAGGGACGGCCACACGCCAAGTTTCTCCAGCGCGGCCTTGGCGTAGAGCCCGACCGGGACCTCCTTGACGTCGCCGGTTGCGATCCGACCATCACCGGCGAGCTTGGCGAGGTCGAACCCCGGCTTGATGTCAACGTGATCGATTTTGGAGTTCTTGGCGGCGATCAGTACCAGAACGTTGCCGAACAGATTGATGCGCGTGCTCTCGTTTATGACCTTTTTCTCCACGCCGTAATCCATCCACTGCAAGTCGGCAGAAACGAATGCATCGGCCGGAGCACCGCCCTCGATCTGCTTAATTAACGTTGAGCTTGCATTATAGTTAGTGACGACCTTGATCCCGGTTCGCGTGGTGAAGGTCACATCGACGTCGTCGAGCGCATCTGTCATCGACGCGGACGCAAATACGGTGATGGTGTCTTGAGAGCGAGCGGCGGTTGCCGCTCCAATGGTCACGACGATCAGAACCGACGCAAAAAAGCGGATCATACCTGCTCCCCGCAAAGTACTGATCACCCGGTCGGCCAACCGCGCCAAAGCACTGTCATTTGAACGACAAAACCTGCGGAAGCGCATTCCGGGGGCGAGTAACGCGCTTACGGCGCAGTACCGCGAATATCATAGCGAGCATGATGGTCAAACTGAGGAAAACCGTCTCGGAAGCGGACTTCGGTGCCTAGTGTTTCGATACGGCGACCTTTGCGGCGGCAGCAATCAATACAAATCCCAGTACGGCGTTAATTGCCGCGACCGGAGCGAAGCCAACCGCCATCCCTCCTAACGCGGCCCCGATGATTAGGTGTTCACTTTTGATCGCGCTAACGACCCGCGCTCCATAAAACGCACTCGCAACGCCACCCACAGCGAGGCCCGCCACCTCATTGAGGTACGGCACCAACGCGGCAACGGAAACGGCTCTACTCCTTACGACAAGTGCAAACGTTAGCGTGATGAGGCTGACAGCGAGATTGAGCGGCACTGCTGTTCTTACTGGATAACCGACGACATACATCAGGACGGGCAAACGAAACTCCCCGCCGCCGAGCCCAACAAGACCGGCCAACCCACCGATGGGATTGCACCATCCAAACGCCTTCTGAAAATAGGGACAGCGAATAGCGGACAGCATGCTCGCTATTTGTAACCGGAATTGGCTTCTGAGGCGACTACCTGCGGGATCATTTCGGTCCGCTGTCCGCGCCATGGTTTGAGAGTTGTTCAGCTATTTTCGCCATCGCCTTAACTATCCGGCGCAACTGATCGAAGGCTCATTCCTCTCACGTATCGCCTGAACGGGTGGACACGGCACATCGCCATATGAGCAGAACACGCAGCAGTCGCCCGACTTCGGTTTGAGCCGCGCACCGCAGTTGGCGCAATCGTAGAAGAATTGGCATGCGTCACTTGGCATCGTTTCAGTTTTGGTGTTGCCGCAATTCGGGCAAGTAATGGTGGATTGCAAAATCATCCCTGCATCAGCTCCTCGGTTGCATTCTCCCCACGCTCTCAACGAGGCGGCTCTCCAAATATCCTGCGAATTACTTTGTCGGCGTCTGCGTCGAAACATCGGCCATGGCTGAGCAAAATACGCTGCGGCTGCCACGAGTGGATTTTTCTGATTGCGGCCTCCGTCTTCTGTCGCTGGAAGAGCAGCGGCAGCCGCATACCGAAGAAAATCTGACCATATGGATTGTACATCCCAGTAAGCTTTGTGGCCGTCCGCCAAGGCTCGGTAACCTTGTCCAGTTCGATGTTGAGGATCGTATCGGCAAGTATCAGCGTTTTTGAAGCCTTGTGGAAGAAAATGAACTCCTTGAAATAGCCGCCAGGAAAAAGCGTTTGATCTATTTCTTCACGCCATTCGTCAGGCGGACCGACCTCGTCGAGGTCTCTCGTGAAATCGACATCAACACGCCGGGCACTAGCCCTTTTGCGCACACGTGGTGATGCCCACGAAACTGCGTCGGGGAATGCCTTGGCCCATTCCCCTATATGCGCGTAGTGGAATTGGTTAGGCGACACGAGATGACGAACAATTCCAAACCCCAACAGCCCGTTGGCCAGTCTCCGGTCAAACTTGATCGGCGAATGGAGAAAGAGATCGCCGTTTGAAAGACGCATCACCGTCATTCGTGTCGTGAACGGAAGCGGCAGCTTTGCTCCGCCTACAGTCAAGTACTCGAATGGCCCGTCAACGATGCCGATGTTTGGCGCGACGGGTTTGTAGACGTTGATTGGCTCGTAAAGGGAGGCTCCCACGGCCGTTCAGAATAGCAGCATCCAGCATCAGCCACACGACGCCTGGCGTCGCAACTGCAAGCGTGCCGCCGACTGAGACAGCGCGTGCAGAAGACCAATCTTGCGCCCTATTGCGGCGCGTATCCATCATGGATGTGTTAGGGCTTGATCACCGCGCGCTGGCGCTTGATACTTCGCGATTAGGTGCGAGACGCACATGGGATTTTTAGTTCCAGGCGTGGTGATGACGTTAGTCGGCGCGCTTTCTAGTCCTGCCGTTATGGCCGCATGCATTCGGGCGCAGAACGCTGCATCCATGTCGAGGTAACTTGGTTTTCCGGTTGCTGCGCGTTCGATTTCCGCTACGCGTCGGAACTCGTCATCGTCACTCATCTACTCTTTACCCTCGCATCAGCCCGGCTCGATTAGAAACGCGATGGATCAATCGCCATTGTGACGTTCGTGGGCGCACTCAATCGCCAATTCGAGTAGCGCTTCGGCTTTAGTGAGGTATCCGCCAGTTAATCCAGCATCGTAGTCGGATAATGCCTTCACGCCAGCCATACTGGCCAAGGCTCTCGCAATGTCGGGGACGGTGACGCCGGACAGTTTTGCGTCCTGCAGAAGTTTGGCCCGCCTGAATTGGATTATTGACACAACAACTCAACCCGACCCTTACGCAGCCTAGGATCAAGGTTGTCTCAATAACAGTCAAGACAGATTTCGTCCGCTTGCGCATCCCAGCTCAATCACAGCGTGTTACGCGGATCAATGCGCCGGGAACCACGTGAAAATATCTGAGCGTGACGCGGCACCACGCACAGGTTCGTGAGTTGAACCTGATCAGCGATAATTAGGAGACTACCATGGCACAGGACAAACAACCCTTTGAAGCCTTGAGCGAAACTGCGGAAAAGGTGGTCGAGAACGCTCGTGGGGCGATGGATAACTATTTCAGTTTTCTCCGAAACTTTTGTAGCCCCGATCTAACTGAAAAAATGAAAACCTATACTGAGAGAAACATCTCCACTTCCGCCGAGTGCGTAGGGAAGCTGAGCCAGGCCAAGGATTTTCAAGAGGTTTTTCGAATTCAAAGTGAGTTCATGCAGACGCAAATGAATACGTTTACCGAGCAGGCAAGGTCTCTCGGCGAGGCGTATAACAAAGCAGCCACGAACGCGACTAAGTCCTTTCGTATATCGCCTTGAATAGCGCGTCACATCGCGGGCAAGTTGGCCAATCTGCCGACCTTGTGTGCAATCACGTTTCCGCTTGAGCGCCACGACGCAGTCGCTACGCTTCCTTGGTTGGACTGGGGCCGTCCCTTTGAGCGTTGCCGGGGCCGATGCCGTCGCTGCAATCTCATATCGCGGAAACTTTTCCAGCGCCGCCGCCATGTGCTCGACCGTGGGCGCCCATACTTCGCACCGATGGTCCTGCGTGCGTGGCCGGTGATGTAGTCCGCTGTTGCCGCTCAACTGAACGAGCGACGAGTAGTTCGATGCAATTGCGTCGCCTCATTCGATGACCTCGTCAGCGGCGGCGAGCAAGGTCGGCGACATAGTGAGGCCGAGTGCTGTCGCCGTCTTGATGTTGATGGCAAAATCGAACTTGGCCGGCTGCTCAACCGGAATGTCGCCGGGATTTGTGCCACGCAGAATTTTGTCGACCATATCGGCAGACCGCCGGAACAGATCGGCGTAGTTCGGTCCATAGGATATGAGACCGCCGGCCTCGACATAGTCGCCGTTGGCGAAAATAGTCGGCAAGTGCTCGTCGAGCGCCAATCTGATAATGCGTGTCCGGCTAGCGGCGATCAGCGCGTCTGACACCACATAGAGCGCGTCCGCTCTTCCTTTGAGCGCTTCAAGGGCGGGCGTAATGTCCTGTGATCCCCAGACGCCCAGCCGTGCCGCTTCGAGGCCGAGCGCTTGAGCCGCCGATTTGACTCGATCCGCCTCCAGCATCGGCTCGGCGTAGCCAGCGTTAGCTAGAATCGCTAATCGGCGAAGCTCCGGTATAACCTCGCGCAAGATTTCGAGTCGCTTGCTGACAAGGTCGGGCTGTTGGATCGACATGCCCGTGACGTTGCCGCCTGGCTTTGCCAAACTATGAACCAGGCCGCTGCGGACCGGATCGAACGCCACGGCAAAGACGATGGGAATGGTCGTTGTCGCCTGCTTTAGGATCGTGACAGCGCTTCCATACGTGACGATGACATCAACGTCTTGCCGCATGAATTCAGCCGCGATGTCGCTGACACGCTGGGACCTTCCCTCGGTCCAGCGATACTCGATCGCTAAATTGTCTCCCGCAATCCAACCGAGTTCTCGCAGGCGTGCAACGAAAGCAGCCGTCCACTGACGCCAGACTGTCGCATCCGCGCCAAGCACTCCGATACGCCGTGGCTCACTTACTTGCTGTGCGTAGGCGGCAAGCGGCCACGCGGCAATACCGCCACAAAGACCTCTGATGAATTGCCGCCGCTCCATGACCTTCCCCTGCCGAGGGCCACTCCGAGCGTGCCAAAAGTATGAGATTTTTGGATTAAAGGCTGTTCCCTAGGTCACACCAAAAAAGGGAGCAATTCTCACCGTTGTTGCCTTGTTAGGTCATCCAATTTCGTACCGAGGAAATCTCTCAATTACGTCGATCCTAAGGGCAAGCGAACCGCGTTGACGGGCGCTCACTTGGAGCGACAGGGCGCTCTTGCCGAGGCATCGCAATACATCAATCAGATTCTAGCGAAGCGACGGGCCTTATTATTGACCGACTGAATCATTTTGGCCCTACACCATATCCCACT
>Ga0310909_10003439_pt1 | contig 9978 bp, 7 predicted proteins | sample GREbulkMGT000H_FD_203449 | JGI IMG/M metagenome (GOLD analysis project Ga0310909, IMG submission 203449) | Lab enrichment of tropical soil microbial communities from Luquillo Experimental Forest, Puerto Rico - GRE.bulkMG.T000H | ecosystem: Environmental > Terrestrial > Soil > Tropical forest >...
AAAGGCGTCGGCTACAGCTTCTGTTTCTTTGTGGGCAGGGCAATTTCAAGTGGCTGGCAGGGCCGCCCGGATTTCAGCGCGAACGGGCGGCCCACCTAGCTCACGGCTCCGAACGGGCTGGCAAGCGGCGACAGCATGACAACAGAAGCGCAGCTCGTCCGGGCCATCGCTCGCCGCTGATCGCGATCGAATGGCCGCAGTGGTAGTCCGCGTAATAGATCAGGAGCCCACGCACACCGCTGTCGCGCATCTCGGCGAAGGTGATTTTTTGCGGGCGGGTCTGAGCGGACTTGGCCCAGTGATTCCGCCAAAGTGGTCGCGAGTGAAGCCGCTACTCGCGGGACAGCCGCGCGGAAAGAGCGGTGACACCTTGGTGACACTGACGCCTGCGACCCAAGCCGAAAATTGCAAAAATGCCTGAAAATGCTGGCGCGCCCGACACGATTCGAACGTGTGACCTTTGCCTTCGGAGGGCAACGCTCTATCCAGCTGAGCTACGGGCGCATCCCGGGCTCCATTTAGCCGATTGACCCGATATCGGCAATGGCCGGTTGTCGGACGTGCCGCAGGCTGTAGACTGGTTCTCTGCAAAGCGCACTTTCCGGAGAACTCCATGCGTCCGCTCGAATTTGGCTGGTATTTGCCCACGCATGGCGACACCACGGCCTATGGGCTTGCCGAAGCGCAGGTCGCGGGCTCGCCCGAACTCTGCGCGCGCGTGGTCAACGCGGCCGAACAAGCCGGCTTCGAATATCTCCTGATCCCCGTCGGCGCGACCTGCTGGGAGGCCTGGATCGCGGGCGCCTTCATGGCCGCCCGCTCGACCAAGATCAAGCCGCTGATCGCAGCAAGGCCCGGCTATATCAATCCGGTCCTGATGGCCAAAATGATCTCGACCTTCGACCAGATGTCGGGCGGGCGCATTTGCATCAATCTGATCGCGGGGCAGAACGAAAGCGAGGTCGAAGCCGAAGGCATCCGCTACCCCAAGGAAGAGCGCTATGCGCTGATGGAGGAAGAAGTCTCGATCCTGAAAGCGCTGTGGACCTCGCATGGTCCGGTGCATTTCCAGGGCAGATTTCACACGCTGTCGGGTGCGCAGATCAGGCCACGGCCGCTGCAACAGCCATTTCCGAAATTCTATCTCGGCGGCGGCTCACCTCAGGCCTGGGAAATGTCGGCCAAACATTCCGACGTGCATCTGTTCTGGGGCGACCTGCCGGAGAAGATTGCCGAAAACATCGCCGCGATCAGGGGCATGGCGCGCGCGCACGGCCGCGAGCACGAGATCGGCTTCGGCATGCGGCTGCAGATCATCTGCCGCGAGGACGAGCGCGACGCCTGGGAAGCTGCCGATCGCCTGGTACGGCACGCGACCGAACGGCTCAAGCAGGAGAGATTGACGCTCTACAACAATTCGGTCGCCAACCAGCGGGTGCAGCAACTCGCGCGCGAGCACGGCGATCTGCTGTTGCCCCATCTGTGGACCGGCATCACCAAGGTGCGGCCGGGCGCCGGCATCGCCGTGGTCGGCAACCCCGCGCAATGCGCGGCAATGTTGCAGCAGTTCATCGACGCGGGCTGCTACTCTTTCTGCCTCTCCGGCTATCTGCACGACGAGGAGGCGGAACGCTTCGGACGCCTGGTGCGACCGATCCTCGCGCAAAACAATCGCGGGCGGCTCGCGGCCTAAATTGGGTGCTTGCTCCTTACGCCGGCACGATGGCCTTGCCGATCGGCCAGAGCGCAATGCCGGCGAGCCTCAGGTGCGCCCAGGCGAAGGGAATGCCGATGATGGTGACCGCCAGCAGCACTGCGGTGATCACATGGCCGAGCGCAAGCCACCAGCCTGCCAGCACGAGCCAGATCAGGTTGCCGATCACCCCGAGCGGGCCGGTGCCGACATCGCTTACGCCCGTGACCTCGTCGCGGCGCACCGCCCTTGAGCCGAACGGCATCAAGGTGTAGGCGGCAATGTTGAAGGCTGCGCGGGCCCAGGGCAGTCCGATGATCGTGAGCGCCATCACGATCGCCGCGACGAGCCAGCCAAAGGCCATCCAGGCGCCGCCGATCAGGATCCAGAAGACGTTCAGGATAATGGAGACGGGTTGCATGCGGTCACGGGCCTCTGCGCAAGATCGAACAATTCTAGCAGCCGGCGACGCCGAAGGCGAGGGTTCGGCCGAGGTGACGCGGGTTGCGGCCGAGGCTCGCGCGGCGTAACGCGCGCGGTTGGCCTGTCCGATCAGGCACCGGAATTTTACGCTGCCGCCGTCGTGTTTTTGCCGGAGGCTGTGAAAAATCGCTTGATGTCGGCAGCCGGCTTCGCCGCGCTGAACAGGTAACCCTGCATCTCGGTGCAGCCGAGCTTGCGCAGCAATTCGCGCTGCGCGGCGGTTTCGACGCCCTCGGCGGCCGTCGTCATGTTCAGCGAGGAGGCGATGTTGACGACCGCCTGCACGATCGACGAGGAACCCTCCGTCTCCGAGAGGTCGCTGACAAAGCAGCGGTCGATCTTGATTTTGTCGAACGGAAAACGCTTCAAATAGCCCAGCGAGGAATAGCCGGTGCCGAAATCGTCAAGCGCGATGCGCACGCCAATCTCGCGCAATTGATGCAGAATGGCGAGCGCGGCCTCGTTGTCGCGGATCAGCACGGCTTCCGTGATCTCGAGCTCGAGCCGGCTCGGCTTCAGGCCGGAGGCGGCCAGTGCGCTCGTGATCCGCAGCGCCAGTGTCTGGCATTTCAGTTGCAGCGGCGACACGTTGACGGCTAGGCGAATGTGCTCGGGCCAGGTCGCAGCCTCGGCGCAGGCGGTCGACAGCACCCATTCGCCGAGTTCGTTGATAAGTCCAGTGTCTTCGGCGAGCGGAATGAACTCGGCGGGCGAAACCATACCGCGCTCGGGGTGACGCCAGCGCAACAATGCCTCGCATCCGCAAACCTCGCTGTTCGCGAGCGTTACCAGCGGCTGGTAGTGGATCTCGAAGGCGCCATCCGCCATAGCCTGGCGCAGGTCCTGCTGCATGGTCAGCCGCGCCTTGGCGCTGGCGTCCATCGACGGCTCGAAGAAGCGATAGGTGCGGCGGCCCTCCGCCTTGGCGCCGTACATCGCAAGGTCGGCATTCTTGATGAGCTGGTCGAGGTCGGTGCCGTCCTGCGGCGCCAGCGCGATGCCGATGCTGGCGTCGGTCGAGAGCTGGTGCGTGAGGCATTGGTAGGGCTGTCGGATCGCCTCGTGCAGGCGCATCACGAACTCCACGACGTCAGCCTTGCTCCCCACTGCGGTCTGGATCACGGCGAACTCGTCGCCGCCGAGACGCGCGATCAGGTCGGTATCCCCTATGCAGCCGCGAATCCGCGCGGCTACGCTCTTCAAGAGTTCGTCGCCGACATGGTGCCCGAGGGAATCGTTGATGCCTTTGAATTCGTCGATATCGATGTAGAGCAGGGCAAATTGCTCGCCGTGAGCCGATTTTTGCAGCTCGCGCTCGATCTGCTCGCGGAACAATGCGCGGTTCGGCAGGTCGGTGAGGGCGTCATAGTGCGCCATATGCGCGATCTTGTCGTTGGCCTGGCGTCGCTCGGTGACATCCTCGACCACGTTGATGATGTAGCGGGGCTCGCCGGCGTTGTCGCGGATCGCGACGCGCTTCGAGGTCATGAAGCGGCTGCCGAGCGCCTGGCTTTCCCAACGATGTTCGTCGATGAACAGGCTATCGCGGGACAATATGGTTCTGTCGTCGTCCGCCGTAATGATCTCGGCCAGCCGTTTGGCAAACAGATCGAAACAGGTTTTTCCGACGATACCCTCGCGCGACATGCCGAATTGCATCTCGGCCACCGAATTGGCCAGCACGTAACGACGGCTGCGCGCATCCTTCACCGTGATTTGCGACGGAATACGGTCGATGATTTCACGGAGGAAAGCATAATTGCGGTCGCGCTCCTGCTCGAGGCTGCGCCGCTCGGTGATGTCCTCGATGGTGGCAACCCAGCCGCCCTGCTTGAGCGGCTTGTTGACGATGTGGTACGCGCGACCGTCACCGGTTTCCATGACGGCGCGGCTGACCTTACCCTCCGCGACGTCACGCATGATGGGATCGCAGAAGGCGCGGACGTCGCCGTCATACGAGCCGGTGTCCTTGCGATGCTGGATCAGGTCGTAATAATGCAAGCCGGGTTTCACCACGTCAGTCGACAGCTTGTACATGTCGATGTAACGCTGGTTGAATGTGACGATGCGCGCCGACGCGTCGTACTGCACGAGACCCTGCGTCATGTTGTTGAGGGCGGTGTCGAGCCGGTGCTTTTCGGCTTCCAGCCGCTGCTGCGCGTCGCGGTTATGCTGATTGATCTGGCGTATGATCAAAAACAGGATGCATGCGATCAGCGTGGCGGACAGCGCCGCGGCAGTCACCATGAACCGGGTTTGCGCGCGCCAGTCGGTCAACGCAGCGGCGACCGTGTTGGTCGCGACCACCATGATCGGGAAATGGCTGAGCTGCGCCGCCGCGCCGAGCCGGTCGAGTCCGTCGACGGGGCTCTTTACGCGCAGCGTCTGCTGGCCTCCGGCGGCCAGCACCCTGTTTACCAGCGGCGCATCCTTGAATTTCCGTCCTATCATCGCATCGATGTGCGGATAGCGTGCGAGCATGGTGCCGTCGCTGTGAAACATCGAAATAGCGGCGCCTTCGCCAAGTGCAAGCGAGGCGAAGAACCGCTCGTAATTGGCGGGATCGATGCGCCGCGTTATCACGCCGAGCAGCGTCCCGTCGGACGCGTTCAGCCGGTGGGCCACGATGGTCGTCCAATTGCCGTCGACGTAGCTGCGCGCCGGTTCGGCGACGATCGGCTCCGATTGCGGGTCTGTCTTGAATATCTTGAAGTAGGGCCGCTCGGCGATGCTGACGGGCGGCGGGGGGAAGCTTCGCGACCAGTTGAGCAGTGTCCCGTCGGCATCGAACATCGCGATATCCCCGATGTAGGACAGCGCACTGACCTTCGAATGCAGCACCTGATGCATCTCCAGCGTGGACATCCGCCGCTTGAATATTTCAGATGAATCGATGCCCGCGGTCTTCATTTGTCCGATGACTTCGGCCGCGATCGCCTCCGAATCCTCGAACTGCTGGTCGAAGTGCCGCGTCAGGAGCATTACGGTGTTTTCCAGCTCGCGCTCGCCGTTCTTCAGCGCGCGCTCGCGGAATTCGCCGATCATGATCATTGTACCGACGCAGATCGCCGCAACCAGGACGCAGCCGCTGGCGATCAACCAGAAGATGGGGTCGCGGCGCTGCCCGAATGCGAGCCGCCGCCACGGGGCGCTGGCGGCTTTTGACGATCGGTCCTGAATGCTGGAAATCAACGCGTATTTCCCCTCGAAGGGGATGAATACGATGCCGAAATGGCATAAGCCGTTAGGAAATCCGGTTACTTTCGATTTAATCGGTATTTTGTGCGGAGAGTTTGAGTTAACTCAGACTTAACGCCCGAAAGGCGACCACTTTTCCGGATCATGCTCTAACGGCCGTAAGCGCGCCCGCGCGAATAGGCGGGCCGGGTTTCCTGCACCGGCCGGCTTGCAAGGTTGACACGCGCTTCGCTGGCGAGCGGGAAGGCCGGCTTCAGCTCTTCCAGGAAGACGGGCCGGGAAAAGTAGAAGCCCTGTGCGTAGCGGATTTTGGTTGCGGCCTGCAAGTAAGCAAGCTCCTCGAAGGATTCGATGCCCTCGGCGACCACCGTCATGCCGAGTGCTTCGCTCAAGGATTCGATCGCGCGCAGGATGCCCTGGCTGCGCGGCCGCTCATGAATGTCGGTGATGAAGGAGCGGTCGATCTTGATCTCGTCGGCGGTGAGGTCGGCCAGCGCCGACAGGGACGAATAGCCGATGCCGAAATCATCGATCGAGATTCCCACTCCGATCTTCCTGAGGATTGGCACTATTTCATCCTGGAAATGGGTTCTGGTGACGAAAGCGTCCTCGGTGACCTCGATCATGAAACGGTTGGGATAGCCGGTCGCCTCCAGCGCCCCGGCGAAGGAGCGCATGAACTCGAGGTTGCCGGCCTGCTTGGCGGCGACATTGATGCTGATCGTGGTGTCGCTTCCGAACGTCTCGTTGATCAGGTCGATCGATTTGACGATCTCGGCCAGCACCAGATGCGTGAGGTCGTCGATCAGGCCGAGCTCGACTGCAAGATTGATGAAGGAGCCGGGCGCCTGGATCACGCTTTCGTCGTCGCGCAGTCGTACCAGGGCCTCGATGCCCTTGATCTCCTGCGTCCTGATGTCGACCTTGGCCTGGAAGGCGCAGCAGAACCGCTTTTCCAGGATAGCAAGCCGCAACGACTGCTCGATTCTTGTGCGCACGAGCGCTTCCTGCTCCATGCCGGCATCGAAGAAGGCGGCCGCGCCCTTGCCGTCGTTCTTGACGCGGTACATCGCAAGGTCGGCGTTCTGGCGCAGCACCTCGTAATTTGTGCCGTGATCCGGATACAGGCTGATCCCGATCGAGGTCGAGGCGAAGATTTCCGAGCCGTCGATGAAGAACGGCGCTCGAAGCCGCTGCAAGGTCTGCTCGATGAATTCGATCACTTCGTGACTGCCCTGAACCGGGCAGAGCAGCAGCAGAAATTCATCGCCGGAAATCCGCGACAGCATGTCGGTTTCGCGCAACTCGCGCCCCAGCCTCTTGGCAAGGCCGGTCAGCAGCGCATCGCCGACTGCGTGGCCGTAATAGTCGTTGATATGCTTGAAATTGTCGATGTCGAGAAAGGCGAGCGCGAATTTCTCGTTCGCCGCACTACGCTGCAACAGGCCGTTGACGCGATGCTCGATCACCCGCCGCGACGGAAGGTCCGTCAGTTCGTCATAATAGGCCGAGCGGAAGAGCTGGTCCTCGAACGCCTTCCGCTCGCTGATATCGGCCGAGCACGACAGCAGCAGATTGCGGCCGTCGATGCGAACAGGGCGGTGGCTCGTGAGCAGGACCTGTTTGAGCTGGCCGTCGCCGGTTGATTCCTCGGTGACGGCGGCGCGTCCGGCGAGGAGCAGCTCCAGGCCTTGGCTGCGGCGCTGGATCAGTTGCGGCGAAGGCTCGGCAGCCTCGCTTTGGGACACCCCGAGCTGGGCCGCCGCGACATCGTTCACCAGCAACAGGTTGCCATCTTCGTCCTGCACCGTGACACCGGCCGGCAGGAGCATAAGCGCGTCCTTCAGAGCGTTCAGTTCTGCCTCGACCGCGCAGGGGCCGTCGCCCTCCGTGGCGGAAATCCGCAATTCGTTGACTATTTGACGCCGCATGGCCGCGGATTGTGGGCAGTTCCCTCTTAGGTTTGGTTAAATGGCTCGTAGAATTACGGGCGCGGCATGCGGCCGGGCCGATGCCGACCGGTTCGCCGCGAGTTGTCATTAACAGAGTGTCAACGGCAGTCCGCAGGCCGAGACGCGTTCAGCTTCGGGGCACACGGCATTGCATGGTGCAATGAACGCCGCTTTTCAAGAAGGTGATCTCGGTCTTGCCGTCGAACGGCGTCAGCGCCGATTTCAAGAGGCGGGTGCCGAAGCCGGGCGGCCCGACTTGCTCGATCGTCGGGCCTTCGGTCTCGTCCCAAGTCACGTTGAGCCGGTCGTCCGACAGCGTCCAGGACACCTGCAACAGGCCGCGCGCGGAAGAGAACGCGCCGTATTTTCCGGCATTGGTGGCAAGCTCGTGAAAGATCAGCGCAAGTGACACCGCGAGCTTGGCGGGGAGGAACAGACGATCGCCGTTCAGGTTGAAGCGGACATGGCCATAAGGGCCGAGTTCGGAGATCAGCAGATCCCTGATATCGCAGCCCACACCGTCGACGCGGGCGATCAGATCGTCGGTCGCCGACAGCGCGCGCAGCCGATGGTCGATGGCCGACCAGACCTGCGGCTGGCTTTCCAGCACCTGGTGCAGCACGGCGTGGATGATCGAAAGCTTGTTCTTCAGCCGATGCTGCAGCTCGTTGACGACCAGCTTGCGGTATTCCTCCTCCTGGATCAGGCGCCTGGCATTCTCGCGATGCTGAGCGGCGACCGCGCGATAATGTTCCAGGCCCCAGACAGTCAGCCCGCACACGGCCCAGAAGATCACAAGCAGGATGATGCGCGAGGTGTCGGCAGTGGTGTCGCCGAAATTGACGGCGACGCCGAGCAATCCGCTTGCGAGGGCCGTGAGAATGCCGAGCCGCAGACCGCCAACCGCGGTGGCGAATAACACGGCCGGAATATAGGGCGTGAAAAACACGTCGGGTCTGATCTGGGCGAGACCCCAGCGCGCCAGCGTCGAAAGCGCAAGGCAGCCGGCCGCAAAGGCGAGGCTAAAGGTTACGGACGGCGGGGAGACGCCCTGCCAGCCGCGCCGGAACTCGTCTATCAATTTCGATTCGGTCAATTTCATCATCCAGACCCACGGCCCGACCAGCCTTGAGGAAAATACGCGGCTGCCCATTACACGCATAGCTTGCCTTGTCTTGCGTTGATCGCAAATATTGGTTGCGGTTTCCGGTTCCGGTCGGGGCGGCCTTTTGTCGGTTCGGAAGCATTTGTTTGGCAAGCGAAAATTGGCATTTGACAGTGACGAAGAGGAACACGGCATGGGACGGCTCGACGGCAAGGTCGCAGTGATCACGGGTGCAACCTCCGGCATCGGCTTGTGCACGGCCGAGGTATTTGTGGCCGAGGGCGCGAAGGTCGTCATTGCGGGACGGCGCGTTGCGGAGGGCGAGAAGCTGGCGAAAAAGCTGGGTTCAGCCTGCGTGTTCCGCCAGACCGACGTCACGATCGAGGAGCAGATGCGCGCGCTGATCGCGCTTTCGGTGGAAAGATTCGGCCGGATCGATTGCCTGTTCAACAATGCGGGCGGCCCGGCTCAGACCGGCGGCATCGAGGGGCTCGACGCCGCACGGTTCGATACGGCGATGGCAACGCTGGTGCGCAGCGTCATGCTCGGCATGAAGCACGCCGCGCCCTATATGAAGAAACAGGGCTTCGGCAGCATCATCAACAATGGCAGCATCGCCGGACGGCTGGCCGGCTTCTCGTCCTCGATCGTCTACAGCGCGGCGAAAGCGGCCGTCATCCACCTCACCAAGTGCGTGGCGATGGAACTCGGCGAAGCCGGCGTCCGCGTCAACTCGATCTCTCCGGGCGCGATTGCCACTGGAATTTTCGCCAAGGCACTCGGCCTTTCCGTGGAGGCCGCGGAGGACACGCCGTCTGTGATGCGTGAGGTCAGCAAGACTGCACAGCCAATCCCACGCGCGGGCCTTCCCGACGACATCGCTCAGGCCGCAGTGTTCCTGGCCAGCGACGAATCTTCGTTCGTCAACGGCCATGATCTCGTGGTCGATGGCGCGATCACCGGCGGCCGCAACTGGACCCAGCAGCAACAGGGTTACGTCGCACTGCGCAAGGCGTTCGATCAAAAGACGGGATGACATCGATGTCCGCAGCGCTCACATCCTCTCCGGCACGCATCGAGGCGCGGTCGCTTTTTCTCGCCGTTATCGCCGGGTTTGCCTGCGCCTTTGTGCTGGCGCGGGCGTTGCCGCTCGCGATCGATGCGGTTTCGGCCACAATCGAGCCGCTCTGCGCGACCGGCGTCGGCTCGGCGCTCGACACAGTCGAGCCGATCGCCTCCTATGCCTTGCCGAACGTGCCGGGCAAACGTGTCACCATCGTGCGCGTGTTCTACGGTCCGGGCGGTTTTTCCCGCCCGCACCGCCACGCCGGCTCGGTCACCGCCTACATCACCAAGGGCGAAATCCGTTCGCAGCTCGGCGGTGGACCGCTCGAGACATTCAAGGTCGGGCAGTCGTTTTTCGAGCCGCCGGGTTCCACGCATCTGGTCTCGGCAAACGCGAGCAACACCGAGCCCGCCGAACTGATCGCGGTCTTCGTCGCCGAAGAGGGCGCGCAGCTCACGACGTTCATCGAATAGCCGTCACG